>Ga0114972_10003356_pt1 | contig 11990 bp, 13 predicted proteins | sample M_140807_EF_Meta_FD_87354 | JGI IMG/M metagenome (GOLD analysis project Ga0114972, IMG submission 87354) | Freshwater microbial communities from Lake Montjoie, Canada to study carbon cycling - M_140807_EF_MetaG | ecosystem: Environmental > Aquatic > Freshwater > Lake | place: Lake Montjoie... | reverse complement strand
GCTGGTGGTGGGGGATGAGCCGGCGGGGGTGATGACGGCCCTGGAGTTGGTGGACCAACTGCCTCGGTTGACGGGCCTGCCCCATCCCCGCGTCGCCCTGGTGACGGAGGCCGACACGCGCCTTGGTCTGGGCGGAATGGTCGCCCGGAGTGGCTTGGCCTATCTGGACCGCAACCAGGTCCCCAAAGACATGTGGGATGTCCTCAGCCCCTTTGCCCCCTCGTCCCGGTTGTACGAACGCTTCCTGCGCCTCACCGGTGTGAACCACATCGCCGTGGACCCTCGACGGGCCTCCGCGGCCCTGGCCAAGGCCCTGCGCCGGGCCCCCATCCCGGTGCTGAGTCGGGCGGATCTGGTGGGGGTGGGGCGGGAGGGACGGCGGCTGTGCCTGTTGCAGTCCCGTCGTTACGGCAGCCTGGGGGCTGATCTGGTCATTGACGCCAGCCTGGGGGCGCGGGTGGCCCATCTGGCTGGCGTGCCCTTTCAGGGGGGTCTTGGTCCCGGGGAATTGGCCCACCAGAGCCTGGCCCTGGGCTGGATCTTTGAAGTGCAGGGCCTCAGCCTTGACCAGCTGCGGGCCCTGGAAGAACACTTCACCCAGCGGCTCCTCAACCCCAAGGACAGGGAAGCCCAGGCCTGGATCAAGCTGTGGCCCCGCTATCGCCGCCATCCCAAACAGCTGCAGACGGACCTGCTGGATGAGAACGGGGATCCCCAGCTGGCCTTCTCGAACACGACGGACAGCGCCGACCAGAGAAGTCCGGCGATGGCCATCGCCTTCCATGGCGAATCGGGACTGGGCACCGATTGGCGCTTGAGCCCCGTGCGGCTGGATCAGGCCAACATCGCCCTGTTACCCGGAAGGCTGAGTTTCAACGCCCTGTTGCTGCGCAACAACGCCGAACAGAACCAGCGAGTGCTGGCCGGTCAAAACCGACCCCTGCCCTGGATGCTGCCCTACGCCAACAAGGTGACGGCCTTTTTCAAGCGGCACGGAGCCCAGCGGGTCGTATGGATGCCGGAGCTGTATGTGCGCTCGGCTGACCAACTGGCCCACCCGGTGGCGGTGCTGGGTGAAATGGAGATGGCCAACGGGGGCGTGCCGCACAACCAGGCCCTGGGGACCTTTTCCTATTTTCTGGATTTCCGCGGCGGCCTCAAGGGCATCCCAGGATTCCCCAAACCCACCTTCAACTTCGGCTACCGCCATACCCTGCCCCGGGACCTCGACAACCTGGCGGTATTGGGGCCGGCGGCGGGCTATGGGGGCCTGGGGGGTGGGGCCGGCCGCATCCTGGAACTCAACATTTCCATCGGCCAGGGATTGGCCATTGCCTCGGGATTGGCCCTGGCCGATGGCATGCCCCTGGCGGCCATCGATCCGGTGCGGGTGGCCCAATTGATGCCTCCCGGTTTCATCGCCTACGGCCGGCCCTCCAATGCCACCCGGGTGCACCTGCTGCTGGGACGGCTCCGCTTTGTGCTTGAAGGCCTCTGGCGCCGTCAGGATGATCGTTACTGGGAGGGCCAGCGGCTAGGCGAGGCACCGAGAGGTCGCCCTCCCCTTCACAGTCCCGGGGACCCACCATGAGCGAATGGGCGACATGACGGTGGTTGACCGAATCGTGCAAGCCCTTGCCAAACCTCCGTGGTCAACGGGTCACAAACCAGGTGCTGATCGATCCCGGATCGCCCTGGGGGTTACCGCCCACCGTGATCAGGGCCCAGATCTGGCCCTGGGGCGAATGCCATTGGAAACGACAGAACCCCGACCCTGTCGAAGCGCAAGCCACTAGCTCCGGGAAGAGGGCACAACGGCGATCGGCCTGCAGGATCGAGCAGGAGCTCTGGCGGGCCCGGGGCTGGGGTCGCCATCCCTTGGCCAGCAGCCGTTGCTGGGCCTTGCCGTAGGCCTCGCCGGGCCACAGGAGCGGGGGAACGGTCTGTTGGAGAGCGGCGTTCGCCGACGGCAGGATCCGCTGGGACAGCCAGCCATCGCTGGCCGGGGCCACCAGCCCCACCAGGGTGATCAAGCCAACGGACCCGAGGGCCAGGCGCTGGCCCGATCCCCTTTGACACCACGAGGGCGTGATCAGGGGGCCCATGGGGGGAGCTGGCAATGGCGTGAGCTGGATCCCAGACTTGGATGGACTCAAGCTTAAAAGGCAACGGTTAACTGCAGGGTTGGGGCAACAATAGTTGCGTATTCGCTATTACCGCTGGGGTTAAAAATAAACTGGATACCAGGCTCTATGCTAAAGCGCTGATTCAACTTGATCACATAGTCCAACTCGGCCAAGCCGCTATAAACCTGTTTTGAACCGTTATAATTAGAATGGCCCGAGATGCTCGACCGGGAGAAAGCAAGTACAAATTGATCAAATGGTCTTGAGGGAATCACCCCCTGGCTGATCGATCCAGCCATGATTGTCAATGGAACTTGATTGATCTCCGGGCTAGACCCCAGGACCGCACTGGCCCAAAGACTTGTGCCGTGGCCAAAGGGAAGCTTTAGGGGGACAGAGGTTCCATGGATGAAGACACCGTTGATTCGGCCTCCCACTTGATCGGAACCATCGAGGTAGGGGAATTGCCAACCCGCTGTGTATCCACCGAGTTGAAGCACCGGTTTCGGTAAGTTGTTTTCGATGGCACCGGGTTTCTGGCAACCGGCATTGGCCCGTAAATAATTTCCCGCTATCCTTTGATCAAGGCAAACCTTGAGTCCATCCACTGGCGGTACATAAGCATACTCAAATTTGAGTGCCTGCACCAAACCATCAGTACCGGAAGTACTCAAATTCCAGCCAAGGTAGTCGTTGGCTTTTTCAGTATTTTGCCCCCGCACGGAAGTTAATTGAAAAATCCCGTATTTGACGGTGAGCGCGTTCGTAATATTGAAATCGACTGAGGCGCCCCAAGAACTATATGGATCAAAACCAAATCCTGGCACCTGAATATTTAAAGTATTATTAATGGTCGAGTTGATGGGATAAGAATAAACGTCAGAATCAACAAAACTATTGATTGTCATACTTGGACCGAATTTGATATCAAGACGATCGCCTTCCCTCTCTACATACAATCCACGCAACCAAAAGCCCTGGCTGTAATAAATACTTTGCGGAGAAAAAACCGATGAAACAGCATCGGAATAGGCTGGAGTACCTAATTGAAGACCTAAATTACCATGGAGACTCCAACGATCGAATTCGCTTTTTTCTGAATCTTTTTTGCTCAATCCGCTCGAAAAAGTCAGGTTCAATCCCCACTGATCGGCATAGGATGACGTTTGCTCAGAACCACCAGCAAGATTAAAAATGGGTTGGGCGGTCCACGAGGCATCGACGTGCATCCAATCTGGAAGCAAGGTGTCTAGCTGCGGTGGCACCCACTTTGGCGCAGGGGAAGAGTAGATAATGTCAGTTCCATCCGCCATTTTTGGGGGCTTCTCGTCCCCATGGGCTTGGGCAGCACAAGGCACTACTCCACAAAAAAATAACACCCAGATTAAGACATTAGAGACCTTGTTTTTCACTGTCTAAAAAGAAATAAATTGCCTTAAGTTAATTATAATTATTTCTGAATTTGTTCTTTTGGGGAATCAGAGCTGGGTTGCTGATGTCCCCGCGGGTGCTTTTCACAAGCAATGCCATTGGCTCCAGTCAAAACAACAAGTGTGATCACACTAATCTGAAACAACTTCATTGATTTGACAGGAAATGGCGCCAGCTATATTAATGCATTGCCTTGTTGTCAGCATCCGCTGATCTTGCCCAGCGGCTAGGACGGTTGCCAGGCAAGGCTTGGCCCTCCTGGCCTCGGGGTTCCAGCGACCGGTCTTTTGGGAAGATGGGACCTCGAGGTTTGCTCTGCCAGCCTCGGCGTTTGCCTTGCCAGCCTCGGGGTTCAGCCATGCATTTCCAGGACATCATCGCCACCCTCAATGGCTTCTGGGCAGAGCGGGGCTGCCTGATCCTCCAGCCCTACGACACCGAAAAGGGGGCTGGCACCATGAGTCCCCATACGGTGCTGCGGGCGATCGGGCCTGAACCCTGGGCGGTGGCCTATCCCGAACCCTGCCGGCGCCCCACCGATGGCCGCTACGGCGACAACCCCAACCGGGCCCAGCATTATTTTCAATACCAGGTGCTGATCAAGCCCTCGCCGGACGGCATCCAGGAGACCTACCTGGCCTCCCTGGAAGCCCTGGGCATCCGGCCGGCCGACCATGACATCCGCTTTGTCGAAGACAACTGGGAATCCCCCACCCTGGGGGCCTGGGGAGTGGGCTGGGAGGTGTGGCTCGATGGCATGGAGGTGACCCAGTTCACCTATTTCCAGCAGTGTGGCGGTCTCGATTGCCGGCCGGTGTCGATCGAAATCACCTACGGCCTGGAGCGGCTGGCCATGTATCTGCAGGATGTGGAGAGCATCTGGGATCTGGCCTGGAACGGCGACCGCAGCTACGGCGACATCTGGCTGCCGTTTGAAAAGGGGCAGTGCACCTACAACTTTGAGGCCGCCAACCCCCAGCGGCTGCAGCAACTTTTCTCTCTCTATGAGGCCGAGGCCACCGATCTGGTCGCTGCGGCCCTGCCCGCACCGGCCCTGGATTTCGTGCTCAAGTGCAGCCACACCTTCAACCTTTTGGAGGCCCGTGGCGTGATCTCGGTGACCGAACGCACCGCCACCATCGCCCGGATCCGCCACTTGGCGCGCCAGGTGGCGGAGGCCTGGCTGGCCGAACGGCGCGCCCTCGGGTTCCCCCTGCTGGAGGGGGACCCCAGGGAGGCCTGGCTGGCGGCTGAAGCCGCAGCCGCGCCGGCCCCGGCCGCTTTGCTGCCGCTGGCTTGAGACTCGGCACCCTGGCTGGGCTCGGGAACCCTGGTGTCAGCCTCTGCCTCACCATGGTTGCCTCCCCCGCCTCCCCTGGGGCCGTCTCTGCAAGGGCCACGCCCACCCCGGCCGGCCGACGGGTCCTAGGGGAAGACCGCGCCCCGCTTGGGGCCGGCTCCCTCCTGATAGCCCTGGTGCTGGTGGCCCTGGTGGCCTGGGGGATCGCGATCCGCCAACCCCAGCCCGGGCCGGAGGATCCGGTGCGCTGGCTGGCGCAGGGGGAGCGGGCGGCCTCGGTGCAACTGGAGGGCCGGTTGCGGACCGATCCAATGCCCCAGACCGTGGGGCCCGCGGGGCCCAAGGCGGGCGCAACGACGGCTGGATCCCAGGGTTGCCGGGTGCTCCTTGATAGCGAGGGCGGCGCCAGCGAGCTGACCTTCTCCCGCTGCCCGAACCTGCAGGAGGGCTGGCAGGTGCGGGTGGCGGGCACCCTGACGCGGCCGCGATCGGCACCCCACCCCCTGCTGGCGGGCGCCCAGGAGCGGCTGGGGCGCCAGGGGGTCTGGAGCCAGTTGCGGGTTGAGAAAACCACGCTGCTGAAGCGCCCCGCCACCCCCATCGCCGACCTGCGCCGCCGCATCGCCGCCAACTTTCTGCGCCAGGCCGGGCCCCACAAGGGGGGCCTGCTGGCAGCCCTGGTGCTGGGCAGTGCCGTTGTGCCCCTGCCCAGCGAGCTGCGGGACGACTTTCGGGTCGCTGGCCTCTCCCACGCCCTGGCGGCCTCCGGGTTTCACCTGACGGTGCTGCTGGGGGCGGTGCTGGCGGTGGCCAAGCCCCTGGGACGGGCGCTGCGCCTGCCGCTGGCGGCCCTGGCGATCGGCCTGTTTCTGCTGCTGGCCGGGCCCCAACCCTCGGTGGTGCGGGCGGTGCTCACGGGGGCAGTGGCCCTGGTGGCCCTGGAATTCGGCCGCCGTAGCCGCCCCCTGCCCTGGTTGGTCACGGCCGCCGCGCTGATGTTGCTGGTGCGGCCCGATTGGCTCCAGGACGTGGGCTTCCAGCTGTCGGTGGCCGCCACCGCGGGGCTGTTGGTGAGTGCCAGCCCCCTGGAGCAGCTGCTGTTGGGGGGCAGCGTCACCAGGGCACAAGAGGCCAAGGGGACGGGGGAGGAAAGGGACGCCAAACAACCGGCAGGGACAAAAAGCCTGTGGCTGCGGCGCTGGCTGGCGGCCGCCGTCGCCGTCCCCCTGGCCGCCACCCTCTGGACCCTGCCGTTGCAGCTGCTCCATTTCGGGGTGCTGCCCCTCTGGGCCGTGCCGGCCAATGTGCTGGCGGCGCCCCTGCTCACCCCCTTGACCCTGGGGGCCATGGCCGTGGCCCTGCTGGATCTGGTGGTACCACCATTGACGGGCGTTCTGCTGGGGCCCCTGGGTGCCCTGGCGGGGGTGTTGTTGCAAGTGGCCCATGGCTTCGCCCACCTGCCGATGGCCCAATGGCAGACGGGCCGGCCCGAGCCCTGGTTGGTGCTGGGGTTGGCGCTGGGCCTGCTGGGTTGGTTGCTGCCCAGGCTGCGGCGGCGCTGGCGGCTGCTGGCCAGCGGCCTGGTGGTCCTGGTGGTGGCGCTCCATGTCGCCAGCCTGCGGGCCGATGGCCTGCTGCTGGTGCGCGATGGCGACGCCGATCTGCTGGTGGCCCGCCACCGGGGGCGGTCGGCCCTGGTGGCCAGCCGCGCCGATGGCTTCAGTTGCCGGCGGGCCTCAAGGTTGGCAACCGGCCTGGGCAGTCCCCGCTACGACTGGGTGCTGTCGCTGGATCCGTTGGCCAGCCCCGAACCGGACTGCTGGCGAACCCTGTCGCCCCTGGTGCTGCTAACGGGCGAGGACATGGCGCCCCTGGGGCCGGGCCAACGGCTGCGCAGCGAGGGATTGGCGGTCGAGGCCCTCTCCGCCGAGAGCAACGCCTTGCAGCTGTTGGTCGGGAGGCAGCGTTGGCTGCTGCTGCCCGACCGGGGGGCCCTGCAGGCCTGGCGCCACACCCCGAAAGCCCCGAACCAGGCGGGACTGTGGCTGGGCTTCCAACCCCTGGCCCGCGAGCGGCGCTGGCTGGAGGAGAGCGCGCCCCGGCGCGTCTGGATCAGCGGCAGGGCCCCGGAGCACCTGCCCAAGGGTTGGCAGAGCAGTGGCGAGCGCGGCTCCCTGGAGACGGCTGGATCCTGAATCCCCCCTGGTCATCAGCCGCTAGAACCCTCCGCCAATCCATGCAGCCGATCAATCAACAGATCCACCTCGGTGGGGGTTTCGCCAAGCTCGCTGGCAGCACAGGTGGCCAACCGCTGGCGGACCTCGTTGTTGAGCCGCTCGCCGTTGCGTAGGGCCAGCAGGGTGCTGGGGCCCGGGGCACGTCCCAGCGGTCCCCCCTCCGATTCCACCAGGGAACGCAATAAGGCCACTTCCGAGCGCAACTCCCGCACCTCCTGGGCCAGGTCCTGGACGAGCCTCTCCAGGTCCTGCAGGGGGGCTGGGGCAGGAGGGGGAACGTTCACAGCTGGGGTCCCGTCGGTCCTTACAGTGGGATCTGTCTAAGGCAACGCCTTCCCTGGATTCACCCGGGGGGGAATCGGCGCCATGGGCCTGGAGAGGTGGCTGAGTGGTCGAAAGCGAACGACTCGAAATCGTTTGAAGGGAAACCTTCCGTGGGTTCGAATCCCACCCTCTCCGTTTTCACCGGCAATGTCACCGGTGCCGATTGGGTGATGCCATGGCTGGGCAACAGCAGGCCCAGGGCACCGAGACGTTGCGCATCACGCTCATCACCCTGGCCAGGGCTTGGCGGGTGTCGCTGGTGGTGGGCAGTTGATGGTTGTAATAGGAGCCGCGCACGAAACGGTCGGGCGACTGGATCAAACCCGGCAACTCCTGGTTCAAGACATTGCTGAAAAATCAGCCGATCATCAGCTCGCTGAGCCTTTTCTCGCGCTCTGCCGCATAACGTAGAATGGCCTGTATGTGTTCAGCTTTTAGATCGGGAAAATCGAGCAGGATTTCCTCCTGGATCATGCCGCTGGCCAATTAGCCCAGAAAGTCTGACACCGTGATCCGGGTTCCTGTTACGCAAGCCTTGCCGCTGCGAACACCTGGAGTGATAGTGATCAGTTCGCCCAGTTCGGCTGCCATGGCCAGAAATGAGGCTGCATTTAGACCTCGACGCTAAGGGCAACGGACTTCTGGAGTGTCAGCCTGTTGCCCTGTACTGCGCTGAGGGCCATCTGCAAGTGCAGGCCCGAGAGCGCGGGGATCACCTCCTCCTCCAGCAGGGTGATTTCCTCTTCGCCATAGGGCTGCTCGATCCAGGTGCGGCGCAGCGGGGCCACCTTCATGACTTCAGCCCCTCCACCAGGCCCTGGACCATCACCAAGGCATCGACGTAACCCAGCTCCCTGTGGCGGAAGGCCCCCGGCAGGGTGCCCACCACCTGAAAGCCGTTGCGTTGCCAGCAACGGATGCCGGCGGTGTTGGTGCTCACCACCAGGTTGAACTGCATCGCCCTGAACCCCAGCCGCCGCGCCGCCTGCAACGAGTGCTGACAGAGGCGGCTGCCGATCCCCTGGCGCCGGGCGTGCGCGGCCACCACATAGCCGGCGTTGGCCACATGGGCCCCGAGAGATAGGGAGTTGGGCCTCAGGTAATAGGTGCCCATCAGTGCGCCGCTGGCATCCACGGCCACCATCACCTCTTGGCTGCGCTCCACCCAGGCCACCCGGGCCTCGGCCTCGCTGATGGCGGGGTCGTGCGGGAAGGTTTCGCCGGCGCGGAACACCGGCAGCAGCAGCGACCACAGCCCCGGCCAGTCGGCCGCCTCAAAGGGGCGGATTTGCAGTGGTGTGGGCAACGGAGCCAGGGGTATGGATCAGCGGCTGGGCCATCCTGACGCTCCCACTACGGCGCCGCTGCAGTCGGAGGCCGACCTCAGCGCAGCAGCAGCCCGATCGGCCCCAAGGCCACCAAGCCGCTGCCGAGAGCGAGCAGCAGGGCCGCAGCATGGGTCCAGGCCACAGGCAGGAGCCGCAGCAGCAGGAGACTGCCACCGCTCACCAGCACTGATCCGCAGAGCGCCCCCAACCACCAGAGCGTGGCGAAACCATCAACCGGGGCCTCCAGACCATGGAGCATGGCGTGCACCGCCACGGCGGTGGCCACCAGGGCAGCGCAGACGCCCAGCCGGGGGCTCTGCTGGGAGCGCAGGCTGCGCAGCACCAGCACCGTCACGGCTGTGATCGCCAGTGCCGCCAGAAACTCCTGAGCGGGCAGGGTGCCGCCCAGGGCGCCGAACACGCCACCGCCGATGGCGCCAGCCAGGGCCCAGAGCAGCAGCTGAGGGGAGATCACGGCGCCAGCGGCTCCGACCGACACCAACAACAGCAGGTGATCCACACCGCTAATCGGGTGCAGGAAGCCGGCGGCGATGCCGCCGTTGGCGATGCCATGGGCTTGGACGGGTTGGGCAAGCAGCAACGCCAGAGCAGTGGCGCCGCCGGCCAACGCCAAGGACCTGGCTGAAATGAGTGGGGTCATCGAGCGATCCGGTCCGCGCCGGAAATGAAAGGTCTCAACACGGCGAGCGTTCTGACTGAGAGGGCCATGGCCTCCATCACAGCTGCGGGACAGCGCCGGACTCGGCTCAGGACGAACCTGCACCCCACCGGACTTTCCTCGTTGCCTCCAGGGCGTGACCCGCTGGAACCGTGACCAACATTATGGAGCTGGATGGCTGCGGTGTCCAAACCATCATCATGGTCTCCAGTGCTCGCGACTTGGTGGAGGCATGGGTGAGTATTTCGAGCAAGCCGCCGGCCCGGCGGTGCCCTGGAGACCCTGGTGCATGCTTCCACTGCGTTCCACGCTCATCGTTCTCGGTCTGGCGGCTCCGCTGGCATCCCACGCCGCCAACCTCGACATGGCGGGTGTGAACCGATACGCCAGCCAGGAGCAGGTCACCAGCATCACCCAGTTCACCGATGTCAGGCCGGGCGACTGGGCTTTTCAGGCTTTGACCAACCTGATCGAGCGCTACGGCTGCGTCGCCGGCTACCCCAATGGCAGCTTCAAAGGCGGCCAGGCGATGAGCCGCTATGAGGCTGCCGCCCTACTGAATGCCTGCCTCGATCGCGTCACCGAGACCACCGATGCGCTCAAGATGCTGATGCAGGAGTTCGAGCAGGAACTCGCTGTGCTGCGCGGTCGCGTCGATGGCCTTGAGGCCAAGGTGGGTGAGCTGCAAGCCACCCGGTTCTCCACCACCACCAAGCTCAGCGGGCAAGCGACGTTCCTGGTGGGAGCCAATGCCTTCTCGGGTTCAGCTGTCAACACGGCAGCGAACACGGCCAATCGAGCACCGAATGAATTCACCGGTCTCCTACGAACGCCCGTACCTCTGCCGAATGCCACAACCTTCAACTACGACCTGCAGCTGACCTTCGACACCAGCTTCAACGGCAAGGATCTGTTGCGCACCAATCTGCGCGCCGGCAACTTCGGCAGCAGCGTGTTTGGAGGCGAACCCCATGCCCTCGGCCTGTCAGAACTTGAGGTCGCTTTCGAGCAGGATTGTGGTAACGGAACCGACTGCAGTGACGTCGTAGCCATTTACAAGCTCTTCTACCAATGGCCCATCGGCGGCGGCTTCACGGCCACCCTGGGTGCCCGCGTGGGGCAGGAAGACATGCTGGCGCTGTGGCCCAGTGTCTATCCCTCTGACACCATCCTCAACGTGATGACGGTGAATGGGGCGCCGGCGGCCTACAGCAAGAATCTCGGCGCTGGCGCAGGGTTGTGGTGGCAGGGCAACGGCTTCAGCATCAGTACCAATTATGTGGCCGCCAATGGCGACAGCGGCAATCCAAGTGTTTCGGCAGAGGACGGTGGCGGTGGACTTGGCAACAGCAATTCCGGCGCGACTGGCAGTGTGCAGCTTGGCTATCAGCAGGAGCAATGGGGCCTGGCTGCGATCTGGACTTACGTGCAACCAGAGGCACAGTTCGTTCCGGGAACCACCCCGTTCACGCACAGCGCCATCGATCACAACACCGATGCCGCCACCAGTTCCTGGGGCCTGAGCGCCTTCTGGCAACCGCTCCGCAGCGGTTGGCTGCCTTCCCTCAGCCTGGGATGGGGAATCAACAGCACCACCACCAGCACGCCTCAGCCCCGCGGCAGCCTCAGTACCAGTCAGTCCTGGATGGTTGGACTGCAGTGGACCGATGTGTTCCAGAAAGGCAATGACTTCGGCTTTGCTGTGGCCCAACCCGTCTTTGCTACAGCACTGAGCGGCGGCGTAACCCCGAACGACGGCAACTATGTGTGGGAATGGTGGTACAAGATCCAAGTGACCGACAACATCTCGGTCACACCGGCTCTGATCTATCTCAGTCGCCCCCTCGGCCAGGTGACACCTTCAGGCGAAAGCTTCAGCCAGTTCGGCGGCCTGGTGAAGACGAGCTTCAGCTTCTGATCGGACGCTTGTCTGTTCAGAAACTCAGCCACACTTCCGAAACGCTCCTACTTGGGAGTGCCCTGGGGAGTCGTGGATCCTGTCTCGGGGGATGGCGCCGCCGAGCTGTGTTGATGCTGGCCAGGTCGGGCTGGTTTGCGATAGCTTCCCGACCCGCCGCCGCCGCAGGCCAGGGCATCGGGCGTGGATGCCAGCAGAGCCAGGATCAGGGCCGAGCTGAGGGTGCGCGTTGAGTTAATGAATTGTTTCATGAATCAATGTTGGTGTCTGGGATGCATGCCCTCGCAGCCGAGTTCACGACTGGGGCGAGCGCAGAGGGGCTGCTGGACGCCCACTCTAGCCAATGTCTCCAGTAACGCTTGATCACTGGAGAGCGAGGCAGGGGTGTCTCGCGGCCTGGCCTTGGCGAGCCGCGAGCAAATCGGTGGAGCTCTTCGGAGCAGGAGGGCGAACTTGGACCCCTCAGCACAACCTGGAATCGAAGCGAAAGGCCTCGTTCCTGCCGATGCTCACCCTGGCCATGTCTGGGTGGCGTGGATGCTGCCGTTTGGCAGCAGGTTCCACGGCTGCACCTCACCATCGAGATCGACCAGGGGCGGGGGGGGGCATTCTGAAAACAACCGATCGAATTCAGCGCCGCGTCAGTC
>Ga0114972_10003352_pt1 | contig 12002 bp, 14 predicted proteins | sample M_140807_EF_Meta_FD_87354 | JGI IMG/M metagenome (GOLD analysis project Ga0114972, IMG submission 87354) | Freshwater microbial communities from Lake Montjoie, Canada to study carbon cycling - M_140807_EF_MetaG | ecosystem: Environmental > Aquatic > Freshwater > Lake | place: Lake Montjoie... | reverse complement strand
GTTGCCTAAACTTGGTTGTTTTCCCTCACGCAAGCTTTCTAATAAGGATTCCACGGTAGTTTCTTCAAGTTTTCCTTGAAGCACATCATCACCCCAATTTACATGCAGCAAATTTGCCCATTTGTGCAACACGTCTTTTTCATGTATTTGTTTGGTAACTTTGCCTCTTTGCCTAACAGTTATGTCGGTTAAAGCAAGCCCACCTTCCTGTGACCAATTAAAGCCAAACCTATGACTTTTAGGTAAATTAATAAGAATTGCTTCTGGAAGTTTTTCTATTTTGGTTATTGCATTTTCATATAGGTCGCTAACCGTGCGGTCAATCCTATTAAGAGGCTGCTCCCCATTTTTCCCGTAAAAACGAAGTTTCCCCCATTGCGAAAGCTCAAAAGAAAAGCGATACGCTTCGGTTTTTTCCGTGATCTTTAATTCTGATGTTAAGAAATCTCTTGTCCAGCCTTCGCCTCTCTTTTTATAGGCTTCCTGTAGTGTATTGATTCCGGCCATTTATGTATGTTTAGTTATGCAGTATTTATTTACGCCAAGTCGGATGGAAACGGTAGCTTGGCATCTTCTAGTTTTTGCTTAAACTCTGCCATAATGTCTTCCCTCTTTTCTGGGAACTTAAAGTCTCCACTATCTATTAACCCTCTTAAATTTTCGTATGTCATAATTTCGGAAACTTCATGGCCTCCATTAAACAAGAGTTCCATTATATCCTGAGGTACTTTTGTGATCTCTTTATCAAATTCTCGAAGAAGCTTTGCATTTTTAAGAAGACCTTTTTTCCCTTCGAAGGACTTACGTACTTGAACAACTCCTTGATTTAGACGTATTACATATGCTTGATATTCCGCAGTTTCGCCCTTGTCAGTAGTCTTGGTAATCTCACGAAAGCAGTTTCCAATTGTTGACATAAGAAGTAGGTTGCGGTAAGCACCTTTATATTGGCTTTCAGCTACGCGAAAATCTGGTGAGTGGTACATAAACTTTGACCAATCTAAATCGTGCGTAAGCATAAAATCAACTTGCCCGATACCATTTTTGTTGTCTCCTGCTATTGGAGCGCCAAAACTTACTTGATTAAATGCTGGTGCCAACCTGGTAGAGTATCCCATACTTTGTAGTTTGGCATTAAGTTCAAAAACTGCTTTTTCTAAAGAAGTTCCTAAAGCACTAGCAATTTTATCGGCAGACACTGCAATATCAATATCGCCACTTGTAGCATCGGGTAGTTTTTTTCCAGCAGACCCAATTACCGCAGCATCATCGTCAATACCGACCAATCCAATCTCTGGAAAAACATTTTTGACTATCCAGTCTACTGTAGGACCTACCTGGTCTTGTTGAAAAGGCTGAGCATTTTCAATTGAGTTTCCACTCTCAAAAATAAACTGCTCAAATAGCTTAACATAATTTTTCATTACAATCCAGTTTCTGCTTTAAGTCTTTCTGTTGCCTCGATAACATTTATTAAGATTTCATGCATTTTTGTCATTTGATCTTTCATTGCCATATATTTCTTCTCAGCATCTGGAGTCCAAACCTTTGCATCCTGCAATCTTTGACGTACATACGAAAGTGTGGTAGATGAACTGGGTATGTTATATGATTTTTCGTCTTTGAAAATGCCGTCTTTTATTTCTTTATCTACAATATCATCAGCAGCTTTTCTTGCTTCATCATACAGCGGACGAAGTTCCCCAAGCATTTTTTCAAAGTCTGAATTGCCTGTATTAATCTTCTTACCCCAGTAGTTAATAAGCCCGTATGGGTCAGGTTCTCCACGAACACCGTCTTCGGATGCGTGACCTGCTACAATGTTTTCCAGAGTTTTAAGGTCTGCAAGAAGTGTATCAACACGAAAATCACGACGATCATATTTACCAGTGTATTTTGCAAGAATCTTTTTAATAAACTCTTCCACGCTTTTCTCAATGCTTAATTCAATTGCCTCGTCTTTCATTCCACGTAAACCGCGTGGAATGTCTCCGTCATTGTAGTATCGGTAATACTCGCGAAAAATACGATCTTTCTCAGCTTGTTCACCCTTATTAAGGATATTTCTATCATACATCCAAGAGAGTAAATTGTCAATATTTTCTATCTTGCCGCTCCATGCACGTCCCGCATGAGATGCTTCATATAGAGTTTCATTTACTTCACTTTCGTAAACGTATGCCTCAAATGTTTTAATGTGTTTCATTTTGCCTTTGTTATTTTGACTACTAAATCGGTTGTGCCAGGTATTACACGGTGTATTTCGCCGGCTGGTATTTTTATCTGAGTATATATCTTCACAGGAAGCTGGTTATCGAATTGAAACTGCCAATCGTTTTCGTTAAGAGGTTCAACGACACGGTCTTCTTCATCCCAATGCCACTTAAATTCTGACCAGTGAGTATTAGCAAAAAAAGTCCGTATAACCACGGACTCTGTAATCTTTTGCTCAGTGTACGGTTTCATTAGGCTTTTGCCTTTTCAACGATTGACCAAATTGTACCAGTAAGTGTGATAACGCCACCTACAATTTCAGTAACAGTTGCTTCGTCAGTAAGCCCTTTCATTACTACAATACCACCTATAAATGTAAGTGTATGTCGAACGATTCCTAAAATTTGTTCTTTAGATAGTTTCATATTTTGTGTTTTTATTTTCAAAGGTGTAATTAACCTTTTTGTGAGAATTTGGCAATATATCAAAGCCAATACGCTTTCCTAGTAGTATTAAAAAAGGTGTAATGGGTATTGGCAGGGGAATTCCTTGTATAGCGATTAATGGAAGTACTTTTACTAAATCTACTGCCTGGGCTTTAAGAAATTGAAGTTCTATGGTTGATAGCTTATTTCCTTTTGAAAGTTCATTAAGAAGCCGGACTGCTTCTCTAGTCTCTTTAGCCTCCCTCTTTGTAGAATCCCACACCTCTTTTGCAAAGGCTGCACCTTTATTAAGTGCTGAGTTAATGGTATTTTTTAGAGACTCGTTAACATCATCGGATTTTTCTGCAATAAATTCTTCAAAAGTCTTCACTGCTCTATGCATTTTTCTTTGATTGATTCATGCGTTTTTCTATTTCTTTCTCAATAGCCGCACGCTTTTTTGTTCGCTCCTTCATAATTTTTTCTGTGCGTTTGCGGTTTTCTTCCTTTGTTGCAAATCGCTCTTTTGTTTTGTACAGATCTAAATTAGCAATCATTACATCAAGTTTTTCCTGCTCAACATCTATTGTTGCAAGCAACACCTCTTTCTTTTCGGGTTTATCAATCACCTGAGTTCTCAAGCTTGCAATCTTTTCTCGCGTTTTTTGAATGCTTTGTTCTATTCGCTGTTCTGGAGAAAGGTTCGCGCCCTCCGTTAAAAATTGCTCGAATAGTTTAACGTATGTCTTCATCATTCAAAGTATTGATTTTCAAAATACAATACATCTAATTTGTTATTGATGTCAATAAGCTCCAATGCATTTGTATGTTTTATTTTCTTTATATATCTCCTTTTATGAGTTGCAAAATATGTCGCAACATCCTAAATTTCCACATATAAATTTTGTCTGCTAACTTTACCATGGTGAATCTGATTGTAGGCCTAATTGTTTGGAAAATAGTGAAGGGCCATAACATGCCCAGAAGCCCGCCGTAGTTGGGTCCATTTTCTTTTGAAGGTCGCATTGTTGACGAGCCCAAAAACTTGCTGATGCTTTAGGGTCATCATTTTTTATACTCAGGCCAGAAGTATCGCCCCACGTGATTTTTATTGCTGTTATATTGCCTTCATCATCTTTCTTTCCACTATTGTGATAAACCGTAAATTTCTTATCGCCACCACGAAAAGGTGTATCAAGTTCCACTTCGCGCCCGTCGTACTTGGCCTTTTTTCCAACTTCCAGATTTTTAGCCATCCAGGCAGCTTTATCACTTAAGATGATGTTACCTTCATCCCAGTACTTTTTGGTTTCCTCAAATAGATTTTTGTAAGCCTTGCTTCCTATACGATAAACACTATCTGTAATGTCCAGCCCATTTTCCATGTGATAGCGAAATCCTTCACTTACCTGAAAGTCTTCAAATGTCTTTACGTACTTCATTTGTTTTCCTTCATCTCTTCAGCAACTTCCCATAATTCCTTGAAAAAATCATCTGCATAAGACATTTTTGCAATTTTAGGAAACGCTGCCTTTCCTTTGCGCATAAACTCTTCTAAGGATGAACTTTCTTGACGAATAATATCTAGTTCACTAAGATACCCTTCGTAAACACCTTTTGATGATTCAAGAAGTTGATCATTATCAAATTTAATGGTAGGAGATGGAGAAAACATATTTCCGCCGTCTACTGCTTCTAAACCATAAACATCCAATAAGGTTTTGATAACTTTTGATTTGTCAGACGTATTCTTTAAGTGAAAATATGTAACAGCATCATTAGGTTGACTAATAACACCTTTAACGTATTGTGACAATTCATTAGCAATATATTCAGCAGCATCGCCTGATATATTTCCTTTATATTTTGATTCATTTATGAATCCTTCAAATGTGTGTATGTATTTCATATCATTTTATATATTTTCTCAAGTCGTCCCAATACTTGTGAAGTTCTCGAGGCATCATTTTCATAAAAGTTGCCTTATCATCAGAAGCTATTGCTTCACGAACTTTAGTTCCACTAGGTCCATCGCTGTCACGGGCATCCACCATCTTTACAGTAAATTCTGGCTTCACTTGAACGTCGGTTTTAGGGCTGGTGATGTATGCAACTTGACGAGTGTAATCAGTGAGTCGATCACTACCACAGCCTAGCCCCATTGGTTCGTACCCTTGTTCACGAATAAATTTCACCATTAGTGGAATAACCGTCTTGGTACCTTGTGGGTAGATAAAGTAATCTGCTATGAAAGAATTAGCTTTGGCCACGTCATCACCCATCTTCTGTAACAAATCATCTGGAAATGGAGATTCCTCGCGAGCAGAAAGAATCTGTAACGGTATTACCGGTAAACCAAACTCTTTAGAAGTTCTCTCTAATGCGGCTAAGTGTCCATTGTGAAAGGGCTGAAATCTTCCTGGAAAGAAGACTACTGGTTGTCCATCAGACAACTCTGAAATTATTGCTTCGTAGAGAAAGCTTTCAAAAGTTTTTACGTAGTTCATATTAACTCATTATATATTCATACTCAGCAACTATGGCTTCAAAAACTCTGTTGTTTTCTTCCTCTGCTAAAAAGCTTTCAAATGAAGAAACATAGCTTTCTTTGACCACTGGTTTCATTGCTCGATTGGCCTGCTTTTTTATACGCTCTTGGTAATCTTTGTTGTCCTTTGCCAGTTCTATTTTTCTTTTCAGCCAAATTGAAAATTCAATTAGCGGCTTAAGCTTTTGTTTAATGCGCAAAGCGTTAATTCGTGCATATTGCATTTGCTGTGCCTTAATCATGGCCTGTTCCTCTGGATCATTAATGTCAATTGGAACAAAGTCCATCAGGGTTTCTGTTTGAATCTTCTTCTTTTTTCCACCTGGCATAGCAATAATTACCGGCATGTTCTTTAACTTTTGAGCGAATTTAGGATCAATGTCAGCAAACATTTTCTTTGATCCAAAGTCTTCTATGTTTTTAATTTCTTCTTTGCCGGCATTTTGGCTAAACTCGCTTTGCGCACTAAACATTGCACTTGCAATTCCACCTTTTTTATTGGCGTTGATTTTGGCAGTTTCTTTACTTTTTTCTAGTTGGTCAACTTGTCTTGCGTCAGGGTCGCCAAAAACAAACCAACTCTGATTGGCCTCGATGTCTCCATCATATACGCCATCTTTGCCATCCGCTTTAAGACCGAACGCTTGTGGATCATCTTTAAGCTTTTTTGCAAGATTGGTTTGCCCTGTTTTTTTGTACAAAAACTCAAGGCCATCCATGGTAGCTTTGTTTGGATCTGATTCTATAAAAGGTCCTGTTCCAGATTGTCCTACACCAGATTGCTCCCAATTACCATTAAATTGCAATTTTCCATCTTTGTCTTTGAGAGGTTTTCTTGTTTTAGGATCAACTACTACTCGGTCGGATTTTATTTGAGGAACCATTGGCATAATGTTTCCATCATTATTGACAACCTGTATGTGTGCATCTTTAGTTATGTCTTTAGCAGCTTTAGCAGTGTGTTCAGCAAGTTTATCAACAGACATTTTATCGGTGATTTTACCACTTTTAATGTCGTCCATGATTTTATTATAGACGGCTTCTCCTTTTTTCTCGTCTACATACGCATACCTAAATGAATTTGCTACAATTTTTGCTTTTTCGATTGAACTTTTATCTTTATTGTTTTCCTCTCCAGGGCCATATCCTGGATACGTTTGATTTGCGCCACCACCGCTGTTATTACCTATATGTACAACATTTGGATTCAAATTTTTAATTGTATCTGTTGCAAATTCGCCAGCGGAAAACGTTTTAATTGAAGTTTGTAAGACTGTTGGTATTCCAGTAAGTCTATACTTAGAATCTACTTTATTTTTCCTGTCATTAGGTACTTCAAAATATCCTTTTTTCTTGGATTCTTCCCAAAACTTCTTTTTTTCATCATCACTAAGGTTTTCATAGTATTGGTTAAGCGCTGCCTCGCCCGTGTGATCCAATGCTTTTTGCAAACCATCAGGATCGTCTCGAAATCTGCGAACAGAAGTGTTAAACTTTTGAGATTCTATGTTGTAGTCGTCGCTATCAACAAAATAATCTGTCATGGCTTTTGCAATTTCTTGTTGTCCTCCGTTATTATTTCGTATATCCATTATTACGCCTTTAGGTTTGCCGTTCTTATCGATATACGTATTCATTTTTCGTTGAAAAGCTTCTGCCCCAACTTCTGCCGGTAGATGTACATAACCAGGCTTTCCTTCATCACCACCTCTCTCCATGTCCGATGTAGTAATTTGCATAATTCCACCGGGTCTCTGTGTTATTTGGACTGGATTCATATGATTCGCCTGCAAATCTAATAGCTCTTCGTATTCCTTAGCATTTTCTTTCTTAAACTTTTTGTAACCTATGTTATTTAGTTTATTTCCCAAGTCTTCAAACCGGTCCTGTTTTGCATAGTAATCAGTTACTTCATCTTTGAAGTCAGGATCTTTAGAAACTATGTTTTTGATAAATTCGTTACGAAGTTCTCGTCTTTTTGCTGCTACCTTTTTATCAACTTCAGCGTCAGTAATTTTTGAATCCTTTGCTCTAAGTTCTTCCGTGTATTTATCAATTTCAGCACTTTCCTTTTCATCATGCTTTTCCCAAGCACCGTCGTGCTTTTTGTTATACGCCTTTTTAATGATGCCTAGCCGCCATTTATTGGCCATAAGATTGTCTAAATCTGGATGAATCTTAGATTTCTTTTTTTCCTCTGCTTCAAAAATATGGCTTTCAAAAATAAAGTCCTCAAATGACTTAAACATATGAATTGCTTTTTATTTAGATACTACTTTTACTGGTACTTGGCCTTGAGCTTGTGTGTATTTTGCCATGAATTGTTTGTAAGTTGGCTGCAACTCTTTTACCAATTGATCTGTTAGTGCTTGTAAATCACCAAATGGAACCAAGCCCTTTTTGTCGTTTTGTGTAAAATCTGGCCACTGAGATAGTCCTTTATCGGATGTCCAATCTACGCCTTTAGTGTCTAAATAGGTTTTACTGATGATATGTAATGCCAAGCTCATACATGCATCCGTTAAATTTTCCCATAGGATGTGTTCACCTTCCTCGTTAGCCGCTGCGCCAATTCGAGTTCCATTAAACCATGCATAGATTACGTCACTGCCTACAACATTAACAGAGATTGCACGAAAGGCATCTTCTGATTCGTCGCCTTTCATTTTTTCTAAGTGTTTAACTGCATCTTCTCTTGGCATGCCTTCCCATTTTTCAACTTCACCCCGCATGGATGGGCCAAACATATCATAAAAGGTAACTGAATTGTCCCCTACAAAGAAGTAGAATGGCTGTTGTATTTTGCCATAAGACAGCTCGGCCTTAATGACGCATTTTTTGCCTTGATTGGCTTTTGGATTGATTTTTACTCCTTCATTAATGCTATTGAATTCAAAATCGGAAAATGTGATAAGATGTTTCATTTTGTTTTTTTTTATTTTAGTCTATATTAACTTACTTTTATTCCTACGTCTTGACGAATTTTAACCATTGCATCTACCATAGGGTCAATGGCAGTTTGCCCAAAAACGTTGATCATAAGCAAATAAAAACAGTTTTGATCTACAATGGCATCCCAAAAACACTGAAAGCCATCATGAATTGCGCCTATTTGTCCTGGGCTGTTATCACCAGAGTCAAAGAACGAATCACGCGTTTCTTTGGAAATAATTGTTCCACCGAGATATGCCTCAGCAAGTTTTTTCATATCTAACGGTGTGCTATAAAAAATGGCCCATGCATCAAACGGCTTAATCTTAAATTTGTCAATAAGTTTATTGCTTTCTTGATCAAGAACATAGGATTTGACAAGCCCTTTGGGATTGGTAGAGTCATACGCCCAGTAGGTATTATTCATTCCAAGCGGTTCAAAAATCAACTCTTTAATGGCAGCACCATAAGACTTTCCTGACACATGTTCAATAATTTTTGCAATTAGCCAAAAGTTTGTATTGCTATAGTTATCACCGGTGCCTGGCTTAAATTTTAAGGGGTATTTAGAAACTGCACGCAATACCATAAGTTTGTCCGGATCTTCAACTTTTCCATATTCTCCGTAGTGATAGTTAAAGTCGGGTATGTCATTTATTATGTCTGGAATGCCGGACTTATGGCGTAATAAGTGGTCAATTGTAATGGCTTCCCAGCCATCCCAGTCAAGGTAGTTTACCAAATTGATTCCATCTTTAGGGACATCTAAACCAAACTGCATAATTTTGTCAGTCAGCTTAATTTTGCCAGTTTCAACCAGTTTCATTATGGCAATCTTGTCAATCGCTTTACTTACCGAACCTAGTCCAAAAACGCTATCCATATCGGCGTTGGCCATTGATTCAAAAACCGGGGAACCGTCTTTATAGACATAGCATACATAGCTACTTACCTGGTATTTTTTGACGTATTCATCCAAAGTGCTTTGAGCCTCTTTGGCAGATTCATTAATGATGTGTCCTCTTTTTTGTAAAAAGGAGGTAAAAGATTCAAATGTTTTCATATTGATAGTAACATATCTATAAGTTCTGGTTGAGGAAACATATCCACTTTATCTTTACGAACGGATGTATGAGTCCACAAGCCTTTTACTCTTCCATAGTAGGCATTTTCATTCCACTCAAATCCAGCCGCTCCCTTTTTATGAACCTCTTCAATAAGTCCTTTACGAACATCAATGTTATCACGATTAGCAATGTAAAGAATCCAATCTTTCAAAACTGCTAATTGCTTTTCGCTGTAACGATGCCAAGTTGTATGCCCACGGAAAGCTTTTGGTAAAGTGACTACATGGTCATTTACTACCAACCCACCGCCATAGTTATAGTATGATCCCGGATCTTTTGCTACCCATTTTCCGCCACTGGTATATCCTCCTTTAGTCACATATCCGTAGTTGCAAACCTCAATACCTACTGAGTGGGAATGCATATGTTGAGATCCGTTATCACCCAGGTGCCAAGCGTATCCACCGGTTGGTATACACTGTACCAGGACACCGTCGTGTTTATAGTCTTTACCGTTACAAGCCGGACCTCCGAGAACAAACTCCGTGGCAATCTTTCCACGAGTGTCCTTGGCCCACATATCCACTACTTGATAGGGATTGGCTCCACCTGCTGTGTGGTGTAAGAAAGCATATTCCTTGTTGGTAGGACCCGCAAAATATTCTCCAGTAGGTAGGTAATACCACTTGTACTCCAAATCTTTTGGAGCTTCATCTACGTTTTCTGCTAAATCTGTAGATGCTGCCATCATAACATTCCAGGTTTGCGGTCCAACTACACCGTCTGCGGTTAACCCGTTTTTCCTTTGCCAAACTTTAACAGTTTCTTCGGTCTTGGGGCCAAAGCTTCCATCTGCGCTAAGGCTTAAAAATCTTTGAAGAATTTTGACATTTTCACCAGTACTACCAATTTTGAGTATCATGACTTATTGCATTTTTTTAATGAAGTTGTTGCGCATTTTTTCATTTGAACCTAAACCAGTTCCGCTAATCATATCCCGCAATTTATATTGATCTGCTGTTCCTTTTACCTCTTTGGCATAATCAACCAGTTTTTTAACGTCAATCCCGTTTTCATCAATAAAATCTTGAATGGCTTGCTGCCCGCTACCGGTGATTACATTGATGTAAACTGCTTCACTAGAAACACCTTCATTTACCGCAGATTCAGTTATTGCACTTTCTTGTACAAAAACTACAGAATCTTCGCTGTTTTCATAATCAACATCAAAACCTGCAGAATCAGCCATATCAATAAAACGATCAAAATCTCGTTTTGGTAAACTGTAGAAAGAATCACCTTTAATATCTTGGTAATCTAGTTGACTGCTAAATCTACTGTTAAGCATGTTATCTAACTTATCATCGTCAACTGAAAAGATTATTTCATGTCCTGCTGATTCATTGACGGTGTACCCTGCATCGCTAAGAGCCCCAAAAGTCACTTGTAGGTTTCGCTTACCCATGCCATCCAGCATTACACCTCCACGAGTAAGTCCAGTTACCCGATAATCACCTGCAACAAAATCACCATCTTCGTCGTCCATCTCAACAGTGATGTCTACGCCTTTTACTAGTTTAGGATCTTTAGTGTCCGCCTCATTCAAGAAACTTTCAAATGTATGTATATGCTTCATATTGTTTTATTTTTTGTATGCAAGTATTGAACGAATCTGATGCAATGGTGCAAAAATTCCTGTGTACTTGTAGAGTTTGCCGTTAAAAACAAAGGTGATACCCTCGGTAGGCACGATACTTTCCAATCCTCCTGCCGCGGCTACTCGAGTCAGTTCATGCTCTAATTTTTCCACGTCTTTCTCATCACCGTTAGTTTTAATAGTACTAATTACCGAGTCAATCTCTTTTCGCATAGATGCTGCTGCCTCGGTTGGGTTAGCACTCAAAAATGCGGAAATGTTTTTCATCATTTCTGTACCAATCTCTAAGAAGAGACTTTCCAGTGGTCCATAAACTTTTCTCTTTAGCTGTTTGCCTTGAGATTTTTCCAGGTTACTGAACCAAGCCACCGTTTCCGGTGACATGTCTTTCTTCATTTGTGCTGCGGTGTAAGATTTGTCAATATCAGCAATTCTACGAGCCAGACCATCCATAGAAATCTCAGGTATCTCAATTCCCGCAGATTTAGCCTCTTCCGCCAAAATGTTTTTTGCCATCCCTAAAGCGTAATCACCAACCGTAGAAGCAGGAGTGGCTCCACTTTCTTTCATAATAGTGTCCAGCTTTCCGTTATAGTAAGATGCGCGAGTCGCCGTATTAGGGAAAGGAACAGAGGCAATATCTTGTGGTCCACGCACATAAAAAGTTTTCTGTGCAGTAGCGTTAGCGTCAGCGACAAGTTTACCTAAATCACGCCCTGCTTGTTTGTCGTCATCTATCGGATTGCCATCAGCGTCCATTTCTTTTACGCCGTGAAAGACCAACATGTTCTGACCGTAAGGAACGGTGTTTTGCGTAATGGGAGTAATTACTTCTACACTGGCAAACTTCTTTCCTTCATCAAATAGCTTGGTCTTATCAGCATCACTAAGTGAACCAATAGCTGCTGATAGGTCTTCCATTGCTGCGTTATAGGCAGTTTCAATATCACCACGCCCTGCAAACATACCTGCGATTCCGGCAGAATCCAAGGCATTTTCACCCGCATTTTTAAGGTGGCTCTTATTACGAGCAGCAATTAGTTTTCCGTTTTTCCAGGAAATCATAATGTTTTGGCCATCGGTATTGTGAACTAATATGCCGTTTGCAAAGTAATGTGCAGTGTTTGCAACTGTTAAATCGTAGCGGTCTTCATTAGATC
>Ga0114972_10003350_pt1 | contig 12009 bp, 8 predicted proteins | sample M_140807_EF_Meta_FD_87354 | JGI IMG/M metagenome (GOLD analysis project Ga0114972, IMG submission 87354) | Freshwater microbial communities from Lake Montjoie, Canada to study carbon cycling - M_140807_EF_MetaG | ecosystem: Environmental > Aquatic > Freshwater > Lake | place: Lake Montjoie... | reverse complement strand
TTGTCGGATTTGTGTGACAACATGGCCAACCTCGAATGGGTTACCGAAATTGCTTCGGATACTGACAGAATTGTTTTGAAGCGTTGGATGGAAATAGCGGCCCGATTCATCCGAAAACCCAAAGAAGTCGGTCAATTATCTATTGGTTGGCTTCTGATCCGTCGCTGGCGAAATCAAAGCAAATTGCAGATGTCGCCCCTTGTGCGCTCTTTGCCAGTTTCAGCCCGAGTGGCAGGCCTCCGCTCGCGTTGGATTGCCACTGTTATTTCAGCAGGCCTTTTCGTTCAGGAACAATCAAAAGAATCTGCGGAATACCTATCGGTTCTTGAGGCTGCTGTGGGGTGGCCGGTGTTTCGTGGTCCACCGCTGGTTGCGCTAGCAGATTCAGGCGAAACTGTTTCAGTACTGGGTGTTCGCCTTGTCAGGCTTTTTGGGGACCGCTATTCAGGACTGGCCGAATTCCGACAATCGGATACCACTTGATTAGAACTCAAAGCGGGATATCCTGCTCCATCGCAACACTTTTTCGAGGATCGCCATGAGCGCCGAACGTCGCCTGCAAGAACTTCACATCACCCTGCCCACGCCGGCAACTCCCGTAGCCAAATACAAGATGTGTGTGCAAGTCGGCAATGTGCTTTATGTTTCGGGGCATGGTCCAGCCAAGGTGACGCCCACAACTCCAACCAGTGGCAAAGTTGGTCTGGATCTGACTTTCGAACAGGGCAAAGAAGCGGCGCGAGCTGTTGGATTGAACATGCTGGCCACCCTGAAGAATTATCTTGGGTCGCTCGACAAGGTGAAACGCCTTGTGAAGACGTTGGGCCTTGTCAACTGCGCGCACGATTTCAAGGATCAACCCAAGGTTATCAACGGTTTTTCGGAACTGTTTGCTGATATTTTTGGTGAGGACGCTGGTGTTGGCGCGCGAAGTGCGGTTGGCACTAATGCACTTCCTGGAAACATTCCTGTTGAAATCGAGTGCATTTTCGAGCTGGTTGATTAACAGTTATTGCAGCTTGCCGGTTTTCATTGGCATCTGGTCGATTGAGCTTCTAAAACAAGATCTTGTACCTGAAGGACTGGAACCCTCTCCATGAGCACGATTGAGCTTCCGAATTACACAAGTAATCCCAATGCCGTCAGGCATGCCCTTGAGCAAGGGGAAGGCTTGCTGCGTCTGGCCCCCACATGGGTGCCCCGTTCTTTCTTGATGCCGGGGCGCCGAATCAAGCTGGCACCCCAAGATATCTATGCCTACGGTGCTCACCGTGGTGGTATTGATGAACGCTGGTTTGCTTCGACCACACCCGCCGCTAATGACAACCGCGTCATCGACGAAGGCCTCAGTTATGTGGTGGTGAATGGCAAGAAGTCGTTTACCCTTCTGGAAGCGGTAGGCCACTTGGGCGAAAGCCTGATTGGTAAGCCACTTTGGGATAAGTACAAGCGCTGGCCTGTCTACAGCAAGTTTTTCGACAACATGGGGCCAATTCCCCATCACATGCATCAATCAGACGAGCAGGCCGCGCTCGTTGGCCAGCAGGGCAAACCCGAGTCTTACTACTTCCCGCCCCAACTCAACAGCATTGGCAATAATTTCCCTTACACGTTCTTTGGTCTTGAACCAGGAACCACTAAGGAAGATCTGCGCCGTTGCCTTGAAAATTGGAATAAAGGTGACAACGGAATTCTGGACCTCAGCAAGGCGTATAGGCTGCAGCCGGGTACGGGTTGGTTGGTACCACCATGTGTGCTGCATGCGCCCGGTTCTCTGGTGACCTACGAACCACAGTGGGGTTCCGATGTATTTGGTATGTACCAGTCATTGGTTGAAGGCAGGGTTGTGCCATGGGCGCTTCTTGTGAAGGACATGCCTGTTGATAAACACCATGACCTCGACTTCATTATTAATCAGCTCGACTGGGAAGGAAACGTCAACCCCCGGTTCAAGGACGCGCATTTCCTTGAGCCTATTCCTGTCGCTGATACCCGTTCCTCAGGGTACGAGGACAAATGGATCGTTTACGGCAAGGTCCATGGCAAGGAATTGTTCTCTGCCAAGGAACTGACCATCAATCCGGGTGCCAAAGTAACCATCAAGGACAACGGTGCCTACGGTATCGTGGCAGTCCAAGGTTTTGGCTCCATCGGCAAGCATCCTCTCCGTACCCCCGCCATGATTCGCTTTGGCGAGCTGACTGAGGACGAATATTTTGTTACCAGCGATGCCGCCAAGGCTGGCGTGGTATTCGAGAATCTGGGCGAAGAGCCACTCGTGACCTTGCGTTATTTCGGGCCGGATACCAATCCATCCGCACCAATTGTTGGTGCGGCCCGTCGTTCCTGATTCATTGTCGATATCCCTTATTTCCCCCCCCTTTTTTGGGAGTCAGCAGCATGGGCAAGAAGATTTCGATCGGTAGCTGGGCGTATGTGTTCAATCAAAAGGAAGAAGTCAGTTTCCATAAGATTCTGCATGGTTTGCAGGACCTGAAGCTTGATGGCGTGGAGCTTGGCAGCTTTGGCAAGCATCCGACCCCCAAGTCGCACCCCACCAAGGCGGACAGGTTGCGCCTCAAGAAAGAAGTGGAAGATCACGGACTTGGTTTTTCTGGAATTGCACCCGACCTTTGGTCGTTCAAGCTTGTTTCCGTGGAAGATCCAGCTCCCTATCTCGCGGCTTTCCTTGGGTATTGCGTGTTCGCGCAGGACCTTGGCATCAAGTTGATTCGGGTCGATGCCGTTGAAGTTCCCAGCGTGTTCGAGAAAAACAATATCGATCCGAAGCTTGGGTTTGATCGTGCTGTCAAGGCATGGAATATTGCCTGCAAAATGGCAGCAGACCACGGGCTTCAGGTTTCGTGGGAATTTGAGCCTGGTTTTGCGTTTAACAAGCCCTCTGAAATTGTTGCAATGATTGATGCTGTGCGGGCTCTGGGTAACAACAACTTTGGTGCCATGTACGACACCTGCCATGCCCACATGTGCGCAGCCATTGGCGCGCTTCAGCCAGGAACCAAGGAAATTCTACCCGGTGGTGGTGTGGAACTTTTACACAATCTCAAGGGGCGCGTGAACCATGTTCACCTCATCGACTCCGATGGTTCCCTTAATGAGCATGCCACCAGTACCCACAATCCATTTGGCACGGGCCATTTGAATTTCGACGAATACATTCCAGCCCTTCTTGCTGCTGGAATCCCTTCGGATTGGTGGTGCATCGATCTTTGCTTCTGGCCTGATGCATGGGATGTGACAGCAGACTCCATGAAGTATCTTGGAAACATCAAGAAAAAGTACGCTGCTCAGGGCGCGTGAGTTGAATCCGGGTCGGGCAATGTTTGCCCGACCCATTCTGTTTTTATATTCTTTTTGATTTCGTTTATCTGAATCGGAGCGCTGCCGTGAAGACACTTAATGTGGGCATGATTGGTTACGGATTCATGGGCAAAGCCCACAGCAATGGTTTTGCCAGGGTCAATCAGTTTTTTGACCTGAAGCACCAGCTCAAGTTGAAATCAATCTGCGGGCGTACACGGGATAAAGCCGAGGCTTTTGCAAAATCATGGGGTTACGACGACATCGAGACCGATTGGCGGAAGTTGATTGACCGCAAGGATATCGACATTATTGATATCTGTACCCCCAATGACAGCCACGCTGAAATCGCCATCGCCGCTGCTCAGGCTGGCAAGATGATCATGTGCGAAAAACCGTTGTCTCTCAACGGCGAGCAAGGGCTGCAAATGGTTGAAGCCATCGAAAAGGCCAATGTTCACAACATGGTTTGGTACAATTACCGTCGAATCCCTGCGGTTACTTTTGCCAAACAACTCATCGACGAGGGCCGCCTTGGCAGGGTATTCCACTACCGCGCCAAGTTTCTTCAGGATTGGACCATCAACCCCGAACTTCCTCAAGGTGGTGCGGGCCTTTGGAGGCTCGACGTTGGCGCTGCTGGTTCCGGAGTGACGGGTGACCTGTTGGCCCACTGTATTGACACGGCTATCTGGCTGAATGGTGAATTCAGTTCATTGACGGCGCTCACAGAAACATTTGTGAAAGAGCGCAAACACAATTTAACGGGCAAGGTCGAAAAGGTGGGAATTGACGACGCTTGCTCGTTCATCAACACGTTTGACAACGGCTCATTGGGCAACTTTGAGTCAACCCGTTACGCCCGTGGCCACAAGGCCCTCTATACTTTTGAAATCAATGGCGAAAACGGCAGCATCGCATGGGATTTGCACGACCTGCACCGTTTGCAGTGGTTTGACTATAAGGACCAAGGGTCGCTGCGTGGCTGGCGTTCGATCCATGTTACCGATGGTGATCATCCTTATATGAATCGTTGGTGGGTTCCTGGTTTGGCTATTGGCTATGAGCACAGCTTTGTGCATCAAGTTGCTGACTTCATTTCGGGAGTTGAGTCTGGCAAGCCCGCTGCCCCCACGTTCCGCGATGCCCTCAAGACCCAGCGAGTTTGCGATGCAATTCTCGACTCCGGCAAGGATCGTCGCTGGCATGATGTGAAAAAGGACTGACTTTAATTGGCTATAAATGAGCCGGGTGAAGATGAGGCGGTTAACGCCTTGCTTTCACCCGGCTCTTCTTTTTTGAAAAAGACTGCTTTTCAGCGCGCAGAAGCCAGTAGCTTTTCCACGGGTTGTGCAGTTCCCGGAAGAAGCGTCATAGGGCGTCCGGATACATCTTGAATCATGGCATGCAAATCCAGCCCCAGACTTGTGAGGACTGTGGCCAGAATATCCCTGTGATGAATCGGGTTGTCGTGAACTTCAGCGGCTGCGCTATCCGTTGATCCAAGGACTTGTCCGGGTTTAATTCTGCCACCCGCAAGCAGGCAACCATTCACTCTCGACCAGTGATCACGACCAGCATCTTTATTGATTTTTGGTGTGCGGCCAAACTCTCCACACACCATCACTGTGGTGGTGTCCAATAGGCCGCGTTCTTTCAAATCATCAAGCAATGCGGAAATACCACGATCTAGCATGGGAAGATTCCCACGCAGGTGTTTGAAGTTGTTGCCGTGAGTATCCCAAAACCCATAAGCGACAGTGACAACTCGCGCCCCTGATTCCACCAACCTTCGGGCAAGCAGCAATTGGTCGTTCCAGAGGGGGGCGCCATCTCCTTGGTGTTTGGAGTCTCCTCGGCCATATCGGTCCCGGGTCCGTTCTGACTCGGCTTCGATATTGAGCGTGCGGCTAAGGGATTGGCTCACAAGTAAATCGAATGCACGAGAATAGGGGCCATCGAAATCATTGCCGAAACCCGATGACTGCGCGTTTACATTCTGAATTAGGGCTTTCCTGACCTTCAAGGCTTCCATGGAGTCTGGCAAAACCTTCATGGAACCAAGGTCACGCGTATCGAGTTTTGCACCCATGGCAGCTTGGCCCAATTGCCCGGGGCCGGGGCTGTTGTAAGGGCGGTGCTGCATGACTGGAAAAAGGTCAACAAATGGTGGGGTGGTAGGTTGTGCCGGCCCTAGGGCGCGAGCAACCATTGAACCTAGATGCGGCTTCCCTTCCCGCTGGGCAATTCCCATGGGGAAGCCCGTAAGGTTTTGATAGCTACTGTGTTCGTCTACAAATCCAACGAGAGATCGCACCAAGGAGAATTGATCTGCGCGTGCTGCCAGCATAGGCAAATGCTCGCTGAATCTGATTCCAGGTAGCTTGGTCTGAATGCTTGAAAATTCACCGCGAATTTCCAGCGGTGCCTTGGGTTTGGGGTCAAAGCTATCTTGATGGGCCAAGCCGCCAGTCAAATAAACAACAATCAGGGAACGCGTGGCTTCAGGGCGGGCCGAGGCCAATACCTCTTTACCTAAAAGTGCGCTCAAGCCTGCGGCACCGTTCGCAGCGAGCCATTGGCGTCTAGAAGCCTGAAAACCGTGGCAGCCGGGTAATGGGAAATCCATGCGAACCACCTGTGCCGTGGGAGGAATGCCTTTGAGGCGGGACTGATATTATACCACCTATAAGTCACCAATTCCACTGGGAGGCCTGAAGGGCTTGCGCCTTGAAGGCAAAGAAGCCAATCTGTCGGCTTACCTAATAGGGAGTGAGCAGATTATGAGCATTGGTTTTGATCGCCGCCAGGTATTGACCACTGCTGGTTTTGCAGCATTACCAGTAGCAGGAATGTCGGCAAGTTCCGCTGTTCCCGCAACCTCGTTCCGGTACTCCCTCAATACCGCCACCATTCAAGGTCAAAACTTGACGCTGGACCAGCAAGTGGCCGTTGCAGCCAAAGCTGGTTATCAGGGAATTGAACCATGGGTTCGAGATGTGGAAAAATTCCGCCAGTCAGGTGGAAGCCTGAGTGATTTGGGAAAAAAGTGTTTGGATTTAGGATTGGCAGTGGAAAGTGCGATCGGTTTTCCAGAATGGGTTGTCCCTGAGGCCTCGCGCCGACAGCAATCACTTGAGAACCTCAAAAAAGATCTGGAAGGATTGAAAAATCTGGGCTGCCGTCGACTTGCTGCACCACCTGCGGGTGCCACCAAGGCCACTGATATCCCTCTCGCTGCCGCAGCAGAGCGATTTGGAGTCTTAGCACGTTTGACTCGGGAATTCGAAATGGTGGCGATGGTTGAAGTTTGGGGATTTTCTACATTTCTCAATCGTCTGGGAGATGCTGCTTACATTGCCACCGAATGCGGGAGCACGAATAGTGCTGTGTTGGCTGATATCTACCATTTGTACAAGGGCGGCAGTGGGTTTGACGGACTTGGCCAGCTCTCACCAACGGGATTCCAAGTTTTCCACATCAATGATTATCCCTCGGCTCCACCGCCTGCTGATATTACAGATGCACATCGTGTTTATCCCGGAGATGGCGTTGCGCCGCTGGAAAAAATCCTCCCAGTATTGGCGAAAAATGCTCCCGGATGCGTGTTGTCACTGGAACTGTTCAATCGCGATTACTGGAAGCGTGATGCCAATGAAGTAGCTCGTACCGGGTTGGAAAAGTTGAAATCCGTTGTTGCTCGCGCCATGAAAACTGGCTCCTGAACACAATAGATTTAATTGGAGGGAGTTGCCCATGGATGGGCTGATACTTCTATCGTGTCTGGTATTGGCCCAACCGCCTGCCGCCGTGAACCAGTGGATCGACCTGATGGCACACAACCCATCAGGTGACCTTTTGCATTGGCGACCTTCGATTGAGGCTCCGAGGCAGTCGCGACTCACTCAGTCGCAGTGTGTTGCTGAGCGCCGCGCTTTGTTGCAGTCAATGCGTGATGGCTGGCGTCTCAAAAACGGAATACTTGAACACTCGGGCGATGGATGCGATATCGAGACGAATGAGTCCTATGGGGATTACCGCCTGGAATTAGATTGGCGAGTTGAGTCCAACTCTGAGATTGCTCTGTTTCTGAGAGGCACACCCGGAATTAAGCTGTGGGATCCGCGTTCCCGATACGATCTGGACCGGGGGCTTGGTTCTGCCGGATTGTATTTTAACCGTGAGTTCCGTTCCGCTCCTCTGATCTTTTCAGACGCCAAAGTTGGCGCATGGAATTGTTTGCAGGTGGTACATCTGGGTGACCGTGTGACGGTGCATTTGAACGGTTTGGCAGTAGTAGACTCGGTCCCACTGGAACAATTTTGGAAGAATAACGTGCCCAATCCGCTTGTGGGCCCGTTGGTACTCAAGGCGCACAAGGGAGTTGTAGCCTTGAAAGGGATCAGGATTCAGCAGCTGAGTTTACCTGTGCGGAACACCCCCGAAAGAGCGCATTGAGCGGCCTTCGAGTTGGGTTGGCTTGACATCAATCATGGCATGGCCATATGGCCAATACGAGCCAATGACTTTTAGGCGAGGTGCCATATGCCGCCCCGATTTGATCTGTTTCAGGCCCATACTTCTTCATTAATGGCGTGGAATCGCCGCGGTTTCCTGCTGGGTGCCCTTGGGGCATTGCCCTTAATGGCAGGTTGCATCAAATCATTCGACACCCTCAAGAAGAATGAAGATGGCGAAGAGAAAGACAGGTACGGGGTGCGCACTGTTGGCGAGGTCACCAGTGTGGGTAATGCAGATCCCGTGCCTTTGGGGGGCGTTGGGCTGGTTACCGACCTTGATGGCACGGGTGGGGAATCCCCCAGTGATGGTAACCGAGCTGTTTTGGAAGATGATCTAAAGAAGCTTGGAGTGAAGAACATCAAGGAGTTGCTCTCGTCCTCCAACAATGCATTGGTGATGGTGAGTGCAAAGGTTCCCCCAGGCTCCAGACGGAATGACACGATCGATGTGGAAGTTTCGCTGCCACCCCGTAGTAAAGCTACCAGCCTTAAGGGCGGCGTGCTCCAGAATTGCGTACTTTATAACTATGACTTTGCCCAGAATTTGCTTCCGGATTATCAAGGGAATCGCGGAGCATTGCGTGGTCACCCCATTGCCAAGGCTAGTGGAGCGCTTCTGGTGGGGTTTGGGGATCAGCGCACAGGTGATGTGAGCTTCAGGCAGGGTAGCCTTTGGGGTGGTGGTAGGGTGCAGATTGACCTGCCTTTGACCCTTCTCCTGAATCCGGATCAGCAGTTTGCCCGTGTGGGAAGTCAGGTTGCTGATCGCATCAACGAAGCGTTCCCCGGTACAGCGCCTGGAAATCCTGGAAATAGCCCAGCGATAGCCAAGAATAATCAGGCCGTTGTCCTGAAGGTTCCAGCTCAGTACAAGTTGAATCTTCCAAGGTATTTGCGTGTCTCGCGTCTAATTCCTATGAGCCTCCCTGGCTCGACTCTTTCGGACTATCAGCAGAAGCTAAATTCAGATCTTCTTGATCCCCATTATTCTATTATTGCAGCGCTTCGTCTCGAAGCTTTGGGGAAGGAGTCTATTCCCGCTCTGAAGAAGGGATTGCAGTCCTCCAATGATCTGGTTCGGTTTGCCTCTGCTGAATCGTTGGCTTATCTGGGCAGTCCTAGCAGTGCCGAAGAGTTGGCGCGGGTGGTCCGCGAGATGCCCATGCTGAGGGCCTATGCTTTCACAGCCTTGGCATCTTTGGATGAGGCGATTTGTCAGATCAAGTTGAAGGAATTGCTGGCCGGTGATTTGGACGATGAAGGGCGTTATGGTGCCTTCAGGTCGCTACGTGCTTTGGATGAGAAAAGTGATTCCGTCTCTGGCGAACATTTGGGTGAAGCCTTTTGGCTTCATGTTGTTGCTCCAGATACCACTCCTTTGGTCCACGTGGCAACCAGTCGCCGCGCTGAAATTGTGCTTTTTGGTAAAACGCCATCCCTTAATGTTCCGTTCTCATTGCTGGCTGGAGAATTCACAGTTACAGGTGGTGAGGGCGAGGATCGCTGCATGGTTAGCCGCATATCGTCGGCGGGTGGCGAGCCGCAGCGTCGATCCTGCTCTCTTGCTTTATCTGATATTCTGCGCACCATGGCAACTCTGGGTGCTGGATATCCAGAGGCACTTGAGTTGATTCAGCAGGCTGATAATTGCAAGTCGGTTACATGCCGTGTGCGTCGGGATGCGCTACCACAAACCGTAACCGTTCAGGAACTTGCCAAAATTGCGCGCAGCGGTCACGGTATTGATTTGTCGGAGGCTGATTTGCGACGCACAGGTTCCGAACCAGGTGCCCTTCCCGACCTGTTTGCAGGACCGTCAATACGCAAGAAAAGTGGTACTGGTCCCATTCAGCCTGTTGCCGGAACGGATTGAGTCTTTCTGGAACCATCTGGGGAGGATATCTGGCGGTTCGGGGCAACCCGGGCCGCTGATCCATGCTGACCCATCTTGAAATATCCGGGTTTAAGTCATTCCCCGACAGAACCCGTCTGGAGTTTGCTCCGGGCATTACCGGAATTGTCGGGCCTAATGGTTCAGGCAAAAGCAATATTGTCGATGCTATTCGTTGGGTGCTGGGTGAGCAAAGTGCCAAAAGCCTTCGTGGTGATGGCATGTCAGATGTTTTGTTCAAGGGCTCTGCTAGCCGCCGTTCTGTTCAAGTTGCGGAAGTAACATTGGTTTTAGACAATCAAGCCGGTCATTTGGCAGCAGAACTATCCGAGATTAGGGTGACCCGCCGATTGAGTCGACAGGGGCAATCTGAATATTTGGTCAATGGTTCAACCTGCCGCCTTAAGGATATCAAAGATTTATTTTTGGGAAGCGGAGCGGGTTCTGATTCTTTCTGCGTCATTCAGCAAGGGCAGGTGCATGCCCTACTGCAGGCATCTCCGGTGGAGCGGCGCGCGTTGTTTGAGGAAGCTGCTGGGGTCAGTCGATACAAAGCCAGCCGCGAAGAGAGCCGTCGGAAGCTTGATCGGGTCGATTCGCATTTGGGCAGGCTTGCTGATTTGAAGGAGGAACTGGATAGGCGCGTTCAGTCTGCTCGCTTGCAAGCTGCCAAGGCTGAAAAATGGCGCGAAGTCCAAAACCAAATCAAGGAAGCCCGAATCGACCTCATGGCTCATCATTGGAGTGAAGCTCAAATTGCTCACGTTGGATTGAAAGCACGTTTGGCGGCTATTGATTCTGAAACGGTATCAGATGCCCCAAGCCACATTTCGGAAGCTCTCGGAACTCTTCAAGATCGGGTTGTTAAGGATGAATCTGTATTACGCGAATCGGAACGGGCGGAGGCTGTGCTTGTTCAAGGATTAGCTGCAGCCAGATCGCAGATAGAACGTGAATTTCAGGTAATGGATGCATCAGCCCGCGAACGTGCCCGAACACTTGATCGTGTTCTGCGCGCCCATAGTCGGCTGGCGGCAGGCCGTTTGGCGCTGGGGAACGAGGATCAATTACTTAATGAAATCGGCCTTGAAATAAATCGTCTCACTGTGCGTTCAGCAGCCCAGGAAATCGAAGGGCAACGATGTAAGCAGGCTCTCAACCAATTCCGGGCACTTCAGGAAGCGGCCCAACATGAAAATACAAATTGTGTAAGGGAACTTGCCCTTCTGGAAAAACAGTGGTCTGCCGCGCAAATTGAAACTGAGCGAAACCGGACGATAGTCAGGCAGGCACGGATGGTGGCCCATCGTGCTTCTGAAGGTTTGAACGAAGTCCATGTTGTGCTGGCAGATCTGAATGTCAACCTCGAGGGTGCTAGAAACCGATTGGAAGGGGCACGCGCCGGTTGGCGGGCAGAAGTGGAAGCGCGCGATGGTTTTCAGGCAGCAGTTGATCATTTGGCCAAGCAGGCACAGACCCTCCTGCTTGAGAAGAAAGGCTTAGGTGGTCGGCGTGAAGTCCTCGAAGGCCTTGAACGATCGCATGAAGGTTTTGGAGCTGGGGTTCGGGATGTTCTGGCGCTGTGGCAGGCGGATCCCGCCGGACCGTGGCGTTGCGTGCAAGGTCTATTGGCAGATCACTTGAAAGTCCGACGCGAATACGCGCCACTTTTGGAGTTGGCCCTTGGGGAACGATCCCAGCGTATTCTGGCACTCGATCGATCCCATGTTCGTGCGGCCTTAGGTTCAATTTCAAAACCACTTGATGGCCGAGCAGGATTTTTGTTTCCAGCGGATGAAGACGACGAAGATGACGACGCATTCATTCCGCCACCCGTTCATACCGGAATTATCGCCCGGGCGGCCAATCTTGCCCGTTGTGACCATCCTAGATTTGCGGATTTGCCAGAACGTTTGCTAGGACGTGTTCTGATTGTCCGTGATTTGGAGGCGGCATTTGAGCTTTTGCCTCTCTCCTGCGGTTACAGTCTGGTCACCCTTAAGGGGGAATGGTTGGATGCGGATGGAGGGTTGTCGTGTGGTCCCCTTATTGTCGAAGCTGGCGTGTTGTCTAGGAAAGCGGAGCTGCGTGAAGTAAGGGAACGTCTTGCACAGATTGAAGGTGCTTGGCGGGAAATGGAGCGTGAAAGTGCAACTCAGGCGGCCATGCTGCGCGCTGCCCAAGAACGTGTTGGTACACTTCAGCAACGAATAGATGAGCTTGCGGAGAAGGAGCAGGCACTGTCACGGCAGGTTGACGATCATGTATCACGTCTCA
>Ga0114972_10003348_pt1 | contig 12011 bp, 9 predicted proteins | sample M_140807_EF_Meta_FD_87354 | JGI IMG/M metagenome (GOLD analysis project Ga0114972, IMG submission 87354) | Freshwater microbial communities from Lake Montjoie, Canada to study carbon cycling - M_140807_EF_MetaG | ecosystem: Environmental > Aquatic > Freshwater > Lake | place: Lake Montjoie... | reverse complement strand
GGCACGCAACGGCGACTCGCCGGTGGGAAGGAACTCGACATCGTCGGGAGCGAGTACCGGAAGTTGATCAGCCTGGACCGGAACAACTCCGCACGAGGCACAGTGGACGACCGGGATCGGACATCCCCAGAATCTCTGGCGGCTCACCAGCCAATCGCGAAGACGGAAGTTGACCCGACCCTCTCCGATTCCCTCTCGCTCGAGGAACGCAATGGCGGCCTCGATGGCTTCGGTCTTCTCCAGCCCATCAAGCCATTCGCTGTTCACATGGACGCCATCGCCGGTGTACGCCTCTCCGTCGAAATCCTCAGGTGTGGCGATCGTGCGGACTATCGGCAACCCATGTGCTTGCGCGAAGTCCCAGTCGCGTTGATCTTCGGCCGGCACCGCCATGATCGCACCAGTGCCGTACCCCATGAGCACGTAGTCGGCGAGGTACACGGGGACGGGGCGACCGGTGAATGGATTGCGGACATGAGCGCCGGTGAACACCCCTCGCTTGTCGAGCGAACCCTCGGAAGACATGCGTTCGACATCGCTCGACTGCCGGGTGAGAGCGACGAATTCTTCGACCGCTTGTCGTTGTCCCTCCGACACGATGGCGCTCACCAGTGGGTGCTCCGGGGCCATGACCGCATAGGTCATACCGAACGCGGTGTCGGGTCGAGTGGTGAAGACCTGGAGACCGGCAACGCCTTCGGCCAGGCTGCCGGACGCATCAGTGAACTCCATGGAGAACTCTGCTCCCTCGGAGCGACCGATCCAGTTGCGCTGCATGGTCTTGACCCGTTCGGGCCAGTCAAGCCCGTCCAGATCGTCAAGGAGTTGCTGCGCATAGTCCGTGATCTTCAGGAACCACTGGTTGAGATCACGCTTCTCGACAAGGTCACCTGATCGCTCGCAGCTCCCGTCAGCAAGCACCTGCTCATTCGCGAGAACGGTTTGACATCCCGGGCACCAGTTGACGGGCGCATTCCGGCGATAGGCGAGCCCTGCTTCAAGAAACTTCAGAAATATCCACTGGGTCCAGCGCTGGTATTCGGGGCTGTGGCTCGTGACCTGCCGGCGCCAGTCGTAGACCGCCCCGATGCGCAGAATCGAGCTGCGTAATTGGATGATCCGCTCGTCGGTGAACTCCCGGGGATGGCGGCCGGTCTTGATGGCTGCATTCTCCGCTGGCAGGCCGAAACTGTCGAACCCCATGGGCGAGAGCACCGCATACCCGTTCATGGTCCGATAGCGCACGATGACGTCACCGAAGGTGTAGTTGCGAACGTGGCCCATGTGCGCAGAACCGCTCGGATATGGATACATACACAGCGTGTACCAGTGCGGGCGGGGGTCATCGTTGTCGACCTGATAGGTGCCCTCGACGTCCCAGCGCGCCTGCCACTTCTGCTCGATCGCCTGCGGGTCGTACACGTCAGCCATGCTCCTGATGGTAGGCGACCCGCCCCACCCTCCTGTTCGCAGATGACGCTCCGAAGCGATGACACCGTGTCCCAAGGGGCACGTGTGTAACGGGCGGGACGGCGATTTTGCGATCTGCTGGATCGCCGGTAATGTTCGCCTTCCTCAAGGGGCTATAGCTCAGTTGGTAGAGCGCTTCCATGGCATGGAAGAGGCCAGGAGTTCGATTCTCCTTAGCTCCACGAAGGCGGGTAGTTCGGTGGGTTCACTCGCCACGGTGGTTGGTGGAGCACACGGAGAACTGCTGGTTCTCTGGCATTGATCGGTACCTGCTGGCGGGCAACCGTGGCCCAGCAGAACACTCACTCCTACCTGATCACGCGCAATGAATGCGCCTCAGGTCGCAGTCGATTTCTACTGCTCAACTCCATGCAACGATGGGCACATCTCTCCACAGCCGTTCGAGGTCGTAGAAGGCTCGGGTTTCATCCAGGAACACGTGGACGATGAAGTCGCCGTAATCCATCAAGACCCACTGAGAAGAGTCCAACCCCTCGATCCGGATCGGCTTCGGTCCACCGATTGCCGCAACCCGTTCTTCCACAGTCTCGGCGATCGTGCGTACCTGACGCGTGTTCGATCCACCAGTGATCACGAACCATCCCGTAATCGAGAGCACATCGCCGACATCGAGGACAACCGTGGACTCATCAGTTTTGACTGCCGCCGCTCGAGCCGCTTCGATGACCCACGCGAGGCTCTCTTGCTCGCTCGGGATCGTTTCAGGCACCGGGGCCTCCTGTTGAGGTAGTTGGGGAACGTGTCTGGTAATCGGCGCCGATGGTTACCGTGATGTCGAGCGCTGAGTTGGTCTGCTTACTCTCACTAACCTCGCCGACTCCGAGGACTGCGCGCATCCGGTTCGCAGCGTCAAGCTGCGCAGGATCGAAGTAGATGATCTCGGTGGTGTCAGCTCCGAACGCCATTGCATTTCCGATGATGTCCACCTGGCCGCCGCCAGCGGCCAGAAACGTTGCGGGGCCCTGAGCATTCGAGAGCTCCCCGGTCCCGTCGAGAACCTTCAGACGCGGTCGACGACCTGGAGATCCCTCAGGGAACGGCACAATCGGTGCAATGACTGATGCACCGGTGAGACCCGGAGCGAGTCGGTACTGAACCGGCACCTCCTCATTACCCGGAAGATCCGTCACCGGGAGGGTGTCCACTGTGAGCTGGTCGCGGGAGAGCGCCGCGAGATATCGACCGATCCCGTTCGATGTTTCAACCGGTATGGAGACATCAGCACCGGACGAGTCGATCGCTGCCAACCACGCCTTCCAGAAAGACTGTTGCCTCAATGCCCGATCGAGTTCCGACCCATTCTCCGAGCGGGCGGAAAGGTACGACCAGATGTCTTCAGTTGAGACATCGATGGACCCCTTGGCGAAGATCTCGTCGCCGCCAACAGTGACCGCCGATGGATTACTTAGAGAGAGCGGAGCCACCGGGGCAACGAGTGCCTGCAATTCGGAAGCCTTCAGGAGCACAGTGTCCGTGAAGTTCAGATTGAGCAACTCCCCCAACGATGTCCGAGCGGCATCGGGTCCACTCGCTGCAAAGAGGGCCGGCAACGTGATCGGCACGATCAGCCCTGGAGATGGGGCGATATACACGTTGGTCTCGACCGGAATGGCCATCACCCCGCCGGCGCCTTCGCTCGTGAGAGCGAGGAGCGTGGCCGAATCGAGTTGACCGTCTTCCGAGGTCATCAGAACCAATGCGGTTGGCGTCTTGTCGACAACCGCTTCAAAGCCAACTTTGGTTCTATCTGACTCGGCGGAAATCATGCGCCCATCGCTGCTGTCGAGAATCACTCTGGTTCCGAACCAGACAAGCACGACCGCAACAAGTGCTAGCGCTATGAGAGCGATGACGAATCGCTTCCGCGAGTATCGGGAAATCAGAGAACCCCCAGCGGAAAGCTTTTCCGCCCCGTCTCGTTGAGACCCGGGAGCATCCTCGGTGCTCGGAGCGCTCCCATTGGCGAGCGGGGCAACATCGTCGACAGCAACTGTTTCATCGGTATACAGAGGTTCAGGTTTTTCTTCGACGCTCGGAGGTTGTGCGTCTTCTTCTGTACCCGCGAGCTCCGCTTTGCGCACCTGTGGCGTGGTCCAGAGATCAGCAAGGAGCGCCGCGATGGGATCATCAAGCGGCTGGTTCTCGTTATCGGCAGCAGGGGGATCTTCGGGCCAGAGGGAGTCAGTCATGAGACCTTTCCAGTGTACAACCGGTGCTCGCCTATGTAGTGCAGCACTGGTTCGGAAATCGATGCTGACGGGATCGAACCGATCGACAGAAGTCCACGTAGTTCTGTCGAAGATGCGTCGATGGGGTCGACGTCGACCCGGATCACACCAGATCCGTCACGCCATCGAGGTGGCCACGAATGAGTGTCGATCTTGCCGGACCAGCCGGGGCGGCCCACGATGACGAGATCTGCGACATCGGCGAGTTCCTCGAACCGATGCCAGGTGTGAAGTCCTTCGGCCGCATCTGATCCAACGATCAGGAACAGTTCTACGTCTGGGATCTGCATCGCAAGCGCCTCGATCGTGTCGATCGTGAAGGAATCCCCTCCTCGTTCCACCTCGATCGAGGATGCTTCAACCCCGTCGATGCCCGCGACCGCAGCTTCGAGCATCGCCAATCGGTGTTCCGCGCTCGTGATCGACCGAGAACCAACCTTCTGCCACGGCTGATTCGCCACCACCATCAGAACCTCATCGAGTCCGAGAGCCAAACGGACCTGTTGGGCTACTCGCACATGTCCGATATGCGGTGGGTCGAACGTGCCGCCGAGCAACCCGAGCCTCACTGTTCCGCCTGCCATCCGATGAGTGTACGGCGCAAAGATCCACCGTCATCTTCCACGCTGAAGAGTCAACCCGGCTCTTTTGCCGGCGGTACCTCCGAAAGCTTTCCTCCCCGAGAAAGGACCAGTGACAGAAGTCACCCACCCCAAAGGGAACATTCGCGGAGCTTCGTGCGGTTACATCATTGTGATTCATGTGTCACACCCACACGGGTTCCAACACATGGGTCGCCGAAGACACCGGTCCGCGGGACTGGATGGAGAGATGTGACATGAGCGATTCAGTCGGCCAGTACCTCAACGAAATCGGTCTTGTACCGCTCCTCACCGCACTGGAGGAGCGGGAACTCGCGCAGATCATCGAGAAGGGAGTCGAAGCGTCTTCCCGTATCGAGAACGGCGAACGCACTCCTGAACTCAAACGAGCAGTCCGGGCAGCGGCGGCAGCGAAGGACCGTTTCATCCGAGCCAACCTCCGGCTCGTGGTGAGCGTGGCGCGCCGCTATCCCCTGCCTCCGGGCATGGAACTGCTCGACCTCGTCCAGGAGGGCAATATCGGACTTGAGCACGCCGTCGACAAGTTCGACTGGCGCAAGGGTTTCAAGTTCTCGACATATGCCACGTTCTGGATCAGGCAGGCGATCGGACGTGCCCTAGATCAAAAGGCAAGCCTCGTTCGGCTCCCGGGCGACCGTTCAGCAAGTCTTCGAGCCGCTTTGCGCCAAGTTAGCGGTAACGGTGACGAACTCGACGCCGAACACGCAGCACTACACCGTCTCACCACTCCGACCTCGCTCGACCGCACGATCGGCGAGGACGACTCCAACCAACTCATCGACCTGATTCCCGACTCCCTCCCCGGTCCGGAACAGATCGTCATGGACCGCATCGACGAGCAGATGATCACCGATCTCCTCTCAGTCCTTGACTCCCGGGCGCGATTCGCGGTTGAGGCAAGATTCGGTCTTGCCGATGGCCAGCGTCGGTCGTACCGCGAGGTCGGCGACGAATTGGGCGTCACCGCCGAGGCGGCAAGACGCCTCGTCAAGCGTGCCGTCACAACCGTCAAGGAGCACGCCGGCGAGCCGATCGACGCCCTCTGAGGAGGACGTTCTTCGAATCGGCTTTGCGTCGGCACCCCGGAATCGGACAACGTAGTCACTCGTGAACGCACAATGGTCTCCCACGTCATGGCGGCAGTTCCCGGCCGTCCAGCAGCCGGAGTGGGACAATCCTTCCGATCTTGACGACGCAGTCGGAGTCCTGAGCACCCTTCCGCCCCTTGTGTTCGCCGGGGAAGCACGGAAACTCACCGCGGATCTCGCACGAGTTGCCAGTGGTCAGGCGTTCCTGCTGCAGGCGGGCGATTGCGCGGAGTCGTTCGACTCCTTCTCGGCTGATGCCATCCGTGACAAGCTCAAAGTCATCCTCCAGATGGCCGTCGTGCTGATGTACTCGTCCGGGGTGCCAGTCGTTAAGGTTGGACGTATCGTCGGGCAGTTCGCCAAGCCACGCTCGTCGAACGATGAGACCATTGACGGCGTCACACTCCCCTCATTCCGTGGCCACATGGTGAATGACATCGCGTTCGAACAGGACGCCCGCCGTGCTGATCCCCAAAGGCTGCTCACTGCGTACCATCAGTCGGCGTCCACTCTGAATCTCGTTCGTGCTTTCGCCAAAGGCGGGTTCGGCGACCTCTCACGAGTCCATGCATGGAACCAGGAGTTCGTGGCCTCGAGCGCCGAAGGGCAGCGTTATGAGGAGGTCGCTGCCGGCATCGACCGCACCCTTCGATTCATGTCTGCATGCGGCATCGATACCGAGTCAACCCCTCAACTGCACACCGTCGACGTCTCCACCAGTCACGAGGCCCTTATCCTCGGCTACGAAGAGGCACTTACCCGGCAGGACTCCCTCACCGGTGATTGGTACGACTGCTCCGCCCACATGCTCTGGATCGGCGAACGCACACGCCAACTCGATGGCGCGCACGTCCATTTCCTCTCTGGCGTCCGCAATCCCGTGGGCTGCAAGGTGGGTCCGACTGTCTCACCCGAAGATGTTGTCGCCCTGTGTGAAGCACTCAATCCCGAGCGAATCCCGGGACGGTTGACACTCATCACCAGATTGGGCGCGGACACCATCGCCGAGGCATTGCCTCCTCTCCTTCTCGCAGTGAAGGAGGCCGGTCATCCTGTTGCGTGGGCATGCGACCCCATGCACGGAAACACCTTTACCGCACCCAGCGGCCGCAAGACGCGGCATTTCGACGCCGTACTCGCTGAGATCGCTGGTTTCTTCCGGGCGCACCGAGAGGTCGGAACCTGGCCCGGTGGCGTCCACATCGAACTCACGGGTGATGACGTCACGGAATGCCTCGGCGGGGCCGAGGAGATCCTCGATGCCGATCTGGGAACCCGTTACGAGACGATGTGCGACCCGCGCCTCAACGGCCGCCAGTCACTCGATCTGGCGTTCAGAGTCGCTGAGTTGCTCCAGCAGTCCTGATCCACCTGTGCTGGAATTACTCGAGGACTTCGACGAACTTCTCGAGCTGCCGGAGATTGCGACATTCGTAGGTTCCGTCGCAGTGAGCGCCGTACTCCCCGACGATGGAGTCGCCCGTGTCCCAGTACGCCTTGGGTTCGGGATTCAGCCAGTAGACGTGACGCGCCTTCTTGCTCATCTCCTTGATCACCCATGACTGCGAAGAGTGGTAGTTGTTGCGCGCGTCGCCGAGGATCAGGATCGTGGTCTTCGGACTGATTTCACGGCCGTACTTATCCCAGAACACTTCGAATGCATGGCCGTAATCGGAGTGTCCGTCGACCCAAACGACGTCGGCTTCGGTGTTGACGCGGTGGATCGCCAGACTGATGTCCTCGACTCCCTCGAAGAATCGAGTGACCTCATCGATGCCATCGATGAAGACGAACGACCGGACCCGGGAGAACTGTCCCGAGATCGCATGGACCAGCTGCAGCGTGAAGCGGGCGAAGGCCGCAACAGACCCCGAGATGTCAGCGATGACGAAGATCTCCGGCTTGGCCGGGCGCGGATAGCGGAACTTCGGGTCAGCGGGAACACCTCCGTAACTGAGCGAATGACGCACAGTGTTGCGAAAGTCCAATGGACCCTTACGACCGTGACGTCGTTTCCGGGCGAGGCGCACCGCGAGCTTGCGGGTGAGCGGATAGATCGCCTTGCGCAGACCCATGAGTTCGTCACGGCTGGCGTGCATGAAGTCGACGTCTTCGGGAAGCGGCTTGCGAAGAGTTTTGGCCATCGCCTCAACGCCGCGGTCCGCGACCAGTCGCCGACGGATCTCGGACTCGATCTCCTGTTTGAGTTTGTCGACCCGAGACTGGAACTCATCCTGCTCCAGTCGCTCCTCAAGCGGCGTGAGCGGTGCAGGAGCCTGTTCCTTCGCCTGGCTCATCAACTGCTCGAGGACATTATCGAGGTCGAGGTTTCTCAGCGTCCGGTAGAGGTAATACGTTCCCCCCACGGGTCGACCCGGCTCCATCCCTGCATACCGGGTGACTGCTTGGCGGGCGAGTGCCCGGAGCATTGCATTGTCGCCCTGCTGGAGCGCTTTGAAGAGCATCTCCGCCATCTGTTCGGGAGTCAGCGCTTCACCGCCACCTCCGCCCGAACCTGCTCCTGCCGCCTCCGGATTCGCTGCGGTGTCGTCATCATCAAGATCAAGCGGTTCATCACCGCCGCCGAGGGAGTACGCCGGACCACGCAGGGAGAAGTAGACCTCGAAGACGGTCTCGAACGCGCGCCAGTGGGCGTTGTTCTTCACGAGCGTGGCCGCCAACGCGTACTTGAACGCGTTGCGATCCTCGATCGGGATATGCGTGATCGCGTTCATCGCGTCGAGGTTCTCGGTGAGACTCACCGGCAGCCCGGCCGCGCGCAACTCGACGATGAAGCCGGTGAGCAGGTCGAGCATTGACGACTGCGAGGGTTCAGCGATGGTCATGAGAACACGTCGATCGGAGTTGGGTTCGATCAGGAGGTACGCGGAACGCCGGGGCGGCGCTGCGTGGTGTCGGCGGAAAGTTCCTTGGTGGCTCGGGTGATATCGCTCTGATACTTGAGCAGGATGTTGAGCGTGTCGATGGCGTCGGCTTCAGTGATCGACTCGATGCCGAGCATGAGGAGCGTTCTGGCCCAATCGATGGTCTCAGATACAGACGGAGACTTCTTGAGTTCCAACTGGCGGATCGACCGAACAATACGGGTCACCTGATCGGCGAGATTGTCCGTGATCTCGGGAACCCTCGTGAGAACGATCTCCTTCTCCCGTTCCATATCTGGATAATCGATATGCAGGAACAGACACCGACGCTTGAGCGCTTCGGAGAGTTCACGAGTGTTGTTCGACGTGAGGAACACCATCGGGATCTGCTTGGCCGTGATGGTTCCGAGTTCGGGAATGGAGACCTGATAATCCGAGAGGATCTCGAGAAGAAGTGCCTCGGTCTCGATCTCGACGCGATCGACCTCGTCGATCAGTAGCACGACCGGGTCATCTGACCGGATGGCCTCGAGAAGCGGACGGGTGAGAAGAAACTCGTCGGAGAAGATGTCGGTCTCGATGTCCTCCCACGTGGACTCATTGTTCCGCTCAGCCTGGATGCGCAGGAGTTGCTTCTTGTAGTTCCATTCGTACAGCGCCTTTGACTCGTCAAGACCCTCGTAGCACTGGAGACGAATGAGCCTCGCACCGAGGATCTCGGCCACGGACTTGGCCAGTTGGGTCTTGCCCGTTCCGGCCGGACCCTCGACGAGAATCGGCTTCCCGAGCCGATCGGCGAGGAACACGACTCCAGCGATCGCATCGTCGGAGAGGTAATCGACGTCACGAAGTCTGGAGCGGACGGCGTCAGGGGAATCGAATCGAGAATCCATCCGGTGGAACCTATCGGTCGGAGGGCTGTCGGTCCGATTCCTGTGCGCGGAATGCGGACGTGTCGTGGCTGTGGTCAGCCTCGAACCTGTCCTTCTCCACGCACGATGAACTTCACACAGGTGAGTTCCCGCAGTCCCATCGGACCGCGCGCATGGAGCTTCTGGGTGGAGATACCGATCTCCGCTCCGAAACCGAACTCCTCGCCATCGACGAATCGGGTCGAAGCGTTTACCAGAACCGCTGCTGCGTCGACCTCCGCCGTAAACCGATCGGCAGTTCGAAGTGACCTGGTGATGATTGCTTCGGAGTGACCCGAGCCGTAACTGGCGATGTGATCAATTGCGGCGTCGAGGTCGTTGACAACCTTCACTGCAAGACGAAGATCGAGGAACTCCGTGGACCATGCCAGGTCGTCAGCAGGGGTGGATCCGGGCAGGAATCCGGCAGCAACCGGATCAGCGATCAGTTCAACTCCTTGAAGCGCCTGCGCAGCTGCCGGAAGGAAATGCGATGCGACATCACGATGGACCAGAAGGGTCTCGGCAGCATTACAGACCGAAGGTCGCTGGGTCTTCGCATTCACGATGACTCGGAGCGCCATTTCGAGGTCAGCATCAGCGTCGACATACACGTGACAGTTGCCGTCTCCGTCGATCACATAGGGAACAGTCGCGTTCTCGAGGATCGACCGGATGAGCGAGGGACCGCCGCGTGGAATGAGGCAGTCCACGGTGTCACGCTGTCGCATGAACGCAACAGCCGCTTCTCGACTTGTGTCCTCGACAAGGATGATGGAGTCAGCCGGTAGGCCAACGGATTCGATCGAGTCGCGTAGTACCTCGGCGATGACGATATTGGATCGGATCGCTCCCGATGATCCCCGCAAGAACGCCGCGTTGCCCGACTTCAGGCATAGCCCTGCCGCATCAGAGGTGACATTCGGTCGGTTCTCGTAGATGATTGCCACGACGCCAAGAGGAACACGAACCCTCGTGATCCGCAGGCCATTCGGGCGCACCCAGCCATCAAGAACCTCGCCCACAGGATCGGGAAGACCAGCGACCTGACGCAAGCCCGCCGCCATTGATTCGACGCGGGCAGCGGTGAGTCGAAGGCGATCAATGACAGTGGCAGCCACTCCTTCCGCTTCAGCAGTGGCAACGTCCTTGGCATTCGCGGTGAGGATCTCCTCGGCTCGTGTCACGAGTGCATCAGCCGCAGCGCGCAGAGCGAGATTCTTCAGATCCGTTGATGCGCCGGCAAGCACTCTCGATGCCGCCTTCGCTCGCCGTCCGAGCGCTGCCATCTGTTCGTTGAGGAGTTCAGAACCTCGGCTGGAGGTGAATTCGGCGTCGGAGGTGGTATCAGTCACGGGTGAGACGATAATCCGGTCGCCACTCAGTCCCCCATTGTCATTCCTCAGCCAATCCAAGAAGCTTCCCGAACTACGGTTGGGTCGATGAGCGGACCCGCCGACGAGCCGGCTGTGCCGAGGAGCGATCGCCAACTGCTGCGGTCGAGTTCCATTGTTGCCCTCGGGACGGGTCTCAGCCGCATCACCGGATTCCTGCGGGTCGCCGTCATTGCCTACGCGATCGGAGCAACTGCGCTAGCGGAGGCCTACAACCTCGCCAACAACACTCCGAACCTGCTCTACGACCTCGTTCTGGGCGGGATCCTTTCAGCGACTCTGGTACCAGTGATCGTCGAACACATGGATCGCGACGACGGTGCCATCGATGCCGTTGCGACGGTGATTTTCGTCGTGCTGCTCGCAGCAACGGTGCTCGCCGTCGTCTGCGCACCTCTCATCATCGCCATGTTCAATCTCAGCAGTAGCCAGTCACAAGCTGATTCCCAGGCGGCTGTCGCGGTTCCCCTTCTGATCCTCTTTCTACCCCAAGTGGTGTTCTACGGACTGTCGAGCCTCGGCACGGCAATCCTGAATGCCCGACGATCCTTCGCCGTACCGGCATTCGCCCCGGTGCTCAACAACCTGATCGTGATCATGGTCTTCCTCGCGCTACCGCGTGTCGCCGGCGGCCCGGCTCCAACGCTCGAGCAGGTCGCCCACGACAACCTCCTGCTCCTCTATCTCGGGCTCGGAACGACACTCGGAATTGCGGCCATGACCGCAGTTCTGTGGCCAGCGATCAGAGCCGCTGGGATCTCCCTGCACTGGAAATTCCAGCCCAAGCACCCGGCTGTTCGAGAGATCGGGCGGCTGTCCGGTTGGACGCTCGGCTACGTCGTCAGCAACCTCATCGCGTACATCGTCATTCAGACCCTCGCCAACGGGATCGAAGGGGTGACTGAGTACGCCTACGCCTACATCTTCTTCCAACTCCCCTACGGGCTCTGGACCGTCTCGGTGATGACTGCATACACACCGGAGATGGCAGCAGCATGGGCGAGAGGCGAACTAGACGAACTCCGCGATCGATTCGCCGCTGGCTTCCGACTCCTTCCGGTGGTCATACTCCCACTGACGATCGGACTAGTGGCGCTCGCCCATCCGATCGTCGCTCTCGTCCTGGAGCACGGCAGCTTTGACCTTGCGTCAGGCGATCTCACCGCCAGAACGCTCATGGCGTTCGCGGTCGGACTCCCGATGTTCTCCACGTACCTTTATGCCATGCGCGGGTTCTACGCACTGCGTGATACCCGCACCCCATTCATCATCAACCTCGGCGAAAATGTGGCCAATGTCGTCGTCGGGTTCCTACTGCTTGACAAGTTCGGCGTGGTTGGACTCGCATCGGCGTTCTCTATCGCCTACGCAATCTTCGGAGTCGTAGCGCT
>Ga0114972_10003346_pt1 | contig 12018 bp, 6 predicted proteins | sample M_140807_EF_Meta_FD_87354 | JGI IMG/M metagenome (GOLD analysis project Ga0114972, IMG submission 87354) | Freshwater microbial communities from Lake Montjoie, Canada to study carbon cycling - M_140807_EF_MetaG | ecosystem: Environmental > Aquatic > Freshwater > Lake | place: Lake Montjoie... | reverse complement strand
GGTCCATTCGGCGATCTTAAAGATATCATCACCTTTTTTGCCGGTTTCTTTTTCATATCGCTCCACCACGCGGCGACTGATAAACGTTCCGAACGGGGTGTCCGCGGGAAGAAGCAATCCTAACAGATGCTGAAGATTCACAACCGCCCCGCCTCCATTGTCGCGAAGATCCAGGATCAGGTTCTTTTTGTCGGCGGCTTTCGCGATGAGGGATTCCACCCGATCAGCATCGTAGGTCATATCGAACGTGTGAATGGTGAGCGAGGCCGTATCGCCATCGATGACGGCATATTCCTCTGGCCGGATGGTAGAAAAGCGCTTTCGTACGATCTCCACCTGGTTTGAATCGCCACTTGCTTTGCGAACCTGAAGGCTGACGGTGGTGCCTTCTTCGCCGGCGATGCCGCGGGTTCCCGAGGCCGGTTTTCCGTCCACGGTAAGGATGATATCGCCGGGAACCAGCCCAACCTTATCGGCAGGGGCATTCGGGACCACCCGTACAATCAGGACGCCATCCTTAGCCGGTATCCCCTGGATGCCTATTCCGACAACCGACGCCGTGCGCCGAGCTTCGGCACCGCGAGGGGAAGTGAAAACAATGTGACTAGCGCCAAATTTGCCGAGCGCAGCGTTGACGGCCGCCGTAAATTCGTCATCGGTCTTGGCGTCGTCGATCTTGGCCTTTTCGGACTCGATGAACGCATGCCATTGGCGAAAATCTACCTTTGGCGTGTAGGCAAAGGTGGTCAGAAGCTCGGATACTTTGTCGAGGACCTCCTTTTTGGCTTCGGTCTTCTTATCGATCCTCTGGGCAAGGCCGGATGACGGAGCACCCACAAGGGCAAAGCCGAAGGAGAACGCAAGCAGAATCCGCGTCACGGAACCGGACAATTTTCGAGCCATCATGAAGGTAGTTCATAGTACGCCGTCTGCGAGGAAAGAAATTCCCATATGGCAAGGTCTGCGACTAATCTAGAGTCACGGGTTCCGCGGGAGGGGGCCGTTTCGGCAGGAAGTTATTTCGTTGGTCGGCGCGAGTGTGAAGTAGAAGGTGGCCCCAACGTTCTCCTCTCCTTCGGCGCATATCTCGCCACCGTGGCGACGCACAATGCGCTGTACGGTCGCCAGGCCGATTCCCGTGCCGGGAAATTCCGATTCTGAGTGCAAGCGTTCGAACGGTTGGAAGAGCTTGTCGGCGTGGGTGGGATTGAAGCCGACGCCATTGTCGCGCACCCAGAACACGCCGTTCTTTGCGCCGACCTCGATGCGAGGGGTGGAGCGGCCCCGGCTAAATTTGATCGCGTTTCTCAGGAGATTGTCGAACACCACGGTCACTAATTGCTCGTCCGCATCGGCGTAGAGGCGGTCCGCGACGACGATAACGGGGATGGCCGCCGATATGCCCCGGATCGACGCGTCGGCGGTCAAAATGGCATCGGCCGTTTCGCGGACAAGACGAGTCAGGTCCAACCGTTGCCGGTGAACCGGGGTGCGGGTGATGCGGCTGAGACCGAGAAGGGCGGTGATGAGGCGGTCCATGCGGGCGCTGGCCCGGCGCACTCGGTTGAGGGAATCAACACCGTCCGCGTCCAGGCGGTCACCGTAGTCTTCCATCACGACCTGGCTAAATCCATCGATGGCTCGAAGCGGTGCCCTTAGGTCGTGCGATACCGAGTAGACAAATGCCTCCAGATCCTCATTCGCAGCCTGTAATTCCGCAGTGCGGAGTTGAACCGTGGATTCAAGGTCTTGATTCAAGCGTCGCACTTCGATTTCGGCGCGCTGGCGGACTTCCACCTCTTCGCGCAGCCGGGCGGCATCGGTATCGGATTGTCGGCGAGCCTTCCGCTGCTGAAATCCGACGGCAAAGGCTAGACCAGAGATGACAACGCCAATCACGCCCACCAGCGGCACCCAGCGCCCCGAACTACTGTCGGTGAACGCCCGAGTGGGTGTGCTCCGCACCAACCACACGCGGTTGGAACTGACTACCGGAGTTACGGAGCTGAGCTCGCTTGGAGTCGTCGGACGCGCGGTGGTGTATAGGAGGTTCCCGGGACGAATGGGACCGTCGTAAACTTCGATATTGATTGAATTGAGTTCAGGGTCTCGAAGGCTGAGATCGAAGAAAACGTTCGCCCGAAAGGTGGTGTACACGATGCCGCGGACGTTTCGCCATCGCTCGGCCGGCGTAGTCAAGGAGCTACTGCGGCTCGGACCCCCAGTCGTGTCTACGGACGGTGGAACCGCGATTCCGTAGGTGGCGGTAATGACAATGAATCCGGTCAGGTTCGTCTCGCCCGGCGATCCCAAAAGTTCAAGTTTGGGGGTGAATACCAACTGACCGGTTTCGATGGCAGATTTTAAGTAGGGCCGGCGGGTCGCGTTGGCATAAAGATCAAAACCGGCCGACTGGAGATTTGCCTTTGTTTCCGGGGCGGCGAAGACCATCGGGATTCGGCGCGCTGGAAACGAACTAGGCCATGGAGAACCACGCAACCAAGAACCGGGCGAGGACGAACCGGGCGACGCCTGGAAAGGAGACGGGCGGGGCGTCACACCGCTGCGACGAATAAACTCGGCGGCGTACGCTCGGGTTTCCGGCGTGATCACCGGCGCGTACACAATGGCCAGGGCGCCGGGATACCGGGCAAAAAACCCCGTCTTTTCGATAAATTGCCGGAATTGAGACTGGTTAACGTACGGCTGGGCCTCGAAGAATGCCGAAGTTGCCCGGATAATCGCGATATGCTCGCTCAGGCGACCTTCGATGTTCGTGCGACACCGTTGGAGTAGCTGTTCTTCCCGCAGCGAATCGGCATTGGCGGCCGCCCGACTGGCCTCAAACGTTGCTGCCGCCGTTGCGCCAAGACTGCCAACGAGCAGCAGCCACGGCGCGGCATCCAAAAGGAACGATCCGGCGCGGTGCGGGGCAGGCTTCATCGTCGTTTTCTACCGGCGCAGCTTAACGGTGATGATCTCAAAGGGCCGGTATTCCAGCGAAAGAACGCCATCGGATACGTCCAAGTCCGCGAGCTCGTTCTCCTCCAGATCGCACAGAAAGGCACTGCTGGGCGGGAGGGCACAGATCAGATCTGCCTTCCCGCGGGCGTTATGACACTCGTAAAGCCGGACGATAATGTCTGATGAATCCTCGGCTTTCTTAACCGATTCGATGACGAGGTTCCGGTCGTCGCTGGTAATGAAAGCGGGCATGCTGCCGCTAACCCCGCGATGGGCAGATAGCGGACGGTGCCGAAGCGGGGCATTGAGCGCGTAGGCGGCTTCGACCACGCTGCCGTGGCGATAGCTTCCATAGTGGGGATACAAGACGTACGTGAAGCGATGCTGGCCCATATCGCACTGGGGGTCGGGGGCTTTGGGGGACCGCAGCAAAGTGAGGCGCATTACATTTTGGTGGACGTCATGCCCGTACTTGCCGTCGTTCAGGAGCGCGACTCCTCGGTCGCCTTCGCTGAGGTCAATCCATTTGTGGGCGCAGGTTTCAAACTTGGCCATGTCCCAACTGGTGTTGAAGTGGGTGGGGCGTTCGACGTTGCCGAACTGGATTTCGTGGGTGGCGCGGCTGGCATTGATGTTGACCGGAAAGGCTACTTTGAGCATTTTCTCCGACTCATGCCAATCGATGACGGTGTCGAAGCGGATACCGGGGGTGGGGCCCAGCGAGACACGCTGCCAAATGCGCGAATGTCCAAACGTGCGGCTCACTTCGGCCGCTACTCGAACCGGACCGCGCTCGGTGATCTCGAACCGATCGGACTTTAAGAGGTCCTGGCGGGTTTCCAATGCGAAGGCATCGATGTCCCAGGCGCTCCAGAAATTCGGCCGGTCATCAAATAGCTGGAAGACATTCCCGAGACGGTTTGGTTCCAGCACTTCCATGCCATCTTCCAGATTGAGGATGCCGGAGATGTTGCCAGCGGTGTCGAACCGCACGCTGAGGTGGGCGTTTTCGATGCGGCGACTGCCATGCTTCAACTTGGGCCGGGTCGCGGTAGGGCGATCGGAAAAGTCAGCGACGGCAACGGCTCCGAGGGCGGCGGCGGGAACGGAGAAGATAAGTTGAGGGCCGTCCAGATCCGCTACTAGTTGCACCGGTGTGCATTCGTCGCCGCTGGTGATGCTGCCAGGCACCGCTTCCGCTGTCCACGGGATTTGGCCCTGGCCGGGGATACTGGCGTTTTGAAAGAGCAGCATCGGATGCGTGGCGTCCACCGTGTCGAGGGTCCCGCCGAATTGGTCCAATGCCTCGGCGACTATACGTTCGCCGGTTTCTCGAATGGCGGCGTAATCGCGCTCTGAGTCCTCATAAACTTCACGCACCGAAGAACCCGGGATGATGTCGTGAAACTGGTTCAAGAGAAGCAGTTTCCAGGCGGATTCTAGCTCGGCGGCCGGATAACCGAGGGGAAAATTGGGAGCAAACGTTGCCAGCCACTCGGCGTCCCGGAGCAGAAATTCCCCTTCCCGATTTTGCTGTTTGTTGCGCGCCTGGCTGGTGAAGGTCCCGCGGTGCAATTCAAGGTAGAGCTCGCCCACCCAGGTTTGGAGATCGCGACTGCGGGCCCGGGCATCGCGGAAAAAGTCCACGGCCCGCTTACCGAGAGCCACATCGGGATAGTGTGGAGCTAGTCTCCCGCGACGAAGAAATTCGATGTGCCGTTCGGTGGGGCCGCCCCCCCCGTCCCCAAAGCCGAAGACGTATAGCGACTGGTCGGACCGTGCGTGATCCTTGTAGTTTTTGACGCTGTAAACCACATCTTTGGGCTCGGCGGAGCCGTTGTAAGTGTCGGCAGGCGGGAAGTGGGTCCAAACTCGCGACCCGTCGATGCCTTGCCAGTAGAAAGTGTGGTGGGGAAATTTATTGAATTGATTCCAACTGATCTTCTGCGTAAGGAAGTACTTTATATTGAACTTTTTTAGGATCTGGGGCAAGGCGGCAGAGTAGCCAAAAACGTCCGGCAGCCACATGTCCTCGGTTTGGTAGCCGAGCTTTTGGCGGAAGTATCGGCGACCATATAGGAACTGCCGGATCAGCGATTCGGCCCCGGTTAGGTTGCAATCGGCCTCTACCCACATGCTGCCGACCGGCTCCCACTGGCCGCGGCGGATGGCGGCCTGAACCCGGGCAAAGAGGGCGGGGTGGTCTTGCTCGAGCCACTCGTACTGACTCGCCTGACTATGGGCAAAGATGTATTCGGGGTACCGTTCCAGCAGGCCAAGTTGGGTGGCGGTGGTGTGGGCCATCTTTTGCCGGGTGATTGCCAAGGGCCACAGCCAAGCCGTATCGAGGTGGGCGTGGCCGACGGGGACGATGGTGTGCTTGTACTCGCCATTGAGACTGCCGAGGGCGTCGCGGATGATCTTCCGGGCGCGGGCAATGGTTTCGCCGGCGGGATATTGATCGGCGGGGCCGTAAAGATTGACGACTTCGTTCAGGGCCCTCAGTAGGGTCGCTTGAGCGGGATCAGTGGGCTCGATAGTATCGAGCAGGTTCTCGGTGAAATCAACGTCGTAGGCGAGGTCACGGGTTGGCGGATCAATGATGACGAGGGCGGCGTGACCGACGGTTTCGGTGTGGGCTGAGCGGGGGCGTTCCCGCCCGGTGACGGTGGTTTCGGAGTTCCGAGTGTAGGTCTGCACCAGGTACTCCACCCGCTCGCCGCCCTCCGGAGCGGGGCCAAGACCGGAGAAGGAACTGCCCTCCAGCCATCCCATATCGGTGTGTTGGTGGTCGATGCCGCACCAGGGCGAGCCGTCGCGCCATACCGTGCGTTCGCCGCCGACTTCGGCGACCACGACCATGGGTTGGCCCGCAAATTCGGCGGGAACCGTGCCCGAGAGCCGAAACCAGACCGTACGGTAGGCGGGGCCGTAGGTGAATCCAGCGGTGACTTCGGTCCAGGGCCCCCGCGCAGCTTCAGTGTCATTCCGGGCGGCGTCAGGGTTGAATTCGATCCGCAGGGGCGATTGGTCGCGGCGAATCGCCGGTTTCAGAACCGAATTGAGAAAGGCGCGGATGCGATTTCGGGTGAGATCGGAATGCTTCTGCATGGGGTCCATGGGCGCGCAACGCCGCGCGTCGCCCGACACTGGGCACGTTGCACTTTGCACAGGGCCAGACGATGGTGACGCCAGTCTACCAGCGGATTTTCACGCTCAACCGGCCAAGTTTTGCTGGCGTCGCGGCCCTGCCAGCAGCCCGGATTGGACGAGATCGGTGGAAATTTGCGGCCGCGAGAAGGGAACCAGGGAAATATAGAGGTGAAAATGAATCAAACTTGGGTACTTAAGTCGTATGATATATGGGCCGTGCGAAAGGATGAAAAGAGAAAGTGCCGGGCTGGGTGACTACATTGGTGATGCAAGAAGTCGGAAATGATGCCGAGGGCCGATGATCAACTTGGGCGAGGATTGTAGAGCGGGGCGGGTAACTTCACTAGAGAGGGGTCGGGCGATTGTGTCCGTGCGTGTCAATTTGGTGGTGGCACCGGCCATCCCCACCTCCGATTCCCCGAGTCTGGAAATGAGAGAGTACGATCCTGATCTGCCGTCACCGTCATCGGATCCGGCGGAGACGGTGCGCCGACCGGCGGCCCGCCACCTCCCCGGCGGCGATCCAGTGGTGGCATTGGACCCTCACACGATCAACCAGATCGCGGCGGGTGAGGTGGTGGAGCGGCCCGCGTCGGTGGTCAAGGAGCTGATTGAAAATGCGCTGGATGCGGGAGCGACACGCATCACCGTAGAACTTGAGGAGAGCGGCCGCCGCCTTATCCGCGTCACCGACGATGGCACCGGAATGAGCGAGTTGGACGCGATCGCCAGCCTGCAGCGGCACGCTACGTCCAAGATTCGGGCGGTGGAAGACCTCAATCAGGTGGCGACATTGGGGTTTAGGGGCGAGGCGATTCCCAGCATTGCTTCGGTCTCAAAATTTGAAATCGCCACTGCCGAGCGGGACGGTCGTCGAACGGTGGTGGCGGTGGACGGGGGGACGCCAGAACCCGTGACCTACTCGTCCGGGCCGCGCGGAACGGTGGTGACCGTGCGGGATCTTTTCTTTAATGTCCCGGCCCGGCGAAAGTTTCTCCGGTCCGACACCACCGAATTAGGGCAGATTTTGGATCACGCATCGCGGTATGCGATTGCCTATCCAGACGTGGCGATTCGCGTGCTGCATAAAGTGAATTCGGAACTCGAAACGGAGACGAGCGGACAACTGGCATTAGATTCACCGGGCCGAGGCGACCGCCGGGAGGCGGTGGCGTACGCGTGGAGCCGGGAATTGGCGCGTTCCCTGGTGGAAATTGACGCGGATCTCGGCGGCATGCGATTGCGGGGTTTTGTGTCGCCCCCCCACGTCACCAAGACCACGCGGGGCTATCAGTATCTTTTTGTAAATGGCCGCCCGGTGCGGTCGCGCCAGCTGACGGCGGCGGTGGATGTGGCATTTCGCGAGATTACGCCCGAGCGGCGATTCCCGCTGTTGGTGCTGATGATTGAAGTGGATCCGGCACTGATCGATGTTAATGTTTCGCCTACCAAGAGCGAGGTGCGGTTTCAGCGCGAGGGCTCCGTTTTCGACGCCATTCGTCACGCGATTAAGCAGGCGCTGGTACAGCACGGCATGATGCCCGATCTGCGCCGGGTGGCGGCGGTAAACGCCATGGTCCGGGAGAATTCTCGCCGGGAGTTTGGCATCGATGCCGCGGAATCAAACCATTTACCGGGCGGAATGCCCGTGGGAATGCCGCAGGCAATCTCAGGATTTGCCACGCCGGTCGATGCTTATCCCGCCTCGGCGACGGATAATTTCTTGCCGGGCATGCTTTCCAGGGCTGTTGCGGCTAGTGCCTCCACCCCTGGAGCGGCTGGCGGGGACGGCGAACCCGCGAATTCGCCAGCGACCGAGCCAGCGCATGAATGGGGGAAGGAAACTGAGCCAAACGCTGCCCCAACCGACCGAGAAACCATCGCCGACGAAAATCCTGATTCCACGGCAATGTCGGCCGGGTTTGCTTCGTTTCTGCTATCCCTCCGCATCATCGGGCAGGCGATGAAGTTGGTCATTTTGGCCGAGTCGCCCGCCATTCCGGGCGACGTGGAGCGGGGCATCACGCCGGTTCCGGCCGCGCTGGTGATGATCGATCAGCATGCCGCCCACGAGCGAATTTTGTGGGAGCGGATCTGCCTCGACCGGGGCCGGGTTGCGATTGAGCAGCAGCACCTGCTGGTACCGGCGGTAGTGGAATTGGATCGCCGGGCGGCAATACTCCTGCGGGAACGCTTAGACGAGATCCGTCAGATTGGCTTTGACGTGGATCCATTTGGCGGAGGGCCGGAGGGCGGAGCTACTTTCCTGATTCGGGCGGTGCCGGCTGCCCTGCGCGGCAAGGATCCCGCCCGAATTTTCCGCGATTTGGCCGATGAATTAGTGGAGTCGGTGGCGGCCCGGCGGATTGTGCCCACCCGTGAACTGGTGTGGATTACCACCGCCTGTCGCATGGCGATAAAGGCCGGGGATGCGCTGTCTCTGGCCGAGATGGAGGAGCTGATCCGCCAGTTGGCGGCCTGCGAGAATCCGTACCTGTGTCCGCACGGGCGGCCCATCGTCGTCCGGATGGATCGAGAGGCCACCGGGCGCCTGTTTAAGCGGTAATCGCCAAAAGAAGCGATTGCAGATCCAACACGGTATCCGCTAAATGGGTATGCGGATATGTCGCCAATTGGTCGGCGGTATGGGTGCCATACGTCACCCCGATCACCCAGCCGCAGCCGGCGGCGGTGCCTTCGCCGAGGTCGCTGGGCGTGTCTCCGATCTTAGCGATTGCCCGGGCGTCGTCGACCCCGGTTAGCTCCATCAGTCGCCAAATGAGATCGGGGGCAGGACGGCCGCTCATCACTTCATCGCTGGTCGCGGAGGCGTCGAACTCGCCGCGCCACTGCAAACGGTCAAAAATCGCCTCGGTGGTTTCTCGGTCGAAGCCGGTATCCAGGCCGACCTTTACGCCTGCCGCCCGTAATTCCCGGAACAGGGCCACTGCCCCGGGAATCTCACATACTCCGGGAGCGGTCCGGTAGTGATTGATGATCCGGCGGCGAAAATCTTGGTGGATCGCATCGACTTCGGTCTCGTCAGCGTCGGGGACCACCTCGCGGATGGCGACCGGCTTGGGGATGCCCATGCGGCCGTTGATCGCTTCGAATTCAATTTGGTGACCGGCGGTGGCAAGGGCGTCAAGTAGCGCCTGGGTGACTACGCTGTCGTCGTGAACGGTGGTTCCGGCGAGATCAAAAACGGCGAGGCGAAGGGGCGGCAGCGGGTCAGCGGTCACGGCAATATTTTGACCGGTGATTCGGCCCCGCATGGTTAAGAAAGCCGCCAACATACCGGACCCGCCTTAACCTACCGCCCGGCGCTCCCGTGCCAAGATGTTTCCCATGCAGCAGTTGTGGGCGGAAAACCGGGCGGTTGTGGTAGGAGCCGGTATCGTCGGACTGGCCCACGCGTACGCGTTCGCGCGGCGTGGGTGGGCGGTTACGGTGGTCGAGAGGGACTTGGCGGCGATGTCGGCCACGGTTCGAAATTTTGGCATGGTGTGGCCCATCGGTCAGCCTTTGGATGACCGTCGGGTGCTGGCGCTGGAGAGCCGCGCCATTTGGCTCCAGGTGGCTCGCGACGCCGAGCTATGGCACCGAGAATGCGGTTCGCTGCACCTGGCTTATCACGAAGATGAAGCCGCCGTCATACAAGAATTCCTTTCTGCTCCCGGCGGTAGCGAAACCGGGGAGTGGATCTCCGCGGAGAAAGTGCGAGAAAAATTCCCGGCGGTCGGCGACGGTCAAGGTGGTCGCGCCGGTCGGATGCACGGAGCATTGTGGTCGCCCTCGGAACTGGCAGTGGATCCGCGTGGGACCGCAACCGAGGTAGCCGCATATTTGCATCGGGTCCACGGAGTTGAATTTCATTGGGGAAGTTCCGTCATTGCCGTGGAAGAAGAATCCGATCGGGCGGCAACAGTGGTGACCTCGACCGAACGGATTCCTGCGCGGCACGTTGTGGTGAGCCCGGGCAGCGCCACCGATTTGGGCTTTGGAAAATTACTGGCGGCGCAAGGCATGCGGCGATGCCGGTTGCAGATGTTACGCGCGGAGACTGACCTGCACCTCGGCACCCACCTTTGCGCGGGCCTCACCTTGTTACATTACGGCAGCTTCGCCGGACTGCCGGGATTAGCCGCCGTGCGCGATCGCTACGCGAAGGAATGGCCGGGGTACGCGGGGGAGGGAATTCACCTGCTGGTTTCGCAGCATGGCGATGGCACCCTTACCATCGGGGACTCGCACGAGTACAACGAGCCGTTTCGACCATACCTGAGAGAGTCGGTTTTCGCAAAAATTCTCGACTACTTGAACACTTTCTTGCCCGTGGACCAGATTCGGATCATAGAACGTTGGGACGGCGTGTACGGGAAGCATCCGGACGTGCCGTACCTGAGCTTGGCGCCCGACGGCACGGCCGGACCGTACGGACCGGTTCGCATTGTCGGTTCGGCTGGCGGCGCGGGCATGACTCTTTCGTTCGGCATCGGCGAGCGAGAAGTGAGCCGAATTCTCGGGGAGAGTTAGCGGCGCGAAGCCGAAAACAAACGTAGTTGCGTAATACTAATTATATGACCGCTCTCCTTATGGCTTCCGCTCTTCTCGCGGCGCCCGCAACCCCGAATATGGAACCCATCGCCGAACCCACTTTGATCGCCAAATCTATTTATGACTTCAAGCTGAAAGATATTGACGGCAAGGATGTCAAACTCGAAAAGTACAAGGGAAAAGTCCTCGTGGTGGTGAATGTCGCCAGCAAGTGCGGCCTTACTCCCCAGTATGCCGGGCTAGAGAAGCTGTACAAAGAGTACAAGGCTAAGGGCGTGGTGGTCCTCGGCTTTCCCGCCAATAACTTCGGTGGACAAGAGCCGGGCACCGAAGCGGAGATCAAAACATTTTGCTCCTCCACCTACAATGTGACCTTCCCGATGTTTAGCAAGATTTCGGTGAAGGGCGACGACACTAATCCGCTTTACCAGTGGCTTCTCGCCACCTCGGATCGCCCGAAGGAAGACATTGAGTGGAACTTCGCAAAGTTCGTGATTGGCAAAGACGGAAAAGTGTTTAAGCGACTTTCGCCCCGCGATGTTCCGGACAGCCCGGCCGTGCGGGAAGCCATTGACGCGGCGCTCAAGGCGTAGTCCGACACGCATTTACTGGACGTTCAATTGGGAGCCGTTCAAGCGGCATAATGAGGCGGATGAAAAAGTGGGCGGCAACGATCTTGGTGATCGTGGCCGCCCTTTTTGTATTGCCGTTCCGCGCGTCAAGTTCCGCGCTGCTCCGAGATTCGGACACGGCGGTGCTGCTTCAAACGATCCGCGAGAAAAACGACCCGGGGCTCTGGTTTCGCGGTGACTGGCCCCTGTTCAACCACTTTTATCGGCCCATTTCGACTCTGATTTTTGAGCTCGATAACCGACTATACGGCGATTGGGCCCCGGGTTACGGGTGGACAAATGCGATCCTTGTCGCCCTGTGTGTTGCCCTTCTCGGATGGTTTGCTTTCGAGCTCAGTGGGCAGCGGTGGGTGGCGGCGGCCACCAGCGTCACCTTCTCGCTGTGGGTGACACATCGTATCGGGTTACTTCCCACCGTCATCGGCACGCTGGGCTTTGGCGTGCTGATCGTGGGGGCTATCCGCCACTTTCGTCGTCCCTTGCTCTCCCTGCCGGCCGGACTGGCCCTCTGGTTCCTCGCGGATGAAGCGAGCGGCATGGAACCGCTGTGGTTTCGGACCGTGGGATGGATTCCCGGCCGTACCGCCACCACCATGACGGTTTTTTGTCTCATCGCGTTGGCGGCCTACGCGCGTTGGGAGCGGCTGTCGCCGCACACGAGGGAACCCAAGACCATCACGCCGATAACGCCGCCCGCCACCCGCTCCACCCG
>Ga0114972_10003341_pt1 | contig 12036 bp, 16 predicted proteins | sample M_140807_EF_Meta_FD_87354 | JGI IMG/M metagenome (GOLD analysis project Ga0114972, IMG submission 87354) | Freshwater microbial communities from Lake Montjoie, Canada to study carbon cycling - M_140807_EF_MetaG | ecosystem: Environmental > Aquatic > Freshwater > Lake | place: Lake Montjoie... | reverse complement strand
GATTTTTTAGATAAGCAAGAAGATGGAAAAACTTTTAATTCTACTACAAATAATGTAGCTGATAAAACAGAATTAAAAGAAGCTCTCACTGAAATCTTAGATGAAGGTGTTGTTCCAGATTTTGAAGATGATAATAAATCAAAAGGAGGAAGACCTAAAACAGAAAAGTCTGGTTTAGTTGAATTCTTAAAGAAAAGAATAGAGAATAATGAAATGTTTGCTTTTGATGATTTTGATGAAAGTAAACAATCTCTTGATGACTATCTTGGTGGATTAGCAGAAAAAGATGTAGAAGAACTTTGGCAAGCTAATATTACAAATCTTAAAGAAGAAGTAGCTGCTCATACTCCTGCTGAATTTTTTCAAAGTTTACCACATGAACTTCAATATGCTGCTAAATATGTAGCAGATGGAGGACAAGATCTTAAAGGACTTTTTCAATCTTTGGCACAAGTAGAAGCTATAAGAGAATTAGATCCTACAGATGAATATGATCAAGAAAGTATTGTTCGTTCATATTTACAAGCTACTAATTTTGGAACAGGTGATGAAATTGAAGAAGAAATAGGTACTTGGAAAGATATTGGTAATTTAGAAAAAAAAGCTAAGCAGTTTAAGCCAAAGCTGGATCAGATGCAAGAACAAATTGTTGTTGCTCAACTTCAAGAACAAGAATACAGAAAACAACAACAACAAAATGCTGCTGATGCTTATATTCAAAATGTATTTGAAGCATTAAAACCTGCTGAAATTAATGGTCTTAAGTTAGATAAAAAGACACAAGCTAATTTATATAGTGGACTTGTTCAACCACAATATCCTTCTATATCAGGAAAGCCAACTAACTTGTTAGGACATCTTTTAGAGAGATATCAGTTTGTAGAACCTAACTATCCATTAATTGCAGAAGCTCTTTGGTTACTTTCTAATCCTGATGAGTATCGTAACACTCTTGTAAAACAAGGTAAGAATCAAGCAGTGGAACAAACAGTGAGACAATTAAAAACAGAACAGTCTCGTAAAAATGTTTCTTCATATCAGGAAGAAGATGATCAACCAAGATCTAGAAAAATAGCTAAACCTCAAAATATTTTTAAACGATAATTTAATTCTTAACCCCTTAAATTTTAAAGCCCTATGGCAACTCCAGTTTTAAACAATGGTATATTCCTACGTGACAATAACTACCAGACTAGTTCACACGTAGATTCTTACCACCTTTCTAACCTCCTTAAATCAGCTGAACCTACAGATTTAGGTCCAGTGGATCTTTGGGCAATGGCACAAAAAGTAGAAATGCCTTTGTATCAAATGTCATCTTTTGGTGGTAAGAACGTTATTATGGTAGATAATAACCGTGGTGAGTACAAGTGGCAGATTCCTGTAGCTCAGGATCTTCCTTACATTATTGAAGATATTGAAACAGCTAATACCACTAAAGGTATTGATGGTCAAACCTTCAAAATCAAAATTAACAAACGTTATTTTGGACATGGTGATATCATCACTTATGACAAATATAACGGTGTGGAAATGTACATCACTGCTGATGATATCATCCCAGCAGGAGACGGTTTCATTTACACAGTACAATTAGTAAACAACGACAACACTAAATTCTTAGACAGTAAGTATTTAAAGGTTGGTACTAAGGTTTTCCGTAAAGGTTCTGCTCGTGGAGAGTATGGAGAAAGATTCTCTGACATTGGTAACGTTTCAGCTGGTTTCCGTGAATTCTACAACTATGTAGGAGGAGCAGAAGCTCACGTACATTATTCTATCTCTAGTCGTGCTGACTTGATGATGAAGGGTGGTATGAAAGCTGATGGTACAGTTCCAGTAATTGAAATGTGGAGAAACTTTGATAAGAGTATTGATCCATCTATCACTAACTTGGAAACAATGGCTGATAAAATGGGTAAAGACTACGTTAAGAAGGCTTATGCAAATGGTCAATTAACTCGTTCTTTCTTAACTACTTTAGAGGCAGCTCATTTGACTAAAATTGCTAATGACATTGAAACTTACTTAATGTGGGGACAAGGTGGTAAAGTTAAGCAAGATGGTCCAGATGATATCCGTTTATCAGTGGGTCTTTGGAAGCAATTAGATAACTCATACAAAAGAATTTATAACAAAGCATCTTTCAACTTGGATTTGTTCAAGTCTGAAATTTTCAACTTCTTCAATGGTAAGGTTGAATTTAAAGGACCAGATCCTCAACGTGCTTTGATCGTTCAAACAGGTATGGGTGGTATGAAGCTTGTAAATGAAGCAATTAAGAAAGAAGCAGTTAACTCTGGTTTAGTATTAAATGCTCATGAGCTTGGAGCTGTAACAGGTTCTGGAATGGACTTAAACTTTGGATTTGCTTACACTAGCTACATCATCCCATTCTTAGCTAACGTTAAGTTTGTGTTGAATCCAGCTTTTGATAACGTTCATACAAATGATATTGAGAATCCAATTATTGATGGTTTCCCATTAAGTTCATACAATTTCATTATCTTTGATATTACAGATAACACTAATGACAACATTTTCTTGTTGAAGTTATCTTGGGATAATCAATTGAAATGGTTCTATCAAAATGGTACAATGGATTACATGGGACGTACTCAAGGCTTCCAGTCTTCTGGAAACTTTAACGGATACCGTGTATTCATGACTCAAACAATGCCAGCTATCTGGGTGAAAGATCCTACGAAAGTATTGAAAATTGTTATGAGAAACCCAGTAACCGGTGGATCATTCTAATATATAAGTAACAGTACCTGGGTGCATACCATAAGAACTGCACCTGGGTCTTTTTACATTTTTAGTCACTAATTAAAATTTATATACAATGGCCGGAAATTCAAAAACTCCAAAGTCTACAGCTCCATCTAGTGGTCGTCCTGCTGCATCTACAAAAGGTGTTAAAGTAGGTATGAATGCTGGTAAAGGTGTTGTTTCTTCTTCTGCTCCTAAGTCAGCAATGACTAAATATAAAATGGGTGGCAGTATGAAAGGAAAAAGTTGCTAATCCCCCTCTGTAGATAGTATCTATAGACCACCTATTGTATGCATACCATCTTGATCAGATGAAGGACTTGCAACCCTTATTAGGTTCAATTACTTAAAAACTTAAAAAATATAATAATGAAAAAATTTAATCCAAAATCTCCAGATGAAGCTTTAATAAAAGGAGCTGATATGTCTTTAGCAAAGTTTGGTCATCTTAATACTATTGTAAATGGTATAAACAAAACAAATACTATATCAGGTTCTGGTGCTACTGTAACTTTAACAGAAGAACAATCAACATCTGTAATTTTAGCTGATCGTGCTGCAGGGATTGTATTTACTTTACCTTCTGCAAAAGTTGGATTAAAGTATACATTTATTGTTAGTACAGCTGTAACAAGTAATAGTTTTAAAGTTATTACTGCTTCTACCACTCAGTTTTTGCAAGGAACAGTTGTTATGGGATTAGAAGCAACAACTCCTGGTGCTACAGCTGGTCCTAAATTATTTTCTGGTGATGGTAGTACACATGTAGCTATTGCACAAAATGGTACTACAACAGGTGGTCTTAAAGGAACTAGAATTGTTGTTGAATGTATTTCTTCAACAGTGTGGAGTGTATCAGGAACAGTTTTAGGAAGTGGAACTATAGCAACTCCATTTGCTACATCTTAATGTAAGAATATAATTACATTATCGGAATAAATCCGATAAACTATATAAAATAAACCAAAAAAAACCAAACATGAGTAGTGTAACTATTGTGGAGAAATACCCACAAAACAAAAAATCTAGTATTGCAATCCGTCCTTATTTTGATCCAATTGTAGATAACATGGGATTACAGAAATACGGACTTAGTCTTTTTGACGGGGCTTTTCATGAAGAGACAATTGCTTGTTTAGAAATTAATGGTATCAAAAGATATCTTACAGGACTAAATGAGTTTGCTCCAGATGTTAAAGAACTTCCTTTAGATGAACAAGAAGCAAAGGTTAAACAGATTAGAACTGTAGTAGCTCAGTTAGAAAAAGAACTTGCTGCTAATGTTATTGATCCTGAAGATAAAGATTTTTGGAATAAAGTAACACTACTTAAACAAAATAATAGTGATTTTTGGGATAAAATAAAAATTAGATGTGGTAATGAACCAGTGCATTTAGAACCTCAAACAGATCCTTATGATTTGATTAGATTATATGCAATTGAAGCTGGTGGGTTTTCTATAGTAGCTAAATCTTTAGAAGAAGCTCGTAGAATGTCAGTACCTCCTAAATTTTATCTTGATAGATTAGAAGAGTCAGCATCTATCAATACAGAAATTAAAAAAATTAGAAATAAAGCTCTTGCTGAACTTCAAAAGTTATTTGATAAGAATACAAATAAACTATTCTACGTAGCTAAGAACTTAGATATTAACGGAGCTCAGTATAAAAAGTCTACTCCTAATGATATTATCTATGATAACATGGATAAGTTTATTAATGGGGAGTTAGTAGACAAGAATAAAAAGCAAACTCCTCAGAAGTTTTTAGATGCAGCTAATCTTGATATGGAAACATTAAAGATTAAAGCAATAGCTAAAGAAAGTAATTATCATAGATACATTGCTACTAAAGCTGATGGATATATATATCACATGTCATCTACTACTATGATGGGTCGTAACTTAACAGATGTAGTGGAGTATTTAAAGAATCCATTAAATGAAGAAATTCTTGGAGATCTTACTAAGAAAATAGAACAACACTGGAATCAATAATATGGCAAAGAAAGTTAAAGTTTCAGCTGGTGGAGAAAAACATGTTGTATATAAAAAAGAAACTACAGCAGGTGAAGGAAAGAAAGGTAATATTATGGTAAACCATCCTACTATGAATAAAGGTGTATGGGATACTATAGATCTTACAAAGAAAAGTGGAGCTAAAACAGTGCAACAAGGTGTTGCAGCTACAAAGAAATGGCATAAAGAAAACCCTTATAAAAAACAAAATAAAAAGTAAAAAAATGAAAAAAGTATTATTCGTAGGATTGGTAGTATTATCATCATGTGGTTCAGCTTCTACAAAAGAAACCATTTGTGATTCAACATGTGTAAAAGCAGATACAGTTAAAGTGATTGACTCTTTAAAAAAATAGTTATGGCTAAGCAAATGATTAAACGTAAAGATGGTTCTACATCTCAACGTGGATTATGGGATAATATTAGAGCTGCTAAAGGTAGTGGTAAAAAACCCACTCCTGAAATGCTTAAACAAGAACGTAAAATAAAAGCTAAATCTAAATAACATGGCAAAGAAAATGGCTAAAGGTGGATCTACTTCATTTGGTATGCTTTCTGTAAAGAAAGGAATTGACAATAATCCTAAACCTACAGCAGCTGATAGAATAGCAGGTGCTACTATGAAAAAAGGTGGAATGGTTAAGTCTAAAAAGAAGTAATTATGGCAAAGAGTCCAGCATGGCAAAGAAAAGAAGGTAAAGCTCCTAGTGGAGGTTTAAATGCTAAAGGTAGAGCTTCTTATAATAAAGCTACTGGTGGTAATTTAAAAGCTCCTCAACCTGAAGGTGGACCCAGAAAGAAATCTTTCTGTGCTAGAATGAAAGGGATGAAAGCTAAACTTACATCTGCCAAGACAGCTAGAGATCCTGATAGTAGAATTAATAAGTCACTTAGAAAATGGAAATGCTAATATGAACAATAACTTATTACAGATTAAAATAAAACAAAGGCTTAATAAACTAGCCTCATTGGATTATGAAAATCTAGAATGTTGGCAAGTTCAAGAAGCATTTAATAAAGCTCAGTTAGAGTGGACTAGAAGACAACTATATGCAATTAATATTCGTAAAGAGGGTACAGAACAAAGTAGTGGTTTGGTGGATGATCTTCAAAGATTATTAAAGCATGATATATTACAAGCTGTAGATAAAACTATATATTATCAAACAACTTTACCATCTGATTATCTTCACTATGTAAGAACAGATATATTTGCTAAAAAAGAATGTTGTCCAGAACGTAGAATGACTGTATATGAAGTGGAAGAAGCTAATATATCTATTATTTTAAATGATAAAAACAAGCAACCAAATTTTGAATGGGCAGAAACAGTTTCTACACTAATGAGTAATAAATTAAAAGTGTATACAAATAATGAATTTGAAATTACACAATGCCATTTAAGTTATTATAGAAAACCAATAGAAGTTCAATTTAATGGTTGTACAGATGCTAGTACAGGAAACGTATTTACAGCAGATCAAAATTGTGAATTTAATGATGATGTAGCTGAAGTTATTTGTGATAATGCTGCTATGATATTAGCCGGTGATATTGAAAGTATAACACAATATCAAAGAGAACAGCAAAACGTACAATCAAATAGTTAATTATGAGATCTTTACAAAAACCATCTGGTATATTTTCTATGTCGGGACCTATGCCAACATCACAACCAGAAACATGTTCTGTATGTTTACAAACAGCAGCTTGTGCTCAAGATATGTTAAATGCAGTGACTAGTCTTCACAAACTTCATTTAAAAGTAACAGGACTTGGATCATTTGCAGCTCATAAAGCAATAGATTATGATGCTTTTAGTGAACATGCTGATGACCTTGTAGAAGGTTTTCAAGGTGCTGCTGAAAAGATATTAGATCTTCCTAATACAGCTCCATCAGAATTAAATTCTGTAGAAGATGGATTAGACTTTCTTAGAAAAATGTACGATAAGATTTGTTCTTTACAATCTATTATGCCATACAGTGAAATAGTAAATGATTTAGACACTGTTAAAAGTACTATTAACTCTATAAAATATAAATTGTTATTTTTAAGATAATTACGTATATTATATTATAACACAAACAAAAATATTTATTTATAACCCCTTAAATTTTTTATTATGTATTTTCCTCATGCCTTTCGAAAAGACTTCTTTGTACAGTCTTCAGCTGTTGGTGATTTAAACTCCTTATTAACAGGTACAGCTACTACAGCTTTAACTGCTGGTAGAATTGGTTTCTTTAAGAAAACAAGTTTAACTGGTGGTAGTTCTACATTAGTTTCTTTTGATCCTACAAGTGCTACAACTCCTTTTATTATTGCTCAAGGTTCTTACTTTGTTCAAGATAAAATTGGACCTGTTCACGGTGGTTACTCAGAAACTTTAAAGTCTAAAACAATTAACCCACGTTACATTAGTCGTGTAATGACTGTGGCAGCTAAACAACCTCGTCAAAATGTTGTACAAGTTCCAGTATCTTGTGGATTAGCTTGTGATTCTACTTTTAGATTACGTGTAGATGTTAAAGGTAGTCCAGCTTTACGTTTTTTATCTCACAACATGTATAGAACATTAGATTCTTACACAGGTTGTTGCAGCACTGTAGATCCTACTTATGTTAAAGATCCAGTTGTTACATTAATAAACTGGGCTGATCAAATTAACTTGAGTCCTATTTTTAACACAATGGTTCAAGCTAGAGTTTATGTATGGTCTGTAACAAGAGCTGCTTCTTCTACAGCAACTGCTGCTACTACAGCTACTGTTAAATTAAACATCTCTAGTACAACTGGTATTATAGTTGGTATGAAAGTTACTGGTACAGGTATTCCTGCTAACTCTTTTGTTAGTGCTATAACAGCTGCCACTGACGTTACTATTAAATATCCAATTCAACAAACTGCTCCAACAATTTCTGGTACAGTTTCTATGAAGTTCTATTGGGATGTTTATTCTGGTGCTATAGGTACTTTCTCATATCCTGCAACAGCTGCTGGTGGTAGTGCAACAGTTCCTACAGTTATTCCAGGTACAGGTTCTCAAAATCCTGCTTTAGGTGCTGGTCCTGGTATTACAATTTCTTCAGGTATTGCTACCGGTGCTAACATTGGTACTGCAAACACTGCTGGAGCTTATGTTTATACTGGTGCTGCTGATGCTGCTTCATTTACATACACTGCAGGTACTGAACCTCATATTGAATTAACAGGTGCTTACATGGAAACTAAATTTGGAGATTGTACTTTCACTCCCTCAGATAAATATGATTTAGAACCATTGTTTATCTATACATCTTTAACTGATGAATCAGGTGATCCATGTCTTGTTAATTGTTTTACTACTTCTAACAATGCTAATGGAGCAAATACTTCAGCAAATGATGCTACAATTGTTCAATCTCCAATTCAAGCTACAGGTGTTGGTGAAACTGTATTACGTAACTTGATTTTATCTGGACGTTACATGCAAAATGCATATCCTGATAGTTCTAGAGTAGAATCATTAAGAATGAGAGAAATTGAAGCAGATCCAATGTATGCTGCAATTACTAGAACAGCATTATATGATCAAGTTATGATCTTACATAGTGTTCCTCGTTTTAATAATCCTACTGGTACTTTTGATAATGATCAATATTTGTTAGTGATAAATGTACCAACTGGTACTACAACTACAGCATTTACAAGTGCTTTGGTTGGTGCTGCTAACACTGCTCAAGGTACAAATACAATTAACTTGGAAGTTTACTAATATTTCCTATGATAAATTAAAGGGAGGGTACACTATGTACCTTCCCTTTTTTTATTTTGGAAATACCCTCAAAAAATTGTATATTATTATTAGGGGGATGTCTTTAAATTTTTACATAAATTTATAAAGTTTACATAATGGCTTACAAACACCAATTAAGTTTAGAAGTACCAGATACTAATAATTGTACTGTATTTCGTGTATTTGATACAAGTATATATGATGAACATGTACCTGTTACTTGTGGTACTTTAGAAATAACTTCCCCTGGTTATAATCAACCAGTATCTATAGAAGTCCTTCCCGGATTTAATCTTGTATTAAATGGATGTACATTAGGTATACAAACATTAGGATGTGGAATTACTAGTCAAAGACTTCCTGATGGTATATATAGTATAAGATATTCTGTAAGTCCTAATGATAAAGTGTTTGTACAATATCATTATCTTAGAACTTGTCAAACAAATAACAAATATTTTAATGAGCTGTGTAAATTAGAATTAGCAGCATGTGAGCCAACAGCTGATGTAAAAGAACAATTAAATGAACTTAGACTTATAAAATCTTTTATAGATGCAGCTAAAGCAAAAGTAGAACAGTGTGATGATCTTCAACAAGGAATGGATTTGTTTATGTATGCTCAAAAAAGATTACAAAAATTCGGATCTTATTGTTAAATTTTAAAATAAACCAATTATGAATTGTCCAAACTGTAATGCAGCATTAAGCTGTGGTTGTCAAAAACGTGTAGCTTCTGATGGTAAACAAGTATGTTCAAGCTGTATTCAAGCTTATGAACAAAGATTAGCTGCTGCTAAAAAACCTTAACTTATGAGAAATTTCCTACCCCAGAAAGAAAAATATCTTATAAACTTTGCTAATTCAGTTTATGCTGAATTTCAGCAAATGAAATATGGTATTGAATCTTGTAGAAATACAGGAGATCTTTGGTTAAATGAAATGAGAAAAGATATAGCTAATTATCAATCAAATGATGATGGTGAAGCTTTGTCTCAAGTTTCTATTCAACATATGGGGTGGTTACCAGTATACTATCCTACTATGGATAGTTCTTGTGATTATATGCCACCATGGTGTGATGTAAGTAAATATCAAGTACAAACATGTAATGGTGGCCCTAGATCTATAGGAATGTCATACGTTGGTCAAAATACTTCTACTAATCTTATAGAAGTAAATTCAGGTGGGTGTATTACAAGAATTAATATTAATCCAGCTATTACTATTAATAATAGTGGTGGTGTAGGATTTACATTTACACAACCTTGTAACAGTCCTCAAACTGTTTGGAATATTAATCATAATCTTGGATTTACACCTAATGTATGGTCTGAAGATTGTAGTACTCCTCCAACTAATATTAGTGGTACAGTGCGTGTTATTGATGCAAATACAATCACTCTTACGTTTAGTACAGCTCAGGCTGGTAAAGCATACTTATCATAATGGCAGAAAATAAAAAATACTTTCATAATCTTGATGGTGAGAATAACAGACTAAAAAACTTTCTTCTCAATCCCCTTACCACTGTACAACGTACAGCAAAGGGGCTTACTCTTGGTATTAATGATGAAGGTTATGTATGTTTTGATACTACATTAAATAAGCAATACTTTTGGGATGGTGTACAATGGATAGAGGTTAGTGGAGGTGGTGGAGCCACTACAGCAGCTGTAACAGCAGATTTACAAGTGGGTGGTATAGATGCACAAGAGGTAGTGCCTGCAGGAACAACATTGCAACAGTTTGCAGAATTATTATTATTAACTACATTTTTTCCTACACTTACAGCTCCATCATTTAGCTTAGGTGTTAGCACTGGAACTGTAGAAACAGGATCAATTGTTTCTCCTCTTTTAACATTTACATTTAATAGAGGTGCTATAACTGGAAATTTAGTATCAGGTATTTGGGTTCCTACAGCATTTCAAAATTCTAGAGCAGGAGTTTCTTCTAGTTATACAATAAATGGAACAACACAACCAGGAAATACATTAACTGTGTCTGGGTACACTGTATTAAATGGTTCAAATACATTTACAGGAACAGTAACGTATTTAGCAGGGCCACAACCTTTAAATAGTAAAGGAGTTAACTTTGATAGTCCACTTCCTGCAGGTACATCACCATCACAGTCCACTTCATTTACAGGTCTTTATCCATACTTTTATCTTAAGAGTAGTTCACCAATAACTGCTGCAGCTATGCAAACAGCTATTGGAAATGGAACAGCTATTAAAGTGGTTGATAGTTCTACAGGTACATTGTCTATTCCTTATAATCTAAATGGTCAATATATGGCTATAGCATATCCTGCTACATCCACAGCTAAAACAAAATATTTTGTAACTGCTCTTGATCAAGGTTCATTAACTGATCCAACGTCTCCTTTTGATTTAGGAACTTTATTACCTTGTAATTCTAGTGCATCATATTGGTTAAATCAATCTTATAGAATACACATAAGTCCAATTCTTACAAACTCTAATCTTTTTGTTGAATTAAGAAACCCATAATAAATGTCAATACAATTATCAGATAATATAAGAGTGGGTCAACGGTTACCATTAGAGTCTAAGTACTATAATGGTATAGCTCCATGGGCAGATGTAGCTGCAGTAACTAATGCAACTACAGGAATTGCTCCTGGATTAAGATTTCAAGGATTAACTGTTAATATAGCTGGTGTTGAATATTGGTTTAAAGATGGTATAGCTGATGGAGATCTTGTAATAAAAAATACGGGTGGTACAGTATCTACTGTATTTCAAAATGAAATACACGTAAGTAAAGATGGTAATGACACTACTGGTGATGGTACTTTATTAAAACCTTTTTTAACTATTACACAGGGTTTAACTATTGTTGCTGGAACACGAAAAACAATAGTTTTACACCCTGGTAGTTACAGTGAAAGTCCAAATATAACTGTACAATACACAGTCATAACTACTTTTGCATTATTAGGGGGTAATACTGAGATAGTAGGTACTGTTAATACTAATAAAGGATGCACAATTTCAGGTATAAAAATAACTAATTTAAACATTAGCAATTTAACAGGTACAGGTAATGTAAATATACTTAATTGTGATATTAGTGGAACACTTACAAAAAGTAGTACAGGTGATTATACATTAATTCGTTTTTGTGATATAGGTACTACTAACATTACAAGTAGTGCAGGAACAGTAGCCATATTTGGTGGTAATCCAAACTTTATAACAGTAAACAATGCAGGGGCTAGAGTGGTTGTTAAAAATTCTACAACTGTAGCACCAGTATTAACAGCTGGTAGTTTAAGCCTTGTAGATTGTATAATATTTGCTACAACAGGTACATCAAATGCTTTTACTGCAGCTGCAGGCACTTTTACTACAATAGCTAACAGTCAAATTATTGTACCAAATTTTCAGAATTTTGCTAGGGTTTCTATAGCTGGTTTTTATTCTATAATTAATACTGT
>Ga0114972_10003340_pt1 | contig 12039 bp, 12 predicted proteins | sample M_140807_EF_Meta_FD_87354 | JGI IMG/M metagenome (GOLD analysis project Ga0114972, IMG submission 87354) | Freshwater microbial communities from Lake Montjoie, Canada to study carbon cycling - M_140807_EF_MetaG | ecosystem: Environmental > Aquatic > Freshwater > Lake | place: Lake Montjoie... | reverse complement strand
CCCGGAGGGTATGGCGATTGGCCAGCATGGCTCCTGGAACCGCAGCAAGCTCAGCGGTTACAAACTGGCCTTCGTGCCCTTCGAGAATGGCCGCCCGTCAGGCCCGGCGCGCGATATTCTGACGGGCTTTTTGGCGCCAGACGAGACGGTCTCCTACGGGCGGCCGGTTGGCGTGACGTTGGGGCCGGATGGGTCGCTGCTGATGGCCGATGATGTGGGCGATGTGATCTGGCGGGTGACCGGGGCTTGATGCCCCGGCGCATAGGAAACGGCTAAAGCGAGACGCCGCCATCCACCGCGAGTTCGGCGCCGGTCATGTAGACGCTCTCATCCGAGAGCAGGAACAGCACCGCGCGTGCCACATCCTCCACCGTGCCGACGCGCCCGAGCGGGATGGAATCAAGCCGCGCCGAGCGCTGCTCATTGGTCCAGATGCTGATCATGTCGGTCTCAATCGGCCCGGGATGGACGCTGTTGACCCGAATGGCCAGCCGCGCGAGGTCGATCGCCGCCGCCTTGGTCATACCGCGCAGCGCCCATTTCGTGCTGGAATAGGCGATGGCATTGGGTGAGCCGCGCAGCCCCGCGGTCGAGGAAATATTGACAATCGACCCGCCGCCGGCCCGCGCCATCGCCGGCACCACCGCCTGCATGCCCAGGAAGCAGCCGGTCTGGTTCACCGCCAGATGCTTTTCGAACAGCGCCTTATCGGTTTCCATGAGCGGCTTGGGCACATAGATGCCGGCATTATTGACCAGCCCATGCAGCCCGCCGCCGAGTTTCTCGGCCGCAGCGACGGCGGCGGCCCAGTCGGCCTCCAGCGTCACATCCTGGCGGATGAAGACGCAGGCCGCGCCGAGTTCGGCCGCGAGCGCCCTGCCCGGTTCCTCCAGCACGTCACCGATCACAACCCGGCCGCCTTCGGCGGTGATCATCCGCGCCTCCGTCGCACCCTGGCCGCGTGCGCCACCCGAGATCAACACTGTCTTGCCGGTGAATCTGGCCATGGCGTTTTCTCCTCCTGCCTTTGCGCCCAATCTTGGCTGAGCCATACGCCGGCGGCTAGGATTTTTCTGAGCCAGGAGGGAATGCACAGCACCGAAACTCCCCTCTGACCCAGCAAGCCACCTCGGCCAAGCGCTTCACGACAGGGTTCAGCCAGACGGTATCCGCCAGCGCGCGGCACCTCGTCCCAGAAGGTGCCGCAAGGCGCAGGGTGGCAGGGCATTCTGCCGGCTGGCGATGGCTTGCCCGGGCATGGCCAGCGCCGCATTCTGAAGCGAAGAGCGGGGAGAGGCTGGATGGCTGCGCATCTTCATCAATGGCCGGCACAAGGCCGGGTGCATCACGGCCTGGCACTGGCGCAAGCCTTGCCGCGCGAGATCGCCGAGAGCCAGCGCGTGGTGCTGGTCACGCCGCGCTCCCTGGCCGGTAGTGCGCTGGCCGGCGAGGTCAAGGCGGTGATCGGCGCGCGCCTTACCGGCACCTTTGCGGCGATGCGCGCCCATAGCCCGGTGGAGGATGTGCTGGCACTGGCCGCCCTGATGCGGGAGCGGCAGGCGGACCTCATCGTGGCGCTGGGCGGCGGTTCAGTGATCGATGGCGCCAAGGTGGCCTGCCTGGCGGTTTGGCGCGGCATCACCGATAGGGCCGGCTTGATCGGTGCCGCCACAGCGCGCGGGCGCGAAGCTGATTTCTGGGATGGCGATCCGCCGAGGCCGCGCATCATCCCCCTGCCGACCACGCTCTCAGCCGCTGAATTCGCCCCATATGCGGGCTACACCGACCTTGCGGCCGGGCGGAAATATCGTGCGCTGGACCCCTGGATGGTGCCGCGCGCGGTCATTCTCGACCCGGCGGCGACGCTGGAGACGCCGGCCCCGCTGCTGCTCTCCTCCGGCATCAGGGCACTCGACCACGCGGTGGAACGCTGGTGCTCGAGCGAGCCCACGGCCTTCTCCGATGCTGTGTCGCAACAGGCGATGGTGATGCTGGCCGAGAACCTGCCGCGGTTGCACCAGAACCCGGGCGATATGGCCGCGCGCGCCGCCTGCCAGTATGCCGCCTGGCTTGCGGTGATGGGCGGGTGGTCAGGCGTGCCGGTGGGCGCCAGCCATGGCCTCGGCTATATTCTGGGGGCTGCCAAGGGGGTGCCGCATGGCATAACCTCCTGCCTCATGCTGCACGCGGTGATGCGCTGGAACGTGCCGGTGAATGGCGAACGGCAGGCGCAGGTGGCGCGGATTTTTGGCGCCGAGGCCGCCGGGCCTGCAATTGAGGCCTTTGTGCGCGGCTTGGGCCTGCCGACACGGCTTTCGGAGCAAGGCATCATGCCGGTGGAGTTCGCCGGCCTGGCGGCGCGCTGGACTGGTGATGCCCCGATTGCGACCAACCCCAGACCGGTGCGCGGCGCCGCCGATCTTATCGAGATTCTGCAATTGGCGCAGTGACGCGGCCATGATTGCCAAGCGCCCTTGCCGTTCCAGCCGCGCAACTCCTATCGTTTCGATCACGCCACCGGCGCGTGCCCGATATGCCTCAGCCATGCCCACCATCATCAACCTGCCGCAGAAGGAAACTGGCCCATGCCGCTCGAAAACCACACAGCCCCCGACATCGCGCTTGCCGACGCCCGCCATCAGGCGCGGGTCGACCTTGCCGCAGCGCATCGCCTGGCCGTGCGCGATGGCTTCCATGAGGGCATTTTCAACCACTTCACCCTGCGCGTGCCCGGCACCACGGACCGATACTACCAAATCCCCTTCGGCTTGCATTGGAGCGAGGTGACCGCCTCCTGCTTCATGGAAGTGGGCTATGATGGCGCGATCCGCGATGGCGAGGGCATGGTTGAGCGCTCGGCCTATTGCATCCACGCACCGATGCACCGGCTGCTCGATGGCGCCGCGGCGGTGTTCCACACCCATATGCCCTATACCAGCGCCCTGGCGCGGCTGGAGGACCCGCAAATTCTGCCAATCGGCCAGACCGAGCTTGGGACCATGATGCGCACGGCCTATGACGCGACCTATACCGGCCCGGCCTTTGATCCGGCCGAGGGCGAGCGCCTGGCCGGCGTGATCGGCGACAAGACGGTGCTGATCATGGCCAATCACGGCGTGGCGACGGTCGGCCGGAATGTGGCCGAGGCCTATGATCGCCTGTATTACATGGAGCGGGTGGCCCAGGTGCAACTCTATGCCATGTGGACGAACCGCCCGCTCAAGCGCCTGCCGGAGGAGGTGGTGGACCACACCATCAGCACCTATCGCGGCAACGCGCAGAGATACGGCGACCGCTCGAATGCCGAATGGCATTTCGACGCGCTGAAGCGGATTCTCGACCGCAAGGAGCCCGACTACAAGAACTGACGGGCTTTGATGCCCAGCGCGAGAGCATTTTCAAGCCTTGCGGCTTCGCTTTCGGTGAAATGGCTCTGGCAGCCTGCTGAAAAGCGAACAGCAAGCGGAGACAAGATCGAGGGGCTTTGCCCCTCGAGCACCCCAGGAGGGTCGACATGTATGTCGACCAGTTTCCTCCACCTTCGATATGTTATTAATTATAATATTATTCAAAGGTCCGGGAAAATCATTTTCCTGGTGGGAGAACGCTAGAAGGCAAAACCGTTTCGCTCTTTTCGTCCGCAATTAGAGTGTTTCAGCAGCCTGATAGTCGCCAGGCACCGCAGGCCTTACGACGCCAGCACCGCGGATCTCCGCCTCCTCGTATTCGGCGGCGATGATCGCGCGGTCGAGGGCGCCGCGCAGCGCCTTTGCTGATTCCAGGGTCAGCTCGACCCCCGCGCGAGCGGCGGGGCCGAGAAGGGTGTTCATGAAGTCCAGGGTGATGACGTCGCCCAGCGGCGCGTGGCGGGCGTGGTCATAGGCCACCACAGCTTGCGCCAAGGGGAACCATTCATCGCCGCGTTTTGCCATGCCCTCGGCCCGCGCGATTTCAATGATTGAGGTGCACATGGCCCGGGCTACTTGGCGAGATGCTTGCCGCAGAAGGCAAACACCTTGCTCCAACCATCCATCGCCTGCTCAGGCCGGTAGAGCGGCCGATGCCAATAGAAAATGCCATGGCCCGCGCCGTCATAGCGATGGAATTCGTGGCTCTTGCCGTGCTGCAGCAATGCTGCCTCGTGCTGGTTCACCTGCTCAGGGCTTGGGGCGCGGTCATCATTGCCGAAAATACCAAGCAGCGGGCAGTTCAGATCCTTGGTCATATCGATCGGCGCGACCGGCGTCTTGGCGTTCAGCTCCTCTGGGCCCATCACCACCCGTCCGCCCCATAGATCGACACAGGCGTCGACATCCTGGCGTTGGCTGGCATAGATCACCGCGTGGCGGCCGCCGGAGCAGGAGCCGAACAGCCCGACCTTGCCATTGTGGTTGGGCTGCGCCCGCATCCAGGCCACCGCGGCCGCGGTATCGCCGACCATCTGGGCATCGGCGATGCCACCCTCGGCCCGCACCCCGGCGGCGACATCATCAGGATTGCCCTGGCCTGCCCGCTCATAGAGGTTGGCGCAGATCGCCAGATAGCCGTGATGGGCGAAGCGGCGCGTCGTTTCGATGTAGAATTCGCTCCAGCCCGGCAGGTGATGGATCAGCACGATGCCGGGGAAGACACCGGGCCCTGAAGGCTTGGCGACATAGGCGGTGATGGATGTTCCGCCATGGCCCGTCAGGGTCACGTTGTCGCAGGTCATGCCGCGGTAGAATGACATCGCTCTTCCTCCGTTCATTTTGACCCCAGCGGGACATCGCTGGGGGATTGATCCATCTCGCCCGATGGGCCTGCATCCTGGCACCGGCGCAACAGCGTGTCAGCAGGCGCATGGCCCGATCGGTCCGACATAGGCTCGCCAAAGCTCAGCCCGGCAGGCTCGCCAGGCCCTGCACCACATCGCCCAGCGGCAGCACATCGGCGTATTTCACCGCCATATCGTAGAGGCTGGCGAAATGCGGCGATTCGTGACGGTCCGCCACGCATTCCTCCGGCACGATCATCCTCAGGCCGCAGGACAGCCCTTCCACCACCGTGGCCCGCACGCAGCCCGAGGTGGAGCCGCCGGTGACCACCACCGTGTCGACGCCATGAAAGGTCAGCAGCGAGCGCAGATGCGTCTCGAAAAACGCCGACGCCATCCGTTTGCGGATGATAATGTCCGAAGCCGCGATGTGCAGGCGCGGGTCAAGCTGCGCGCGCTCGGAGCCCTCGCGAATATTCTGCAGGCTGTCGGGCGTATTGCTGCGGCTGCCCCAGACACCGCAATCCTCGCCTGATTCCACATAGGCAACATAGGTCCAGATCACCGGAAAGCCCTTACCGCGGCATAGCGCAGCCAGGGTGTTGGTGTGCTCCATTTGCCGCGGGTCGGTCTCATAGGCCGAGGCGGGGAAGGTCACAGGCTCAGTATAGGCGCGCTGCGGGTCCACATTGACCAATGCGGCGCGGCGGCCGAAGCCAAAGCGCGCGCGCTGTGGCCCGGCGCGAAATGCCGCGAAAAGCTGTCGGGCGGAGAGGTCGCTTTCGATCATCTGGCCAGGAACTCGTTCCATGTCTCGGTGTGGTATTCAAGCTTGGCAGGGCCAGCGTTCCAGACATAGGCATTCGTCGCGCGCTGTTCCAGCGAACCGCTATCGCGGGCCTCGCTGCCTATGCACACGGCGCGCTTGCGCGCCCACGCGGGGCGAAACCCTTTAATTTTCAACCGTTCCGTGTTCCGCGCCATGTCACCTCTCTTGGCCGACAACACCCGCGGCCGGTCCGCATGGCGAAAAAACCAAGTTATTCGGCCATAAGCGACGCCCCTGTTCAGAAGCGCGAGATGCAATGAGCAGATAGCAGTCTGGCTCACAGGTTTGGGGGGCTCCCATTGTGCAAACAATGAACTGAATGCTATGAAAGATCATCATCCAAGGCGGTGCAGACAGCATCGCCCACCCTGCGCTTCACTGGATCGGCTATCGCATGATCGAATGGCATTCCAGCCCAGGCGTTGCCTGTCCAGAGGCTGGCTCGCCGATTGGCGGCATGACAGACCGCGCGGCCTGCCCAAATTGCCATCGGGACGCAGAGCGGCAGTTGGTCCTCTCCGCACCAGTGGATACCGCCCGGGTGAGCCTCTTTGCCTGTCAGTCCTGCGGCGCGCATTATTTCGAGGGCCCCATGGCCGGGGCCTATTCCGACCTGCCGGCTGGCGGCACCGATGCCTTGGCGTTCTATCTGCAGCAGGGCGCCAATATTGGCGGCATGGCGATGCGGCTGCAGGCGCTGGGTCGCCCCCCTGGCACCGCCTTTCTGGAAGTGGGCTGCGGTTTTGGCCTGTCGCTTGATTTCGCCCGGCGCATCCTCGGCTGGCAGGTGCGCGGGCTTGACCCCTCACCCTTCGCCATCGCCGGGCGCGAGCAACTCGGCCTGCCAATTGAGAGCCGGTATCTGGAGGCCAATGGGCTGGATCATGCCTCGGCCGATGTGATTCACGCCTCCGAATTCATCGAACACATGGCCGACCCGGTGCCAATGCTGGCCACGCTGCGTCAGGCGCTGCGGCCGGGTGGGACCTTGCTGTTGACCACGCCGGCGGCCGAGATGATCCGCCCCGATACTGGCGATGGTCTGCTGGTGCCATTGCTCTCAGCCGGCTGGCATCTGGTGATTCAAACGGCCGAGAGCCTGGGCTGGGCGCTGCGTGAGGCCGGCTTCGAGACGGTGTCTGTGCTGCGCGAAGGCGCGCAGCTGGTGGCGATGGCCGGCCGGCTGCCCGATGCAGCCCTTCCTGACGCCGCCTTCCGGCCGCAATACCGCGAATGGCTGCGGCAGGTGGCTGAGGCGGTTCCGGCAGAATCCGATCTGGGCTTTGGCGCCCGCGCGCGGCTCTATCGTGAAATGGTCATCGCGGGTCTGGCAGAGGCCGATGCGGTCTGGCAGGCGCTGGATGGCGCAGCGCGGGGGCGCTGGGGCCATGGGCTGGAACGCCTTGCTGCGGCGCCGATGGCTGCGCTGAGCCTGGGCGCCCTGGTCGCCCGCGAACCGATGGGGCTGGCCGGCATCATGCTCGCCCGCGGCTGGGCGCAAAAGCGGGCGGGTGAGGCGCCACAGGCCGTCTTCGAGGCCGCCATCGCTGCCGCCGGGCGGTTGCGAGCGGCGCTGCGGGGTGTGGGCGCGGATGATGGCGATGCCGAGGATGTGGCTTTCGCCGCCGAGGCCGAACTGATCCTGCTGGCGGTGTCGCGGGCCGAGGCCGGCATTGCCGCCCGGCTGGATGCGCTGCGCGAGGCTGGCGGGCGGCGCCACGCCGACAATATCGCCCCAACCTGCTTCGTTACTCTGGTTAATCATGCCGCCTTTGAACAGGCGCAGCGGCTGAGCGACGTCGTGCAATCAGTGCTGGCGAATTTGCGCGAGGCTTCACAGCCTTTGACCAGCACCGATGCCTCGGTGGTCTATTGCGCGGCGGCGATGGAACTGCAGACCCGTGGCGGCCAGCCCGGGCTGGCGATCACCTGGCTGGGACAATTGCGCGGGCGCATTTTGGCCAGCCATCGGGCTTCTGGGCCGGATGGCATTGCCGCCGGCGCTGATCTCTACTGGCCTTCGGTGGAGACAGAAATGCTAGGCTGGCGGCTGCTGGGCCAGCATAAGGCGGCCGTTCAGATGGCCGCCGAGGCAGAGCGTGCAGCCCGGGAGGCGCGGTTTCCGGCCCGCGCTGCGGCATGATGGGTCTGAAAATCTGGCTGCGGCGCGGCACGGCACTGGCGCTTGACCTCTGGCGCGGCCTCATGGCGCAGCTTTTCTATCGCTTGGCAGCGGGCGACCATGGCTGCGAGGTGATCGAGCGCCGCGCCGGTGCTGTCGCCCTGGGGCGGCGCTGCTGCGTATTCGTGCATTTTGATGCCGGTGGCGTGGTGCGGCCCCATACCCGCGACTACCTGCAGGCGCTGCGTCAGGCCGGGTTCGGCATCATCTTTGTCACGAATGCCGGCCGCCTCGAGCCGGATAGTGCCCAATGGCTGGCCGATCACTGCGCGCAGATGCTCATTCGGCGCAACCGCGGCTATGATTTCGGCGCCTATCGCGACGGAATCGCCGCGTTCTTCCAGGAACGGGTGACAGCGGAAATGCTGCTGCTCGCCAATGACAGCCTCTATGGGCCCCTGGCGCCGCTGGGTGAGATCGTCGGGCGGATGGATTTCACCGCAGCCGATATCTGGGCGCTGACCGATAGCTGGCAGCACCGCTATCATTTGCAATCATTCTTCGTGGCCTTTGGACCGACGGCGCTGGCCAATGCTGGCTTTGCCGCATTCTGGCAGCAGGTGCGCAATGTCCGGTCGAAATGGGCGGCCGTTCACTTTTATGAATTGTGGATGACGCATCACATGCAATCGGAGGGGCTGCGTTCGGCCGCCGTTTGGGATTATTTCGCACTGCTCGATATCATGCAGGAGATCCATGATACGCCGGAGCCTGAGGGCATCATCCCCATTGAGCAAAAGGTGCAGCGGCTTGCCGCTGAGCGGGTCTTGTGGTGCTGGCGCCGGCGCATTGCGCTGAACCCGACGAGTGATCTGTGGCTGGTGCTGCTGCAGCACGGCTTTCCCTTCATGAAGCGGGAATTGCTGCGGTTTAACCCAGGGCGCGCGCCGGACTTGCATATCTGGCATCGCATGGTGCGCGAGCGCGCGCCACAGATGTATCGGTTCATTATCGATGACTTGAAGCTGAACATGCGGAAGCAAGCGCCTTGAGTGCGTCGACCCTTTCCGCCGATGATGCGGCGGGCTGGGGTGCTGGCGGGGCGGTGCCTGCCATGCGTGAGCCGGCGCGGCTGACCGATATCGGGCAGGTGCATGCCGGTTCAATGCGGGTTTTCCATGGGCTTGGGACCCGCACTTCGCTGGGCTTTATTGGGCGCGTGGCCAGAGCCGCCTCAGGCCTTGCGGCCGATACATTGCTCGACCGCCTGGCGCCGCAACGGGGCGAGGTGCTGCAACGTCTGGCCGGGCATGCCGCAGGAAACGGCGCCTCGCTGGCGATCTATGTGCATTGGTCGGCCAGCGGGCGGGTGTCGGAGATGGTGCTGCGGCAACTCGCCGGGTGGCGGGAGCTGGGTTTTGACGTTGTCTTCGTCACCAACAGCGAGCCGCCTGTCGCTGATATCGAGCGGACGCTTGAGCATTGCGTGCTGTATCTGCGGCGCAGCAATATTGGCCTGGATTTTGGGGCTTGGCGCGACGGGTTGGCCGCCATCTTGGCCGATGGTGCAGAGCCGGAGGAATTGCTGCTGGCCAATGACAGCGTGGTGGGCCCGCTGGTGCCGCTCGGCCCACTGGTCGAGCGCTGGCGCGCCGGTGGCGCGGGTTTCTTTGGCATGACCGAGAGCCTGGCCGGCGGTGTGCATCTGCAATCCTACTTATTGCTGGGGCGCGGGCAGGCCGCGATTGCAGACATGGCCGCCCATCTGGCGGGGTTTGCGGATGTGCGGAACAAGTGGCGGGTTGTGCAGTCCGGTGAGATTGCTCTGACGCGGCGGATGATGCGCGCTGGCCACCGATGTGCAGCGCTATTCGGCTATACGAGACTTTGCGCGCTGGCCCGTCCGAGCGATTACGCCGCCCTCGGCGCGCGTTTCAATGGCGAAAATTCGCTCTCCGTCTATCCGCTCAACCCTACGCATCATTTCTGGCGGCTGTTATTGGAGCGAGCGGATTTTCCGTTCCTGAAGACCGACCTGATTGCCCGCAATGCCGGCCGGCTGCCGGGTGTCGAGCGGTGGCGGGATTTGCTCGGCGAGGCGGATGTGGCGCTAATTGACGCTCATTTGCGTGTGCGCATGGCCGGCTGAGTACCAGCCGATGGGCTTAGGCCTGGCAGCCTGCCGTAAAGGCGCGCGGGTGCGACCAGGCCAAGGCATTGTCAGTGGAATTGACAGCTCCGCGCCTACTGTGAACCGGCTCCAACAAGACACTGATTACAAAGAATAAAAAATCAGAATTTTGCCGCCTCATGCGCTGCTGGGAGGATGCGGAAGCGCCATGTCCGCCATGCATCAAAGGCTCTGAGGAAGAGCCTGTCTCTGCGGAGGTACGATCACACGCAGAGTTTGATCGCAAATTATGAATTCATTATTTATCATTCGCTCAGTATTTTGTTCATAATTTCCTAAGCGGCTAATAGAAACTGGAAGCGGTCAGCCTCAACGTGAGGTGTTGAGGCTTGCGGAGGTGTTCAGTGAGTCCAGATATGGCGTTGAGCGAGCAGCGTGCCAGCGATCACAAAGCGCAAACCCGGCCCCACCCAGCAGCATCGGGCGCTTTCGTGGCTGAGCGACTGGCCAATGGCTGGCGTTTATTGACGCATTGCCAACTCGGCGCGAGGACCTTGCAATACGTCCTGATCCGCCCGGAGGCTGGCGTGGCGCTGCTGGAAATCGACCCGGTGTGGACGCCCAATGCGGCCGCTCTGTTTCAGGCGCATTTGGCCACGGCAGGCTTCACCAGCCGCTTCCCTGGCCATCTGCCGGTCATTCATCGTCGCATGCGCCCGGGCGATGTGGCGATGCTGGACATGCTGCTCGCCGAGGCCTTCATCTGGCTGGACCCGATATCGATCGACACCGAGGCGGCTTGGGAGGATGCGCTTCAGGCTTTGCTCACCCCAGCGCCCGCAACGGAAACCCAGGCAGCGGGCGCGAGCCAGCCACCCGAGACGCTGGTCGCTGAGACCAAATCACCCCAGACGCGGGAGGCAAGGCTGTGGCGGAAAGCCTGGATCGGGCTCATCGCTGCCGGCATTGCAGTAACGGCCATTGTCTTCGTGAAACCGCCCGCTGCGGATGCGCCAATAACGTCAGCGGTTCAGCCGCCGCCCTGGGCGCTGCCGGCGGAGGTGACTTTGCCACTGACAGAGATGCTGGCTCCACCCGTGACCGTCGCGGCTTTGCCGCTGCCTGAGCCGCTGCCTGAGCCGCCGCTGGTGATCGCTGGGGATCCAGATGTTCCGCCCCCGACATTCCCGCAGATGCCGCTCCACAGGCAGCCAGAGGCACCGGACCTGGAGGGCGCCGGTCTTCGGCCAGCGCCAGCGCCGCTTCAGCCCGCCGCCACCGTACCCGAACCTGCACCGCTGGCCGAGAGGCTCGTGCCGCTGCCGCCGCCCTCCCCGATGGAGGTCATCACGGCCTGGGACCCGCCGCTGCCAGGACCCGCAGCGTTGCGCGTCGAAGCGCCGTTACCAGAACATATTCTTAATCCAGACACGCAAACCTCACCCCAGGCCTTGGCGCCGCCTATACCCATGCCAGCCGCGATCCCGCCGCCCTTAGCGCCTGAACCGCCGCCCGCGCCGCCAATCCCGCCTTTGCCGGCAGCAGCACCCGCGGAACCACCACTGAGCTTGCCACCGGCCGCCCGCCCGGTGCCCAGGATGAGCCCCGCTGAGACCGAGACGGCACGCCGTCGCGGTGAGGCATTGGCGGCGCTGGGGGATATTTCCGGCGCCCGACGCTTCCTTGAGCGCGCGGCACTGGCCGGCAGCGGCGAAGCGGCGCTCGCCATGGCCGAAAGCTTCGATCCGCAAAAGCTGGCGGCGCGCGGCGTGATCGGCCTCTCACCGGATCGCGCCGCGGCGCTCACCTGGTATCGCCATGCCCTGGCCCTTGGCGTTGCCGACGCCGCTCCCCGTATCGCCAGGCTGGAGGCTGAATGATGACCCTGCCGCTCCCCGCCCTCGCACGCCGGACATTTCTCGGCGGCGCTACACTCCTCGCCACGGAGACCGCGCCCGCCTTCGGGCAAGCGCCTGTCTCACTGCAATTCACCCAACGCATCAACGATGCCAATTCGGGTACGGTCGGCGTCATCGCCGGTGGTGTGGACGGCACTTATATCCGCATCGCCGCCGACCTCGCTGTGAATAGGCGTGGAAAAGGGACCCCGTTAGCGGGGTAATCGGCTTCCAATCGGGACCCCTCTGGCGATGGGGTTCACGTTGGCTCTCGTGATGATCGAGGGCCAGATTGGGATGTTTGTT
>Ga0114972_10003339_pt1 | contig 12041 bp, 11 predicted proteins | sample M_140807_EF_Meta_FD_87354 | JGI IMG/M metagenome (GOLD analysis project Ga0114972, IMG submission 87354) | Freshwater microbial communities from Lake Montjoie, Canada to study carbon cycling - M_140807_EF_MetaG | ecosystem: Environmental > Aquatic > Freshwater > Lake | place: Lake Montjoie... | reverse complement strand
TAAGAACATGTTCAAGCATGCTGAAAAATTAGCTTACAGTTTGAAAAGTAATACCAAGCCTGCAGTCATTACTAATTCAAATCGTTTTAGATTTTATGACAGACTGTTACTTTTGATACTCACAAGACAACCTTACCAAGGTAAATTAATTTTTGAAGCATTATTCAAAAAAAATAAAATAAAAAATGTATTACAATTTTTAGACGAAAAGACTACGCTAATACAAGACATTCGAATCTTTTCCACATTACCCATAAAACCCTTTTTACAAGCAGTAGGCTGGGTTGTTTCATCAAGAATAAAAAAACTATTACCTCCATTTATATTATTGATGTTGTCATTACTGTTGTTGATAGTTTTTAAAAGCTCACCTAATATATTTAACTGGATTCAAATAACAATGTTCACTGCAGGAATGTTTATAGTAGGCATACCGCATGGAGCCGTTGATCATTTGCTGGAAACTGACAATTTTAAAAGCAGCGTCAAACCGGGCTTTATAATTAATTATCTTGGCTTAGCTTTTCTTAATTTAATCTTATGGTTAATCTTTCCAAAAGCTGCATTGTTATTTTTCATTGTTTATTCTGCTTGGCATTTTGGGCAAACCGATTTAAGTGAATGGCAGCCTAAATCTAAACATGTTATAAAGAATACTGCCTGGGGTATTTTGATTTTAAGTATAATTTTATTGGGGCACATTGTTGAAGCCAATAGCATTTTGGCAAACATGAATGCTTTGAAAATACCTATTACCAATAACTCGATGAGCATACAGATTAGTGTATTACTTGCAATCGTTGGAATTATATGGGCATTCTTTGAAAAAAGCTGGATGATGTTATTAAGCGCTCTTATGCTTTTAGTTAGTATCCAATTACCTCTTATTACATCATTTGGATTATACTTCATAGGCCAGCATAGTATGAATGGTTGGTCACATTTAAAACAAGGAATGAAAATCAACAATACTTCTCTTTATTTGAAGGCACTGCCTTTTACTATTGGCGCGTTATTATTATTCGTTGTTTTTATTTTCTTTTTGAGAAATAATTATTTGTCTGAATTCAACGACAATGCAATTACAATATTTTTTGTATTTATTTCATGTATTAGTTTTCCGCATGTGATGGCAATGAATAAATTTTACAATTCGAAACTAAAGTGAAAATACAATAAGATAATAATTATTCTTACACAATTACTCTAAAGGTTAAATTTATTCTCGATTTTAATTCCCTTTTTGACTTTGGAATTTGATGTTGCCAAAAATACTGTGTGGTTCCTTTCATCAATAAAAATGATCCGTCCTTTAACTCAACATCAACTTTCTTGATGTCTTTTTTAAACTTATGTCTCATTTGAAAAACTCTTGACTCGCCAAAACTTACAGACCCAATAACTGGATTTCGTCCAAGTTCTTTTTCATCATCTGAGTGCCAGCCCATGCTATCTTTTCCGTCTCTATAATAATTTAACAAGACGCTTGAAAATGTAATTTTCGAAACCTCCTCTACTCTATTTTTAATGAAAAGCAAATCATCATTCCAATCATTTGGTTTCATTAGAATTCCTGAATAAGAATACTCTTTAGTTGTATCTCCGTAAAATGCTGTTAACCTTGGCTGATCGATTAGCTTCCCAAATATTTTAATTTTATCTTGGCGCCATTGAATATTATCAATTAATTTTTGGTGAAGATTTTTCGATTCCTGATTTGTAAAAAAGTTGTCGAATAATGTGATATCCGAATCAGGCAAATTATATGGAATTGTTTTTGCTTGGGACGAATCATTAAATTCATCATTACTAAATAAATTCATAATTCAGTTTTATTTTTTATCGCTTGGCAATTTTATTACCGCTGTTTCTTTGTCTGGAACACTTAAACCGATTGATTGATTTTTCACGAAGAAAACTATGTTTTGTTTTACGTGACTTCATTCTTTTACGCCACATTTTAAAACTAGAAGGCAAAGAATTTTTACGCATGAATTCAATGACATCTTTTTCTTTTAAACCAAATTGAAACTCAATCGCTTCAAAGGGAGTTCGATCTTCCCAAGCCATTTGTATAATTCGGTCTTTGTCCTCATCAACAATATCTACTGAATTAGAAACATAATTCTTTAATACTGTTGGCAGATTATTTTCACTATTTAATTTTTCTTCAACCATAAATTTCTATACCATTTATTTTTATCGTAATCATTTGCTTGCTTCTCAATATTAAAAACACTTATTCCTCTGGGATTATTTCCTACACCTGCTATATAAGCCCAGTTGCACCAATTACTCGAAACATCATAATCAATTAACTGTTGTTCAAAATAGGCTGCTCCGTATCGCCAATCTAATTTTAAATTATGACAAAAATAACTAGCCACATTTTGACGTCCGCGATTACTCATGAACCCTGTTTGATTTAGTTCAATCATATTCGCATTGATGAAATCATTTTCTGTTTGACCGGTTTTCCATTTTTCAAATAAAACCGAATCATGTTTATTTGTTGCTACTTTTCGTTTATTAATTCCATTAGGTATAAAGAAATGAGTTGGATATTTTCTCATCATAAAATAAAAATAATCTCTCCATAATAATTCAAATATCAGCCAATAAGTTGAATCATTAGCAACATGTAAAGACTCATATTTTTTAATCTCATGATAAATCATTTTAGCAGAAACGCAACCAAATGCCAGCCAAGGAGAAAACTTAGAAGAATAATTTTCGCCAATCATTTCATTCCTGGTTTCTTTATAAGTTGCTATAGCATGGGTTTCTGATAGATAATTAAACACTCTTTTAATTCCGTTAGATTCACCGCCTCTGAATGGATAAGCCGCTCGACAATCGAATAAACAATTCTCCAGTCCTAGTTCATGCAATGTAGGAAGGATATTTTTTTCTATGGGTGGAGATTTGATAAAAGTTGGAGCAGAAAAAACATCTCTTACTCTAACATCTTTCTCTACTCGTTTTCTAAAATCTGTAAACACATCAGGAACCGAAGTTATTGTAAATGGCAAATCATCGGGATGGTATAAAGTAGTTGTATCAAAAGTTTCAAGCGTTGCATCTATTTTCTTTAACTCGATTTCAACTTTGGATTGGGCAACCAATTCTTCATATCCCACTTCTTTTTTAGCGAATACTTTTTGTGCCTTATATTTTTCTGCAAGTTTATAAATTTCAATTTCAGGTTTCCCCTTCACGATAATCAATCCAGAATTGAGATTCCTCAAACTTTCATCTAAATCAGCCAATGATTCCAATAAAAATTGAGCTCTGAAATTGCCGGTTTTTTTAAAGCCAAATTCGGTAGCTTGGAAATCTTTTTCATCAATACAATAAACAGGAATTATCTCATCGCTTTGATGAATAGCCTGAACCAACGTCTCATTATCATGCAAACGCAAATCTTTTGTAAACCAAACAATCGATCTTTTCATTTATAGCTCGTTGATATTTTTTAAATAATAGCTAGCTTGTTCTAACAACTCTTTTTTGTCATCTACATTCATTTTCCTCCAGACGTTATACATCATGCCTATGCGAGGATTTTTGCCAAGCTTGTCTTCATGTTTATTATAAAAATTCCAATACATGCTATTAAATGGACAAGCCTTCTCACCAGTTTTTATATTTTTATCATAATAACAACCTGAACAATAACTGCTCATTTTGTTGATGTAAGCAGCTGAACTCACATAAGGCTTTGTTCCAACAATACCGCCATCTGCATACTGACTCATACCTCTAGTATTGGTGATTTCCACCCATTCAAATGCATCAATATAAATACCCAGATACCATGCATCCACTTCATCTGGATGAATGCCCGCCAAAAATGCGAAGTTGCCAGTTACCATTAATCGTTGAATATGATGCGCATAAGCAAAATCAAGTGATTGATGAATTGCATGTTTTAAACAATTCATTTTTGTGTTACCTGTCCAGAACCACTCTGGCAATTTTTCGTTGTGCTGAAAATAATTAAGACTAGCATATTCAGGCATTTTCAACCAATAGATGCCACGCATGTATTCCCGCCATCCAATGATTTGTCTCACAAACCCTTCCAATTGATGGAATGCAATTTCATTTGAATTTTTATTATATACTTCTATCGCTTTATCAACCACTTCTATCGGAGATAATAATTTTATATTCAAAGAAAATGACAATCTCGAATGATAAATAGACCATTCATTCGGCGCCATAGCATCCTGAAATGTTCCAAATAATTGCAAACAATTAGTTGTAAAAAAATCAAGCAATTCCAATGATTGCTTCCTATTTATTGGCCAAATAAAATTCTTACTATCGAGTTTGCCAATTGTTTTAATGTTTGATTTTATTATTTCATTTTCTATTTCAGTAACATCATTAGAAAACAATAAAGGATTTATCGGCTTATGCGACTTGGGTAATTTTTGACGATTGTCCTCATCAAAATTCCATTTCCCATTCAATGGTTTATTTTCTTCATCAACAAGCACTTTGTTTTTCTTTCTAACATGGCGATAGAAAGTCTCCATTAAATAAGACTTTTTACCAACAAACAAATCACCTAATTCAGATCTTGTGCAATAAAAATGTTCGGTATCGTAAACTTTAAATGGGATATTTAATTTTTGAGCAAAGGCCTTCAAGTGCTCATCAACTCTATATTCATCAGGCAACATGTATTCAAACTGTGTAAATTTATTTTTATTAATCAATGTCAAAAGATTCTCATCAAATCGATGGAGATTATTTTCATCATTCAAATGAATATATATCACATCATGATGTAGCTGTTGCAATTCTTTTGCAAAATGTTGCATGGCAGCAAAAATGCCAACTACTTTTTGAATATGATGTTTAGCATAATCTGTTTCGCTTTTTACTTCCATCAAAACGTATGTAACAGTTTTATCAAAGGTTGCAAACCAACTATGATTGATATTCAGCTGATCTCCAAGTATGAGTCTAAGTGTTTTATTTTGAATTGCCATTTTATCTTTTATTTCTGCATTTATCACTGCAATATTTTACTTCATTCCAATTCTTTTCCCATTTTTTTCGCCAAGTAAATGGTCTATTGCAGGCTAAGCAAATTTTAGTTGGGAGATTTTCTTTTTTTATTGCTTTCATAAGATAGCTCATGATTTAATTAATCAATTTCAATAGTTGGTTTATCTGTTTTAGCATATGATAATTTTGCCAACCTTTTGGTGGTGTGATAACTGTCTAAACCAGCTATAGTAATTGTTTCAGCTTCTTCAATATTTATTGAACCATCTTTCATTAAACAGCTTTCCGGAACAATCACTTCGATCACTTTTCCAATAACCAAAATAGTGTTATTAATTTTCAATTCATGTGACTCCATAAATTCCATTCCATATTTTATGTGGCTTTCCTTTACATAAGGAGCTATCATACCTGAAATAAACTCGGGCGTTAGACCAGTCGCTTCGAACTCAGAGATATTTTTGGGGTAACGGGCTGATGTCTGATGCGCTTTTTTAAATATTTGTTTATTTATGTGATTAATAGTGTAATATTTTGTTTCGAGTATATTATCTAATGTGTGGCGTTCTGTTAAATTAGGCCTACTGATAAATCCAACCAATGCAGGATTAGAACCCAAATGTGTTACGGAGCTAAATATTGACAAGTTAGTTTTTTCATTATTGTCAATTGTTCCAATTAATGAAGCGCTTTTAAATCCTGTTAGAGAATTGACAAATGCCGCTCTCTTCTGGGTTTCCATATTTACGATATCTTGACCAGACAAAAATTTTGAATTCATGTTATGGAGTTTATTAAATTATACCTAACAAAATTGGTATGAATTTGTTCTGTTTGAGTTATTACCAATTGATTTTAGAATACATTGCAAAAAGGCCGATAAAGCAAAAGTTTTAAATCTTTGAATGAATTTGCAGACTAATTCAAACTTTTCTTCATTTCTTGTGTTATGCATTTTCCATGGAACCGATAATTGAAGTAAGTAATCTTTGCAAAAATTTCAAGCATTTTACAGCTGTAGAAAATTTGAATTTCTCCGTCTATAAGGGTGATATTTTTGGCTTTCTCGGACAAAACGGAGCAGGAAAATCCACAACAATTAGAATGCTGCTTACATTAATTAAGCCAACCTCTGGAGAAATAAAGTTCTTTGGTAAGAATCTCGAACAAAATAGAAAAGAAATATTAAAAGAAATAGGTGCAGTCATTGAAAGACCAGACTTATATAAATACCTATCTGCTATTGATAATTTGAATTTGTTTGCAAAAATGAGTGGGCTGAAATTATCTAAAAATGTTTTATTGGAGCAGCTAGATCTTGTTGGTTTAGCAGACAGAAACGATAGTAAAGTAAAAACTTTTAGTCAAGGTATGAAACAGCGTTTAGGCATTGCTGTGGCCTTGGTTCATAATCCGTCATTAATTATTTTAGACGAGCCGACAAATGGACTTGACCCGCAAGGCATTTCTGACATTAGAAACTTGATTCTAAAACTTAGCAAAGAAAGAGATAAAACCATTCTAGTTTCTTCTCATCTATTGAGTGAAATAGAAATCATTGCTAATCGAATGCTAATTATTAATAAAGGAAAAAAAATAGTCGAAGGATCAGTGAAAAATTTACTCGACCCCTCTAAAACAATCATAAAAATTGAAACAGGAGATAATAATTCTGCTTTTCAACTCCTCACAAAATCAATCTGGAGTGAAAGTTTAAAAATGACGGAAAATAAAATTCATTTGGAAATGGACAAAAAGGAAATTCCTTCTCTTGTGCGTTTTTTAACTGAAAAAAATACAGAAATTTATTTGATACAGCCTCTTAATTCTTTGGAAGACTATTTTTTAAATCTTACAAAATCCGAAACCCATGTTTAGCCTTTTACAAATTGAATTATATAAAATATCAAGAAGGCCAAGAACTTATATAGCCTTTGCGGCCATTACTGCAATTGTATTAATTTTTCAATTTGCTTTTAAGTCAGATGGACAAAGCTACATGAATTTAATGCTGCAAAATGTTCAGGATAATTTTGAACTAGACAAAACAAAGGCCATCAATGGATATTTCATGTGTTACTTAATATTGAACACTTTGTTGGTGCAGGTTCCAATATTAGTTGCATTAATTGCAGGTGATGCTATTTCTGGAGAAGCAAATATGGGAACATTAAGGTTAATTATGTCAAAGCCTTTTAGCCGAACTCAACTGTTGTTAGTGAAATTTTTAGCTTCTTTTTTATTTACTTTTCTCTTGCTCATTTGGATGGCCTTATTAGCTTTGTTTTTTAGTCTGTTTATTTTTGGTGCTGACGACATGCTTATCTTTAGAGTAAAAGGTGAAGAATCACAGATTTTACAAATTACCAAAGATGATATCATGTGGAGGTATTTCGCTGCTTTTGGGTATGCCACAATTGCGCTAACTGTAATTGCAGCACTAGGTATTTTGCTTTCTGTTTTTGCGGAAAATTCAATCGGCCCTATTGTCGCAACAGTTTGTATTGTTTTGTTTTTCACAATAGTATCAAATATCAATGTACCAATCATAGATAAGAATGTAAAATCATAGCTGTTTACTTCATATCTAGTAGGATGGAAAGGATTTTTTTACATAGGCTTAGATGATCAAGGTCAACCAATAAAGGGTTCCATTGAAAATTGGCCCGCCATTAGAAGTAGTCTTTACATTTTAATTGCCCATATTGGTGTATTTCTGAGTATTGCTATATATTCTTTTAGAAAAAAAGACATTCTATCTTAAATAAAAAAAATGAATACAAAAGTTATTTGTCTAACCTTATTGGTTTTGTTATTTCAAAAAAACATTTCTGCACAGGATATAAATATTGTAGTTGGAAATGCTAGAACAAAAATTGAAAAAGTAAAAGATTACGAAGCCATTGGTAAAATGAAAACCAATGTAACTTTTTTAAAAATCCCAATTGCAACCATCAAATTGTATTTTAAGAACCCCAATAAATTTAAACTAACTAGCGAGAAAGGACTTTCGTTTGTGCCAAAAGGATCAATGAGTATTAATCTCAATACTATTTTTACTGGAAATGATTTTACAATTATTGATGCAGGTACTGATAACATTGACAAAACAAATGTAAGAGTTGCCAAGCTTTTACCTAATGATGAGAATAGCGATTTAGTTTTGACAACACTTTATATCGACCCAGTAAATTATTTGATTTTAAAAAGTAAGACAACAACAAAAGAAAACGGGACTTACGAACTGAAGATGAAGTACAAAAATTATTCTGTCTTCGGATTACCAGATGAAATTTTGTTTTCATTCAATGCCAAAGACTATAAATTACCCAAAGGAATAACTTTTGATTTTGATGATGGAACTTCAAATAAACAAACAGCAACTAAATTAGAAAAAAACAAAAAAGGAGTTGTAGAAATACTTGTTTCAAAATATAGCATTAACAAGGGTTTGAATGACGCTATTTTTAAATAATAAACAAGTCTGTAACTTCTTACTTCTTCTCATCATGCTTCACTTTAGACTTCTCTCATTTATAACCTTTAGCTAGTTATCATCTAATACAAACCTCTTGATTGCATCTCTATTCCAACAAACCTAACTATGTAAAAAAAATCTTTTCAATCTTAAAATTGAAATAATTTAGTATTATGCATTGCATAGTACTAAATTATTTATATCTTTGTGAAATCAGATACTAAAAAGACTGTTTTTGGTTCTGATTGAATACACTAAAAAGCACAAAATTCATACCATGAATATAGAAAACACAGCAAGTCAGATGCGAAAAGGGATACTTGAATTCTGTATCCTTTCCGTAATCAAACAGGGAGAAGTCTACCCTTCCGATATCATTGAAAAAATGAAATCTGCTAATTTAAACATATTTGAGGGCACCCTCTACCCCTTATTAACCCGTTTAAAAAACGCAGAACTCCTTACTTATAGATGGGTAGAAAGCAATAGCGGACCGCCGAGAAAATACTTCAGTCTTACCGAAAAAGGCAATGAATTCTATAAAGAGCTCGAAAGCACATGGAATGAATTATCAGATGCTGTAAAAACAATTACGACTCAAAACCAATAATAGTCAAAAATTATAAATTTTAAAAAATGAAACAAGTTATCAATATAAATTATCACGGCAGAATAATCCCCATTGAAGTCACTGCCTATGAAATGTTGAAAAATTATACCGAAAGTTTACAACTACATTTTAAAGATGAGGAAGGAAAAGAAGAAATCATCAACGATATTGAAAGTCGTATTTCCGAACTTTTTCAGGAGCAGTTAAGCAAAGGTTCAATATGCATTACAGAAAACGATGTGAATGCTATTATAAAAAGTATGGGCAAACCTGAAGAACTGGAATCAGAGCCCATAATTAATCATAATCAATCAGGCAATACTAGACAGGAAAAACATTCGTCTATTCCTAAACGTTTGTACAGAGATGAAAACAATAAATTGATTGGTGGCGTGTGTTCAGGATTAGCAAATTATTTTAATATCGACATCGTTATTGTAAGAATAATCTTTATCATTTTGTTCTTTTCTTTTGGAGTTGGATTGATACCTTATATAATATTATGGATTGCCGTTCCAAGTACAGCAACAAAAGAAATAGGTTCATTGAGAAAAAAATTATATCGAGATACTGAGGATAAACTTATTGCCGGTGTTTGTAGTGGGTTGGCTCATTATTTTGGCATTAATGTATGGATTCCCAGAACGCTTTTTTTGCTTCCTCTGCTGAGTTTGACTTTCGAATGGAATCATTTTATCAATGTTAGTCCAAGCTCTATTGTATTTTATATTATTTTTTGGTTAGTAATGCCGGAAGCCAAAACTACTTCAGAAAAATTGGAAATGAAAGGCGAGAAAGTAGATATGAATTCTATAAAAAATACTATTAATGAAGAGATGAAAGGCGTTAAAGAAAGGGCAGAAAATTTAGGAGCAGTTGCTGGCGAAAAAATAAAAGATATCAGAAAAGATTCATCAAGTGCTTTCAAAAGATTGATTAATGTATTTATAGACGTAATTGTATTTATTGTAAAATTCATTTCCTATACAACACTCACGATAATTGGTTTGGCGCTGGTAATATTCTTATTAGCTATGACATTTGCATCTTTCGTAGCCATTCCGTTTAAAGATTATATTTTGAATGGATTTTGGCAAAATAGTTTTGCATTAGGAACGCTTTTGTTCTTCGTTATTCTTGCTACAGTTGGTATCATTGTAGCCTTGATAAAAAAGATTGCCGGTATCAAAACTAAAAACAAATGGGTAACCACCACTTTTATTGCTTTATGGGTATTAGGTTGGATTTCATTGTTTGGATTGGCTTCAACATTAGGTAATGATTTTTCAAAAATGAGTCACCGGGATAATAACGAAAGAGAAATATCTATAAGCCAACCAACTAATGGAAAGTTGATAGTGAACTTCAATAAAAAACCTTATTTCTATGATGACAAAGATAAAGAGATCCATTTTTTTGAAGCATTGGATTTATTTAGAGATTCTATTTTTATAGATAATGTGGATATTAAAGTGCTGCGATCATTGGATGATTCCTTTCACATTAGGATGGTTAATTCAGCACATGGAAGAACTAGATTTGCCGCCGACACAACAGCTGCTGCAATAAGAATCAATACATCCCAAACAGATAGCATCTTTACTTTTGACCAAGGTATTTTTATCACTAAAAAACAAAAATTCAGAAACCAGCAAGTAGCTGTTTTAATAAGCATTCCTGTTGGTAAAAGTATCAGATTACCAAAATCGAATAGTATTGCTAATTATGATGATAATGTTTGGGAGTTTCAAAACTGGAATAATGAAAAACAGACAAATCAGGAGTTTCAGATGACAAACGAAGGATTGATGCATGTGGAAGATATGAATAAGATAGATAGAATAGATAAGATGAATAAATTAGATTCATTGATTGAATTGAAGAAAAAAATACAAAAAGAAACTGCTGAACAAGGAGCAGTTCCAAAATCGATTTAGAATAAAGAAAGCAAAATAGATATCACTAACCTATCTCTATTTAAATAATAGTAACGCATACAATATTATACTTAGCTATCACTTAACGGTATAAAACCTTTAAACCCATAACAGTAATGGCTTTCAGAGGCGTTATACAATTGGGTAAAGGAATAAAATATAAGTTTCGAAAATAGCAAACACAAAAAACACAAAAAGTAAAAGAGGCTTCAAAAGTTGAAAATCAACCTCTGAAACCTCTTGAACTTATTAAGCCTCTTGATCTATTTAATACTTCACTACCCTCAAAGTTTTTACTTCATCACCCGCTCTTATCTCTACCATATAAACACCGGCATTTAACTTATTCCCAAATGAACTTTTATCATTTGAACTCATGATTATTTTTTCAATCAATCTTCCTTGAACGTCCATAACGGTTACTATTGCCTGCTCATTCTCTGATGACATTAACTGTAAGTTAAAGTTGCTTGTACTTGGGTTAGGGTATACTTTCACATTCATTGTTCCTTGTAATGAAGTTCCTGCTTTTGCAAATACTGGTGTTACACAATCTGTTGTTGTTAATTTCAACACTTTCTTCGCTCCAGCACATCCACCCGCTCCTATTGCTTGAACATACACACTGTCATTCGCACCTGCCGCAGTGAATCTAACTTTTATACTCAAGCCATTTGCTGCTAAAGGAGCCGCAGGACTATCAATTACCGCAGTAGTTGGTATCGTCCATATATAGCCTGTTGCACCCGTTACCGATTTTGCAGTGAATCTTGAAGTGTTCGACGTGTTTACTATCGGACAAATGTTTGTAACAGTTGCAGTTAAGGTTGCTGATGCAGCCAGTAAAGTATTTACTGTTGCCGCTACAGCTGATCTTGTTGTTGATGCACATCCTGTTGCTGTTACTCTTGTTCCAGCATAGAATGTTTTAGTAGCTGTGATACTTGAATCTAAGTTGTTGCTACCTCTTCTCAACAAGGTTCCTGCTGTTGCT
>Ga0114972_10003338_pt1 | contig 12042 bp, 13 predicted proteins | sample M_140807_EF_Meta_FD_87354 | JGI IMG/M metagenome (GOLD analysis project Ga0114972, IMG submission 87354) | Freshwater microbial communities from Lake Montjoie, Canada to study carbon cycling - M_140807_EF_MetaG | ecosystem: Environmental > Aquatic > Freshwater > Lake | place: Lake Montjoie... | reverse complement strand
TCCTAGACCAGCCTCCTGCTATGGATGCTTTGGCCTACATCACCGGCCAAGTCAACGGAAAGAGTTTTATCTCCGGAGCCAAAGCGATCGGAAATTATTGGGCTTACAGGTACGGCGTTTCGCGACCTCACTAATTCGCTATTCGCCAAAGCAAGCGACGGTCCCCTTGTCGGTCACCACGAGAATTCGCCCCTCGCCGATCGCGCAGGACGCAAGCAATTGGCCAGAGAGTTGGTAGCTCCAAGCTTCCGTGCCATCGGCGCTGTTGAACGCATAGAAGTTCCCATCCAGACCTCCGACCCACACCCGTCCGTCGCAGATCACCGGTGAAGCATCGCAACGCTTTCGCACAAGAGCTTCCCAAGCCATCTTGCCGTCGCTGATGTCAATTCCTAACACACGACGGTTGCGGGTGGTGATGATCGCAAGGCTCTTGGATTGACCTTCACCGGACGAAAAAATCGCAGGACTCGAACGGACCTCTTGTGCCCGCTCCGCGTCTGCAAACGTCCATTTCTTCTGGCCACTTGCGACATCGTAAGCAAGCACTTGGCCCGATTGTGTGGGAACCACTGCCAACGAACCGAGCATTGCCGGAGTTGATCCACTGGGGCCTTCGAGCGGCAGCCCATCGCCTTGGGCCGTCCCCTGTTTCAAATCGATTTTATGAAGCCGACCGTCGCAGCCACCTAGAAGTGCAAAGTGCTCCCAGATCGTCGGAGCCGAACGCAGTTGATCTCCAGTGGAGAATTCCCACGCTTTACTGCCATCCTCTAGCTTGAACGCAAAGAGCACTCCACCTTCGCTGCTGATGAGCACGAGGTCCTCGTAAAAGTTCGCGCCGCTTGCCATGGCTTGCATGACATCTGCCTCCCAGAGAACCTTGCCGTCCTGGGCGGCCAAGCAATAGACGTGTCCATCGAAATCTCCGAGGATCAACTTGCCGTTGCGGTAAGCCATCGAAGCGACAAAGCCGTTCTTGAACGATTGTTTCCAAATCTCCGAGCCGTCGGTGAGCTTCAGGCAATAGACATTTCCTTCGACATCTGCCAGCCAACACTTACCCTCGGATATCACCGGAGTGCCTTCGAAGCCAGATTTCTCCCAAGACTTTTCCCACAAGAGCTTGGGCTCCTTGGGAAGTTTCCCTGTGACAAAGCCGCTGGAGCCAGAGTCGGCTCGGCTCACGAGCCACTGCTGTGCCATCGCATGGCTTGGGAGAACCACTCCCCAAAAAAACAGAACACCGAGGCTTAAGGCAATACGAAAGGTATTTTGGATCATGAATGCATAAAAAAATGGACCCGAGAGGAACTAGCTCTCGGGTCCATTGTAGTGTTTCGGGTCAAGGCTCGAAACCTACGACCCCTGCATTCCGGATTGGCTTTTTACGTGTGGCCTCTCCTAATTCGCTGCGAGCTTACTGCTTGCCTTGCGATGCGGTGACAGCTTCCATTACGCGTTCGAGGTTGAAGCTACCTGGCTTTTGGCGGGGAGGAAAATCCCGGAAGCTCTGGAGCCAATTTCCGACGTAGCCCGCTGCTGGCGCGATCATGAACATGTGCTCGAGGTACCAGCGCTGGTAATCCATGCCGATGTCTTGAGCCAGTTCAAATGGATCCATGCGGAGGTTGACCAAGGTCGGAGCCCGAAGGACTTCGAAGGGTTCTTGCCAGACGTGCATCCCGTGAGCTTTTTGAACCAGGAAGGTTGCTTTCCAGTTTCCGTATCGAAGTGCAGCGACGCTGCCGTCATCGGTCCAATAGATGAATTCCTTGCGAGGCCAAGGAGCTTCGCCCTTGAGGGCTGGTGCCAGGTCGTAGCCATCGAGGTGAACCTTGTACTCCCGATCGCCGATCTTGCGACCTTTGAGCAGATCCTCTTTGACGGTCTTGTCGCCCGCAGCAGTTACAAAGGTTGCAAGCATGTCTTCATGGGCCCCGATGTCATTGATCACGGTCCCGGGCTTGATCACTCCAGGCCAGCGAATCATGCAAGGGACTCGGTAACCACCTTCCCACTGGGTGTTCTTCTCGCCACGGAACATCGTCGTACCGCCATCAGGCCAAGTAAATGCTTCGGCGCCGTTGTCGGTCGAGTACATCACGATGGTGTTTTGGTCCAAGCCCAGTTCCTTGAGCTTGTCGAGCACGATACCGACTTGGCGGTCGTGTTCGACCATTCCGTCGGCGTAAATACCAAGGCCGGTCTTGCCAGCGACACCATCCTTCAGGTGAGTGAAGATGTGCATCTTGGTCGAGTTCCACCATAGGAAGAACGGTTTGTTGGACTTCTTGGCTCGCTCCATGAAGTCGATGGCTTTGGTGTTGACTTCTTCGTCGATCGTTTCCATACGTTTGCGGGTCAGCGGGCCGGTGTCTTCGATGCGACCGTCTGCAAAGCTGTGGATAACACCGCGTGGTCCAAATTTCTTTTTGAATTCTGGATCCTTAGGATAGTCAGGATGCTCAGGTTCTTCTTCGGCGTTCAGGTGGTAGAGGTTTCCAAAGAATTCGTCAAAGCCATGGGCCGATGGGAGCATATCGTCGCGATCACCCAAGTGGTTCTTTCCGAACTGGCCGGTAACATAACCCTGGTTTTTCAACAGCGTGGCGATCGTTGGATCTTCCTTACGCATCCCCTCAGGCGCTCCAGGCAAACCCACTTTGGTCAGACCGGTACGGATGGGTGATTGGCCAGTGATGAACGCGGCCCGACCGGCCGTGCAGCTTTGTTGACCGTACCAATCGGTGAACAATGCACCTTCTTTGCCGATGCGGTCGATGTTCGGGGTTTTGTAACCCATCATCCCTTGATTGTAGGCACTGACATTGAACTGACCGATGTCGTCACCCCAAATCACAAGGATGTTGGGTTTGCTCTGCTGAGCTTGGACCGGGGCCTGCAAGCAGGCCAGGAGGCAGCAGGCAGCTGCCATCCAACGCATAAAACTAGCTACTGATTTCATGAAGTTCACTTCTTCGTTGCGTGATAGAGGAAACACCATTACCGGCCTACGGTGGCATCCCAGCCTAGCGTCATAGCCTAGCGTGGCGACCTAAAGAGGGGCGGCATACGCCAAGCAGTATGCTAGTTCCGTTCGAAAACGCAAGCGGGACAAGGGGCCTCAGAGTAAAAACCACCAGTCCGGGCCACAGCGGCAAAGCTCGAAGCGATGTCTTTACAGGGTGATGTCTTTAGGGGGTAATCGACTGCAAGACGCGAACCATGTCTCGATCGAACTGACCGCGAGTCATGACGGTATCGAGCCCGAGTTGGCTGGCTGCATCGAGTTGGTCAGCAAAAACGTGCGATCCGTAACCGAGCCACTTGGACTCTGGCGAAACTTCCCGAACTCTGGGCAACAATCCGGCAAGATCCAGGCTTGCAAGCCCCAAGTCGACGATGATCATCCTCGGTAGGCTTTCCCCCAGTGATTCTGGCGAGAAAGCTTGTGCGTTGCGAAGGACCTTGAGCGTCAAACCCGCTTGCTTACAGGCCGAGGAGATCTTCGACTGGAACATCAGGTCATTTCCGACAAATAAAACCGTCGGTTGCTCGTTGGTGGGCTCCATGGCTTTGGCTCAATCTCCTGAGATTGCTTCTTGGTAAATCGAGGAGATCGTACCGCTTTGAGGATCGACACTGGCCTCGGCATAGGATTCATCGGTTTCCCAAATTCTGACTCGGGTGGCCTGAGCACCGCTTCCGGCCAAGATCACCGGGCAAGCCTCTTCGAGCAGGTACTTGGCCATGTTCTCGGCGGTCGGATTGTAAGGGAGGATGAACATCCGGCTCGGGGTAACCATTTTCAATGCGTTGATCGCGTTATGGTCATCTTGGCAGATCAGAAAACTGTGGTCCCAGTGCTCGTCGAGCCAGCCCTTGCAGCGAGTCTTGAGATCGGAGAAGTCGATCACCCGACCGACGGCGTCTTGGGTGTCGCTTGAGACAAAGAAATCGCACACATAGTTGTGTCCGTGAAAGTGCTCGCACTTGCCGCCGTGGCCAAAGAGCCTGTGGCCAGCGCAGAACTTGATGCGACGCATGATGGTGAGACTCATTGAATGCGGCTCCGTGGAGTGGTCAGGTCAAATGCTCGGTTTGTGAAGCTTGGGGTTATCTTGGTGGCGCTGGTTGTCTCGCTGTGTCTTTTTTTCCAGGTTTGCCTGCATGGCAGCTTGGAGGTCGACTCCGGTTTGGTTTGCCAAGCAGACCAGGACAAAAAGCACGTCGGCCATCTCGTCGGCAATATTGTAGGACGGATCGCTTTTTTTAAAGCTCTGATCCCCGTAGGTTCTAGCGAAAATCCTCGCAAGCTCCCCGACTTCCTCCATCAAGACGGCCAAATTGGTCAACTCCGAGAAATAGCGAACCCCGAAAGTGTTGATCCACTGATCCACAGTCTTCTGCAAGTCAGCAAGCGTGAGTGGCTCTTGCGGATGCTCCATGGCGGATACCTAACCCAACAAGGTAAGGGAATCAGCCCTCAGAGATGGAGGCTAGTCGTCGTCGTTCGGCGGTCGATTCATCATGCCAGTGAAAGTCATTAATGTCGTCTTGCAGCATCTGCCAAGTGAAAAAAGCTCGGCGTTGGTCGATCGAGGTTGGAAAATCAACGATCCCTTCATGAGCCGATCGCAGAATCACCCCGAGACGTTCCAGTTCGCTGATGTATTCATCCAGATGAGCCGCTTGGGCAGCTAGCTCTTTTTGCATTTCGACAATTTCTTGATCGTAAACTTGAAACCGCGCCTTGCCCTGGTGGCTTCGCAGCATCCTGCGCAAGTGAGATTTCCGATCGGTAAGCTCGCGGTGGGACAACGAGATGTCGGCCACGATCAGTCGCAACAGTGGCAACATCGACCGAGCTTGTTCGAGCGAAAAGTTGGAAGTTGTGGCGGGCACGAACCTGACCTTTTTTAGGGGCTCAATTTTTAAGGGCTCAAAGTTTGGGATACAACGTCGCGTAGGAACCCCTAGGGACTGTGACAATAACCAGAAACCAGAGGTTCGGATAGCTCATTTGCGAAACTCTTACTGCGCACCCGTTAAATTAGCGGCCTTAATAACCAGTCTGTTTGGATTATAGGAAAGTAATTACTGTTTTCACGAAAGGACCTTTCAAAAAAGGGGGGGTGGGGCTTTGGCGGAACTAGCCGCGGAAACCGTAGATAGTTAGACTGGGCTCATGATTGGTCCTATTTTTCAACGCGAAACCGCCGTCTTACCGAGGCGTCCCCGGCACTTTGCCGCGAGGGTTGTTTTTTTGGTGATGGTTTTTGCGATTATCAGCACGACTTGGTTGCTTCTGGCCGGGGTGCAACCTGTCCAAAACGCGGGAGATTTGGCCCGCTTTGGAGTCCTGATTTTTCAGCTGATCGCTCCATTTCAATTATTTGTCCTGATGTTCCTCGGTGCACTGGCTGGCGTAACGGCAGTAAGCCACGAGAAGGACAAGCAGACGCTGACGCTCTTGCTGATGACTTCGCTGAGCAACTCCGAGGTGGTTTTGGGAAAGGTTGGTTCGGGGCTCCTTTGGGCATTCAATGCGATGCTTTCGGTCGCTCCGATTCTGTTCCTGCCCTGTCTTCTCGGGGGTGTGTCGCTCGAACAGGCTGCCAGCGCCGCTTTGATCACCGCATCGACGATCATTTTGACATGTAGCCTGGGGGCAACCGTTGCGTTCTGGCGTGAGAAGACCTTCCAAGCCATCGCCGTGACGCTTTTGTCGGTGGCCATTTGGCTGGCGGCAGGTGAAGCGATCCGCTTTGGTTCGGTTCCAGGAATCTCTTCTCAAGCCTCCACGGTCGTCAGTCCGGCCTCCACGGTCATCAGTCCGATCCGTGCGATCTGGCAAGTGGCACAGCCGATCCCGAGGTCCACGGCCAATTCGCCATTGGGCGTTTGGGAACAAGCACTTCTGAGCTCCTCGGTGCTATTGGGTGGGGCCGTGCTGCTCATGGGCTTATCGATCCTGAGGCTTAGGGTTTGGAATCCAAACCGTGAGCGGCGCAAGGTCTCTGCGGAGTACTCTGATGAGGTAGCCGTGGCCGATCCAACCCTTGAGGCTGTTGGTGCTCAAGCGGCTCCTGCTGGGCGAACGATCAAGTCTTGGAAGAGTCGCGACCCGAGATCGATGTGGTCGAATCCAATCCTATGGCGTGAGATGCGGACGTGGGCTTACGGCAAAAAAGTTCTCATCATTCGCGTGGCGTATCTGATCTTGGCTGCCTGCGTAGCGTTTGGGCTTTTTCAAATCGCTCGTAACGACGCCGGCATGATGGCGGATCGAGGCTATCAAGAACAACTCGTCGCCCCCTCGGTGACGGTATTGGCACCGCTGGTGGTCTTTTCTTTGATTTTGATCAATGCATTGGCTGTCAACTCGGTGACCAACGAGCGCGATGCAGGTGCCCTCGATCTGCTCTTGGTAACGGAAATCACTTCGGTCGATTTCATCTTTGGCAAGATCCTCGGGGTCTTGTACGTCATGAAAGAGATGGTGCTTGTACCGATTCTCATGCTGTTTATCCCCTGGTTCTACGGGGGGCTATCCACGGAGAACTTGATCTTTTCGATCATCGCGTTGTTGGTGATGGACATTTTTGTTTGCATGCTCGGAATCCACTGCGGGATGATTTATTACCAAAGCCGGGCAGCGATCGGCACAAGCCTAGGGACAGTCTTTTTTCTTTTCCTCGGTGTAGCGACTTGTATGCTGATCATGCTGATGTTTCGCGGATCGTTCGGACGGCAGTTGGCTCCATTCCTCATGATCATCCTCGGTGGCGGTACCGGGTTGTACTTGGCCATCGGCAATCGAAACCCATCCCCGGCCATCACCCTGACCTCGTTTTTACTGCCGTTTTTGACCTTCTTTGCGATCACGAGTTTTATTCTCAGAGATCAAGAACTAACGGTTTTTTCGACCGTGGTCGTCTCGTATGCTTTCGCAACCGCCGCGATGCTCATCCCCGCCTTGAGCGAATTCGAATTCGCTTTTGGACGTGGCAAGATGCAGCAGGAAGAGTAACTCGGAATTAGGCGAGATCCGACGCTGGGATGCTTGCCGACGAGAGTCCGGCTTGGGTTAGAAAATTGCCGAGGATCGCATAGCCGTGCTCGGTCAGGATCGACTCGGGATGGAACTGAACTCCGAAGACCGGATGCTCCCGATGCTCGACGACCATGATCGTTCCATCGAGTGTCCATGCCGTAGGGACAAGACAATCTGGAAGGGACTGCGAATCGATCACCAGCGAGTGATAGCGTCCTACCTGAAATTGCCCGGGCAGACCGGCCAAGAGCCGATGGCTGGTGTGCCGTATCCAGGAGGCTTTGCCATGCATGGGTTCTTTGGCTCGAACGATTCGACCGCCGAGGGCTTGGCCGATGGCTTGATGTCCCAAGCAAACGCCTAGGATAGGAATTAAACCGCAAAAACGCCGGATGACTTCCATCGAGCAGCCGGCATGATCTGGATCTTTCGGGCCTGGGGAGATGAGGATCGCCGAGGGTTTGAGTCGGGCTACCCCATCGCATCCGATCGAGTCGCTGCGGAGGACCAAGGTCGGTTGTCCGAGACGCTGCAGGTATCGGTCGAGGTTGTAGACAAAGCTATCGTAATTATCCAGCAACAGGATCATGGTTTGCGTGTCGCTTGAAGGCCTGCGTCGAGCAGTTCAATGATCCGGTCTGGATCGTAAACGCAGCCACCCCAAGTCCCCCCGCTGGCGCTTTGCAAGGCGGCCCAGAGGCGGGTGTCGGTCGGTAGCCGAGGGTCCGCCGAGAGTCCTGGATGCGTTGCACGGTTGGCCAGGATTTCCGCTCCTCGCTGGGGTGAAAATCTCGCTCCATCGGAACCGACAAAATCGACACTTGCGTTTAAGCTCGTTCGGTCGATGAGGATCTCGATGAGGTCACCATCTTGGATTTTGCCGACTGGGCCTCCGGCCAGAGCCTCGGGGCCCACATGTCCGATGCAGGCTCCGGTGCTCACGCCTGAAAAGCGAGCGTCGGTGATGACCGCAACATGCTTGCCGTATTCGAGGTATCGCAGGGCGCTGGTCAGTTGATAGGTTTCCTCCATTCCCGTGCCCATCGGGCCGCATCCGATGAGCACCGCGATATCGCCGGCTTTGAGCGGGTTTGGATGTTGGCCTTTGGCCGCCGCGACGGCTTGTTTCTCGGAAGTAAAAACGCGAGCTGGACCCAATTTGCGATACACACCATCGGGATCGATCACGCTCGGATCGATCGCAGTGGATTTGATGACCGAGCCTTCGGGTGCGATGTTTCCTTTGGGAAAGCAGACGGTGCTAGTCATTCCCATCCGCTTGGCGCTCGACGGTGGAATGATGACTTGGTCTGGATCGACACCATCGCGTGCCTTGAGGATTTCGCGCATGGCTCGGCGACGCGGGGAGTCTTTCCAGCGATCGAGGATTTCGTTCCAGGTCATCCCGGTGACGGTTTTGCATTCGCACTTGGCGATCCCTAGCTCGCGAAGGTGCCACATGATTTCTGGGACACCGCCGGCCAGGAACAGTCGGATTGTCGGGTGGAACTGAGGCCCATTGGGCAGGACATCCACGAAGCGACTGATCTTGCGATTCAGCTCGGTCCAGGTTTCCAGGCTTGGCCGCTCAATGCCCGCAGCGAAGGCGACGGCCGGGATGTGGAGCAGCAGATTGGTCGAGCCCCCGCAGGCCGCATGCACCGCGATGGCATTGTGAAAAGAGTCCTCGCAGAGGATGTCCGAGAGTTTGGCTTTGCGTTGATGCTGGTCCCAAAGGATCTTGGCCGATTGACGTGCGATATCGAGCCAGACCGGTTGACCGCTAGGCGCAAGTGCCGCATGCGGGGCGGTCATCCCTAGGGCTTCCGCGACGAGCTGGCTGGTCGCTGCAGTCCCGAGGAACTGGCAACCGCCTCCGGGTGAACCGCAAGCTCGGCAACCTGCCGCAGAGGCTTCCTCCAAGGAGATCATGCCATTGGTGTACCTAGCGCCGATCGTTTGGACTTTACCCAGGTCCTCCTCGGGGCCTTGCTCGCTGCGTGCAGGTAGCGTCACACCTCCGGGTACAACGACACTTGGGAGATTCGAGACACCGGCCAGTGCGATCATCATGGCCGGTAGCCCTTTGTCGCAGGTCGCTACACCCATGACGCCTCGACGGGTTGGTAACGATCGGATCAATCGGCGAAAGACGATCGCAGCATCGTTGCGATAAGGGAGCGAGTCGAACATCCCTGTGGTGCCTTGGGTTCGTCCATCGCACGGATCGCTGACGTAACCGGCAAACGGAACTCCGCCGTTTTCATAGAACCACTCGGCCGCAGCCCGCACCAACAATCCAACTTCCCAGTGACCGGTATGATACCCAAGCGCGATCGGGTGGCCGTCTTCGGCCCGCATTCCACCCTGGGTACTCAAGAGCAAAAACTGTGGCCCGAGCATCTTTTTCGGATCCCAACCCATCCCAGCGTTTTGGGTCCAACCGAAAAGATCTCCGCTGGACCAAGTGCGAAGCATTTCGTCGGTCAAGGGCAAAGAGCCTTGTGGGCCTGAGCCGGAGGTATTCAGTGCAACATCGCTTCCGGCGTTTTCCAGAAAGGCTTCGAAATCAAACGCTCTAGACATGGGGTCGATCCAAGTGGTGATCAGAATTCAGGTCATCGCAAAGGGAGCCAGAAAGCGCTCTCGCTGTCAATGAATAATGGATAATTGATAATGGATAATCGATAATTGGCAATGGTTACTCGGAACTCCAGCCGCTCGTTCATCCCGTCGGCTAGCTCCCAGACGCGGATCTCGTAGTAGGGGGTTTTGCCGTAGGGTGGGTCGAGCGGCAGTCCTGCGCAACCCATCATCGAGCATGGGGCGTCCACTTCAACAATCCCAAGCCCAAACCGGACCGCTAATGGACGCTGATGGATCGCTGATGGAGCAGCCAAGCGGATGGGATGTTCACCATCAGCGAATATTAGTGTTCATCAGCGGTTCTAATCTCTGACCGCTGTTGGACGCTCATGGATCGCCATCTGCAATCGCTCGATCATCCCGTCGGCCAACTCCCGCCGCTGCTCGATGAGGTTTCTGGTCTCGCCCGGATCGCTTTCCAAGTCGAATAGCTGGTACTTCGGAAGCTTGGTGGGTGTGAGCCTAAGCTCGACGTTGCTTGCGCGCTGCGAATCGGAACGAATCAGCTTCCACTTGCCCTCGCGGTACCCGTAATTGCCCGATTGGCCGTTGTCCTGAACCACCAAGCTGCTCCGGCCTTTGGCGGTTGGGTCAAGCAGCACTCGGCTTGCATCGACGCTATCGGTGCAAGCCTCTGGAGGAACTTGAGCGCCCGCAATCGCTGCAAAGGTCCGGGGATAATCGATCGTGCAAATGACCTCATCGCTGACCCTGGGTGTGATCTTTGAAGGCCACCATGCGATCATCGGCGTTCGCACCCCTCCCTCGAAGACGTTGTACTTGCCACCTCGATAAGGTCCATTGGGATCATGGTCTCCGAGAGCCTCGATCGCGCGGTCTTCGTAGCCATCATCGAGCACCGGCCCGTTGTCGCTGCAGACCATGACCAAGGTACTCTCGTCGAGATTGCATTCCTTGAGGGTCTTGATCAGTGCACCGACCGACCAATCCAACTCCACGATCGCATCTCCTCGGGGTCCGTGAGGAGTCGCGCCAGAAAACCTCTCATGCACAACCCTTGGGACATGCAGCGCATGCGAACAAAAGTACAAAAAGAACGGTTTGTCGCGATGCGATCGGATCCACGAGTCGGCTTGGCCTGCCCAATGATCGGAAAGATCCTCGTCTCTAAAACGAGCCTTCGTCCCCCCCGTGTAGAACCCGATTCTGCTAATGCCGTTATGGATCGTAGCGTTGTGGCCATGCGACCAATTCATCTTCAGCGAACTGCGATGGGTTAGACCCGTTGGATGATCCTCGCTGGGCTTGGTCTCGCCTACCCAAAGAGGATCTGCCGGATCGAGCCCCAGCACCCGATCGTTCTTGACGAAGACTTGTGGAACTCGGTCGTTGGTCGTGGGCATCAAAAAGCAATCATCGAAACCAAAATCGAGAGGACCAGGACGAATCGCTCCATTCCAATCCGGTCCACCGGGGCCTCCTAGACCCAAATGCCACTTGCCGATGACCGCCGTGTGATAACCTGAGGATTTCAGTAGGCTTGCAACAGTCGGAGTCCCGGCCGGGATGATCGACGGGCTGTTGGGTGTGGGCTTGAATTCCAGGACACTTGAAATCCCAGGTCGAAAAAGACTCGATATCGACCATGGCCAAGTCATCTCAGATATCTTGGCATGACGCACCTCGGGTAGTCGACATACACCCAGGAGTGTTGCACAATAAGTCATCGACCGCTGTCGATAACCCTTACCAAACTTGACCATCGAAGAAAGATTTATGCATAAGGAAATAACCGCTACCAAAGCGCAGATCGATAGTGCCAATTCAAGTACCGTAGCAATCGTCGTTTCGCAATACAACGATCAGATCACCAACAAGCTATGTCACGGGGCCATCGAGGCCCTGGTTCTTGGTGGAATCGCACGAGAAAAAATCTTGGTTACTCGAGTGCCAGGTGCTTGGGAATTACCCTTCGCTACCCAGCGTCTAATAGCCTCAAGAAACATTGCAGGCGTGATCGCTTTGGGAGCCGTTATCAAAGGGGAGACAACCCACGACCAGCATATCAATCGAGCCGTCAGCACGGCCCTGATGCAATTGTCGCTGGACCATAACAAGCCGATCGCTTTCGGTTTGCTAACGGTCAACAATCTCGAACAAGCTCTCCATCGCAGCGGTGGCAACAAAGGGAACAAAGGAGAGGAATGCGCTCAGGCACTCTTGGGATGCCTACAGCTTGGAAAAGCCCTCGATGAGTTCCATGAGTAAACGTACTCCCTGCAAGATCTATTGGCCTCTGCCTGGCTTGAGATTAGGATAACTGCTTCATACATAGAACCGGGGCCAAGGACACAGCATGTTATTTCCGATTAGCG
>Ga0114972_10003337_pt1 | contig 12043 bp, 5 predicted proteins | sample M_140807_EF_Meta_FD_87354 | JGI IMG/M metagenome (GOLD analysis project Ga0114972, IMG submission 87354) | Freshwater microbial communities from Lake Montjoie, Canada to study carbon cycling - M_140807_EF_MetaG | ecosystem: Environmental > Aquatic > Freshwater > Lake | place: Lake Montjoie... | reverse complement strand
GCCGTCGGGATCCACCAGCAGATCGTTGTAGGCCTGGCGGTTGGCCGGGGTGCCGCGGATCGCCTTGATCCCATCGACATCGCTGAACACCGAGACCAACCGCGGGTTGCTCATGCTCAGCTGGCTCAGGGCGGCATGGGTATCGCCCACCTCAATGTCCCGGTAGAGGTCGAGGCCGATCGCTGCGGCTCCGGCCTGATCCAGCCGCTGGATCGCCTCGATCAGCTTGTCATCGTCGAGGGGCCAGCCCAGCGCATGCAGATCCTGTTCATCGATGCCGATCACCCGCACCGGGGTGGTGGCGCCGTCCGGAGCAGGTCGGAGCCGAATGGTGAAGTCGTAGAGAAGGAGGTTGGCGGTCTGGAGCAGGCGGCTGTGCTGCAGCACCAGGAGCACCAGGGCGGCTGCGGCATAGGGCCCGAGCTGGGTGACGACCCGGCGCCAGGGCCATGGCCACCACCCCCGGGCTGGGAGGGCCATCGGCAGCTTCGGTGGCGGGGGCTGGGCGTCCACTCAGAAGCGGTAGTTGATACGGCTATAGAGGCCATTGTTGAGCAGCCAACCTTCGAGCAGGTTGGCGGTAGAGCCGCCGAACTGGCTCACCCAGCCCAGTTCCATGAGCCAGTGCCGGCCCTGCAGCCAGCGCACCAGCACCCCCCCGGCTCCGATATCCCCGTTGATCGCTCCCTCCTGAAGGTTGGTGTTGACACGGCCCGCCCCGAGGAAGGGCACCAGCTGGATCTCGGCCTGCCCGCCTTGCCAGGCGCTCCAGCTGAGTTCGGCTTCGCCGAGCAGGCCGCTGTCGCCGCTGATCACCTGGCCCGGCAGGCCCCGCAGGCCGTTGTCGCTGCCGAGGCTGATCCCCATCGCGCCAGTGAGCGGGGTGAGGGCCTGCTGGGCGGCCCCCTGCAGGGTGAGCTGCCAGCGCCGCGCCGGGCGCCAGCTGCCGCCCAACTGCAGGCCCAGCGCCCGGGACTGGCCGGGATTGATGCCGTAGAAGCCCAGGATCTGCAGCTGTTCGGCGCTGCTCAGGCCCGCCACACCCTGGAGGCCGTAGGCGCTCCCGCTCCAGCTGATCCGCTCACCCCTTCCCTCCGCCGCCAGACCGAAGCGCAGGAAGCCCGTGCGCAGCCAGCCGTCGGCGCCGGCTCCGAGCAGCAGGGGAAAGGAGCGGCCCCCGAGGTAGCCATCGGTGCGATTCACGCTCAGGCCCGCAAAGCCAAACCAGCGGCTGCTGAGGGTTTCGCCGAGGCTGTAGTCGGCCTGGCCCAGGAACTGCAGCTGGCGGAAGGAGAGGTCTGGGCCGCCGCCCTCAAATTCGATCAGGTTGCGGCGGCTGGCGCCGAAGGCCCCGCTGATCTGGAGCCGGTCCCCCAGGGGCAGGGTGTAACTGATCGAGGCCAGGCCGTAGCCCAGCTCCGGCTGGCTGTCGCTGTTCGCTTCGCCATAGAGGAGCAGGGTGTCGCCGCTGCGCACCAGATCGCCCTGCAGCAGGGTGGCCAGCCCCCGGAACTGGCCGCTGCCTGGGCTGCCGTCGTTCCGCAGGGAGAGGTCGCCCTGAAGGGTGCGCCGGCCCGCGTCGACCGTGATCACCAGCACGGCCCGGGTGGGGTCACTGCCGAGCCGGTTCAGGCTGGCCTGGACTCCCGCCACCCCGGAGAGGCGCTCCAGCCGGGCCACCCGGGCCTCCAGCTCGGGCAGGCGCAGCACCTTGCCCTGCAGGGGCAGCAGCAGGTTCCGCAGGCGCCGGTTCAACCGCCCATCGGGGCCCTCCACCCGCACCTCCGCGATCCGGCCTTCCACCACCTCCAGCAGGCCGGGCGCTGGTTCGCTGCGGCTGTAAACGCGGGTGTTGGTGTAGCCATCGGCGTAGAGCCGGCTGCTGAGGGCCGCCGCACAAGCCTGCAGCCGGGCGGCCGGATCCTGGATGTCCCGGCAGGTGCCGAGGATGCCGCGAAGGGTGGCGCTGTTGTAGAGGGTGAGGCCCTGCACCTGGGGGAGGGCGGGCGTTGCCGGCGCGGAGGGCCTCGGGGTCGGAGCGGATTCGGGGGCAGGGGCCCAGGAGGGTGGACCGGATGGCCGCGGCTTCGGCGGTGGCCATCCGACGGGAGGCTGGGCGGGTGACACCTCCTCTGGGTTCGAGGGGGGCACGGGGATGGATCCCCCGGGCCGAGCCTCAGGGGATCCCTGCCGCTGTGGGGGGGCCGGCAGGCGGACCGGCCCCGGTTGCAGCGGTGGTGCGACGAGCTGGGCGAGCAGGAGCGGCAGCACTCAGGAATGGCCCTTGATGGGGCTGCCCGTGGTGGTGACTGGGATCGGCTTGTCGCCCTCGGAATGGTTCATGTTTTTGAGCACCACGTAGTCGATGGAGCCGGAGGGCAGGGCGCTGCCGTCGCCACGACCGAGCTGGGCAATCACGCTGCCACGGTTACGTTCAGAGCCGTAAAAATAGCGGTCATTGGGGTAGGCGGCGAGAACGCCAAGCGGCTCGTGGTAGATGAAGACAATGCCTTGCTTCAACGGGATCGGTTTGCTGCCGATCTGCCGATAGACCGTGCTGTTGCGGCGGTTGGGTTCCAGGCTCTGCCCATTGAAGCGATGGTTGCCGGTGTTCACCACAATCGTGCTGCCGCGTTCTCCCTCAGCCAGAAGGAAGTTGCCCCTGGGGTCCTTCTGGATCACCCGGGTCACCCCCCCATGGCGGGCCCCGTGAAGGGGGGGCTCAGGCTGCTGCCGCTGCGGCGTGGCCGACGATTCGGCTGCCTGGGCGTAGGGCCCCTGGATCATCGCGACCATCGCCTGCTGCAGCCAGCGCACCCCCCGGTTCCATGGGCCTCTGGCCGACCACCAGCGCTCCCACGGGGTGAGCAGGGCATCCCGCCCGCGCAGGGCCGTGGTCTGGAGGTCATGGATGCCGAGGGTGGCAACGGGACAGGTCCCGGCCACGTCCGTGATCGCCCCATAGTCGGCATCCGCTGCACTGGCCTTGGTGGCGGTCGCGATCTTCGCCCCACCTTTGCCCGGTTGACCGGCCCCATTGGGGGCGGTCATCTGCAGGCAGCGGTCGATATAGATGACATTGGCGCTGAGGCTGCTCAGGATAACATTGTCATTTTCGCTGCCCTGGTTGCCGGTGACCGTGCAGTTCACACCGGAAGCCTGGCAGTTCACGGATGCCGGTGGATTGCCGACCACAAAGGTGTCGGCGCCAACGTTGGCACTATTGCCTCCCTGCAGTTTATTGGTGCCCAGGCTGCCGATCAGGACCTCGGCCTGAGTGCTACTCCCGATGGCATTGATGGTCACATGGCTGGAGCCCCTGAGTGTGAGCTTCTTGACCTTGTTGGTGAACGGTGCGCTCTTGAGGTCGATGGTGGCTGTCGGTGTCACCGGAGACCAGAAATAGGTATCACTGTTGCCATTGAAGCCCACGACACTATTAAGTGTGCACAAGCCCGGGTTGTTGCGGGCGCAGTATTGGTCCGCCGCCTGTGCCGGGTTGCTCAGCAGGCAGGTGAGCGCGAAGCCGCCGGCCATTAGAACCCCGTGAGGCCGACGGCTGGGGCTGGGATCCAGCGGGAAGGTCGAGAACAGGCGCATGGTGGATCTCAAATCGGGTGGAATGGGTGAGCCGGAACCAAATCAGGTGGGCTGGGGTGACGGGGACGCGGTGAGCTGCCGCTCTGACCTCACCAGGGGCTGCCGGAGAGGGTTATGCCAGCCCAGAAGTAGGGATGGCTCAGGCCATCGGCCAGTCGCAGCCGGTCGCCAGGGGAGAGGCCGGCCACCAGGGGCCTGGCTTGGGCATCCACCAGCTGGTCGCCCTGGAGCCGGATGGCTCCCTGCCGGAACGCCAAACGGGTGACCCGCAGGGCTTCGTCCTTCGGCAGCCCGCGGTCCAGCTGCCGGTAGAACTCCACGAAGAAGGCAGCACTCACCGCGTCGTCCACGAACCAGAGGGTGCCCAGGGCGCTGCGGCTGCCGGTGCGCAGGGCCAGGCCCACCAGGCCCAGTTCGCTCTGCTCATCGCCCAGGGCCGTGCGACAGGCGCTGAGGCTCAGCAGGTCGAGGCCGCCCCGGCTCGGCCCCTCCCGGAGGGTCTTGGCCAGATCGGCGAGGTTCATGACACCGGAGGCGGTGTAGAGGCGGGCCACGGTTGGCTGCCCCCCTCGGAATTCGGCGTGGGTGGCGAGATGCACGCGCCGGTAGTTGGTGCGGCCGGCGGCGAGCAACAGGCCCCGGTTACTGAAGGCGCTGTCGAGCAGAAGATCGGAGCTGTTCTCACCCGCCAGGGTCTGGAGCTCCTGGCGCACCAGGGGCAGCTCGGCCAGGCCGTTAGGGAAACGGCTGCTACCGCCGAGCAGCATGCGGCCCGGGATTGGGTTGCTGGCCGTGGCGGCCAGGTTGGTGAGGCCCAGCGAAGGAGTGAGCGTGAGGGCGTAGGCGTCCCCCAGCAGCACGCCGGGTGCCACCGGCAGGGCGGCGTAGGGGATGGCCTGCAGGCCCCGGTCCACGCTCAGCAGCAGGGCATTGATGCCGTCCTTGCGGAGCGAGGGCAGCAGCGGCTGCAGCAGCAAGTCCGACAGCTGGGCCGACGCGGTACCGGGGGACTCCAGGTCCGGTTGCTCCATGCGGCTGAGCTGCCCCTGAAGCCTGGTGATCAGGCTGCGCAGCCGGGCCTCGGGCACTTGCACCCTCCAGCCCTGCACGTCCCCCTGGGGGGGCAGATAGAGAAGGTCGAGGCCCGCTTCTCCCCGGCTGCCGGGACTGAGACTCAGTCGCACGATGGCGGGGCGATAGGGCCTGCCCAGGCGGCGCTCCAGGCTCGTGCCCATCGCTCGCATCTGCTCCTGCAACCAGGCCATGGTGGGGATCCGGCCGGCCCCTGGAGCGGAGGCCAGCCCGAGGCCCTCAAGAGTGTTCCGTTGGCTCCGCTGCTCCGACTGGCTGAAGCCCAGGCCGGCGGTCGCCGCATCCAGGCTGGCCTGACGGCTAGTGCCGCTCGCGCTGGCCATCGGAGTGACGCTGATCCCCCTGGGCTGCAGGTCGATCCGGCTGCTGGCGTTGCCGGCGTTTTCGATCGGGCTGGAGGGAGCCACCAGGCTCACGGCGGCGGTGGCCACCGGGTCTGGCGGAAGCTTGCGGGGGGTCAGGGAGGAGGGAGGGGATGGGGAAGGGGAAATGGCTGGGGTGAAGAGCGCCACGATCGGCGCGGCTCCTTCCTTGCCCAGGGCCTGCTCCAGGCCCTTCTCCAACTCCTGAGGCGTGGGATTGGTGATCGGAGGTGCTGGTGGCTTGGGATTCAGGGGATCGACCCGCTGCACCGTGATCACCGGAGGATCGCTGGGGATCGGGGCGGGCGTGATCACCACCTGGAGCTCGGCCTGCACCCCCACCAAGCGGCTGTCCTCGATCAGCCGGCCCAGCACCGGATCCTGCCCGCTGATCGGGCCTTCCGGCCCCCCGGTGCCCGGTGGATTCCGCAGTGCCGCCTGGCCACTGCGCAGGTTGATGCCGTCCAGCGGTGCTCCAGGGCCTCGCATCAACGAGCTGCCCTGAAGGTCGGCCGGCCTGACGGAGGCCAGCGTGACCGTGCTGTCCTGGCCGCCATCCACCTGGCTTCCCCGGATCGACAGGCTCCCGGCGCTCCACAGCTCCAGCTGCCCCGGCCGCCCCACCAGAAGCGGCTGGGAGGGGTCGAAGGGGCTGAACGTCCGGGCGGTCGCAGGATCGCTGCGGTTCAGCAGGCTGGAATCCTGCACCTCCAGGGGGGAGCTGGTGGAGCGGTTCAGCAGGGTGATGCGACCACCGAAGGCTTCGAGGTTGGCCGGCTCAGCCTGGGGATGGCTGCCGGCATCGAGCTGGGAGCGGTTGCTGATCCGGATGCCGCCATCGCTCACCAGGATGAGGCGTCCCTGGGGGAACACACCGATCGGATTGTCGCTGTTGTCGGTGGTGAGGCCCATGGCGTCTCCCACGTCATGGCGATCATCGAATTGGAAGTTGGACCCGGTCGTCGCATCGAACAGGAAGGGCTGCAGCACGCCCTCCCGGGTGTGGGTGAGGGCTTCCAGGCGGCTGCCATCCACGCTGATCGGCCGGCTCGCGGAGGTGTTGAGCAGTGTGATCTCACCGCCGCTGAAGGTGAAGGGCAACCAGTTGTCCCAGTCGGCAGTGATGCCATCAGAGCTGGGGGCCCGGCCGCTTTCGGTGAGCAGTTGGCTCGCCCGGATCCCGATCCCTCCGGCACTGCTGAGCCGGATGTCGCCCGAGCCGGCTCCGCCCCGGGCCGAGAGGCTGCTGGCGTCGATCTGGATGCCCTCAGCGGCGCCCCGCGCCACGATGCCGATGTTGCCGGCGAGGTTGTCGCTGGCATCGGCGCGGAGCCGGCTGCGATCGATCCGCACCGCCCGCTCGCTTTCGAGAACCACATTGCCGCTGGTCGAGACCAGGGCGATGGCCGCCTGATCCAGGGGGGGCTCGCCTCGGCGGGCCAGGGACTGGCGCAGGGCGCTGAGATCCTGGCTGGCGTTGAGCAGGCTTCCAGCGCGGATGCTCAGATCACCGCTGGCCTGCAGATGGATCAGGGGGGTGATCGGGTAGGTCGCCGCTCCCAGGGTTCTGAATGCTGGGGCGCTGAGGTCGACCAGGCTGTGCGCCTCCAGATCGAGGCGGCTGTTGCTGAGCTGGATGGCTCCCTCGGGAGCGGTGCTTTGCAGCCGGATCAGGCCCTTGGGGGCCTCGATCGCGCTGTTGGTGAGAGCCACCGCACCGCCGATCACCTGCACGTTGAAGCCCTGCAGCGAGGTGTCGGTGAGGGTGATTCCTCCCTCCCGCTCACCGGCGGCGGTGAGGGTGCGCAGGTTCACCAGGCCCCACTGGCCCGGGCTGCCCGCGCTGATCTGCAGGTCGTTGAGGTCGAGGCGTTGCGCCTGGAGGCTCACCTCCTCTCTGGCCTGGAGGGCACTGCCCGCGCCCGCCACCGCCTGCAGTGCGGATTGGGGCGCCTGGATCACCAGGGAACGGTCCACCTGGAGCCGCCCCCCGGCCAGCACCAGCGGGCCGGGGGCCTGGAGGCCAAGCTCCTGCAGGGTTCCCAGGGCGACGGTCGCCGGCTGGCTGAGATCGGGACCACCATTGAGGCCAGTGGCTTGCTCGGCTGTGGTGCGGAGCACATCAAAGCCCTTGCCATCGCCCAGGTTGAGGCTGGTGGCCGTGCTCAGCACCAACGTGTTCACCGGTGAGAAGCTGGCGCCACGGCCCAGCCAGATCCCACCGGGAGAGAGCCAGAACAGGTTCGCCGCTTCGCCCAGGGCCAGGGGCTTGTTGAGGAAGGTGCCCTGGGGATGGGTCACCCCCACCACCACGTTGGTGCGGCCGCGGTTGTCGATGGTCACGCCGTCCACCCCCTGGCGGGTGTCGAACTGGCGGAAGCGGTAGAAGCCGTTGGGGCCGGCGCCGATGCCCCCGTCCACCCGGCAGGTGCCCGCCAGGCAGCTGCCTGCTTCGCTGCCGTTGACCCGGGTGTTCAGGCCTCCGCCCACCACCTGGGCCCCGGCGGGAGCGGCGAGGCCGCCGAGCAGCAGGACAACCAGCAGCGGGCCAAGGCGCGGGGGATGGATGGGATGGGGTCGGGCGGAGGGAGCCATGGGTGCAGCACGAAGCCAGCGTCCGTCGATTGGTCCGTTAATTCGGCCAGAGATAGGGGTAACAACCGCGCGGGATGAAACCCGGATGGATGGCCTCGGAGCGATCACAACTACCCCCCTATATTCCCTAAATCTATTTTGCATTATTTTTGCAGCAGTTCAGGTGTGATAAGAGTCACAGCTGATCCGGGGGTGCTGCATCACGCTGGGGATATGGCTTCCAGAACTGTTCCATCCGGCGGTGGCTCCATGCTTGATCTGGCCAGCTACCCCCTGTTTGCCGATCTGAGGGAGGAGCAGCGGCAGCAGTTGCTCCACGAGCACCGGCTTCTGCGCTTCATGGCCGGCCGGCCCCTGCTGCACGAGCAGGATGACGGGCAGGGCCTGTTCCTGTTCTGCAAGGGGATTGCCAAGGTTCGCAGCATCGATGCGGAGGGCCAGGAGGTGGTGCTCTCCCTGTTGGGGCCCGGCGATCTCTGCGGTGAGATGGCGATCCTGCAGGGGGGGCGCCGCAGCGCTGATGTGATCTGTCTCACCGACTGCGAGCTGGTGCTGCTAAGGGCGGCTCCCTTCCAGGCCCTGCTCCACCAGGAGCCCCGTCTGGCCCTGGCCCTGGCCCGGCTTGAGGTCAGGCGGCTCCAGAACCTCAACCGTCGCTTCGTGCGGCGGGAATCGAGTGCGGCGGCCCGCTTGCTGCAGGTGCTCGAGGATCTGGCCACCCGTACCGCGCCGGAAGCGCCACCCACCGCGCCAATCCCGCCCCTGCCCCAGCGGGAACTGGCAGCCCTCTCGGGCCTCGCCCGCGAAACCGCCTCCCGCACCCTGGTGCGGCTGCGGCGCCAGGGACTGGTCGAGCAGCTGCCGGGGGGGCGATTGCGGCTGGTGGTCGCTGAGGAGCGGGTGGGGCATGGTTAGGTCGTCGCGGTTCACTTCGCCTCCTTTCCCTAGCCTCGGCTTAGCCAAGATCCCCCCCCGCACGGACCATGACCCAAGGGCCCGGTTCAACAGGCCCCCCGCCTCCGCTTCCGCCATCCCCGCCTAGCTCCCCGCACAGCACGGAGGAAAGCCGGGACGCCTTGGTGGGAATTCTTGGCGTGGCCACCGCCCTCAGCGGCGCTTCCGATCTGCGCTCGCTGCTGCACCTGATCCTGCGCACCTCCCGGCAGCTCACGGCCAGCGACGCCGGCAGCATCTATCTGGTGGAGCGTCCCGATCGCCGCTCCGATCCCCGGCCAGGCGAGTCGTCGCCGTGGTCGCCGGGCGATCCGGAAACCATCGAGGGCGCCAGGCTCTGGTTTGCCGCCTCCCAGAACGCCAGCCTGGAGCAACGGGCCAGGCTGGAGGGCGAGACCGCTGGCGACCAGCCGGCGACCGTGGAGGACCGGCTGCTGAACATTCGCTTTCCGCTCACGTCTCGCCGGCTGGTGGGCTGGTCAGCACTCACCGGCGAAGTGCTCAATATCGCCGATGTCTATGCCCTCGATCCCCAGCTTCCCTATGGCTTCGACGCCAGTGTGGATCGGGAGCTCAACTACCGAGCCGTGTCGATGCTCACGGTGCCGCTGCGCACCACCGCGGGCGAGGTCGTGGGGGTGCTGCAACTCATCAACCGTCGCAGCTTGGGCGAAGGCGAGCCCCTCACCGCCGCCAACGCCGTGGCCTGCACCCGCCCCTTCGATGGCTTCGACCAGAGCCTGATCGAGGCCCTGGCGAGCCAGGCGGCGGTGTGCGTGGAGCGCACCCGCCTGATCGAGGACCAGGCCCGCCTGGTGGAGGCGATCATTGCCCTGGTGGCCGGCGCGATCGACGCCAAGAGTTCCCATACCGGCGGGCACTGCGCCCGGGTGCCCGAACTGGCGCTGATGCTGGCCCGCGAGGCTGAGAAGGAGGCCAATGGACCGCTGGCCTCCTTTGGCTTCGCCTCGGAGGCCGAATGGCGGGAGTTTCGGATCGGGGCCTGGCTGCATGACTGCGGCAAGGTCACCACGCCCGATTTTGTGGTGGAGAAGGCCACCAAGCTCGAAACCCTCCACAACCGTATCCACGAGATCCGTACCCGATTCGAGGTGCTGCTGCGCGATGCCCGCATCGCCCGGCTGGAGGGGGAACTGGCAGGTGGTGATCCCGAGGCTCTCGAGCGGGTCTACCGGGAGCGCAAGGCGGAACTTGAGGAGCAGTTCACCTTCGTGGCCGCCTGCAATGTCGGCCAGGAGGCGATGGAGCGGGGGCGGATCGACCGGTTGGCCGAGATCGGATCCCAGGTCTGGCTGCGCCATTTCGACGACAGCCTCGGCCTCTCCTGGCAGGAACGGGAGCTGCGCCAGGCGGCCGGCTCAGGCGGTCCAGCCATTGATCCCGGTGGCGGAGAGGCGACTGGGGCCTCGGGAGGACTGGAGTGGCCGGTGCCCGAAGCCCTCCTGGCCGACCAGCCCTGGCACCGCATTCCCCGCCGTGCCTCCGACATTCCCGATTCCAGCCACGGCTTCCGCATGGCGGTGCCGGATTTGCTTTACAACCACGGTGAATTGCACAATCTTGGCATAGTTTCTGGAACGCTAAATGCTGAAGAGCGTTACAAGATTAATGAACACATTGTTCAGACCATTTTGATGTTGGAGGCCTTGCCGTTGCCCTCTGCTCTGGCCCGGGTCCCAGAGTATGCTGGCACGCACCATGAGACGGTGATCGGCACGGGTTATCCCCGAGGATTAAAGGGTAGTGACCTCTCCATTCCAGCGAGGATTATGGCAATCGCCGATATCTTTGAAGCGCTCACCGCCGCCGACCGCCCCTACAAGAAGGCCAAAACCCTCTCCCAGAGCGTGGCGATCTTGGCCGGATTCCGGGATCGGGGTCACATTGATGCCGATCTATTCGATTTGTTCCTGCGCCGCGGCGTGCACCGAGTCTATGCCGAGCGTTTTCTGCGGCCTGAGCAGATCGACGACGTGGATGAAATGGCCTATCTACGCTGAGAGCAGCTTGGGTGGGTTCAGGTCCCGCGCAGATCTTGCAGTGCCCTGAGCACCGCCTCCTCCAGGGCCTGGGGATTGCTGCGGTTATCGATGCGCTGCTCCACCAGCGTGCGCTTGCGCGCCAGGGGCCACTGGGCGGCGATGCGGGCGCGGGCCTCGGCCTCGCTGAGCCGATCACGCTCGATCAGTCGCTCCAGTTGCTGGTGCTCGTCGCAGTCCACCAGCCACACCTCGCTGCAAAGGGATTCGAGCCCGGCCTCAAACAGCAGCGGCACCATCAGCACCACCGTGGGCGCCTCCGCCAGCCGCTCCAGTTCCGCCGTGAAGCGTTGCCGCACCAGCGGATGCACCAGGTCCTCCAGCCAACGGCGCTCGAGGGGGTCGGCGAACACGATCCGGCCCAGGGCGGCCCGGTCGATCGCGTCGTGGGGCACGCTGCGGCCTCCGGGGTGATCGTCGCCGCCCGGTACTTCCGCGGGCCTGGGGCGCGATCGCACCTTCTCCCCGTAGCGCTCCAGCACCGCCCGGGTACCAGGGCTTCCCGGGGCCAGGGCCTCGCGGGCGAAGCCATCCGCATCGAGCACCGGCAGGCCATGGCGTTCGGCCAGGAGGCGGGCCACCGAGGTCTTGCCGGTGGCGATGCCGCCGGTGAGCCCGATCCGCCGTTGCCGGCCGGCCCAGCGGGGACGGTTGAGCTCCTCCAGCCGGGCCGGCGGCCCCAGCTGCTCCAGCTGAAAGCTCTTGCCGTAGCTGGGGGTGGGGCGCTCGGAATAGAAACGGGTGCTCCGGGGCGGCCGCAGCAGCTGGGCGAGGCCCGCCAGGCGGCTGCGTAGCCGCAGACCCAGCAGCACCGCCTGCTGCAGCGCCGTGGGCGGCTCGGGCCAGCCCAGGGCTGCGGCCTCCGGAGCGCTCAGCAGGGAACCCAGCACCCGGGCCAGCCCCGGCCGCAGCGGCGCTGGCCAATCGCCCAGGAGCATGGCGAGGGTGGCGTCGGCCACGCGCCGGTTGCTGGGGGCGTTGGCAAAGACCTCGGCCTCAATGGCCTGGTTGAAGGCCACCAGCTCCGCCAGGGAGGCGGGAATGGCCGCAATGCCCATGCGTTCCCCCACCAGAGCCCAGAAGCGGAACAGGGCTTCCTCTTCCTCGCCGCTGAGGGCCCGCCAGCCGTAGCGGGCCAGCCAGCGGATCGGTTCGCACACGAAGCTGGAGAGCACGTAGAGGTAGTCGCGGTCGCTGATCGCGAAGGCTGCGTGGATGCGGTTCATGCGGGCGATCACGGCGCTGCCGGCGGGGCTGGTGGGGCCGTGACGCAGCAGCTCGGCCACCATCAGGCCGGTGTCGTCGTAGCGCTTGCGGGGGCGCTGCTCGAATTCGCCGCTGCGGCTGAGCAGGCCGGAGATCGAAGGCACGCAGAAGGTC
>Ga0114972_10003336_pt1 | contig 12043 bp, 9 predicted proteins | sample M_140807_EF_Meta_FD_87354 | JGI IMG/M metagenome (GOLD analysis project Ga0114972, IMG submission 87354) | Freshwater microbial communities from Lake Montjoie, Canada to study carbon cycling - M_140807_EF_MetaG | ecosystem: Environmental > Aquatic > Freshwater > Lake | place: Lake Montjoie... | reverse complement strand
TCACCAGCCGCTTCGGCTTCTGGCTCAGATGTTTCAACAACTGGAGCTACTTCAGCAGCAACAGCAGCAGGAACTTCAGCAGCAGGAGCGCCTTCGTTCATGTATGCTTCAGATGCTTTGTAATCCATTTCGCCTTCAGATTTCTCTTCATCGCGCTCACGCTTGCGCTCCATAAGTCCTTCTTCGATGGCCTGCCCGATAATTTGGGTAACCACTGCAATTGACTTAAATGCGTCATCGTTTGCTGGAATCGGGAAATCGGCTGAATCCGGATCAGAATTGGTATCCACCATAGCGAATACTGGAATTCCAAGGCGTTTTGCTTCTTTAACGGCGATGTGCTCCTTGCCAACATCTACGATAAAGAGTGCTGATGGCAGACGGGTTAAGTCGGTGATACCGCCCAACACTCTTTCCATTTTCTCCTTGTCGCGAGAAAGCATGAGTTTCTCTTTCTTGTTGATAGAAAGTGCCTCATCCTTGATTTGACGCTCGATGGTTTGCATCTTCTTCAAAGATTTCCTCACGGTTGTGAAGTTGGTTAGCATGCCACCAAGCCAACGCTCAGTAACAAACGGCATCTTCAGCCTACGAGCCTCTTCGGCAACCAGTTCTTTGGCCTGCTTTTTCGTGGCCACGAACATGATTTTCTTACCAGATTTGGCTATGTTTTTCATGGCAGCCGCTGCGTTTTCGAGGGCTACTACTGTTTTGTTCAGGTCAATGATGTGAATTCCATTGCGCTCCATAAAAATATAGGAGGACATTTTCGGATTCCACTTGCGGGTTAGGTGACCAAAGTGAACACCCGCATCAAGCAAAACTTTGTAATCTACTTTTACTGACATAAATGTAAAATAATGAGGGTGTAAAAATTAACGTTTGGAGAACTGGAAGCCTCTTCTTGCTTTCCTGCGTCCGAACTTCTTCCTTTCCACCATACGGGAGTCCCTGGTAAGGTAACCTTCCTTTTTGATGGCAGGGCGATTTTCCGGATTCATTTCCACGAGAGAGCGGGAAATTCCCATGCGAATTGCCTGGGCTTGTCCTGATACTCCACCACCTTTTACATTGATGAAAAAATCGTGTTTGCCCATTTCACCAATCAGCTCAAGTGGCTGATTTACGATGATCTGAAGAACATCTGACGGGAAATAGACTTTGATGTCTTTTTTGTTAACGATAATGTTTCCATTACCGGGACGAAGATAAACCCTGGCTACTGCAGTTTTCCTTCTTCCGATATTGCTGATCTGCTGCATGGTGCTTACTTGGTTTTAATCTCGATGGATTTCGGTGACTGAGCGCCATGTGGATGCTCGCTGCCTGTGTAAACAAACAGGTGAGTGAACAAACGACGGCCAATACGATTCTTGGGAAGCATCCCTTTAACAGCCATCTCAATAATACGGGATGGGTTGGTGCGCATAAGGTCTGCAGGGGTTTTGAACCGCTGTCCTCCTGGATAACCGGTGTGCGAAACGTATTCGCGATCGGTCATTTTCTTGCCGGTTAGGCGAATTTTCTCGGCGTTGATGACGATGACATAGTCTCCGTTGTCAACATGCGGAGAGTAGGTCGGCTTGTGTTTTCCTCTGATGATCATAGCCACTTGACTGGCCAGCCTTCCAAGCACCAGAGCTTCTGCGTCAACAACGACCCATCCCTTTTCAGTCTCTTTGTGACTGACATGAGGAGTCTTGAAGCTAGTAATACTCACTTTGTTATGAATTAAGTTATAAAAATTGGACCGCAAAGGTAGAAAAAAAACGGACAGATGATTTTGAAGGTCAAAAAAAAGTTCACCTTTGAACTTCAGGTTGTTATTCTTCCTGCACCAAACTCACGAAAGCTAAAGAAAATGGAAAAGGGTATTGTTGAAATCGGGCGCGATTTCCTTGCAGATTTTGTAGGATTAGAAAGAGGTGTTTTCTACACTGCTAAAAAACTACTATTTGATCCTCTGGAGGTGGTAGAGGCTTATAAGGCAAAGGATACCCGGGTGTGCACACCATTTAGTTTGATTGTGATTGTGTTCGGATTTTTCTTTTTGACAAGCAATAAGACTGGGACCGATACTTTTATCTTTGTCAGGGCGGGTCGGTTTGCAAAAATCACTGGCATAGCTGCGATTAATGATGTTGTTCCTTTTATCTGGTCAAATCTTCCGTTTTTAATGTCTCTTTTTATTGTTGTAGTATGCTTTGTTTTATCCTTGATGACCAAAAGGCTGAACCTTAGTTTTTATGACCATATAGTTGCAAATCTGTACAACCTGGCGATTACAATGGTTCCCGTTTCACTTCTTATTCTCATTTTGCCCTTGATTGATTTCAACCCCAATATTTTTAATTTATTAATGGCTGGGACAAGTATTTTGATGATTAAAATGAAAAGGTTGAAATTAAGAATCTTATTTTATTATCCGGAAGAAGTTCGTGCTGGGTTGAAAAAACCAATGATGGTTTCCGGCTTCCTGATGGCAGTAATTTTATTGACGCCAATGATATGGTTAATCATTTCAGGACGCCTGTGAATCTGGATTAGTCAGTCTTGAATTTGCTTCTCCAATAATGCCTTTCCTTCTCTCTTTCCAAAATAAGCTCAGTTAACTTCTCCGGCCATTCATTCTGTCTAAAATTTTGAAGTACTTGGCTCACCTTCTTTTCAGAAACATCAAGTCTGTATAAAACTTGCCACAGTTTTTCTGTCTCATGAATAAGCATGTGGGCAATCTGTAATTCCAGAGCGGCTTTTAAGTCCCGCGAGTTTTCAAAAGCGTTTGCTGGAATCTGATTTTCTGGAAGTATTTCGAAAAGTGCAGGATGCATGGGTTCAATTTCTGTTTAAACAGACACATTAAGAATGATATTAGTTAACCAGAATTCAGCTGCCTGATAAATTTCAATCATACTGAAAACCAATAAAAAAAGCAGCTTTAACAGCTGCTTTCAAATTCCGGAATTCCGGAAGATAATCCACCCAGCAACAGCGGGGCATCATCCTCATTTAGCGAAAAAACAGAATCCAATTTTCGGGACTTTCTTGATGAAATCAAAACACAGGTAAGTCCTCTGATTTATTTGACCTGTTCAAACTTGGTTTCGAAAGGATGTCGATGGTTTTCATAATGGCGGGTAAAGCGTCCTGGTCCTTTCCAGTCGTTTGAAATCGAACTGAAAAATCATTTGTGCCATTTTTTGATTCAGAGATGTTGAAGCTGCAACTTTTCCAAAGTGTTGAAAGTGAAATCGCTCTTTCACTTGTTTCGCCGGATGGAATTGTTCGGCCCAGTTTCGAAAAGTTAATGCAGGCTGCTATCTGCGATTGATTTACAGGTAAAATGCCCGCCATTTCTTCGCCATTCTTGCTGGTATTTTCGGACGATTCAATGCCGATTTCCAAATGATTTGGCTTGCAGGTTATTTTGTATCCAGGCATAGAAAGGATGGAATAGGAATCGTTTCCTATCGGACTAATGGTCCTCATTTGACTTATTTTTGCAAGAAGTTCATTTGCCGGTTTTTTTAAGGCAATCAGAATCTTCATTTCCGGGAGATTGTCTTGCGACCCGGATCCATCATGAAGGCTGATGGCAACTTCTCCGGATAAGGTTTCAGCAATTTCGTTTTGTGAAATTCCAACACCCGCGAGTAAGGCATTTCCCAGAATCATATAACTGCTTTCAGAAAGGGTTTTCAAAACCGAATTGACTTCGAAACTCACGGCACTTGCTGCAATGCAATTCGGAATCTGGTTGATACTTGCAATAAATGTGGGTTTAAGTTTGCCACCTAGGAAGGGAAGGGCTTTCGCAGAATCCGAACTGAAAATCGTTCCTTCAATTGCCAGTTGGTCTTTTTGAAATTCTAATTTACCAATGAGTTCTCCTTTTAAAATGCCTTGAGGTAAAATTTGATTGGCTTCTGATTCGGTGAAATTCAAATTAAGCCAATAGCCAATTCCATTTCCAGCACTCAGCAATTCCTTAAACCTGGGTTTTTTGGTTTTTAAACAATTTTCTTCGGTCAGATCAAGGAGAGATTCTATTTGTTCTGCGGCTGGACCGCCATCAAGACCATTCGATGCATAAACGCCAATTGCAAACTTCTCTCCAATCATAATCCTGCAATTTGAATTGAAAATCCAGTTTTCACCTTTGTCTTTGTCCTCCGAAAATGCGGCGTTTTCCTTACAAAAGTTTCTGAATTTACTTTGGTCTAATACTGGCAATACAAAATAGAATCGGCTCTGCAATTCTTCTTCTTTTTTGAAAAAAACAGCCGCTTTTGAAAGAAAATTGATACCGGATTCCTCCAGATAATTTCTGCTTGGATTATTTCCTTTTGTGTCTGCAGAAAATAAGGCCGCGGGGTCAAACGACTGCATGGCCAGCTTTTTAAAATCCACCACCATTACCCCACCGGCATCTTCCGGTATGTGTGTTAGGATATCGTTACCAGAACAGGAACTCAGAAAGGCGAGGCCGAGTATGTAGAAAAGCAGTTTGTGCAAGGTTTCCAACGGAATTTTTAGAAAGATTTACAAGTATACCGCATAGCATGTATTGATACTAAACCTTTTTAATTCACAAGGAACTTATTGTATTTTGTAATGAGCAATTTTTCGAAAAAGCGCTTTGCATTTTTAACCAGAACTTGAATCGACTGATGATTTTAAATTTTTTAAAAACCCTTTTCATGGGCAACCAATTTGTCAGGTCCAATGAAAGTGTGCATCCGGAAATCAAACTTCAGATTATCAATGTGCATCGGGTTTGGAGGAACAAGGGCTATCGGGATTTTGGCCTGGAAAGGCTTATCCGTTTGTTTCTGGTTTCGGTTCAGTTTCTTTTTCCAGGATTGTACATAAGGCACTTCGGTGGAAAAATAGGTGGTTTTTTGGGCAGGCGCCTTGCCACCGAATTGTATATTTTATTTAAATTGTCGCTTCCTGTCTTGGTCTTGTTTTCTTCGGTAAAGCCCCATTTGTTTTTTGTTTTCCTGGTTTCTTATCTCATCCTGGAAACCATGCTGTACCTTACTTCACTCATCTTTTTATCCTTCGAGTTTTCTCCCACCATTTCCTTCCGGCGTTCATTGATCACCCTATTTGTAAATTTTATGGAGATCAGCATTGGTTTTGCGGTGGTTTATTTGATTGGAGACCAATATTTCCTCCATTTTTTCTCCATGAGATTTGATTCGAGCCTTCACGCCGTTTTTTTTAGTTTCATCACCTCTGCAACAGTGGGTTACGGGGATATTACACCAGTCCACCCAATTGCCAGAGTTCTCGTCCTTGGGCAGGTTGTTTTCTCATTTATTTTTATTGGATTGATCTTTAATTTCTTCGCATCCAGGGCCCATGAACGGGGCGAATACAGTAGATTGCCAGAGAAGAAATTTAGAAAGGAATGATTTTTCCTTCGAGTAATTCTTAGGGATTACCCAAACTATCGCCTCCACCTCTTCGGTGCAAAAACCAACGCCCGTTTTCTATTGGACTTCCGTTTCGATCGCAGAGAACCAGTATTGAATCTCCAGAGGGTTGAAAACCAATCCAGGTTTTTTCTACGGCAGAGTCTAAAGCAATTATTTGCTTTTCAGGGTTGAATGTCCACTTTCCTTTACTCGAGGAGGTATTGGAGAAAACATCATCATACCCAAGTTTTGTTGTGGATTTTGAATAATCCCCTGACTTTTCAATTGTGAGCCAGGTAAGTTGGCCGGGGCAATCAACGCATGGCAAAGTATCCTGAAAGGTGCCGGTCCAGGAAGGGATTTCTTTAAAGCCGGTCTTTGCTGGAGGATTCGGAGAATTTGCTGCTTGCTTTTGATCAGATTCAAGGCCGGAACAGGAAATCAAAACCAACAAAACAGAAAAGGATTGGAAAAACCATTTTAGGGTTTTGGCGGGACGAAAGCTTGATTCTTTCCTGTTCATAAGGCTTGCATATTCGCAATTGCGCGTCTAATTCACAAACCCGAATTTCATATTGGATATGAAAACTTGGTCAAGCCCTGTTTTTCCATAGTTTTGCCTCTCCAAATCCAGAAATCTCTGGATGATTGGCTTTGCTTAAGAAATTTTAGATTCAATTTAGAAGATGTCTTCCTTCAAAAAACTCAACAACCTCCTCGGCTGGATTGTTTTCGTCATCGCAACCTATACTTACACAGCAACCGTCGAACCGACCGGTAGTTTTTGGGATTGCGGCGAGTTTATCGCAGTAAGTTACAAATTGATGGTTCCCCATCCTCCTGGTGCACCGTTTTTCCTTTTAGTAGGTCGGATGTTTTCTTTGCTGGCTGGTTCGGATGTAACCCAGGTTGCCTTTTGGGTCAACATGGTTTCTGTACTTTGTTCGGCGTTCTCGTCTCTTTTTCTGTTTTGGTCCATAACGCTACTTGCCCGCAAGCTGGTGGTTGAAAAAGGATCAGAAATGACTTCTGGCCAATCTTTATCCATTCTTGGAGCCGGACTGGTTGGTGGACTTGCTTACACTTTCAGCGATTCTGCCTGGTTTTCAGCAGTTGAAGCGGAGGTTTATGCGATGTCAAGCTTTTTTACAGCCATTGTTTTTTGGGCCATTTTGAAATGGGATGCGGTTGCGGATGAGCCTTTGGCCGATCGCTGGATTGTTTTCATTGCATACATGATGGGCCTTTCAATCGGAGTTCACTTATTGAACCTCGTTACAATTCCTGCAATGGCGTATGTGTATTTCTTCCGCAGGCATTCGTATTCTGCAAAGGGTGTTGTAATTACATTTTTGGTGAGCCTTGTCATTCTTGGAGTAATTCAAGTTGGTGTGATTACCGGCCTTCCCGGCCTTGCAAACTCATTTGAGATTTTCTTCGTCAACAGTTTGGGCCTTCCGTTTAACTCAGGAATTCTATTTTTCGTAATCCTATTTTTAGGCAGTTTGGTTTTTGGGATTATGCGTACCCAGAAAACTGGAAAACGCCTTTCAAACCTTGCTTTGGTGTGTTTTGCATTTGTACTGATTGGTTATGCCTCATACGGTATCATCCTTATTCGCTCTAATTTCAATCCACCAATCGATGAGAACGATCCTGAAAATGCAATCTCATTTGTTAGTTATCTGAAGCGTGAACAATATGGCGACAGACCATTGATTTATGGTCCTCAGTTTAATGCATCGCCTATCAACACAATTGATGGTGCACCAGTTTATGTGCGCGGAACAGATAAATATGTAGTGGTGGATAAAAAGGCAATCCAGGAATATGCTTCCAAGGATAAGACACTTTTACCGCGTATTTATAGTCCTCAAGGCAACCATATTCAGGCCTACCAGAACTGGGGTTTGAGACTTAGAACTGATGAGGTGGCTTCTCAGGATGAAGGGAGAACCGTTTATAAAAAACCTACTTTTTCTGAAAACATCGGATTTCTCTTCAAGTACCAGATTGGCCATATGTATTTCCGTTATTTCGGTTGGAATTTCATTGGCCGGGCTTCTGACATTCAGGATGCTGGTGTTTTGATGTTCCCATTTTCGGACAAAGGCTTGCCTGAGTCATTGAAAGAAAACAGGGGCAGAAACAGGTATTATGCGCTTCCATTCCTATTGGGGATTGCTGGATTGTTTTTTCATTGGAAAAGAAATCGCCAGTCCGCCATTATCGTAGGCCTGCTGTTTTTCTTTACTGGAATTGCCATCGTAATTTACCTCAATCAGCCTCCCGTTGAGCCCCGCGAAAGGGATTATACCTTTGCTGGTTCCTATTATGCTTTTTGTATCTGGATTGGATTGGGTGTTTTGTCACTCCGTTCCATATTTCTGAAATTCTTTAATGACACATCTGTAAATGCACTGGTTTCCACTGGATTGGCAATGTTAGTGCCTGTGGTAATGGTGAAAGGCGCATGGGACGATCACAACAGGGCAAATCGCTACCATTCAGTTGATTCTGCCAAAAACCTCTTAAATTCCTGTGCTAAAAATGCCATCTTGTTTACGGGTGGTGATAACGATACTTTCCCTCTTTGGTATGCTCAGGAGGTGGAAGGATTCAGAACAGATGTTCGGGTTTGTAACCTGAGCTTGCTTGGCACCGACTGGTACATCAGCCAGATGAAGCGCCAGGCTTACGAATCAACTCCTCTGCCAATTACACTTGAAGCAGATGATTACATCCAGGGCAAAAATGACTACATCCCGTATGTAGAAAAAGCCGGTGTAAAGTCCGGAGTGAGTCTGAAGCAATTGATGTCATTAATCCAGGAAGAAAATCCTGCATTGATGGTGCCAACTCAAGGAGGAAAAGCAATTGCGACATTCCCAACAAAAACCTTTTACCTGGATGTTGACTCTGTAAAAGTTGCTTCAATGCCTTGGGTTCCGGGTAGAGACAAAAGTAGGATTGGAAAAAGGATGTCTTGGACAATTGGAAAAACCGCGCTTTACAAGAATGATTTTGTGGTTTTGAATATCATCAGCAATCTGGACTGGAGCAGGCCGGTATATTTTTCAACTACGCTTTCCACATCCTCATACCTGAATCTTAAGCCATTCCTACAGTTGGAAGGACTTGCCTATCGCTTGATGCCGATTTACAATCCGGGTGCAGCGGATGGCGTTGTGAATACACCTGTGATGTACGACAACATGATGAACAAAATGTTCTGGCGCAATCTTGACAACCCTGAGGTTTATTATGATGAGAACTACAAGCGCTTTCCATTAAATTCCAGAAAGTCGTTTTATATGTTGGCTTCTCAACTGTTAAATGAATCCAAAATGGAAGGAAATCCTGCAATGCAAGGGTTTCTTGCTCCAACCCAAGGCGGTAAATCCAGGTTGGATATGGCGAAGGATGTTTTGAATTATTGTTTCAAAATCATGCCTGATGTTGCTACAAAGTATGATGTGTACACGCCACAATTTATTCCTTTGCTTCAGGAGGTAGGAAACCAGAAACTGGCTGATGAAATTTCAACGGTGATGCACAAGAGGGCAGTAGATGATCTTGAGTATCAAACCCAGCATCAAAAGCTTGTTTCTTCCTTTGACATTCAGACCAATGTGTATATCCTTCAACAGCTTTATATGGCTTACAGAAATTCAGGCAATAAAGCACTTGCTGAAAAGTACAAGGCCGACTTTGATAGGTTTGTTGAATTTGCCCAATCTGCTGAAGATCAAGGTGGATACGAAGACGAATAAATAGCAATAAAACCATGACTGACGAATTTTTATCCGCCGCCATTGAGGAAGCCCAGAAGGGGCTATCGGAAGGCGGAATTCCAATCGGATCTGTTTTAGTGAAAGATGGAAAAATCATTGGTCGCGGGCACAACCAAAGGGTTCAAAAGGATGATCCCATGACCCATGCAGAAACCGATTGCCTGCGCAATGCGGGTCGCATTGGTTCATATGCAGGGACAACTCTTTACTCCACACTGATGCCCTGTTACATGTGCGCAGGGACTGTGGTTCAGTTTGGAATCAAAAGGGTAATTGTTGGTGAGTCAAAAACTTTTCCAGGAGCTCCGGAATTTATGCGTTCGCATGGCGTAGAAGTTATTGACTTAAGCAATCCGGAATGCATCTCCATGATGGATGAATTTATTAGTAGCAAGCCAGAGCTTTGGAATGAGGACATCGGAAAATAATTTATTACCCAATAAATTTTAAACAGCCAAAATGAGATCATATCCGGAAGTCCATAATTTTATCGCAGGCCAGTTTGTTTCAGATTCTGGAAAAAGGTTGGATGTGTATAATCCCAGACATGGAAAAGTAATTTCCAGCATGCCCTTGTCCGGGAAAGGAGCACTTGATATGGCCGTTGAAGCGGCAAAAGCAGCATTTCCAACTTGGTCTGGTATGCCAGTGAAGGAGCGGGTTCAGGTATTTTTTCGGTATAAAACTTTGCTGGAAAAGCATCTTCAGGAGCTTTCTGAACTTGTAATGGATGAGAATGGTAAAACATTTGATGAAGCCCGTGCCGAAGTTGAGAAAAGCATTGAACTCACAGAATTTGCCTGTTCGATGCCTCAGCTTGTTTATGGAGAAATTCTGGAAGTGAGTCGCGGAGTCGAATGCAGAGTAGAGCGCAAGCCTTTGGGTATTGTAGCCTCAATTGCGCCTTTTAACTTTCCGCACATGGTGCCACATTGGACCATTCCGAATGCCCTCGCACTTGGTAACTGCATGATTCTTAAGCCATCAGAACTTGTTCCAATTTCTGCACAGAAAATTGCTTCGATGTTGAAAGATGCAGGTCTTCCAGATGGTGTTTTGAATATTGTAAATGGTGACCGTGAAATTGTTGAAGCAATTTGTGATCATCCGGAAATCAGCGCAGTTTCTTTTGTGGGTTCAACCAAGGTTGCCAAAATTGTGTACCAGCGCGCCACTGGAAATTTAAAGCGGTGCACCGCTTTGGGTGGTGCCAAGAACCACCTGGTGGTTTTGCCGGATGCACATCCTGCGATGACTGCGAGCAATGTAACCGCTTCTATGTCAGGTTGTGCTGGTCAGCGTTGCATGGCTGCTTCCGCGATGGTGGCAGTGGGCAATGTAGACCACATTGTATCTGGAATCTGTGACGAAGCCCGCAAGATTATTCCGGGCGAAAATCTAGGTTCTGTAATTTCAGAAGCGGCGAAAGAACGCATTGAAAAATACATTAATGAAGCCGAAGCTGCAGGTGCGAAAGTGCTTGTGGATGGCCGCAACTGGAAAGTTGAAGGTTTTGAATCTGGTTATTATGTTGGCCCAACGGTGATAGATTTTGTGAAACCTGAAATGGCCATCGCAAAAGAAGAAGTCTTTGGACCTGTACTTGCCATTATCCGGACCGAGGACCTGGACTCGGCCATACAAATTGAGAATTCATCTGAATACGGAAACGCAGCCTCAATATTTACCCAAAGCGGTGGTATGGCTCGGAAGTTTATGGAAAGTGCTTCAGCAGGAATGATTGGAGTGAACATTGGAGTTCCTGTTCCAAGAGAACCATTTTCCTTCGGTGGCTGGAATGATAGCAAGTTTGGAGTAAACGACATCACCGGAAAAAGCTCGATAGACCTTTGGACCAATTTGAAAAAAACTTCGATCAAGTGGAATCCAGAAGGCAAAACCAATTGGATGAGCTAATGGCTTTGTCTAGACGGTAATTAATAAATCCGTCCAATTCATCAATTTCGACATACAATGGGCAAAGCAACCTTTTTACCTGCAAAGAGATATGTGCTTTTCTTGTTGTTGATAATTGCCTCAACCCAAACAATTTATGGGCAGGATGATTTGGATAATTTATTGGATAGTCTGGAAGCCACAATCGAAAAGGCGCCAGGCTATATCCAACAAAAAGAGAATACCATTCAGGCTTTAATGCGGCAATCCAGTTCAACTGGTATTTCAGCAGATGTTCGGTTCAGATTCCAATCGGAACTTCTTGATGCCTATCGGCAATACCGCTTTGATTCTGCTCTGAAGTATGTAAACTCCCGAACTGAAGTAGCCCGTAATTCTCGCAATTCGGATTGGTTGGCAGCTTCGGCACTTCAGCTTTCCGAAGTTTTGATTTCTGCAGGCATGTATCTGGAGGCTTTTTCGCAGTTAGAATCCATAAATCCTTCCAGCTTGTCCCCAGAGCTTTTAAACACATATTATCATGACAGAAAGCTCTCCTTTGAGGCACTTCGGGATTATGCGCAGGATTTTAAATATGCCCCATCTTATGCTCTGAAAGCAAGGGAATACCAAGACTCATTGCTTTCGATTTTGCCACCTACATCTGTTGAATACCGGGTTGAAAAAGCCATTCAGTTAATGGGAGAGGGTAAATTAGATGGTGCGGAGAAACTGTTGCTTGATATTTTTAGAAAGGATTTAATCCCTGGAACCGCTCCCTATGCGGGTATTACCGCTGTGATTGCTGATTTGTACAGAATGAAAGGCAATGCAATTGAGGAACGCCGGTATCGGATTTACTCTGCAATTGCAGACATTCAGGCAGTTGTGAAAGAAAATAAAAGTCTCACAGATCTTGCCGTAAGTCTA
>Ga0114972_10003334_pt1 | contig 12043 bp, 8 predicted proteins | sample M_140807_EF_Meta_FD_87354 | JGI IMG/M metagenome (GOLD analysis project Ga0114972, IMG submission 87354) | Freshwater microbial communities from Lake Montjoie, Canada to study carbon cycling - M_140807_EF_MetaG | ecosystem: Environmental > Aquatic > Freshwater > Lake | place: Lake Montjoie... | reverse complement strand
CGCGCGCGAGGAAATCTACCGCTTCATGCTGCCGGGGTCGGACCCGCAGCCCTACAAAATCAAGAAATTCACCGGCATCGAGGCGCTCCGCGCGGGCAACAAGGCGTTCATCGTCAGCGTGCCGCTCCGCGACAATCCGCTCGGGGGACAAAGCGGGTTGCAATTGATCGGCACGAGACTCCAACTCATCGACCGCTTCGACAACAAGGAGACGGCCGACATGCTGCGCGGCAATGTTTCGCCGCATCTCTTCAAAAAGGACCTCCTGATCGAAGTCGCGCCATGAGCAGGACGGAACTTCCATTGTCGGGTTGGTTCGGGGTGCTCTGTCTCGCCATTGCCGCTTTCGTCTATCTCGACAACACCGGCAGCGAGCACGCGGCGAGCAATCCGGACGAATTTCATTACCTGCAAATCGCCCGGCTGACAGCCGACACGGGCCACTGGCTCCCCTTGCAGGCCGCCTCGGTGAGGGGCCGCAACACGAAACCGCCAGGACTTTTCTGGCAGGGCATGGCCAGCACCGGGTTCGGGAAGCACTGGGAGTTGTGGCGCTTGCGGTTGCCAAACGCGCTTTTCTCGGTAGCCACGGCCGCGATGGCCTTCCTGATCGCGCGCCGGCTGGCCGGAACATTCTCAGCCGGAGCAATCGCCGCTTTGTCATACCTGGCATTTCTCGGCGTTTACCGCCACGGGCGCGTCTTCCTGACCAGCGCACCGGAAACATTCTGGCTCTTTCTGCCCTTCTTCATCCTGCTCCTGCGGCCGCCGGGGCGGATCGGATGGGGCGCGTCTCTGGCTTTCGGACTGATGCTCGGCACCGGGCTGCTCTACAAATCGTTCGCCATGATCATTCCCTCGGCGGGCGCTCTGGCCTGGTGGACACTTCACGTTCGCGGTTACAAAATCGGCGATTGGCTGAGGGACGATGCGCCGAAAATCGCACTCACCGCGATCCTCGCTCTCGGCGTTTTCGGTCTATGGTTCATCCTCGACCCGCAACGCCAGTTCATTCTGCAAGATTTCGTCCTGAAGGAAAACGTGGGCAAGTTCGACACGAGCGTAGCCGACTACTTTGCCAAGGCCCTGTGGGGAAAGCACAGCATCTGGCAATACGCCGCCGGTTGGCTGACCAACGCGGGACTCGTCGCACCCGCGGTCATTGCCATGTTCATTCTCGCCTGGCGCGGACGCCGAGAGACAAGCGCGGGGGAACAATTGCTCTGGATCTGGATCATCACGCTCTTCGCCTTCCATCTTTTTCCCGATCTCCGCTACGAGCGGTATCTGCTCCCGGCCATGCCGGCGGTGGCGGTGCTCTGCGGCCTCTGCTGGGAACGCATTCCGCGGTGGGTGCAATGCGTCACGCTGGCGGCCTCGGGTCTGCTCGGACTTGCTTTGCTTGCGGGCGCCCTGCTGCTCACACGCCATCTGCCCGGTCCCGGCGTTTACTCGCCCGCTGATTGGCTGCTCTTTGCGGTCATCTTCGCGTTCGCCGCAGCCGGATTGTGGAAGAAGGAGTGGACGCGCTCGTTCGCCTTGCCCTCGGTTCTTTTCGTCTATCTCGGCTTGACCATTTTTCTCCGTCCGTTCGACGGACCGGTTGGTGATTTCGCTCCCGGGGCGATCGACTCCGCGCGGGGCCGCGTCGTCATTCTCCCCTCGGTCTTCACGGCGCGCGACGAGATCTACCGGTTTCTTCTGCCCGGCGCCGACGTGCGCCGCATCAAGGAGAAGGCGCTTCAGTCCGCCCTGGACGACAAGGCCAACGAAATGTTCCTCCTCTCGACGAGCCTCGACGCTCCGGCGGACATGCCGGGATTCCGCGCGATCGGAAGGCGGTTGGACCTGCGGGAAAACTTCAACGGCGAACAGACAGCGGACATGCTGCGCGGAAACATCGCGAAACATCTCTTCGCGTGGGATGTCCTCTTCCAGCGCGAGGGATCAGCGCCGCAGTGAACGGCGCAAAATCAAAGCAGCGCAGGCCACGAGGGAGACGACCGCGTAGAGCGGATCGATGAGGTAGTCCCAGAAGTTCGAGGACTCCTGGAAAGCGAGCAGGAATGCCGCCGCGGCAACGACCAGGACCCAACCGAAACGGTTTCCGCGCCAGACAAGAAAAGCCGCCGCCAAAGCAACGGGACCGAAGAGGAGCAAAGAACTGCGCCACTCGAGCCACGGCCAACCGAGCGTGTAGGAATCGAAATTGGGCAGCCCTAGGCCCAAGGCGCTCGGATAGAGTGTGAGCGCGGCGACGACGCCGACCATCCACGCCGCACGCCATTCGCGCGCACGAAAAACCACGGCGACACCGGAGCGCTCAAGGATGCCGGCGAGCAGCAACGCGACGAGAGGCACGCTCACATCCAGCGTGAGGCCGGCCAACCAGTAGCGCAGCGCATGCCCAAAAAAGGGAATGACCAACAAGACGGCTGAACCGAGCACGGAGAAGACCAGTCCCCGCGCCCCGGGCAGGAACACCTGCAGCACGCGGACAAGCAGAAGAAACAGACCAGCAGCACTCCACCAATACGCCGCCGAAGTCACGGGCGCACCTCCCATCCCGCCGCAGCCTGCGCGTCGATCCACGCCATGTTGAATTCCGCGAAAACCACGCGGTTGTGACGCGCGGAATAAACCATCCGCACGCGACCATCGCGGCCGAGAATCATGAAAGGATAGGAAAAATCCTCTCCGCGCTCCTCAGCCAGCGTGGCGATGTAACGCCAGGACTTTCCATCGTCCGGCGAAAGCGCGAGTCGGAGGTTCTCGCGCTTCCGGTCGGTCGAGTCGTTGACGGCGCTGAGCAAACGCCCGTCCGGCAAACGCAGAGCACACACACCCGAATCGACATTGGGCAGCACGGTCGATTCGCGTCCGCTCCAACTTTTTCCGCGATTCTCCGAGCGGGAGAAAAACGCGCGCCCGGCGCCGCTGTCGTCCCGATAGAAAGCCAAAGCTTCATCCCGCGAGAGCGGGACGACGGATGGTTGGAAGACGGACATTCCGTCATCCATCCGCGAGACGGATGCCGACCGCGCGGTATTTTCCGGCCGCAGCCAGAGAATCTCCGGAAAACGTCCGAGAAACTCCTCGTAGACGGGCACGGCCCATCCGCCGCCGACCAATTCCGAGGGCGGGTTGCGCGGCAAGGCGCTCAAATTCGCCAAGGGATTGAGCGTCAGTTTTTCCGGTTCGGACCACGTGCTGCCGCCGTCATGAGACCACGACAGATTCATCGAACTTCCCGACCATTTGCCGGCCGAGATGCTGACAAAAAGCAGACCGAGCCTGCCTTGCGAATCTGCCAAAAGAAGGGGGTTCCCCAGCGAGTGCACATGGCGCTGGAGCGACGTCGAGACAGTCTGACGATCGAAAATACTCCGCGGAGCCGACCAGCCACCATCCACAGGTCGCACCGCCATTTGGATCGTTACATCGTAAGCACCTTCCCCGCTGCCCGCATACCATGCCGCGACCAAAGTTCCGTCGGGCAATTCGGCCAGGGTTCCCGAATGCGCCTTGCGCTCGGAAGAGTCCGGATTGATCTCCGAACTGGCAAAAAAAGCGGCGCCCTCATCGCGGGGCAACGGAGAAGGCACAACGAATCCCGGAAACGCCGCACCCGATTGTTCCCGCGCCGACCACCACGGAGCGAGAACGACGAGAAAAGCGGCTGCCGCGCAGAGGAGACGCCAGAGGGACGAAGGATTTTTGGTCGGAGCGTGGTCCGTCATTCGACGATCTCCACAGGACATTCGGGCAAGGCCTCGAGAAAAGCGTGTCCGTAGCGCTTAGTCACCACGCGGTTGTCGAGGATGACAACGATCCCCTCGTCCGCCGCGGTGCGGATCAGGCGCCCGACACCCTGGCGCAGTTTGAGGATCGCCTCGGGCAATGAATACTCGGCGAACGGGTCGCCGCCGCGCGCCTCGATCTGCTCGAGCCTCGCCTCGATGAGCGGATGGTCGGGCACGGCGAAGGGCAGCCGTGTGATGATGACATTGCGCAGCGCGCCTCCGGGCACGTCGACCCCGCCCCAAAAGCTATCGAGGCCGAAGAGGACGGAGTTCTCCGATTCCTTGAAGTCCTCGACCATGCGATGGCGCGAGCGGTCGCCCCCCTGCACGAGCAGCGGCCAGCCGCGACCGGCGAAATGCGCTTCCATTTTGGCCGCGACCGCACGCATGAGCCGGGCGTTGGTGAAAAGCACGAAGGCATGCCCGCTGGTCTGCTCCGTGAAATGCGCGATCCAGCGCACCAACTCATCCTCGTAATCCGGCGCTTTGGGCTCGGGCATTTTGCGGACCACGTGGATTTTCATCTGCCGCCCGTAATCGAAAGGGCTGCCGATTTGCACGTTGTCCGCATCCTCCGCACCGATGCGCTCGCGAAAATAGGAGAGATCCGGGCGCCCCACGGAGAGGGTGGCGCTGGTCAGCACAGCCGTGGTGCCCTCCCGAAAAAGCATTCCGCGCAACTCCGCCGCGAGATCGACCGGCGTGACATGAGCGGTGATGAACTGGTCGCGCCTGCCGGTTTGCGCGACCCAATAGACCGATTCATCCGCGGATTGTCCGGCAAACACGGGGATTCCCTCGGAGAAAGCCTGGATGCGCGACGAGGCCTCGGCCGCTTCCGCCCGGAGATCTTCGCTCGCTTGCGAGGAGGCATCGCGCATGACCTGCCGCAAGGCCTGGAGGCGCGGGAGAAGGTCAAGCGGCAGATCCAGAGGCTGACGCACGCGAACTTCGCGGCCTTTGGCAAAGGAGCATGTGTCGGCCAGCGCGGCAAAGAAGCGCTCGCTCTCGTCGAGGGCGGCGGCCACGGCAGCTGCGCCGGGTTTCGATTTCAGCGCGGACATCAGGCCTTTCTTCGTCCGCGGATGCCAGAGGCGCTGCAGGAGAAAGCGCAGCTCGTATTGCGACAACCGCACACCGAGGTGCTTGGCCGCGACGCTCTCGATGGTGTGCGCTTCGTCGATGACGAGAAAGTCGTTCGGATAAAGATGTCCCTCCTCACCCGAGGCGAATTCGTCGCGGCCCGCGAGGAGAATGAAGAGCAGGCTGTGGTTCAGGACCACGAGGTCGGCCGAATCGATCCTGCGCCGCGCGCGCTGGTAAAAGCACGGCGAGGACGACCCGCAGGATCGCGGCGTGCAAATCCCCCCCTCGCTGCAGACCATGTGCCAGACGGCCGGATCGGGCTGGGGATCGAGTTCGGAAAGCGAACCCTCGCGGGTGTGGCGACTCCATTCGAGGATGCGCTCCAACTCTAGCGACTCGACCGTGCTGAAAAGTTCGGCGCGGTTCTCCATCGCTTTGGCCAGCCGGCGCGGGCACAGGTAATTCTGACGCCCCTTGAGCAGCGCGGCGTCGAACTCCACGGGGAGAAGCTTGGCGACCAAAGGAATGTCTTTGTAGAGCAACTGCTCCTGCAGGTTGATGGTGTGCGTCGAAATGACGGCCTTGCGCCCCTGCTCGCGCGCGGCCAGAACCGAGGGCACCAGATAGGCGAGCGACTTCCCCGTTCCGGTGCCGGCCTCGACAGCCAGGTGGCCGCCCGCCGCGATGGTCGCCGCGACTCTCTGCGCCATGAGCATCTGCTGCGGGCGGAACTCGTAATTTTTCGCCGCGGAGAGCAGTCCCCCGGGGGAGAAAATCTCTTCCATGCGCTTCGCGGGACCGGCAGCGGCCGCGCCATCGGGCAGAAGCGAGATCATCGGGAGTGATTGGAATTGAAGGAGCCGCCGGAAAGGGAGAAAATACGCAACACGTCACAGGGTGCTCCCGGCACCTTCCCAAGCATGCAACTTCTCGATCGATATCTGCTCACGCGCGTCTTGCAGCCTTTTCTCTACTGCGTGGTGGGTTTCGTTTCCATCTGGCTCGTTTTCGACCTGAGCGAGAATGCACCGGCTTTCATCGAGAACAAAGCCCCGCTTTCGCTCCTCGCTGAATTTTACGTGCTGCGGGCGCCCGAGATCATCCTAATGAGCCTGCCCATCGGCTTCCTTCTCGCCCTGCTCTACGTCCTGACCCAGATGTCGCGGCGCAACGAGATCATCTCCATGCTCTGCGCCGGCCGCAGCATCGTCCGTTTGCTCATGCCCCTATTTTTATTCGGGCTCCTGCTCACCGGCATAGCCACCGCGCTGAATTACTCCCTTGCCCCGCATGCTGGCGCGGTGAAGAAAGAAATCCTCACCGACCTGCGCAAAAAAGGCGACATCAACAAGAAGGCCGTCCGGGGACACCTCTACCGCAACCGTGAGGACCGCCGCTTCTGGTTCATATCGCGGCTCAACCCTTCGATCGAGCGCTTTGCCTGGGTCCAGATCATCCAGGAAGACGCCCAGGGAGATCTTCAGCGGAATTACTACGCCGAGGACGCCCGATACGACCACACGACGAAAACCTGGCACCTCTCCAGAGGCAAATACGTCGACTTCAACAAGGTGGGCGACGTCACGCGCCAGGAACGTTTCCAGCAACTGGAGGTGCGCGACTTCTCCGAAACCCCGTGGCGCATCAGCAGCTCGGTTCTCGACGCAAATTTCCTCTCCGTGCCGGAGCTCCGCGAATACCTCAAATACAACAGCCACTTCACCGCCGCGCGTTTGGCCCCTTACCGCACGCAACTGGACTACCGCTGGGCGCTCCCCTGGGGCTGCTTTGTTGCGGTGCTCATCGCCGGCCCGCTCGGCATCGTCTTCTCGCGCCGCGGGGTCATGGGCAGCATTACCATGGCCATCGGCCTGTTTTTCCTCCTCATCCTCGGCAGCAGTCTTTTCCTTGCGCTGGGCAAAGGCTACCGCATCGATCCCACCCTCGCCGCATGGGGGCCGGTCGTATTTTTTGGCGCGATCGGCTTGCTCATGATATGGATGAGGACAACCAACCGCGAAGTGCCGAACATTCTCAGCTGACCGCGCCATGAACCAAGACTGGGACATCCGCAAGCGTGCCGACGCATGCACACAGACGCAGCGCCCTTTCCAAGAGGGCGAAATCTTCCACACCGCCATTTTCCGCGACGGCGACAGCTTCAGGCGCGAAGACCTTTCGGAGGAAGCATGGACCGCGCAGCCGCCCGAGCCCGCTCCATTCTCTTTCTGGCGCTCGAAATACGAGATGCCACCTCCCCCGCCGCCCGAACCGCTGGCCAAGCAGGACGCGGAGGGCATCCTGCGCAACCTCATCACGGAAAATTCGGAGACGACAAAGAACGCGCGCTACATTCTCGCCCTCATGCTCGAGCGCAAACGCATCCTCAAGCCGATGGAGAGCTCCGACCCCGACGTATTAGTCTACGAAAGAGCGCAAAGCGGCGAAACTTTCCTCATTCCCAACCCACGCCTCAGCCTCGCGCAGGTCCCCGATGTCCAGCGCGAGGTCTCGGCCCTCCTCGGGGTGCAACTTGGCGCCGAGCCACAGCCCGAACCGCAGGCTGCCTGAATGGCGGAGCCCGCTGTCCCGGCGGGCCGCTGCTCCTTCGCTCATGAGCGCGACGCCACAGACCGGCTTCGTCCGGCGCCCGGAGAAGCCGGCCCTCTTTCTCGCCCCGATGGCGGGCGTGACCAACTCCGTCTTCCGCCGCATCTGCAAGGCGCGCGGGGCCGACGTGCTGACCACCGAGTTCGTCTCGGCCGAGGGGATCATGCATCGCAACGAGCGCACGGAGCATTATGTCGACTTCCAACCCGAGGAGCAGCCGCTCGGCGTGCAGCTTTTTGGCGCCGAACCCTCGCAACTCGCCCGCGGCGCACAGGCCGTCGTCGATTGGAAGCAACCGGACTTCATCGACATCAACTTCGGATGTCCGGTGAACAAAGTTGTCTGCAAAAACGGCGGATCCGCCCTGCTGCGCGACGGCACTCTCCTTGCCGCCATCGCCTCCGCCGTGGTCCGCGCCGTCGCGCCGCTGCCGGTCACCGCCAAAATCCGCACGGGGTGGGACGCGCAGTCAGTCAACGCCGTGGACAACGCACGCTATCTCGAGGACGCGGGCATAAAACGCATCACCGTGCACGGACGCACCCGTGCGCAGGGCTATTCGGGCGAAGCCGATTGGGATGTGATCGCCGCGGTGGCCGAAGCCGTGCAGATTCCCGTGATCGGCAATGGCGACATCAATTCGGCGGAGGTTGCCGTCCGGCAGTGGGCCCACGCGCCGGTCTCGGGCCTCATGATCGGGCGCGCCGCCATGACCAGTCCGTGGATTTTCCAAGAATTGGCAGCCGCCTTTCGCGGCGAAAACGCACCGCCTGCTCCGAGCTTGTCGGATCGCTGGGATCTCATCGAGGACCATTGCCGGCAGGAACTCGGTCGCTGGCGCAAGACGGAAAAAGGCATGCACGCCATGCGCTCGCGGCTCATGGCTTACTCGCGCGGGCTCCATTCCAGCCGCGAACTCCGCCGACGTTTCGGTGCGGTCGAAACTCTGGACGAACTTGCGGCCATCCGCGCGTGGCACGAAAATGAAGCTCATGCCGAGGATGCCGACGACAGCGCCATGGAAGTCCCGACGGATCTTGCCCACTTGTAGCGGCGCCGCCCCCGGCACCGGCCGTTCTCTTGTCCTCCTCTGCCTGGCCCTCGCCGCTTGCTCCGAAGCGCAACCTCCACCGGCCGGCGACCTCGCCTCACAACGCAACGCCATGGTCGAGCAACAGATGGAGGCACGCGGCATTTCCGACCCGGCAACCCTCGAGGCGATGCGCACCGTCCCCCGGCACGAGTTCCTGCCGGTGCGACTGCGCGAGGAGGCCTATGGCGATTACCCGCTGCCCATCGGACACGGACAAACCATTTCGCAGCCCTACGTCGTCGCGTTCATGACCGAAGCAGTCCGCCCGCGGAAGGGTGAAAAGATTCTGGAAATCGGCGCCGGCTCCGGCTACCAAGCCGCGGTCCTCGCCCAGACGGGCAGCGAAGTATACACGGTCGAAATCATCGAACCGCTGGCCGAAATGGCACGGCAAACGCTCGAGCGGCTCGGTTACACGAACGCCCACGTGAAGCATGGCGACGGATATCGCGGGTGGCCCGAGCACGCGCCGTTCGATGCGATCGTCGTGACCTGCGCTCCGGACCAAATCCCGCCCGACCTCGTGGCCCAGCTCCGCGACGGCGGCCGCATGATCATCCCCGTCGGCGGCGGTATGGAGCAGGAATTGATCCTCCTCCGAAAACACGGCGACAAAATCGAAAAACAATCCGTCCTCCCCGTTCGCTTCGTGCCCATGACCGGAGAGGCAGAGAGCGCGCGGCAGCCATAGCGCTTAAGTTTTCTCGTGGCCGTTTCTGTGCGCAACCCGCGCGGACCGGCTTGCCCCGTCCGACGGGAACAGGTCTTTTTCGCTCCCATGACGCAAGATCATGGGCGCGCTTTGTCCAAGCGACGCGCGGCGTCAACTTTTTGAAAAAGCTCTAGGCCGCAGGCACGGCGGACTCTGCCCCCGTGGTGCCGCGGAGGGATTCGACATAGGAGGGTTCGCGAACCTCGCGCAGCATCCCACACGCATAATCAAGGCGGCCACGCAGCCCGAGGCGGTCGGCCTCGGAGGAGTAGTTCGGGTTCTTGAGAAATCTCTCGAGGTAGTCCGCATGCCTCTCCCAGAGACGCAAGTCGACGCGCTGCTTGGCCTCGAGCCGCGCGCGATACCAATCGCTGGCCAGCACGCTCTCGCGGGTGAACATGGCGCGGATCTCCGGATCCTCAAGTGTTTTGCCCTGCCACTGGTCGTCTCTCATGATGTGCAGCAGCACCTTGAGCGGGGGACAGGCCCACTCGATGCTTCCGTCCTCGAAATAAAGCGAGGCCACACGCCTCTGCGTGGCCAGAACGTTGTCCATCCCCTCCACGAAGATCTCCATGTCCTGCAACTCGGGACGCAGCATATCGTCCGTGAGAACCACGTGCGGATGATTGAAGACGCGACCGAAGAACGTGTTGACGAATTTGTTGGTGATGCGGCTGCCCAGCCGGCTGGCGAGAATCTTGCGGCCCGCGTGGTCGAAATCCTGCAACCGTTCGAGGTATCCGTGGTCGTGCAGAAATTGCGGCGAGCGCTCGCCCACCGACATGCGGCACCACACCTCGGGCACGAGCAGGCTGATGTCGTGGTCGACGCGCGCGTGCGGCCCCACGTGGCCCGCGGCCGTGACGAACCCGTCGTAGCCGCTGACCGCATAGGAAACGAACGCGCTGTTCAGATCGTAGATCGGTGGGAGGGCGTTGAACGGGCCCTTGGTCAAAGCCCCTTCGGAACCGGCCCCCGTGGTCGAGGGTGATTTGCCCGTCATGCTGCAAATGAACTCCATGAAGAGTTCGGGCAGATCCATGTGGTGGATGGGGTTGTAGACGGCGAGCGGACGAATGCCCGCTCCCTTGTCCGGCGGGTTGTTGCGGCGACCAGCCAGGACCGCATTGACCGGCGTGAGCACGGGTTGACTGCGACTCAACCCCCGGGCCAGACGCACACCGACGTCCGCAAGGTAACGTCCGCGCGGATCAAGCAAGTCGGGGCGCGCCTGCAGGTAGCGCGGGTTTTTGGTCGGCCGGCCGTCGACCAACCGCGGGTTGGCGTTGGAGACGAAAAATGCGGGCCGGCCGGCTTCGATGTAGCCCTCGACCAGTTTCTGCATCGGACGCGTGTATTCGAAAAATTCGATGGCATCATCGCGAATGGCGCGGGCCTCTTCCACGGTGAGCGGCTGGTAGTTGGAGAAGAAATTTCCCCCATGCGCGAAGTCGACCTCGGTCTGTTTATCGTAGCCGCGGTGGATGGCGTCGTCCGGCCTCTGGAAGAGCCGGTATTCGCAATTGCGGACGAATTTCACCCCGGGAAGGTGCGCCGTCTGCGCGTCGAGCAAGTCGGCCACGCGACCGCGCGGCACAAGGGTGGACGCCGTGATGTCGTCCTCCATCTGGATTTTCACAGCCGGGAAGAAGTCCTTGCGCAGGCCGAACGTGCGCCACGAATCGTGTGCGTCGAATCCGACCCGCAGGAAGTTGGCCACAAGTTTGCGGGTGTGGAAACGAAGCTCGTTTCCCGGCATGCCGTTGACCGTGTCGACGCTGAAGTTCTCTCGCCAGTGCTCCCCCCACTCCGGCCGGTAGAAGCGCTTGAGGACGTAGACCAGCTCTTTGATATGCTGCGGAATGGTTTCGAGCCATGCGTTGTAATCCGCGTTGAAGGAGGATGACGGCGTGAGGAGTTTGATGACCGAACCGAGGGAGCGGTGGGGACTCAAAATCAGGCGGTGATCCTTGCCACTACGGGCACGATCTGCGTAGCGGTCCGCATAGTCCCGGCGCAGCAGATCGTCGACCACATCGAAGTCCTCGCGACATTCTTCCACGAATATCGGCCCCTGCAGGATGGCGTCGGAAATCGGTTTGGAGATCTCCGACTTGCCTCCGCCGGAGACGGTGCAGGGCTTGTGGCAGAGCGTGCCCTCGGCCATCGTGCCGACCAGCCGCCAGGCGCGGCCGCTCGCGGGTTTTTCCATGTGGATCTTGTAACCGCAGGGCAGCACGTAACGGTGGCCGAGACGCAGCGGGATTTCTACCGTCCGCCCGTCCAACTCCCATTTCACCCTTTGCGCGAGAAGTTGGAAGCGAGCGTTCCCCGGGACGTAAAAGATATCGCGGTGGTTGCAGTCGATGCCGTACCCCTCGGGACGCACCTCGACCGCGTCGCCGAGGAGTTCCATGGCCTGCGCGAAGTCGCGCGGCATCTCCAGCGGCAAGTCAGGCACGGCGATCTGCTCGGCCAAGTCGTAGCTGGGAAAAATGAGCGCGCCACCCGCATGCTCCTCTTCGGCGTTCCCGAAGAGGTTGGCCGCCATGCTGATCTGGGTTTTGACCTCTTTTTTGCAATAACCGAAGTAGTTGTCGGAGATGACGGTGACAACGACACCCGTTTCGTCGCGCGCCGTGATCTTGAAGGCACCGCCGTCGTTGTAGAGTTCGTCCGGCGACTTCCAGCACATGCCGTCGCGCCGCTGGCGCTCCGTGGCGTCCTCCCACTTCG
>Ga0114972_10003330_pt1 | contig 12045 bp, 5 predicted proteins | sample M_140807_EF_Meta_FD_87354 | JGI IMG/M metagenome (GOLD analysis project Ga0114972, IMG submission 87354) | Freshwater microbial communities from Lake Montjoie, Canada to study carbon cycling - M_140807_EF_MetaG | ecosystem: Environmental > Aquatic > Freshwater > Lake | place: Lake Montjoie... | reverse complement strand
TGAGCTTCGGCTTAAGTCGCTCCTCCAGGGCGGTCTTGCTCAAGCCCAGGCTTCCTCCCCTAACGACGAGCGGACCGACCCGCTCCGCAGCCAGCCGGCGTTCCGCCAGGGCACGCTGCAGCTGGGCATCACGATCCCAGAGCTTTCCTTTTTCCTGGATCTCTGACTTGGCGGTGCTGAGGTCGCGGATGGCTTTCTGGGCACTGGCCACCTCGCTGGCGGCCACGGCGCTGCTGGTCTGGGCTTGGTCGGCGGTGCGCTGCAGATCGGCGATCTTCTGATCGATCGCATACACCTCGTCGTCGATGGGCCAGATGTTGGGGGTAGAAGGAGGAGGAGGAGGAGTGACGGTCATGGCTGATTGGGGGTGAAGGACAACAACAAGTCGGGGTCGGGCATCGGCGTGCCGTTCTTGGCGTATTCGCGGCGCACCGCCTCCCAGAGACGTTCGCGGTTGATCGGCTGATTCGCCGCCGCGGCGCCGTAGGCGGCCGTGAGGGCGGCGTTGCGGATTTCACCGCCGCTGAGGTCAAACAGGCGGGCCAGTTCGACCACATCCACATCGCCGCTGAGCTGGTCGCGCGGCAGGTGCAGCTGCCAGATCGCCCGCCGCTCGGCAATGCCCGGCCGGCGGAAGGCCACCAGTTGATCGAAGCGCCGCAGGAACGCCTCATCCATGCCCTGCAACAGGTTGGTGGAGAGCAGCGCCAGGCCCTCAAACGCCTCCAGCCGCTGCAGCAGGTAGTTCACCTCAATGTTGGCGTAGCGGTCGTGGGCGTCCTGCACGCCGGTGCGCTTGCCGAACAAGGCATCGGCTTCATCAAAGAACAGCAGCGCCGCGAAGCCCTCGGCGGCGTCGAACACCTGGGAGAGATTCTTCTCGGTTTCGCCGATGTACTTCGACACCACCAGCGACAGATCCACCGACAGCAGCGGCAGCCGCAGGCGGGTGGCGATCGCATCGGCCGCCAGGGTCTTGCCGGTGCCGGAGGCGCCATGCAGCAGCCCCACCACACCGCTACCCCGCTCCCCGCCGCCCAGACCCCAGCGGACCTGCACCGTCACCCGCTGCTCCACCCTGCGCACCAACTCCTCCAGTTCGCCTGTGGTGTCAGCCGCCAGCACCAGCTCCTGCCAGCCCACCTGGGGCACGCGCCGGTGGGCCAGGCCCGCCGCCCGCGGCGGCACCTGCTGCCGCAGGCGATCGAGGGCCGCCTCCAGCCGCTGCCGGCCGGGGCCCGCCTGTGTTGATCCCGCCTCCGGCCCGGCCATCCCGCCATCAGCCAAACCTGCCGCCAGCGCCGGCACCTCGGCCGGGCTCAGCCAGGTGCGGCCGGCCAGTTCATCCGCTTCGGTCTGCTCCAGCTGCAGCGCCTGCTGCCAGGCCGCCGCCAGTTCGAGCGGATCGCTGCCGCCCAGCTCCAGCCGGCTCAGCGCTCCATCGCCGCCGTTGAGATGGGCCGTGGCGGGGGCCACCAGCAACGGCAGGCGCCCGGCCGCCGCCCGCAGCCCCATCGCTGGCCCCGGCAGCGTCGTGGCCTCGCTGCGCAGCGCCACCAGCTGGCCGGTGGCCATCGCCGCCAGCCAGGCCTCCGCCCAGGGGGGCCGCGCGGCCGCCTCGCCTGGCGGCGCCTCAATCAGCAGGGCGCCCGCATCGCCAGCGGCCAGGGCCAGCACCGTTTCCACCGCGGCCTCATTGCCCACCAGGTGCACCGTGCCCCGGCCCGCTAGTTCCAGCAGCTGCTGGGCCTGGCGCCAGCGCTGGGCGGAGGCGTTGGCGGCGCGGGCGATCGGCAGGCGGCGGCTGCTCCAGCCCTCCTCCAGCTCCGGCGGCGCAGCGCCATCGAGCCCCGCCAGCAGGGTGGCGGTGGGCTCCAGCCGGCTCTCCAGGGCCACCATCGCGCCAGTGCCCCGCAGCAACCCCAGCCGCCAGAGGGGCGAGCTGCGCAGGGCGCGGCGCACCGTGGGCGGATCGCCCGTCTCCCCCAAGATCAGCTTGAGGGCCTGGCCCATTCGCAGCCGCCTCTCGCCGCCGGTGAGCGCCGCCACCGCCACCGCCGCGTCTTCCTCGAGGCAGGGCAGGGCCGCCTGGGCCAGCAGCTCCAGATCAAAGGGCGAAAGCCGGGCCGCCGCCGCCATTCGCGCCAACGGGCTGGCCGTGGGGTTGGTCTCCAGTTCCGCGTAGAGCTGCTCAGCGCCCGCCTCAATGGCACGGGCCAGCACTTGGGGATCGAGGTTTTCCGCGTCGGCTTCGGCCGGCGCCAGCAGGGGCCGGCTCAGCCGCCGCAGGCCGTCGTTGGCCGGCAGGCGCAGCCGCAGGCGCCCCGCCGCCAGGGCCAGCCACAGCGCCAGCAGCTCGGCGTTGCTCATGGTTGCCCGTCCAGTGGTTGCAGCACTTCGGCGCGGTAGAGGAAGCGCACCACACGCCGTAGGGCTGGCTGCCAGCCGGGATCGAGATCCCAGCCTCCCCGCCGCAGCGCCCCATCCACACTGGCCAGGGGCCAGCTGAGGCTGATCTGCCAGTCGTCCCATTCCAGAAGGCCGGGTCGCCAGAGCATCGCAGCCAGCTTGTGGGAATCGCGGTCGGGCAGGGGTGGGGTGGCGCCATGGCGGGGGCCATACACCTGCCGCAGGGCACCTGGCGCGAAGCCGATGGCCTCGGGGATGGCGGCGATCAGGGCCGCCAGCTGGTGCTCGGCCGCCGCCGGATCCAGGACCACCGCCTGGTCCAGGCGTTCCGGCCAGGGACGATCCGGCGCCAGCAGGGTCAGCAGGGGCCGCTGGCGCTGCAGCGCCGCCGCCCGCTCGCCGATTGCCAGGGGCGCCAGCAGGCGTTGCAGGGCCAGCAGGGCCAGATCGCCTGCTGGGGCCGGCTCCGGCTGATCGCTGGCTCCGCCGCTGAAGAGCGCCGGCCGGTTGAGCAGCAGCAGCAGGCCACCGGCGTGGATCCAGGCACAATCCAGGGCAGAGGGGTCTGTTGGCTCTTCGGCCGGGAGGGCGGGGCTGCTCTGCTCTGGAGCGGGATCGGCCGGCATCCCGTTCTGCGCGCCCATGGCATCGACAACCGCCAGGAGGGTGGGAGGGCTCAGCAGCGCCAGGGAGGGTTGGGCCTGCAACAGAAGCGCCAGGCGCCAAGGGCGGCATAGGGGTGCAGCGGCGCTGGTGCTGGCGCCCAGCTGGGGATGAAGTCTCAGGCGCTCCAGCGCGGCCTCCAATAGGGCCCGCAGGGGTGATCCCACCGCGGGCAGGGCCAGCTCCGCGGCGGGGCGCTGCGATAGCCGCTCCGCCAGGCCGTTAGCCAGCTCCAGCGCCGCGGCCTGTGGCAGCAGCGCGCTGACGCCCTGGGCCCTCTGCGGCAGGTTGGCCAGCTGCGCCATGGCCGCCACCGCCCGGGCCGGCTGGCCCTCCAGCCAGCGGCGCAGAATCGCCGCTGGCGCCAGATCCAGCGGCTCGCCGCGGCCATCCAGCAGCCGCTCGGCCCACCAGGCGGGCCGCCCCGTGCGCAGAAGACCGCCCAGATGGGCCGCTTCCGCCGCCCACGCATCGGCAAAAACCACCGCCTGCTCTGAGGTTTCGGTGTCACTGCTCAGGGCGCTGCTCTCCAGCGGGCCCGTTCCCCAGTCCGGGCCGGCGCTGGACTGGCGGGCACGGCCCAGGGCCAGCACCAGCGCTTGCTCCAGCGCCTGGCTCCAGCCGCCCACAAGCGCCGCATCGCTGGCGCCATCGGCCAGCTTCAGGTGCAGGTTGAGCCGCCGCACCGCCACCACCGCCTCATCAGTTAGACCTGCCCGCGCCAGAGCCCGCTCCGCCACGCCAGCAAGGGCCTGGGGCAGCGCACGCTGGCTCAGCTCCTGCAGCCAGGCGTGCTCCAGTCCGTCCTCCGCCCTATCTGCGGGCCGCTGGAGGTGGGTGTGGAGGCGGGCGATGCGCAGCGCGACGGCCATGGCTCAACCCTCCGGTTGGCGCCGTAGCGTCGCCAGTGCGTCGATCCGGTTGCCGCTCACCCGCAGCAAGGTGGTGGCATTGGCCAGATTGCGCAGCAGGGCCTTGTCGCGTTCTGGCTCCGGTTTGGCCTCTTCCTCGTTCTTGAGTTGATCGAGCACCTCATCCGGCTTCTTGCCTGCCGCCACGTCGGTTTCCACCTTGGCCACCAGCGCCGCCGGAACGCCTTCAGCCAGGCCTGACGCGGCCTCCAGGGCAGCCTGGCGGTCGCCGAGAAAGGCCTTGGTCACGGCGTCGAGCTTGTCGGCACCGCCCAGCAATTTGGCGGCCTCCTCCGGGCTGCGGGCCAGCACCTCCCCCACGGTGAGGGAGGCGACCAGGGCGGTGTCAGGCAAGGACCCCTCGGGCAGATCCAAGGCCAGATCCTTGATCGGGCGCTCCTCAAGGCGCTCGCGCACCCCGGCGTATAGCACCCGTTCGGTGTTGCTCTCGAAGCGGGTCGGGGGCTTGAGATCCAGTCCGTCGGCCACGCTGGGGCCGGCGACTGGCCCCGGCGCGGTGCCAAGCCGCTTGACCAGATCCAGCGTCTGCTGGGCAGGCTGGATTGCGGCGAGCAGCTGCAGCACCTGGGCATCGGGGTATTCCGCCGCCCAGGCATCGGCCACCTGCGCCAACGCCAGCGCCTTTCGCTCACCCGTGGTGCTGATCGAGGCGGGTTGCTCGCGCTCCCTAACCTCCACCTGCTCGAGGAAGGCTTGGCTGCGATCGGCCTTGGCGAACGCTGGAGTCGTGGTGGCCATCGTTTGCAGCAGCAGTTGCTGCACCACGGGCTGCTGGAGAGTGGCGCCAATGAGTTGGCGATCGTTCTCGCTGAGAGCTTTGTAGGCAAGTTGATAATCGCTGGCGCTTGCTGCCGTCATGGCGCGCACGTTTGCGACGGGCTGGACGGCGGCAGTGTTCGTATTCAGGCCCTGATTTGATCCTTGATTCGCAGCCGGCCCAGCGATGGCGCCAACAAAACCTGGCGCAGCTGGTTTGCTGGCAGCCAAAACAAACGCCACGATTTTCTGCAGCAGCTCCAGCAGCTGGAACACCAGATCCAGCAGCACCAGTCGCTGCTTCACATAGACCACGCTCAGGCGCGGCGCCATGTCGATGTCGCGTTCCGGCACCAAGCCGGCCAGGCTGGCGGCGGAGAGACCAGCAGGGCCTGTCAGCCCCCATTGCTGAGCCTGACGCAAGGCATCCTCTGGCAGGGTCCCCAGCAGGGGATGCTGGCGCGAGAGGCCCTGCAGGGGCACCACCAGCTTCACCATTTCAGTGCGCCGGTTCACCAGCGCGTCGATCTCCAGGCCCTGGCTGCGCAGCAACCCGCCAAGCAACAGCAGAAACCAGTAGACCCCAACGGCTCCCTGGGATGCGTACAACAATCCCGCCAAGCCCACCGCTGCCAGACGCTCGCTGGAGTTGTCATTCGCTTTCGGCCAGTTGCGCAAACCATCCTGATCATTCTCCACACTGCGCAGCTCCAACTGCAGCGGGTCTTTATCGATCACGTTGTGGAGATCTTCAAGGATGTCGTCGTCGTGGAGGGCGACCACGCCATAGGGAACCACGTTGGTGCCGCTGAAATATGCCTCTGCCTGCTGCAGGGCTTCGCGCACCCTCTGAGCCCTTGGCCCTTGCCAATCATTCCCGGCTTTTGCTTGCTCGATTTTTGAAGCTGAACGTGGCACCACCGGTAGAAAGCCAATCGGCGGAATATGGCGAAACCCACGGCCATGGAGGTTTGCCTCAGCGGCTGCGGTTCCGGCCATCGGCCGTACCGCCAGGCTTTCCTGCAGCATCGTCTGAAACTGGTGGATCCTGGCCCAGGCCGCCGCCCGCGGCGGTGCCCCCAAGCGGGTGCGGTGCCAGTCCTCGCTTGGTGTGGCCGAGATCAATCGCCGCGGAATCCAACTGTCCAAGTAGAGGGCTGAGCTGTCCTCGCCCAGATGCACCAGGGCCAGGGGAATCGCCATCCCCTCGTGGCGCCCGGGGCCGCTGCCGCGCCCGAAGCTGCCATCGATTGGGAAGGCCGGATCCCAGCGCTTCCAGAGCGGATGCTCGAACACATCGAAGTAGTAGGCAGACAAGGTGCCCCTCAACGCCCACACATCCGGGATGTCGTTCAACAGCGGCGCATCCACCGGAAAGCGCACCAGCGACAGCCCGAAGCTGCCCTGCCAGAGATCCGCCTCGCAGGTAGCGCTGCGGCGGCCCCCGCAGACGTCGCCCGTCACCCTCGCCTTGCCCTCCGGCACTTCGCCGGCCTCGATCACCAGCAGGTAGGGACCGCTGGGCAGGGCCGCGCTGCCGCCGCTGGGGCCGCCCGGATCGGGGGCCAGGCAGACGCAGGGCATGAACTCCCGCTGGCCGCCCACCACCCGCCGCGGCGTCTTCAGCGACTCGCCGATCAGATCGGCCAGCGTGAAGCGGAAGTCCTGGCTCACCAGGATCGGCCGGCCCACGCCATCAAAAGCCAGCCCGCGCCGCAGGGTGAGCGGAGCGCTCTTCGCGAAACCACCGCGACGCTCCCGATCGCGCAGCTGATTCAAGCCTTGGCCCTCGATCCCCAGCCCCCAGGCGATGCCGGGCATCAGGGCCTGGGCGTTGAGGCGCGCCCGGTGGTCGAAATACACGTCCTGCCGCGACAGGGCCTCGGCGGTGAGATAGCGGCCGTTGAACCAGTTGGTGCGGCGCAGGTTGTTGCGATCCCGCGCGTCGCCCACCGCCTGCTGAGGAAAGCCTGGCTCCTCCACCTGGGGCGGGGCGTAGCGATCGAGGTAGCCCCGCACCCAGCGCTCCTCCACCGCGCTGATCCGCTCGTTGTTGGCAAGACGGGCCGCGGTGGAGAAGTAGCGCAGCTGCTCCATCTCGTTGAAGTTGCTGGTCATGGCGCCTCCAAATCAGGGGGTGGGGGGTGTGTAGGTGCCGAACAGATAGGCATCGCGGCCGCTGCCGGGCGGCAGGATCTCACCAGCGACGCCGGCCAGGGGTTGGGGCCGCTGGCCCTCCGAGAGGAGGGCTGTGGGGCCCGTGCCGCTCAAAACCACCTGGAAGGAGGTGGGGCCGGTCCATGCCGGTTTCACCAGGAGTTGAACGCTGGGGCCCTCCGGGGTGGATACCGTTCGGATCTCCTGGGGCCGCACCGTCTGCCAGCGGATGCTGGTGGCAGGTTTGAGCAGCAATCGGATCCCCCTGGCCAACTCGGCCGGATCCGCCGCAATCGGGAGGGAAAGCCTCACCTCGATCAAGGTGGCCGCCGCAGGGCCGGAATCGGTGGGCTGCCCCGCGCTGTCGAGGGGGCGAGCGCTGACCGCCTCAGCTTGGAACAGACCCCGGGCGTTGCTTGTTGGGCCCTCCAGCCGGATGCCGAAGGCCAAGTCGGCCACCGCCTGCACCGCTGGCAACACCGCCCGCACACTGTTGTCGGGATTGCTGGCACCAGGTGTCGCCGGCACCAGCCGCACCGGTTGGAGCTCCGCGTTGGCGGGCATGTTCACCGCCTCCAGATCGAGGGTGGCCAGCAGCAGGGCCGCGTCATCGGCGCCGCTCCAGAAGCGCTCCAGGGGGCCCGGCGCGATGGGTAACCCCGCGATCGGCGCGTTGAGGGCATGGTCCAGCAGCAGCTGGCGCCATCCCTGCCATGGCGCCATCCCGGCAGCGGCGGGAGTTGGCCCGCCTCCGGGGGAACCGGCAGCGGAACCGGGCTGCACCACCTTCCAGCCCAGCGCCGACTCGCGCTGCGGGGTGTTGGGGTCGTCGCTGCGGTAGGTGCCGTCTGGATTGCGGGGCTGGTCGTAGATCCAGACCGTGCCATCGGGAGCTCGCCAACGATCAAAACGGCGCGGGGACCAAGGGCGGCCACCCCAACCGGTGCGCCGGCTGATGTCACGCACCGTGGCGTAGGGATCTGGCGGAGCTTCCGCTTCAAGACAGAGCCGGAAGCTGTCCCGCAGCCGCGAGGCGGCCAGGCCGTCGTGGTCGTCGCTGCAGGGCAGCGGAATCACCGGCACCTCATCGCTGAGGCAAGCCTCGTAACGCAGAACCACGTAGGCGCGGCGCCGAACTGGCGGGTTTGCCGCTGACGCGTCCGGCGTTGGCGCGCTCGCAGCGGGCCCATCGGGATTGGGAGCCGCCGTGGCCGGTGGTTCTGCGGCCGCAGACGCGATTGGGGAAGGCTGCAACTGGCCCCAGAAGCTCGCCTCCAACGCCGCCAGATCCAGACAGAGGGGCTGCAGCACCCAGATCTCGCGGCCCAGCGGATCCATCGCCATCCCCGGCTCGCAGACCAGTTGATCGCCGCCATCTGGCGGCGGATCCTTGCGACGGATCGCCAGGCCCCACACCGTGCCGACCCCGTGCAGCAGGGCGTTGTGCAGCCGCTGGCGCAACACGAAGTAGCGCTGCTCGGCCTCGAAATCCTCGGCGCTCAGGCACTGGCCGTAGTGGAAGCGCAGTCGGCTGAGGGGATCCCCCGGGGTGGCGGGGTCCCGGTCGGTTACCGGCTGAAAGAGCGGATCGCTCGGGTCTCGGCTGAGGGTCTGGGTCATGGCTGGCGGGAACGCATCGGCAGAAAGGGCAGCACGGCCACTCCCGGGCCGCAGGAATCGGGGTCATGGCCGCCGGGCAGAGGATCGGTTCCGCCCCCTAACAGCGCCTGGCCCAGCACCGGCGGCGAGGCGCGGGACGCTAGGCCCAGCCGGTGCAGCCCCACCCGCACCCCCTGTGCCAGGCAGTAGCCCGCCTCAATCCAGCAGAACTGGTGCAAGGTGTGGGCGGGTTTGTGGGCCTGCAGCGCCTGCTCCAGCACCACCTCAAGCGCCGCCGTACGGCAACGGGGCACCAGCACCGTGAAGCGATGGGCCCGCTGCAGGAACCAGCGCCGCAGCGGATCGCTGGCCAGGGGGCTGGGCGGATCCGTGCTGGGGCAGGGGCTGCGGCCGGCACTGCGCTCGCTGGCGCGCATCGCCATCAGCACCCCATGGGCCAGGCCCATCCGCTCCTCCTCGTCGCCACTGGCGCCGATGGCCACCGGATCGATGCCCAGAGGATCGAGGCCCAGCGCAGCCTCCCGGCCCCTTAGCTCCAGAGCCGGACCCAGCACGCTCGACTCGCCGAGCAGGGCGGCAGAGCGCCGCCGCAGCCGAAAACCCTCCACGATTACCACCGGCGCCTCAGCCAGGATCGAGAGCAGCCGCTCCAATCCGGGCCGGGTACCCCGCTGGCGGTAGAGCGTGGCGATCTCCGCCAGTAGCTGGCGACGCACCGGCTCCGGCACCTGATCGTGATACGTGAGCGCCAGGAACCCCGCCAGCCAGGGCAGGGCCTCGGCCGGGGTGAGGGCCGGCAAGAACAACCGCAACAGCGACTCCGAGCGGTGCTCCAATTCGGTGAGGGGACCTTCGAACAGGGCCAGCAGCCGCTCGCTGTGCTCGCCCGCCTCAGGATCGGCCCGCCAGAAGGCCGGCAGCCGCTCCAGCATGGGCGGCCGTGGCTGGCTCACCCGCAGCGCATACACCACGGGGCTGCGCCGGCCGTCGCCCTCCAGGTACAAGCGCAGCCACAGGTAGCGGCCCGGCGGAGTACTGACCAGCCACTCCAGGGTCTCAAGCTCGCCGTATCCCGCCGCAGGGCGCTCCAGGGACTGGTCGGCCAGGGCCGGACGCCGGTCGGGCACGGAGAGCAGCTGCCAGCCCTCCTGGTCGTCGGCGCTGCGGGAGACCAGCGGCGGCCAGGGGTCCGTGAGCGCCGGCGCGGGCGGCGGCGGCGGCTTGTCACCGGCCAGGTCCTGGGGCTGGCGGGCGCCCCGGCGCACCTCCCAGGGGGGCAGGTCGTCGGAGCTGCGGGCCTCCACCCACAGCCGCGTGCCAGGCGGCAGGCACACATCCACAAACAACCGGTGCCAATGGCAGGCAAAACTGCCGGAATCCAGGGCCCAGGTCTCCACCCGACCTTCATGGCGCAGAGGCCGCTCGCGCCGCAGCAGCGCGCGCGCACCGGCGGCGGTGGAGGCGAAGACCGTGTCCCCATCGCGCCACAGGCCGCGACCATCGAAGCCGCGCACGCCGTAGCTCTCCTCCGCCTCCAGGCCCGTGGGCCTGATCAGCAGCCGGGTGAACGGCGTGGGGCGACTGTCGCCCGGCCCCCAGAGCGGTTCGCTCACCAACACGCTCTCGGCGCCATCGATCAGCAGGTGGCGGGGGCGGGCCAGGGTGGGGGCCGGCCAGTTGCGCCAGCGCCGCCCGTCCCAGATCACCAGCCGATGGGCTGGCTCCTGATCAGGGCCCAGGCGGATCAGGGCTGCCATCCAGCTGATCGTGGGGTCGGCCGCCAGATCGATCAGCGCCACGGTCGCTGGGGCCACGGTTGCCGCTGATGGAGGTGGTTCCGAGACTGGCGGCGGCAGCCGCAGGCCCCGCCACTCCCCCTGCCAGGGGCGGAACAGCAGGGCCGGACCGGCCCGATCCGGATTTCGCCGATCTTCCACCGCCACCGCCAGGCCCAGGGCGGTGCAGCCAAACCGCAGGGGTTCCCAGCCCAGCGGCAGGGCCACACTGGCGACCAGCCTGCCAGCGGGGCCGAGGCGTCGCAGGGCCCTGCGCGGCCGGTCGAGCAACCACAGCCCGCCCCAGGGATCCAGGGCCAGCCCTGCCGGCTGCGCCGGTGGTGGCGCCATGGGCGGCAGAAACCGCTGCAGTTCCTCGGGGGCTATCGGTGGCTGCAGCACCGGCTCTGCGGCAGCCTCGCCAGGGGTTGTGCCCGGAGGCAGCGGCAGCCAGCTCAGGCCATCGAGCAGCAGCAATCCCGCCTCAGGATCGAGCAGCAGCACCTGCTGTTGCTCGCAGGCTTCGGGTCCGCAGGGGATCGCCACGGCCGAACCCCGCCGCAGCTCCCAGGCCGCGCCGTTGTCGCTCGCGCCCCCGGCAGGCCCGGTCGCCTCCGGCATGGGCGCCAGCCGGACCCCCGCCGGCTCAGCGTCGATGCGGGTGCCCTCGTGGTCGCAGCGCTCCCACATCGGCCGGCCGCAGAGATGGGCGAAGGGCAGGGCCATCAGCACACCTCCCGCACCACCGGCACCGGGATGCCGAGGGGGAGGCCGCCGGATGTGCCGCCTCCCGCTCCGGAACCGGTACCCCCTCCAGCGGCGGGACTGTCCTCGTCATCCTCGATCGGCAGCAGATCGAGGTGAATCGAATCGGGGTCGCTGCCGGCGGGGCTCACCACCACCTGCACCTGCCGCAGGCTGGGCAACTGCCAGGCCTCCAGCGGCAACCGCTGCAGGTCCGTTGTTGCCGCGATCCGGCCTAGGCCATCCACCGTCCGGGCCGTGATCAACACCCCATTCACCAGCCGCACGCCCTGCACCCGCAGCACCGCCGCCTCCAGATCCCGCTCCCCCACATCCCGCCCGAAGGGCCAGCCCTGGCCATCGGGGCCGTAGGGGGGAAGGGGGGCCAGTAGCTGCCGCAGGGCCAGCTCCACCTGGCGCCGCAGGGTTTCCTCGCCCATCTCCGATTCGGCCTCCACCGCCACCGACACCGAGAGGCGCACATAGGTGGGCGGTGTGATGAAAAGCTCGGTGGTCACCAGCCGGCGCGGCTCCAACCAGGCGCACACCCGCTGCAGCTGATCCCGATCCGGCATCGGTTCATCGGGGTGGAGGGGGTCGTAGGCGGGGATCACGATCAGGGTCACCACGCCGGGGATCTCGTCGAGGCGCTGGTGGGGTAGGTGGCGGGGCAGGCAGTGGGCCCGGCCGATGCCGGCGCAGGGGGTCTCCAGCGCCAGATCGGCGAAGTCATCGCGTCCCACCGCCCGGTCGTTGTGGCGCAACAGCTGCGGCAGGCGCTCGCTGGCCTGAGCCACCGTTTCGGCATCGGCGCCACCCTCGGAGGCCAGGGCGTTGCTCACCTTCAGATTGGCCGCCAGCACCGCACTGTTGGCGCTCTGGATGCGGTTGATGCGGCCTGCGCCCACGTTGCCCGCCACGCCGCCGCCGTGGCGATAGCTGCGGCAGCGGATCGCTTCGCCGGGCAGGGGCATCAGGCCGTGGAGGCC
>Ga0114972_10003329_pt1 | contig 12047 bp, 12 predicted proteins | sample M_140807_EF_Meta_FD_87354 | JGI IMG/M metagenome (GOLD analysis project Ga0114972, IMG submission 87354) | Freshwater microbial communities from Lake Montjoie, Canada to study carbon cycling - M_140807_EF_MetaG | ecosystem: Environmental > Aquatic > Freshwater > Lake | place: Lake Montjoie... | reverse complement strand
TGATGAGTCCTTGGACCCCAGCCAGAAAAAAACAGGCCTGAAATCGTGAGCGTAAGGCGGAGCTGTCCTTTCTTGCGATAGGACCCACAAAAAAACGAATACTGGATGCGGATAGGCCCAAGTCCAATGCCCCCAACCAAGTCCAGAGTTGGCTGATGAGGATCCATAATCCTAAGGTGGAGGCGTTCGCGTAATTCAGGACCAAAGGAACAACCCCGAAGGAGTACAAGGTGGCTGACGCGAAGAGAACCATGGAGCTGCTCAAGGTACGGATATATCTTCCGGTCCTTGTCTCTGGATTCAGTCCGTTGCGCCAATTCACAACCCAAGCATCCATAAGCGAGGCGGTTCCGACAAGCCTCTGTCCCAGGCCATCACTATCCGGAACCGGATAAAGAAACTTACAAATCCACCTTCCGCCCAATGACAGAAACGGGCTAAAAGAGCTTTTGCCCTTTCCATGAAAATCCTGCTCGTTGCCTTTGCCTGTCACCCCGAATGGGGTTCCGAGTCGTCCGTCGGATGGAAGATGGCCTGCCAACTGGGGCAGAGACATCAGGTGCATGTTCTCACCCATTTGGAAAACCGCGACGGAGTGGAAAAATCTGATCTAGATTCTCAGACCAGAAAAAACCTAAGCTTTTCCTTTGTGGGAGCAACATTTCGAAACCACCCCAACCGGTGGATTGCGCGTCTGCAAAGCTGGTGGGAGTACCTACGGTGGCTTCGGGTGGCCTCGCGAGAGGTGCCTCTTCTTTGCCGCAATCATGCATTCGACCTTGTCCATCATCTAACGCTCACCACGTGGAGAATCCCGCCGATCCAAACTCCGCATGGGATGCCGTTGATCTGGGGGCCGTTGGGAGGAACGGCTGGATACCCTTGGGGCCGAATCCGCGGTTTTATGTCCCTCCACTCGGCTCTGTTGGAGGGGGTTCGAAACATTCTGAATTCTGTTCTGCCTTGGAATCCGATCTTAAAGAAGGGGTGCCGACGAGCGGCGGTGATTCTGGGGGTCAACGAGGAATCTTCCCGATGGCTCAAAAAGCTCGCGGGGAAGAAGACCACCATCATTCAGCTGAGCGCGGCCTTTTTCACAGAATCACAGATCCGGGAGTTTAAGGCATTGTCCGCTTCCCGTCGCCAGGAGGATCCTTTGCGGGCCTTCGCCGGAGGTAGTTTGATTGGATCCAAAGGAGTGGGTTTTGCCTTGCGGGCTTTGCGGATCGCCAAAGATCAGGGGGTGATCATTCCTTATACTGTTGCCAGCCATGGGCCGGAAAAAGCGTTTCTGGAAAAAATGGCGAAGGATCTTGGTCTGCAGGATCAGGTTACCTTTCATCCCGGCTATCAGGGACCCGCGTATCGCCAGGCTTTGCGGGATCACTCCATTTATCTTCTCCCCAGCTTTCGGGAGGGCTCGGCGATCACCATTCTCGAGGCGATGTTAAGCGGTCAGGTTCCGGTGGTGGTGAAGGCCAGCACCCAAGGGGAAATTGTCACTTCCCATTGCGGCTTTGCGGCGGAGGGAAAATCGGCCGAGGATCTTGTTCAACGTCTTGCGGATGCCCTGGTGTTTCTGGCCACCCATCCTTTGGAAAAAGAGGCGTTGGGCAGGGCGGCCCACGAGAGAGTTGCCAGCCATTATCACGCGCAGCGCTTTCTGGAAAAATTAGACCAGGCCTACGCAACGGCTGTTGGGCAAAGATCCGCACCTACTTGAATTCAGGTTGATGGGCTAGGTCGGGGGGGTCGCCAGATCTTTTCATGCGCCCAAGCGGGGGTAGGCTTGCGTTTGGGATGCTCCAGCCAGAACCCAGCAAAGAGGCGAACAACTTCCGTCTGGCCCCTCATGGGGCCAAACCCCGCTCGATACCTCCCTGGGGACTTGGCGCGGACCAATGTATCCCTTGAAACTTTTATCCCTTCTCCAAGGGCACCGAGTCGAAGATCAGGTGGGATTTCACCAGAGCGGAATCCGTTTGGTTCAGGAGGGATATTTGCAGGAATACCAAGCCCTGCCATTTTTGGCAGCCGACGGGTTGGGCGCGAACAACTCGGTTTATGAGTCGATTTTACAAACCGCAAAGCAAATGGAGCCGGATTTTGTTTTCTTCCAATATTTCCATTTTCATCGAATTCCAGACCCCAGCCAACTCGTGGCAAGCTTAAGAAAGCTTCCTTCCCGGCCCGTCATCTTCTCAAGCGGCGGAGACTCTTTTGGAAGATGGACTCGGCCGGTTCCCCCCAGCCTCCGAACTCTTTCTAGGATTGGAGACCTGACCTTTCTGACGGGCATGGGCTACGTGGCGGACGATTTGGTCAGGAGCGGGGGGCAAAACATCGCTCTCATGCCCCATGGCTTTTGCCCTGTCCGGTTTTCCACCACGCCTGATCAGGCCGAAACCTGCCAAGCAGACTGGGAGATTGTCTGTGTGGCAAACAACTATCACGTGAAAAACCCATTTAGTTACATCTATCACCATAAAAAGAATCGGACTCATGAGGTGCAAGCGTTGTCACGACGCTACGGAAAAAAATTTGCTCTTTTTGGACGGGGTTGGGAGGGGTTTGACGAATGGCGGGGCCCTTTGCCTTATGAACAACAGGGCCAAATATTTCGATCCTCAAAAGTCGTGATTGGAGGGCATCCGGGGGGAAGCATGGACTATTATTTGTCCGACCGGGAATTTATTGCGTTGAGCAGTGGAGCCCCCTTTGTTGAATACCAGACTCCACGGATTGAAAAACTTTTTAGACCCAACGAACATTGGTACCTCTATAAAGATCAAAAGGAGATGATGCGGATCGTCGATAACCTCCTTGGTTCCTTTTCGAGCGAGGCCAAAAAGAAAGCAGAGAAAACGGAGGCCTACACACGAGCCAAGCATTCCAACTACCACCGACTCAAAGAGATGGTGGGAATCGCGCGCGACTTCCGTGAGGCCCAAAGAAAACGCCCTTGGCGTCCTTCCGGGTTGGCATTTCTTCTGCCGGAAATAAATTGGGACGATGAACAAAATTACGCCCTGAAAGGATGGGCTTAATCGAATACAGTTGTTGTGAGCCAAGAAAAAGTGAACCTTAAACACCATCAACGCGTTTGGCGCTCTGTCGTCCAGCAACTCCCCCCCCGGGAGTGGCCCCGATTTTTGAGCCAGCTGTATTTCCCCCAAAACTCTTCAGGGAAAACCTCCCTACCGAAGGAGACAGCCTTTCATCCAAAAAAACTAAAAGGAAGCTCCGTTTCCATCAGGAGAGGCACAACCGATATAGAAATTCTTTTGGACCTACTGGCCTTTGAAAGGTACATGCCCGAAGAGTTCGATGGCTCGGAAAAAACGATACTCGATTTGGGCGCAAACATCGGAGTGACGACGGCGCATTTCGCGGTCGGTTTTCCCCAAAGCAAGGTCATTGGGGTGGAGCTTGAAAAAGGAAATTTTGATTTGGCGGAAAAAAACACCCGATTTGCAAAGGATAGGGCCCGGGTCCTTCATGGGGCCGTTTGGAGCTTTAGTGGGGTGGTTCCCTTTGGTGGAGTAAAAGAAGATGCCTACGCCGTTTCTCCCAGCGGGGCATTCTCTTCAAAAGTTCAATCCTTTACCGTTGAAGAACTAATACGGGCGCACCACCTTGGGGCGGTCGACTATGTAAAAATGGATATTGAGGGCGCGGAATACCAGGTATTCCTTGAAGGTGATCCAACCTGGCTCCAAAAGGTAAAATCCATGATGATTGAAATCCATTCCGACGAGCATTTAGCGCCCATCATGCGGGTTTTGACGGAATTCAATTTCAAAGTCCGCAGGTCGAACAAGCACTGGCGCGCGCTTTGGGCAAAGAAATAAAAAACTACGGTAACGACCGATTTAGCGCCCTGAGAAAAAGCAAAGCGACATTCTCCTTCGAAAAAAAGCTCCTGTTTCCATGGGAAAGATTGGCAGGACAAAGATCTGCCAAGGAAAATGCTCCCCAACCTCTTGGTATGCTGCCTTTCAGGCCAATCGGCAGGGAGGCGCCAGCAGGGAAATAGGAAAAAACACCCAGCGATCCGGGTCCAAGAATGGTGCAACCACAGCAAGCTGCCTCGATGGCGGCCATTCCGAAGCTTTCGTATTTTGAAGAGGTGCAGAATATAGTGGAGGATTGCATCTCTTTGGACAGCTCCACCGAAGGAAGATGGGGCGAAAAAACCATTCGCGAATGTGGGCTGCATGCCGGAAGGCCTGGCCCCACCACCAACGCGGTCCAGTCTGAATTTTCGTTTAAAAACCCCAGCAAAAACCCCAGCAGGCGCGGATAGTCCTTTTGATATGAATCCCATCGCCCGACGGAAATCATCTGGTTCTTTTTGGGAAAGGAGGCTTCGGTTCGGAAAATATCGGTTTGAATAGGGTGGGGAATGCAATGGATGCACGTTGGGTCCGCCTTGAGTTTTGCGGCCAGAACTCTCCAGAGGCGGGTTGCGCTCGGGGTCTCAACAGCCATGGCCGGGATAAGGCGAAGCGTCTTGGCCAACCGCCTCTCGATCCATGGGGTGGCCAATATGGAAACGAGCGCATAGAGGAAGGATAGGGGGATGGAGAGAAAAGCCGGCCACGGGTAGGTTCGGTCACGAAAATAGTCAAAGCGCCTTTCGAAATAAGTCTTGAGGCCGCAGGATGCGGTGCGCATGCCGTCGCTATCCGCGCGCTCGATGACGCGGGGAGTGGCGGAAAGCGCGGCACGCCGAACGGGGTCGTATTTGGGGCGGGTCCAGAGGCCGAGAATGACGATGTCCGGCTCTTGCATTTTCCACCAAAGGGATTGTCGGACCTCGGTCGGGGATGCCCAGAGGACCGGCTCGCTCTTGGCATCGGATGGAGTTGGGCCGGCGGAGGGGTGGGCAAGGTGGACGACCAACCAGGCGTCGTGACCCAGTTCGCGAAAGGCCTGGGTCAGCAACCCCAAATCCCGATGCCAGAAAAGCTGGTCCGGGCGGATCGTGAGATCGGTATAAAGAAGAATTTTCAAGGTTTCTTCCATTGTATCGCAAAACAACTCTGGGTGTGATGGCAAAGTAAGTTCTGGTATAAATCCGATGTGGAAAGGCCTGCCCATGAAGCGATCCGTCTTTTGGCGACGAAAGCTCGGGCGGGTGACGCCGGGGCCTTTGGGGAGTTTCAAAAATTAGCCACTCGCGTGGAGGAGGCTGACCAGTTACTCCTGCTGGCCCGTCTTGCCAAAAAAGTATTTGCTCCGGAGGTCGCTCAACTCCCCCCCGTTCGCGTGGCCTTGATGGGCGCATGTACTTTTCATCCATGGAAAGAACTTCTGGAAGTGCGTCTGCTGGGGGAGGGGGTGCAGCCCTTTTTTGTCGAAGGACTGTTTGACAACTACCTTGCGGAAATTCTTGAGCCTGGCGGGCTCCTCGATTCCGGCCCCCTCGATTTTATTCTCCTTTGCCCGGCAGCTCAACGGCTACCAAAGCCTTCCTTGGTAGAGGCGGATGATTCAGTCGGGCGAAAGATGGCGGACGAAGCCGCCCGGGAAATCCTGGGCTTGTGCCATAAGGCGCACGAACGAACCCGGGCAGAAATTATGCTGCTCAACTTCCCATTGCCGGGCCGGCAGGACTGGGGTGCTTTTCGTAATCGAACCCTCGCTACAGACTGGGCTTTTCGTCGGGCGGTGAATCTGGAGCTTGGGCTCACCGCTCCTGCCTTTGTGCAAATCTGCGACCGGGAATATCTCGAGGCACGGTTGGGATTGGAGAAGGCCGAGGATCGAAGGGGCTGGTTTGAAAGCAAACAGCCGGGGTCGCCTGCTTTGCTGGCGAGCCTGGCGACCGAGGCGGCCCGATTGATCGCCGGCGCCCGGCGTCCCATGAGAAAGGTTCTAGTCGTGGACTTGGACAACACGCTTTGGGGCGGGGTGATTGGTGATGAGGGGCTGGCGGGAATTGAGTTGGGCGACAATTCGCCGCGCGGGGAAGCCTTCAAGGATTTTCAAAAGTATGTCAAATCCCTCAAAGACCGAGGGGTTTTGCTGGCGGTCTGCAGCAAAAACGATCAGGAAAAGGCCCTGGATCCCTTTGCCAAACATCCTGAAATGATTCTTCAAAGGGAAGACTTCGTGGCTTTTTGTGCCAATTGGGAGCCCAAACCGGAAAATTTGCGCAGGATAGCGAAGGAACTGCGGCTGGGGCTGGACAGTTTCGTTTTTGCCGATGACAACCCGGCAGAAATAGAAATCGTTCGGCAATTTGCCCCGGAGGTGGGACGGGTCTTGTTGGGCCCCGATCCGGCTGATTATGTCTCTCAACTGCAGGACGCCCGATTTTTCGAGCCGCGTCAGATCACCCGCGAGGATGAAAGACGCTCGGAGCAGTATCACGCCGAAGCGGAAAGAAAAAAGATCGAGAGCCAGTGCGCAAATATGGACTCCTATCTGGCCTCGCTGGAGATGGTGGCGGAAATTCATCCGTTCCGACCCTTGGACCTACCTCGGGTCGCGCAACTTGTGGCCAAAAGCAACCAGTTCAATTTAACGACCCGGCGGCACTCCGAAGCCGAACTGGGCGCCATCATGACCCATCCGGACACCGGCCATTTTTCCGTGCGCTTGCGGGATCGATTTGGGGATCATGGATTGATTTCGGTGGTGATTCTGCGTTTTGCGAAGGGGGTTGCCGAGGTTGACACCTGGTTGATGAGTTGCCGCGTTCTGAAGCGGGGGGTGGAGGAGGGGGTGCTGAATGAGATGATTCGGCTGGCCCAAGGCCGGGATTGTGAAGAAATTCGCGGAGTCTATCGGCCGACCCCCAAAAACACCCTCGTTCAGGGACTGTACCTGCAGATGGGTTTTTCACCCTGCCCTGCTGGCGGAAAAGATGAGGGAATCTGCTACTCCCTGAGAACTGCGGGCTTTTCGCCCAGGAAGCATCACATTAAAATCCGGACATGAGCGGGGGCGTAAATGAGGTCTTGGCCAAACTCCAGATCCTAGTCGACAGGCTTTTCTTGGATCCGCCCCGACTGGCCCGGGAGACCCAAGCGACCCACGTTCCGGAATGGGATTCCCTGATGCAGATTTCCCTTGTGGTGGCGGTGGAAAAAGAGTTTGGGGTTCGGTTTCGGACCGGGGAAGTGGAGGCCACCGGGAATGTCGGTGAGTTTTGTGACCTGATTCAACGGAGAATCACCGAAGCCTAAAGCCGCATGCAGCCGCCCTTTGATCGCCCGCGGCAGGCAGGCTGGTTTGCCGGACTCTGCCTGCTGATCCTTTGCGGCCCGTGGCTTTTGCCCTCTTCGTGGCTGGATCGGCGGGAAACGGTTTACAGTAATGCCTCTCTCCGACTCGGGCCCTATCCCTGGCTGCAAAAAAAGATTTTTCAGGACTCAGGACCGGTGGATCTTGTTTTGGCAGGATCTTCGCATCTTTGGGGAGGCGTCAACGCCTTGGAGACAGGAAAGATGATTCAGGACAAAGCGGGTCGTCCTGCCGAGGTCTTCACCTTGGGATGGCCATGGCCGGGTTACGATGCCCTCTACTTTGTGACCCGGGATTTGTTGGAGAAGCGCCAGGTTCGCTGCCTGGTGATCTATGACGAATCGTGTGGGAGCGGGGACTTTCATCTCGCCGCCTACCAGTGGCTCAGATTCCGCAGGGATTGGCCCTCACTTCGGGGCCTTCCGTTCCGGCTGGTGATGCAGGCCTATGCCGCCTCGATCCTTGGGGTGCCCAAGCTGGTTTTATCTTCGCTCCGTCCGGATGGGGCCGTGGATCCGAATCTTCAGGAAGATTATTGGCAAAACTTTTACCAGGCGCCACCGGTGGCCTCACAAAAGGGAACTTTGTCCTCGCGCTTGGGGCTCCACTACGACCCGACCTTCCCTCCGGCCCCGACTTTTGTGGACCCGCCGGCGCAAGCTGTGGCTTATGGCGTGACCACCCGTGCGGCCTTTCGTTTCTCGGGCACGCCCCTGGATCCTCTCCAAAACCACTTTCTCGAAAAAGTCGTGGCATTGGGCAAAGAGCACGGCACGAGAATTGTTTTTCTGAATTTTCCCCTTCTTCAAGAGACGCAGAATCCCGAGATCTTGGAAAAGCAGTGCTGGCCCGAGCGGTTTGGTGCGGGAGTGGAACTCCTCGGAATCAGGCCGAAGGACCTTTTTCGGGGGATTTCCGAAAAAGATCGGCAGGATCTTTATTACGACCCAAGGCACTTTAATGCCCATGGGCAGGAGCTTTATACTCGATCGATTCTGCCTGTGCTTGGGGAGGTTTATGCGAAGTAACCTCTGGATCTGGGCCGCCCTATTGCTGGGGCTCTTGGGTGCGATGCTTGCCCTGAACTCGCCCTCGTTCCGCCGGGGTGCGGAAGCGGTATATCAAAACTTCTGAAATCAAGATGATGATATCAACAGATTGGGTTCCGGGAATTTATCTGGGATATGGATTCGCCGGAGGGGCCCTTCGAAAGATGCCCGCGGGGTGGGCCAAAGACGCGCTTTTCGCCCTCATCAATCTGGGCGCGGTTTTTACCATCCATTTTGCCGCCCGGGATCCGAGGGCGATTCTGGTGTTCTGGGTCTATCTGGCGGCGGTCATGGGAATGTATCCCACGATGCAAATTTTGGCGGCCCGACCGGCCTCCTTCTGGGTTGCGTTTGCCGTGCCAATCCTGCTCTTGATCGGGGTTCGCTACACACCGACAGCATGGTTGGCCCAGGGACTGCATGGATTGCGGGAGGTTTTGCGACGAAATCCGGATTTTTCCTTGGCGCCGTATTTTCTCGGGGTTTCGTATTTGGCTTTTCGCTGCAGCCGAATGATGGTGGATGTGCGGAACGGGGCTCCTTGGCCCACCTTTGTTCAGTTTATAGGATTTGCCTTCTTTTTTCCTGTGATGAGCGTGGGGCCCATTCATCGGTGGACGGATCATCGCGAAGCCTTGCAGAACAGGACCCATTTTTCCATTGGGCTGTGCCTCCAGAGAATCGTGATAGGATTGGCCAAGGTGATCTTTTTGGCTGGCTGGGTTGGGCAGTTGGCCTATTCGCAGATGTTTTTTGACGGGCATCTGCATACGCCTGTCGACCTGGTCATTTCGGCGGTGGCCTATTATCTGTACCTCTATCTCAATTTCTCCGGGTACTGCGATGTGGCGATTGGTCTGGCGGGGCTGGCGGGAGTTCCTGTGCCTGAGAATTTCAAACATCCGCTATCGGCAAGGAATTTGAAGGAATTCTGGAACCGCTGGCACATCACCCTTTCCGAGTGGATGCGAGATCTGGTGTTTTCCCCGTTGGCCAAGAATTTGGTGACACGGGTGGGGCCAAAATACGCCCAGCATGCGATCGCGGGCATCATTTTGTTGGTTTTCGTGTTGATAGGAATCTGGCATGGGAGGGGATGGACGTTTCTTGTTTACGGGCTGCTGCATGGATTGGGGGTAGTGGCCAACCACTACTACACTTTGGCTTTGAAAAAACACCTGAGCCGCGAACAATACCTCTCCTATATGAGGAACCGATGGATCGAGGCAGTCGGAATCCTCATGACCTTTGGTTATGCCGCCGGGACATTATTCTTTTTTGCCAATACCCCGCAGCAGATTTCGACCATCCTGCATTCTCTTCGTTAAAAGGATGAGCGCCGCATCCCGGGACTGGAGTTGGGAGGAGTTGCACGTCGGGCAGACGTGCGAGGTGGAGCATGTTCTGTCCAAAAACCACTATGAACATTTTCTGGGCATCTCCGGCGATGTGAGCCCGATCCACGCTGACGTGGAGTCGGCGAAGCGATATGGCTTTCGTGGGATCATCACCCACGGGGGAATGTTGGCCGGATATGTTTCCCACATGGTGGGGATGCATCTGCCGGGAAAGAGGGCCATGTCTCTCAGCACGGAACTGCGATATCTTAAGCCGTGCTATCTGGAGGACCGAGTGGTTCTGGTGGCGGAAATTTCCCAGAAGGTGGAAGCCAACCGTGTCATTGTCCTGACGTTGCGGTTTTTTCGCCTGCCGGAGAGGGAGTTGGTGGCTACGGGTCGGGCCATGGCCACGATTCTGCGGGAACCCGATTCTTAGAGCTTTGGTTTTCTAGCGAGAATCAGATACTGAGCGCCGAAAGGGATTCGGTGAAGGGGCCACTCCATCCAGCGCAACCAACGCAGTGGCTTCGGGAAAATGAAAGCGAAGTGTGTCCGGATCACCTCCAGTCGTGCCCGGGAAAGAAGGCGACGAGCGGACCCTGGCCAAAGCAGGCTGGCTTCCCGATCAAACGGAATTCTGGACATGACCCAACGGGTTCCCGGGTTCCAAGGATTATTTTCCCAGAAGGCCAATACGCCACCCGACCTCAGGCAGCGATGAATTTGGCTTAAGGCCTCCGCCCGTTCGCCGACGGGAATGTGGTGAAAGACCCCATTGCAGAATACCAGATCGAAGGGGGCTTGGGTGGAAAGAGCGGAAAGGTTGCAGAATTCAGCCTTGGGATGTTGCCAGGTGGTGCGAGCACGGGCGATCGACCGGTCGGAAACATCCGCTCCAACCAAGGAAGTGAGGCCCGGAAGGGCCAGTAGGTGCGGGGTGGCCGACCCTGTGCCGCAACCATAGTCCAGAACGCGCTGGAAGGAGGCGTTGGGCAGCCAGCGGGCCAGAATCTGGATTCTGCCTAGAGCAAAAAAATCTTTGTTTTCTCCGGAAAGGGAAAGTCCCCTTTGTAGAGCTTCATCATAATTCGACTCATACGCATCGAAAGTGGTCTTGTTCACTCTTATTTCTTACGCAGTCCCAGGATGGAGATGAAGAAGCCGAAGAGAACGGTCTGCAGTCCCAGGGAAACCAGGGCGGCTCCAGGAATGGCAATTCGCAGGGTATGGGGGTAGTCCATCGCGCCAAAGTGAAGAGAGCTCCAGGTCCAAACACCGTAGAGCAACAACGCCAGACCGGAAAAGAAAGCGGAGAGACCAAGAACGGCTCCTGTCTCCAAATTAAAAAAACGGAACCAACGCTCAAAGCGGGGATCGGGCGGAAGAAGGCGGTGGTTGATCGCAAAGGTTTTGGTCATGACGGCAAAAAGAATGGACTGGTAGCCGCTGATCAGCATCACGGTTCCGTAGAGAAGGGTATGGACGTCAAAGGTGACCGAGCCGAGCCGGACCCCGGGAAAACCCAGGAAATAACAAGCCAGACCAAGAAAAAAGAGAAAAAGCCCGGGAATCAGAAACAACCAACGAGGGGAAAAAAGGAGGTAGAAACGAAGGGTTCTCCAGCCATCGCGAAACGTCTTCAAATGAGGAGGATGAGAGATGCGGCCGTCTTGGTGAAGAGTAATGGGAACTTCGGAGATGCGTGCTTTGGCCAAGCTGGCCTTGATAATCATTTCCGTGGCGAATTCCATTCCCGTGCACTGCTGATCAAGGGAGTCGTAAAGTTCGCGGGTAAAACAGCGCATGCCGCAATAGACGTCATGGATGGGGGCGTGAAACCAGCTTCGAACCAGAAGGGAAAAAAGGGGATTGCCGATCCAGCGATGGGACCAAGGCATGGCGCCCGGGGCAATTTTTCCGCCCCCGGAGGGAAGGCGGCAGCCTTGGACGAGGTCGTAGCCCTGGGTGATCTGGCGGGTGAATTTGGGAATTTCCGAAAAGTCGTAACTATCGTCGGCATCCCCCATCAGGATGTATTGGCCGCCGGAGGCGGCGATGCCCCCCATGAGAGCGGCTCCGTAACCCATGGCCGAGACGGGGACGACACGCGCGCCGGCTTTTTTGGCGATGGCAACGGAATCGTCGGTGCTTCCGTTATCGGCAACGATGATTTCGCCTTTCATGCCGGCCTCCTGGAGCCCGGACTGCGCTTTGCGGAGGCAGGCAGCGAGCGTATCCGCCTCGTTCAGGCAGGGGATGACAACAGAGAGATCCATGAAAGAACCGGATTATGGTGAAGGCGGGCTCGAAGAAGAAAGTTTTAAAAGATAAAAAAGCTCAGGTCCATTTCTGACCAGCAAGGTGATGGACTTTTGCGCCAAGACCGAAGCCCCCACCCGGCGGA
>Ga0114972_10003328_pt1 | contig 12047 bp, 7 predicted proteins | sample M_140807_EF_Meta_FD_87354 | JGI IMG/M metagenome (GOLD analysis project Ga0114972, IMG submission 87354) | Freshwater microbial communities from Lake Montjoie, Canada to study carbon cycling - M_140807_EF_MetaG | ecosystem: Environmental > Aquatic > Freshwater > Lake | place: Lake Montjoie... | reverse complement strand
CGGTCTCACGACATCGCACTTGGAACCATCCGATTGCAAAGAGTTCTTCGAGCGAGCAGATGAGACGTTGTATGCTTGCAAGCACAATGGTCGAAACCAAATTCGCCATTACGCATGCGGCTCCAAGATCCCGTTCCAGAGCGAAGGTCTCTCTCAGAAGATTCGAGATATCTACGACGCGCAACCGAAGACGGAACCTGGCTTGGATGAAGGCGCATCTCCTACGGTCGAGCAGTTGCAACCTTTCGAAGATTTGAACTAAACGGTTCGATGCCTTCAATTCGCGGTTTAAGAAAAGTCTAGGCCGACTTCTTCAGTGAGTTACTCGGGAGGTTTCATCCCGAGTTGCTTCATTTTTCGGTAAAGGTTGGATCGCTGCAAACCCATTCGCTCGGCCGCTTGAGTCACATTGCGATTGCAGGCCTTGATCTGCTGCTCGATGTACCGGACTTGAAAGTCCGCTGTGGCGTCCGCGAGAGGCTTGGATAGATCGATCGATTCCCCGGACCCGCCATCATCGAACCGAGGGGAGCGAACAAAGTCGATCGACGATTCGTCGAGCGATTCATCGGCGGTGAGGTACGCAACCCTCTCGACGATGTTCCTTAGCTCTCGAACATTGCCGGGCCAATCATGGGTCAGCAAACGCCGCTTGGCGGATGCCGAAAGGGCTGGTTTGTTCCGCCCGATCTTGTTGCAGAACATGGTTAAGAAAAAGTCAGCTAGCTCCAAAACGTCGTTTCCGCGTTGCCTCAACGGGGGCAGATTCATCGTCACGACCGTCAGGCGGAAGTAGAGGTCTTCGCGGAACTTTTTTTGGCGTACCAAGTCGACAAGGTTTTGATTGGTGGCTGCAATAACTCGCACGTTGACTGGGATGAGGGAAGACCCACCCACGCGCACGACAACTTTTTCTTCGAGAACCCGAAGCAGTTTGGCTTGGCCAGCCAAGCTCATGTCACCGATTTCATCGAGGAAAAGGGTTCCGCCCGAGGCCAACTCAAATTTCCCGGTCCTCGTCTCGTGTGCGTCGGTGAAGGCACCTTTTTCGTGGCCGAAAAGTTCGCTTTCCAAGAGTGTTTCGGTGATGGCAGCGCAGTTGACAGCGATAAAGGGTTCGTACCGCCGTTTGCTTTGATAGTGAATTTGTCGCGATACGACTTCTTTCCCGGTTCCGTTTTCTCCAAGCAACAGCACTGCCAGATCCGTATCGCCCACCCGAGCAATGGTTGATTTCAGAGTCAGCATCTCAGGCGATCCGCCGATGAGTTGGACTTGTTGTTGTGCATCCGCGGTGAGCCGGTCACGGGCTTGGGTCAGACGCTGTAGTGTTTGCGTATTCGCGAGCGCTGCCGATGCGTGTCGGGCCAACTCGATCAAATCGCTTTCGTCTTGGGAGTCAAAACGACCGTCGACATGATTGATGACTTCAAAGACACCCATCGGTTTTCCGCGATGGTCGGTCAGTGGGACAGCGAGGAGTGAGTCGGTTCGATAACCGCTGCTAGTATCAACCCTTCGATCGACTTCGTCGTGTGGATCCGATCGGTCCCATCGTCTTGGTTGTTGGCTCTTCAGCACGGCGCCAGCGATCCCTTTATCGTCGGCGATGCGAAGTGGTTTTCCTTCGATTCCGAGAGCGGGATGCCCCACCAGTTCCCTCGCGGGCTTGTCCCAAAGAAAGATGCTAGCGCGGTCGCATCTCAGCAAGCTGGTTGCGGCTTGGGCGATGTCTTGAAGCAAACGATCGAGGTCCTGGTGCGAATGCCAATTCGCTGCGACCTCGAGGATTTGATTCAGGCGAATGACATCGCGAGTTTTTTTGGTCTGATGGTGCCAGATATCAACCGATTGAGCGATCAGTGCAATCGGTTCATTGAGGCTTTCGAGACCCGTGCTAGCGGGGAGCCCATGGCAGCACAAAACCAAATCGGAATGGCTTTGGGATGGGATGTAAATGTAGGTCCAAGGGGTAATCTGTTTGAGTTTTCTCGAGTCTAAACATTCGCTGGCATGCATGGAGTCGGGACCGACCGCTGCGGCGCGGCCTGAGGAGAGTACCTTTTTCCAGGATCCTTTTGCACCCGACAATACGACGACATAACCGCACCCCCAACGATCCCGCAATGAGTCCACGGGTTCTTGCAATAATTGGTCCAGGGTGCGCGATCGTTCGATCGCGCCGAAGAGTTGGCTAGCGAATGCAAGTGTCGACATGGGGGCGTTAATCCATGTCGTTTTCGATGCAGTTCATAACATCACTCATCATCTAAAGACTCTTTGGGTTCGGGGAGATAGATGCTCAGTAGAACCCCAACCAATGCATAGATCCCGGCGACGATGGCACCGACCAACGCAATTTTTCCAGGATTGGGTTTTTCCGAAGCGGCAAAGGTAAGGGTCAACCAAGCGGCCGCGGTTCCGATAATTCGGCCACCGATGTTTGCGGCAAAGCTCTCGCCGGTACCTCGCAGGTGCAACGGGAAGACGCGAGGGATGTAGTTGCCCCAGAAACTGAATTGAGAGACGACTAGGAATCCTGCGGCGAAGACCCCGAGTTTGATCATCAGCAGCGAATCCTCAGACGAGATCGCTGTGCTGATCCAATAAAACAAAAAGGGGACAAAGATGAGGGCTGGGATCTGAAAGATTCGCAGCAGATTTCGGCGGCTCACGATGATCACTGCCAAAATGGCCAAGGCGGCGCGGCCGAGAAGACCACCGATTTCCTGCCATAGGGTGACCTTCGCCACTGCTTCGTCTTTGATGTTGGCTGTAATCCCCTTTAGTTGTGGAGGTAGCACAGGTTTGCCCGTCTTCTCCGAAATGGCCGCTGCTTTGACCGCGGCCTCGGCGTCTGCATCCGCAACAATCTTTGCGTGACCGCTTAAGATCTGGGGCAGTTGCTGGATCGCACCGAAGGCGATTCCGTAACTGGCAGCGAACATCAACGTTGTCACGATGGTTGTTTGGATCAATTGTGGCGAAAAGAGCTCCGCAATGCTGGGGCGTTTGAGTTGCCCAGCGAGCTTCTTTTGTAGCCACTTCGGAGATTCCGGAAGGAACCAGCGAATGATGATCAATGGGAGTGCCGGAAGCACACCGGAGATGAGGGTGTAACGCCAAGCCTCGTGTTGGCCTCGGATTTCCGGAAGACTCTCTGCCCACTGGGCAGCCAACACATTCGCGAACCCGACGAGCAAACCGCCGAACGACGAGAATGCTTGGGTCCATCCCAGCGCCTTCTCTCGCTGAACAGGGTCGTCGAACAATTCCGCCAGCCAAGCAACCGCGGCGACGAACTCCACGCAGACACCGATGAAGACGAGGCAGCGGAAGAACAGGAGTCGGTACAGATCCGTGGCCAACCATCCTGCTGCGAATGCAGAGAAGGCATAGAGCAGGATGCTGCCCGTAAGCACTCGTCGCCGACCCCAAAGGTCGGTCAGATATCCACCGAGCAAGCCGAAAATGCCACCGACCAAGGCTGGTGCGAAGAACAGCGTTCGAGCCCATGAAGTGTAGTTCTTGCTACCTGGTGCCCATGCGGCTTTTGCATCGGGCAATGCCATGCCACCTTCCACCAACTGCTGGACATAGGGTTCGCTCAACGCGGCGATCGCAGGTTTGATGATCAACGGCAGCATCAACAGCTCATAGATGTCGAATGCGAAACCGATGGCAGCCATCGCGCAGATCAGCCACACGACGGTCGGACTGGGTCGTGTTGCGTTGGCTTCTGAAGTAGACGCAGAGTCGCTCATGGATTGCTTCTCTTGGGGAGATTGAGGAAGGAAATGGGATTGGGGCGGGAAAAATGCGGTGGTTGGTCCAAAAGCATCCGATGCATAGCATATCTACCACACGTCCCTAATGCCATGGTCCTATTTCGTGCCACGGGGTCTACCAAGTGCCACGGGGTCTATCAAGTGCCACGGGGCCTATAGGTGCCCGTGTAAAAACCCTTGTTAAAATAGGATGAGTGAGCGGGGTTTCGAGTCTCCGCGTTTCCTCGCTTTGATCCGGAGGTAGGGCGGTATGAATCGGCTGCGATGCGACATGCTATCCGGAGCAGAGTTTGACTTGGCATGGTCTGGCTCGGAGATATCTTCGATCACCATTCCCGATCGGCAGATACCACCTAGGATCGTTTCGAGCGAATGGGCGAACTCCGCGGTATTCGGTTCTCGAAGCGAGCTGGATTCACCTGGCGCCACACTCTTTGCTCGTTCCCCGATCGCTGTTTCGATGGTGTAGTGGCCATTGACGGTTCGCAAGGAAGTTTGCAAGTTAACCGGTTGCTTATGTTGCGACACGTAGAGACCGCCGGGTTTTAGCACCCGCGATACTTCTCGAAATACAGACGCCACATCAACTACGTAGCAGGTGCTTACTGGGTGAGCGACCAGATCGAACTCTTCATCGCGGAGAGGGGCGAGATCGACCATGGAACAGTTTAGGATTCGCAGATTCATCCCGAGTTCTGCAGCGACGCGTCGGTCTGTCTCGAGCATCTCAGGGCTGATGTCGACGACGGTAACCTCCGCCCCTGCGGCTGCATAGAGTGGGCCTTGTCGTCCACCACCTGCGGCTAGGCATAGCACTTTCCAGCCTCGAATATCCCCGCCGAGCCAGCCTCGAGCGTCCAGTATTTCGAGAGGCTTGCTCAGTTCTGACGTGAGCACCGGGGTAGTCAGGAAGTGTTCGCTTTTGGCCATGGCATCGTAGGCGCGTCGATTGATGGCTTCGATGGCATCGTTGCTGGGTGGTTGCACGTCGCGGACTCGATTGCTGTTGGACTGCCGTGGGATGAGGATGCTGGTATGCAGGCCTGGTACCCCCGGAATAACCCGACCATTTTTACTCCGTATGGGATCACGGCATATGATACTTAGAGAGTGGTGTAAGCAGGAGGGCTAAACACAGGGCTAAACACAGGGTGTAGTGGTCGCGACTGGTCTCCCCAACGGACTTTAAGAATTCTTTCCTCCCTGTTCCGGATCGACTATTCCGAAACGCGTTCACCTGTTGTTTTTTTCTTTTCGGGAACCGGGATAAACCTTGATCGTTTCGTGGAACAGCGAGGCATACTCGAGTTGAAACCTGCGAGGGCTGTACCGGCAGGTGGTTTGCCCAGTTTGCCTCTCTGAGGGTAACCCAACCGTGTGGTGGGGTGAGCGGAGTGTGGTTGGGCGCGGGGGAGCATGGTCCGATGGAAACAAAAGCACGATGAGTTCCTTGATCGCGAATCCGATCTTCAAGAACCTGCTACGGGGGTTGCTGATTTGGGCTCCGCTGTGGGTAGGGACAACGCTCCTGTTCGGTGCGCTGGGGGTTGGTTATGTGCTGCTCTTTAAGACGAATACATTCTTGGCTTCTCAAGCGATCTTGGTTCGCGACGAGGCGAACGGAGCGGTGATGCGTTTGGGGCGGTTTCAAAGCCAGCCGGAGCTGAAGGCCGCGCAGGAAACGATCCTGGAGATGGCAAAAAGCCACCAAGTGGTTCGAGGAGCGCTCCAAAAGGTTGGCCCTGCGGCCCATGCAGCAGGCCTTTCGATCTCAGGATGGTTCACCAAAACATCGGATGTTGCTTCGTATCCATCCAGCGCTCTGGTCGATGAAATCGCTACGCGAGCGATCTCGGTACATGCTCCCAAAGGTACTGAGTTTGGGACCACTGAGGTGATCTACATCGATGTGAACTCCGACTCGCAATCCAGGGCTTTGGCATTGAATCAAGCCGTCTGTGATTCTCTTGAAAGCCGGCTGCAACAGGTTCGGGGTGTCCGTGCAGACAGCGTGATCGGCGAGTTGCTTCACGCACGGGATTCCGCGAAGCGCGAGTTGGCCATCGCTACCGAGCAATTGCATCGGATGGAGAGTGAGTCGGGAGCCGATCTATCCGACCTGCGCGGACTGACCGATATGGTCGCTGGCGGCTCTTCGTCGCGTATCGAGTTTGATCAAATCAAGAATGAGATTCGACAAACCGAGCAAATTTTAAACCAGTTCGAGTCCGATCACGAATTGCTCCTCAAGGCGATCGAGGATCCGGAGTCTTTGGTGGTAGCTCCGAGTGGATTGCTCAACAGCCAGCCCGGATTGAAAAGGTTCCGCGAGGGCTTGGTGGACGCCCAACTCAATGGCTCGCAGTTGGTAGGGCGATTCACGGAAGATCATCCGTTGGTTATTGCATCGCGGACTGCTCAAGGAACCATTGCCGATCGATTCTCGCATGAGTTGAAAGCGTCGTTGCTAAGTGTCGAAGCCGATATCAAGGTCGCTAGGCAAAAGATGGAACGGCTGGAAACTCAGAAGAAAGGATTGGAGTTGCGGTTGGCGAAATTGGCGGATCAACGGGCCACCTACGCCAATCTTTCTGCGGATGTGAAATCGCGCACCGTGATTTTGGATGCGGCGGAAAAGGAATTGGCAGAAGCCACCGCGACGAGAGACTCTTCGGAGTCGGTGAGCTTGTTGACGCGTCTCGATGCGCCGATCGTCAATGATCGCCCCCTCGGGCCAGGTAACTCGACCTTGACAGCCGTTTCGGCAATCGCTGGACTCGCTTTCGGTATCGGCGTGGTTTTCTTGATCACCCCCCTGGACTCTGGCACTACGTATGGACGTCGGATCTCGGATCGACTTACCGGCCGCCGTCAGAGCGACCGGACAGAATCAGCGGTCCAAGGGAATCGTACTCCGCGTCCGCAGATGCCTGCAGCGTCCGATGTCGACTTGGCGTTTGAGCATTTGATGCGACTGAGTCGCCAAACTCCCGAAAACCGAAGTGAGGAGTCGGCGATCCAAATAAAGATCCAGGAACTGAAGTACTTTCTTTCGTCGCGTGGATTCGACCCTGATATCATGAAAACGGATTGGCCGAGCGAGCCGCTACCAGGAACCAAACGCGTCAAGCCGCGTCCCGCTTCAACGGACGCCTAGCAACCTGTTACGAATTTTCTTCAGAGCGACCCCACGTAACAGTGCGTCGCTCGCCGCGGATAAGGGCATGTCACTGGTCAAATGCGAGGGAGTTCGGCACGCCAACCGAACGGAAAGCGTGCCAGCGAAGGTTTTCTAGGGCTGGAATTGGAGCCTCTTTTTTGGGGTGAGCAGTTAATGCTAGCCCTAGTGCGATTACCTAGTGATTTGGGTAAAGGGGCTCGTTGAGGATTGCAAACGGCTGATTTCGGAGAAAAATGGGGGTTGGAAGTGTAAGATTCCCATCGGTAAACCCGCATGCTCACCTGATCGCCCCCCGCCCCGTTTCGATTCTTTCCCTCAACACTTGGATTAACCCATGTGTCGTAACTTCTTTTACGCCGCATTCTGTTCGTTCGCGATAGCTTGTTCCTCGTTCGCCATATGCGAAGGTGGCACGGTTCAGTACAACCGCGATATACGACCGATACTCAACGACAATTGCTTTGCGTGCCACGGTCCAGACGTCAACAAACGGGCGGCGGAACTCCGGCTCGACCTGCGCGATGCAGCGGTTGAGAAGAAAGCGATCGTGCCTGGTCAACCCAACGAGAGTTCTATTCTCCAGCGGATCATGTCCACGGACGAGAACGAGGTAATGCCTCCACCGTCGTCCCACAAGTCCCTCACGGCGGCGCAAAAAGAGCTTCTCAAAACTTGGATAGCGGAGGGTGCGGAGTACCAGGGGCACTGGGCCTACCTTGTTCCGAGCAAGCCCGAACTGCCTCAGGTTCGCAATCCTGCGTGGGTTCGAAACCCGATCGATCGATTCATTTTGGCAGAGTTCGAGCGCAAGGGAATGGAGCCTGCTCCAGAAGCAGACATCCGATCCTTGATCCGACGGGTCTCTTTGGACTTGGTCGGTTTGCCCCCGTCTCCCGAGGAGATCGAACGGGTTCTATCGGACCCATCGCCTGAACGTTACGAGAACTATGTGGATGAGCTGCTATCGAGGCAGGAGTGGGGCGAGCACCGAGGCCGGTATTGGCTCGATTATGCCCGGTATGCCGATACGCACGGTATTCACTTTGACAATTTCCGCGAAATGTGGTCATACCGAGAATGGGTGATCAAGGCGTTCAATCGCAATCTTCCTTTCGATCAATTCACGATCGAGCAACTCGCAGGGGATCTTCTACCCAATCCAACGCTCGATCAGAGAATTGCGAGTGGTTTCAATCGTTGCAATATCACCACCAACGAAGGTGGTGCGATCGATGAGGAGTATCGAGTACTCTACACGCGAGATCGAGTGGAGACCACCGGTCAAGTCTGGTTGGGGCTGACGGTTGGGTGCGCTGTATGCCACGACCATAAATTCGATCCGATCACGCAAAAGGAGTTCTATCAACTCGCGGCGTTCTTCAATAATACGACACAAAACGCCATGGACGGTAATATCAAGGACACTCCGCCGATCATCCAGGTTCCGCTCGACGGTGACCGTGAGCGTTTCGGAGCGCTCGATGGTTTGATCGCGGAGGCAAAGCAAGCCATCGATCAACGTCGCACGGAAGCTCGACCTGGATTCGACGCGTTCCTCGGGAACGTGGGTGAGCGCGATGGGATCGCTTGGGAGTCGCTCCCTGCCAACGATAGCCTCGAGGCGCACGTGCCCCTTCGCTCCAACGATGCAAAGTCGCTCGAAGTGTTGCATCAAGGAGAACTGAGGCAAATCGGTTTGGCGTCGGATGCGACGCTCGCTCCTGGTCACGTCGGCGATTTCGCGTGGCAAGTGAACAAGGAGCTTTTCCCGACACTCCCGACGGGTGACTTTGAACGGGATCAAACGTTCACGGTGGCTATGTGGGTTCGTCCCGGATCCGATAACCAGAATGGAGCCCTTTTAGCGAGGATGAGCGAAGCAGATGGGCATCGCGGTTGGGATGTATGGACCGACAATGGCGCCGTTGTGTCGCATGTTGTCAATAAATGGCCCGAGAACTCGTTGAGAGTTGGTTCCAACCAGAGATTGACCGCGTCGCGGTGGCAGCATGTGGCGATCACCTACGATGGATCGTCCAAGGCGGAAGGACTGAAGATTTTCATCGATGGGAATGAAGTTGCAAAGAACATCACCAATAACACATTGACGGAGACAATTAAGACCTCGGTTCCACTGCGCATTGGACGTCGCCATACAACGGCCCCCACCACCGATGCGAAATTGCAGGACGTTCGAATCTATCGCAAAGCGCTCAACGCCGATGAATTGCGTGCGATTGGATCGTTGCCGAGACGGCAATACTTGATCGGCAAGACAAACCGTACTCCTGAAGAGACAGAGGAGCTCTACGGTTGGTTCCTGGGGAACCGCGATACAACGTACCCGGGACTGGTGGCCAATCAACAGCGGCTCGTCGACGAGAAAGGAGAGATCCTGCGTCGAGGGACGATCGCCCACGTGATGAACGAAAAGAATGAGCCTCCCAAGGCGTACATCCTCATGCGAGGCGAGTATGACAAGCGGGCCGATGAAGTGCTCCCGGAGACACCCAAGGTTTTGCACCCGATGAAGCCGGAGCTGCCTCGCAATCGGCTCGGGTTCGCGATGTGGCTGCTTCAAGAGGACAATCCTCTCACTGCCCGTGTGGCGGTCAATCGATTTTGGCAGGAGGTATTTGGCTTGGGGTTGGTGTCGTCTTCGGGTGACTTTGGCGCAACCGGGCAATTACCAACCCATCCGGAGTTGCTCGATTATCTTGCGATCTCGTTCCGCGAGGATGGATGGAACATGAAGAATATGTTTCGGACGATCGTGACCAGTTCTTTGTATCGCCAATCGGCGAGCGTATCTCCTGAAAAGTTGGCTCTGGACCCGACCAACAAGTTCCTCGCACGCGGGCCGCGATTCCGAATGGATGCGGAAATGATTCGGGATTCCGCATTGGCGACCAGTGGATTGCTCGTTCAAAAGATCGGCGGCCCAAGCGTTCGGCCTTACATGCCCCTCGGTGTTTGGGAGGCGGTCGCGATGCCTGGAAGCAACACCCGCGATTACGTTGCCGATACGGGTGCTGGGTTGTACCGTCGCAGTATCTATACCTTCCTCAAACGGTCGGCTCCCCCTCCGAACATGGAGGTGTTCAATGCAACTGCCCGCGAGGTCTGCACGGTCCGTCGCGAACGGACCAACACGCCTCTGCAAGCGTTGGTGACACTCAACGATGTTCAGTTTATTGAAGCAGCCAGGATCCTAGCGGAGAAAACGATCAAGCAGTTTCCGGATGCGAATGATCCTGGGTCGCGGTTGCAGTCGATCTCCAACCGATTGTTGGCTCGGCCTTTGCGAGGCGAGGAGTTGGGGGTCATCCAAGGCGCTCTCAATGATCTTTTGGCGCATTACAAAGGGCACGCCGAAGAGGCCAAAGAGTTGCTGATGATGGGAGCGACCCGATCCGATGCGGCCGTTGATCCAACCGAGTTGGCAGCGTGGACTATGGGTGTCAATGTTCTGATGAATTTGGATGAGGTATTGACGAAATGAGCAGTGAAATGTTTCGAGATCCATCCGTCCATCCATTGTTCGCGGAATATGTTCGCAGCGAAACGCGACGTCAATTCTTTCGTCGGGGAGGAAATGCGCTCGGTATGGCCGCGCTCGCATCGCTAGGGATGCCTCTGGCCCATTCGGTCGGAGCCGATGCCGATAAGGGAACGGGACTCGGTACCTTGCCCCATTTCGCCCCCAAGGCCAAGCGGGTCATCTACTTGCACATGGTCGGTGGTCCCTCGCAGATGGACTTGTTCGATTACAAGCCGCAGATGAACGATTACTACGACAAGGATTTGCCGGAGTCGGTACGAAATGGGCAACGGTTGACTACGATGACCAGTGGCCAATCACGATTCCCGATCGCTCCATCGAAGTTCAAGTTCGCGCAGTATGGTCAGTCCGGTATGTGGATCTCAGAGCTATTGCCGGAGACGGCCAAGGTTGCCGACGATCTGTGCTTTGTCCGTTCGATGCACACAGAGGCTATCAACCATGAGCCTGCGATCACGTTGATGCAAACGGGCAATATGGTCACTGGCCGACCATGCATTGGCTCATGGCTATCGTACGGTCTCGGTTCGATGAATAGCAACCTCCCAACCTTTGTGGTATTGGTGGCACAGCCATCGAATACCGAGCAGATCCAAGCTATCTCGGCGCGGCTTTGGTCGTCGGGGTGTTTGCCTGGTGAGCATGCGGGATGTAGCTTCCGATCCGCGGGGGATCCGATCCTCTACATCAACAATCCGAACGGGGTGCCGATGGATGTTCGTCGCAGGACGCTCGATGGGCTCAAGTCCCTCAACGAGATGAATTTCCGCGCGGTGGGCGACCCGGAGATTCACACGCGGATCCAGCAATACGAGTTGGCATTCCGAATGCAGTCGAGTGTTCCCGAGTTGACCAACATCGCCGACGAACCTGAGAGCACGATGGAGTTGTACGGTCAAGACGCCAAGAAGCCTGGCACGTTCGCCAATTCGGTGTTGCTAGCGCGCCGGATGGTCGAGCGCGATGTCCGGTTTGTTCAGATCTACCTCAACAACTGGGACCACCATGGGAACGTCGCAGTGCGATTGCCATCGCAGTGCAAGGACGTCGATCGAGCGACCTACGGTTTGATCACGGACCTCAAGAGTCGCGGGCTATTGGATTCGACGTTGATCATCTGGGGTGGCGAGTTCGGGCGAACGATCTATTCCCAAGGGGGCGTATCGCGCGAGAATTACGGTCGGGATCACCATCCCCGCTGTTTCACGATGTGGATGGCAGGGGGGGGAATCAAGGGTGGTGCTGCGTATGGAGAAACCGACGATTTCTCGTACAACATCATCAAAGACCCAGTCCACATCCGGGACTTCCACGCCACCGCCTTGCACGTGCTCGGAATCGATCACGAGCGGTTTACGTTCAAGAACCAAGGGCTCGATTTGCGATTAACGGGGGTAGAGCCGGCGAGGGTGATCAAAGAGCTGCTGGCGTGAGCCGACGATAAGAGTCGCGACGCTAATCTCATCCGAGCCCTAAGCGTTAGCGCCGGGTTGAGGCACCCTGGAACAGCTCGTTG
>Ga0114972_10003327_pt1 | contig 12048 bp, 2 predicted proteins | sample M_140807_EF_Meta_FD_87354 | JGI IMG/M metagenome (GOLD analysis project Ga0114972, IMG submission 87354) | Freshwater microbial communities from Lake Montjoie, Canada to study carbon cycling - M_140807_EF_MetaG | ecosystem: Environmental > Aquatic > Freshwater > Lake | place: Lake Montjoie... | reverse complement strand
TGGAGTGGCTGATGCGGTGGATTACCTGTCATGGGACCCGCTGCAGGAAGACATCGTGGACCGCCTGCTCGAAAACACCTACACAGACGCAGATCTCGAAGAGTTTCAAAGCGGATTTGCGTACTAGCAGGCGGCTGCAGTTGGACTAAGCTGTCCCCTTGTATGAGCCGCATTCCTCCACTCCCCGGCATGTTTGCCACCGTCCGCAATCGCCTCGGTGTGGTTGCCTCCGTTTCGCCTTACGATCCCCGTGAAGGCAAGAGGTTGCATTTGGTCCAAATTTCTTACAAGGACCAAGGGCACCCTCTGGAGGAGCGGCTTATTTGGGAACTGGAGCCAAATGCCGAGTGTCAGCCTCCCAACAGACTGCCGGACGCCACCCAGCCTCCGATGGATCCCGCTGACTTTGACGCGATCCTGCGCTCCGCACGGTGGACAGCCACCATGCCCTACATTGACCCGGATCAGGATGGCCCCCTCGACCGGCTGCCTGTTTGTTCCCCGCTGATGGGGGCGGTGAAAGTTGAGGACTTCCAGCTTGTGCCTCTTTACAAAGCGCTCGCTATGCCGAGGGTCGCACTCCTTCTGGCCGATGACGTCGGCCTTGGAAAAACGATCGAGGCGGGGTTGATCATATCCGAGCTGCTCAACAGACGACGTATTGGACGCATCCTCATCCTCACCCCTGCCTCACTCCGCGACCAATGGCAGGATGAGATGCAGGAGAAATTTTCACTCCACTTCGAAGTCGTTGACCGTGAATCCACTCAGAAACTTCGCAAGGATGTCGGAATCGATGCCAATCCATGGCGTGTTCACGACCGGATAGTGACTTCCTACCATTATCTCAAGCAGCCGGACGTTTTCGGTTTGTTTGAAAGTGCGAGTCGGATGCCAGAGGGTTCGTCGCGGCTTCCATGGGACCTTGTGATTGTGGATGAATGCCACAACGCCATGCCCGGCGCTTTCGGCGAAGACAGCGACCTCACCGAGGCGATTCGGCGAATCCTTCCCCTCTGCGAACATCGTTTGTTCTTAAGTGCAACCCCACACAACGGACGCACGCGCTGCTTCACCGGACTCCTCGAGATGCTTGATCCTGTGCGTTTTAGCACTACATCAGAACTCAATGCTGCGGGCCGCGAACGGGTCAAGCAGGTGATGGTTCGGCGCCTCAAACGGCACATTGACGAGTCCTCTCCCGTGCGCCGTTTTTGCCGCCGACTTTCGCCAGAGGCGCTCGAACTTGAGTTGGGGACTGGAGAAACTTCGCTCTTCACAGCTTTTGAAGCATTTCGTTCCGCAATCCATCGGGCGGTGCATCAGGCAGATCGCGGACGCAAACTCGCGGGAGCCTTCGCTGTTGAAATTTTTGGAAAGCGCCTGATCAGCTCTCCTGTTGCTTTTGCAGACTCCTGGTGGCGCTCCAGAGAAGCCTTCGTCAACGCTGAGACGACCTCCGACAGTGATGTCGAAAAGGCTGGAAAGGCATCACGGCAAGAGATGTCTAGTGATTCTGAAACGGACGCCCGCGAGGCCGTCGCCTCCCGCGTCGTCGGCGGTTGGCTGCTGAACTTCAGGGACGCTGTTCAATCAGAAATTGAATGCGTAGATGCCGCACTCGAGAGGCTAGGCTTGGGCCGTGAAAAATGTCGTTCCATTGAGGCCATTACCCCGAAAGAGGACGAAAAGCTAAAACGCACCATCGCTCTTTTGGAAGATAAACTCCGTACCGACGGTGCGTGGCGCTCGGACGAGCGTATCATCATATTTACCGAATTTAAAACCACTCTCGACTATCTGCTTCGCAGGCTTCGGTCTCATTTCAAGGAAGATGCACGATTCCTGTCTCTTTTTGGCGGGATGGATCCTGCGCAACGCCGTGCAGTCAAGGACGACTTCAATAGCCACTCCGCCAAAGTACGCGTTTTGGTGGCAACCGATGCCGCTTCGGAAGGGCTTAATCTCCAGCAAACCGCGCGGTACATGCTGCACTTTGATTGTCCATGGAACCCGATGCGCCTTGAGCAGCGAATCGGTCGTCTGGATCGGCACGGTCAGGGACGCGACGTTCAGGTCTTCCACTTTACCTCCGCTCAAAGTGCGGACCTGCGCTTTCTTGCCACTGTAATCGAAAAGGTTGACCAAGTACGCGAGGACCTTGGCTCCTGCGGTGAGGTGTTCGACGCAGCACTCCGACGCAGACTCATTGAGGGGGAAGATTCCGATGCGGTCGCAGGGGACATGAAACTTCAGGTGGATTCCGCCCGTGAGCTTTGCCAGATCGATGCCGATTCCAAGGCAACCGTCGACTCGCATCCCCTCGAAGCGTTGTGTCAGGCGATTGACCTGAATCCGGCATCGATGGCACAGACTCTCGATTCTGCTCTGGCATGGGGAGGAATGGGGCGGCCTCAGCTTTCCCCAGTGGAGAGAAAAAACGCCGCTCCGGGCACATGGAAACTCCTGCGCGAATCCTTGCCCGGTTGGAAGGAGACCATCAACAGCCATGTACGCTCCCAAATGATGGGACCCGCATTGGGGGCATTGCGCGACCTCGCTTTCGGCGCGGATGCATTTGTCGCTCCTGCGGGACCTTCCGGCGAGATCAAGGTGTTCAAAAATCGATCCGACACCGTATTTGTTCATCTTGCCCATCCGTTGATGCGTCAGGGTTTGCAACGCCTCGCGCGGACCCGGAATCCGGCGAACGAAGGCATCAGTCGGTGGACTGTCCGACGGGCACCGATCCCCAGAGGCGCAGACGCCTTGGTTTTGCTGACCGTCGAGGAACTCTCTGTTAACAACCTTCGCGAGACGTTTCATCACTGGGTCCGAACGGTTGCTTTTCCTGTGTTTGATGAAGACATCAACGGGAACGTACTGCATCGTCCAGCCGCGGACTGGGCCTCCGGTTGTGAAACGCCCGCTGAAGGCGATCGTGAGGCAGCGCAGGATCTCATCCTTTCTGTGGGGCGGAAGCTGGAAGCATGGATGACAGGCCACCGGGCAGAGTTGCAGCAGCAGTTGCACAACCAGCTCGCAGCAGACATGAAAGCGGCTCGCCAAGAAGCTCAGCAAGGATTTCAGAGCCGTTCCGCTGAACTTTCAGAGCTCATCCAAGCGAACACCATCCAACGCTTCGAACGTGAGATTGCGGAGCTTCAGCAGGAATATCAGCAACGGCAACTTTGGCAGCATAACGAAGCCGACCTCCGGCAGGCGATCGCGCAAAAAACTGAGGAAATTGCTCGGCGGCGCCTCCACCTCACCGAAATGCAGACGGCTCTCCAACGCGAACGCGAACGCGTTTTGGAGCGCGTCATTCCAAACCGGTACGCATCGGACTCCGAGGCCGCTGTTTTTCCGGTGTCCATTGAAGTCCGCTTTCCCTCCAAAGGAGGTGCCCTGTGATTCAGCTTGTCGCGACTCAGGACTGGTGGAGCAGCCTCCGCCACTCGGGATTGCTTTTAGATCGGAAGCGCCTCTCCACTCTTTTCCCTGGCGACTCCGCGCCTCCCTCCATTCCGCAGCTTGAACGACTTCGCGAAACCCTGGAGCTTGGCCGGACTTTAAGTCGTGGGCAGTCTTTTGATTCGGTTGATTTTCTTCTGACCACGATCTGTGGCTTTACCGCGGACTGGAAGAAAGGTCCGCAGGTAGACGCATCGTGGTCGCGTCGTGACAGGGCGGGAACAGCAATTCGGCCAGAACGCCTGTGGACAGGATCTCAAGGAGAGACGCTACCAGTGTTTTTTAACAAAGAGTCCAAGACTCTTGGACTTGGAAAAGGCCGCCGCACGGTAAGCCGCGTTCTTTCTTGGATGCGCGCCGGCTCTGAAAAACTGGCAGTTCTCACGAATGGCAGGCAATGGCGCATCCTGTACGCTGGGCTGGACCATGAGTCTTGGTGTGAGTCCGACAGCGAACTCTGGTTTCAGGACGGTCAGGCCGCTCCTCAGCTACACGCTCTCATCCGGCTGCTTTCTCCAGAGCTATGGCGCGCTGCCGCAAAGGGAGAAAAGCCGCCACTACTAGTCGGCATCGAAGACAGTCGAAAGGGACAGGCAGACCTGTCCAGTGTCTTAGGCGAGCATGTGCGTCACGCGGTCGAACAGCTCATCGACGCCCATCAAATCGCCCTCGACGAGTTGGGAGCCGACATCCCCACTGCCGAAATTTACAGAGCGGCCGTGAGGATGGTCATGCGCCTTGTGGTGATTCTCTTTGCGGAAGCCCGCGGCTTGTTGCCGGTGGACAACACCATTTACCATACCGCCTACGGGCTCCGCGGTCTGTTGGATGACCTCGCGAAACTCAAACGCAGCCAGAAGCTAACGGTGTCGCATGGTGCCTGGCCTCGGCTGCTGGCCTTATTCCGGCTGGTTCACGAAGGCTGTTACCATCCTGACCTGCCAGTCCACGCCTACGGAGGAGAACTGTTTCAACCTGCAACAGAATCCATCTCGAACGCGGGAATTCTAAGGGCCGTTTGGATTTTCGAAAACGCCTGTTTTAAAGACGGCCTTGCTGTCGCAGATTCCTGCATTGAAGCCATCCTTTCCAAACTCACTCGTACAACCGAACGTATTCGCAGTGGAAACACGACGCGTTCTGTTTCCGTGCCGGTGGATTTTTCGGACCTGTCCAGCGAGTACATCGGGATTTTGTACGAAGGCCTGTTGGGGTACGAACTCAAGCAGGTGCCTGAAGGCGAGGTGGCCGTGCCCCTGCCTTTCGGCCAACAACCCGTGATTGCCCTCTCCCGCCTGATCGACATGACGGGAGCTGACTTCGACGAATTGGCGGAATCCTACGGAAAGGCAGCCCGTGCCGTTGAAGTCGAAGAGGAACAAGACACGGGCGAGTATCCTGAGGAGGAGCTGGAAGATGACTACTTCTCGGGCGGTGCGTATGCTGAAAATGACGACGTCATTTACGGTAGAACCCCTGCGCCATTGGCCTTGGTGGCCGAGACTTCAAGTCCCTACGGGTTCGAAGACGTTTACGAAGACGAGCGATATTTTGCACGCCACAGAAGTCCTGACGTAGCACTCAGCCACAGCCTGCAAGCAACGCTTGTTCGGACTGTCAAACACGCAAAATGGGTGCCTGAACCCAGTCGCAACGCCAGCCCAGAAAGAATGGCTAGCTACCAGCGCGAAGTCGAATCGCGGGCCGATTCGCTTGCCAAGGAGGCTCATTTTTCAGGCAAACGTTATCTGGTGCGCTGGGGAGGCACTCGCAAGGGATCCGGGTCCTTTTACACACGCCCCGGACTCTCGATTCCAACGGTCATACGCACGCTAGCGCCGCTGGCTTATGACCCGCCAAAAGCCGACTCGGGAGTAAACCGGGATGCGCCCCTCCATGAATGGACTCCCCGCAAACCCGAGGAGATTCTTGCGCTCAAAGTGTGCGACCCCGCGTGCGGCAGTGGCACATTCCCCGTGGGGGTGCTGCGTTTTCTGACGCAGGCGCTCTGGGACTCGGTGCACTATCACAAGCGCGTAGTAGGCACGGGCGACAACCGTTCGGCAGTCAGTCTTTTTGGGGAAGCACGCCCCGGTGAGTCCCTCGGGGATGAATTTCTTCCCTGTCTGCCGGAGGACGACACCTACGAACCAAGGCTGCGGGCGCGCCTCAAACGCCATGTCGCGGAACGCTGCATCTACGGCGTCGACCTTGACCCGCTCGCGGTAGAGCTGTGCCGTCTTGCGCTTTGGATTGAAACGCTGGATCCCGAGCTGCCGTTCACCTTTCTAAACCATAAAATTAAGTGGGGCAACGGTCTGGTCGGATGCTGGTTCGACCGCTTCGAAGATTATCCGGCCATGGCCTTTCATAGGCCTCAGGATGATGCTGGGGATGGAAAAGGGCGCCTCTCCCAGCAACTGAAGGCTCACAGGGACGAGATTATCAAGCCTTCGCTCAAGCGCTGGATTGAGGCTCAGGACCCCGGGGTTTTCTCATTCATAAAGTCGGTAAAATCGGTGGAACAGGAGTTTGCCGCGATCACGGCGCTTTTCTCGAAACTGCATGACTTCCCCGTCCATGAAGCGGAGGAGAGAGCGCGTTTTTACAGCGAAAAAATTGAACCGGCGCTGGCCCCTTTGCGCTTCGCTTTTGATGCATGGTGCGCGCTTTGGTTCTGGCCGCTGGAGCGGATTTCACAAATCCCCACGCCGGAGAATTTCGGAGCGCTGTCCGACGAGGCCGCGCAGACGATAATCCAGACGGCTAGCCGCATCCGCTTTTTCCATTGGGAGCTGGAGTTTCCAGATGTGTTCAACGTTCTCGGAGCAGGCTTTGACGCAATGGTTGGAAACCCGCCGTGGGAGGTTCAAAAACCGAACTCCAAGGAGTTCTTCGCCAATCACGATCCGCTGTATCTGACTTATGGGAAGCAGGATGCCCTACGCAAACAAGAGGCACTGTTCGCAGCCATGCCCGAGGTGGAAAGGGAGTGGTTGGAGTATTGCAGCCAGTTTAAGAGTCTATCTAACTGGTGCGGAAACATCGGTTTCCCTTGGGGTGATCCCGAGGACAAGTCAACTGGTGGAAACTCCTTCACCATCGCAACAGGGCGAGGCAACGCGGGACTCCATGACGTTTGGAGGCAGCTGCGCTCCCGACGCAAAGGTTATTCGGACTCAGCGCATGCATTCCGCCATCAGGGATCTGCAGACCTCAACTCATACAAACTTTTTCTGGAGCAGATGCACAACCTGCTCCGCCAAGGAGGAAGACTTGGGGTGATCGTTCCCTCCAATGTCTACACTGATAAGGGCACATCCGCTCTTCGCGGCCTCTTTCTTGACCATTGCCACTGGGAATGGCTGTTTGGTTTTGAGAACAGGGACAAGATTTTTGACATCCATCGTTCCTTCAAATTCTGCTCCGTCGTCATCGAGAAGGGAGGCAGGACCGAATTTATCCGTGCTGCTTTCATGCGCAGAAGTCTCTCGGACTGGAGCGATGCCGAGCAGTTCGTCCTGCCGTACAAGCGCGAACAGGTCGACCGTTTCAGTCCAAAAAGCCGCGCCATTCTCGAGCTCCGCTCCAAGCGCGATGCGGAGATTTTGGAGACGATGTACTCCAACGGCGTGCTGCTAGGAGACGACTCAGACCGAGGCTGGGGCCTCAAGTACGCAACGGAGTTCCACATGACCATCGACTCCAAGCTTTTCCCGCCGAGGCCAAAGTGGGAGGAAAAGGGTTACGTCCCCGACGAGTACGGGCACTGGTTGCAGGGCAACTGGGAGCCCGTTGGCCATGCGGCTTGGCGCACTGCGGACTGGGAGACCGCCCACTGGAACCGCGCCCGTTCTATTTTGAGGAGGCCCGAGGGCGTCATTCTATCGCGGGACGGGATGCAGATGATACGCGTCGGAGATATCCGCGACGTGGCTCTGCCCCTTTACGAGGGCCGGATGATTGACCACTTCGACTTCAGCGCAAAAGGCTGGGTGAGCGGCAAAGGCCGATCAGCCAAGTGGCGCGACATCCCTTGGGACCACAAGGTGATCGAACCGCAGTTTTTGATGGGCGTGCGCCACGCTGAAGAATCCAACGAATTAAAGCTCTCTTTTTTGGATATTGGCTCTGCGACCAATGCAAGGTCGATGACTGCGAGCGTCGTGCAGGGTTATCCGTGTGGAAATGTAGCACCAATTTTCAGGAGAGGCGGCAATAAACTTCAAACGATGGCCCTGTTAGCGCTTTTGAATAGCTTCGTATACGACTTCGCTGTGCGTGCCAGACTCGGAGGTCTCCACCTTAATTATTTCGTAGTGGAAGAGACCCCATTAGCTTCTCTTGAAAGCTTAAAACCGTTAACTGATTTACTTGCTCTTGTTGTCCTTCGATTGAATCACGCGGCTTCATCCGCCGCTTTATTGTGGAACGAAGAACCGAGGGCTACGGGGACAAAATGGCGAATGAATTGGGCCGTTACTGCTCGGGAAAGGATGCGACTCCGTGTTGTTTCTGAAACGTTGGCCGCCCATTGTTTTGGAGTCTTGGTAGACGATATCAAAGGCGTGCTCGCCGATTGCGATCACCCTTCTGCGTGCGTGCGTTCTGATGCATTTGCCCGAACGCTGGATCCCAAGGGGTTCTGGCGCGTGGACAAGGAGAAGGATCCGGAACTGAGACACACGGTTCTGGCTCAGGTGGCTTTCGCTGATTTGCAGAAAATGGGACTCGAAGCGTTTTTGTCTCAGAACAACGGAGAAGGCTGGATGCTCCCGGAAACCCTCCGGCTTGCAGACTACGGCTTGGGACAAGGCGACTACCGCGCGAGCCAACCGCAACCCGTGGCTTCCCGCCTCGGCCCGCGGTTTTACGAATGGCAGCTCGAGGGAACGATCGAAGAAAGTTGGGAACAATGCCGCCGCCACGCCAAGCTTATTGAAGCAATTCGAAAGCGCTGACGCCCACCTGCTGGATCGCAATTTTCTGCCCCCCAACCGTACTTTTGCCATGCCCCTAAATCCCATTGCGTTTACAAACCGGGTGGTCGCCAGTTTTCTGCGTTACCAGCTCACCGCATATCCGTTTGCAGACCGGCGCTTGGACACGCAGATGAGGGATTTGCTTTCGCTCGACAAGACTCGCGCTACTCCTCTTCTGAAGGGGCCCTATCTCACGCTGAGCCTCCCCTTTGAAAAGGGCTGCTCCGTGCTGCGCCTTATTGAGGAGAACCTCCTCCATCCACTGATGCGGGAGCGCATCCCTGCCTCGATCGAAAATGTCTACAAACATCAGGAAGAAGCCATCCGAGCGATAGCCTCCGGAAAGACGACCCTGATTTCCACGGGTACAGGATCGGGAAAAACGGAGTGTTTTTTGTATCCGGTCATCAGCAAATGCCTGCAATTGGGGGCTTCCGAAGAAAAACCCGGTATCAGCGTCGTTCTCGTGTATCCAATGAACTCGCTGGCCGAAGACCAGCTTTTGCGGTTGCGCAGTCTGCTTGCGGGCACGGGGATCACCTTTGGGATGTATGTGGGAAAGACTCCCCGCAGAAGAGCGGATGTATCCGGCATACGGCTCCCCCTCGGCGCCTCAAGCGCGGATTACGAGCGCTCGCTCGCGGATGAAAAGCAGCGGGGCTCCGGACAGACGGTGCACCCGGCTGAGGAAATTTGTTCGCGCGAAGAAATGCGGACGCTTGGGGGGCAGCCGCGCATTTTGCTGACAAATGTCAACCAGCTAGAGCTTCTGCTGACCCGACAGCAAGACATCGAACTGTTTGCCGACGTGCGGCTGGATTATCTGGTGTTTGACGAAGCGCACACCTTCACCGGCGCGCAGGGAGCGGAAACCGCCTGTCTCATCCGGCGACTCCTTCAGTACTGCGGAAGGCAACCGAGGGAGACACGCTGCGTGGCCACTTCAGCGACTATCGTGGATTCGAAGGACCCGAGCGCTGCTGTGCGTTTTGCAAGTCGTTTTTTTGGAGTGCCAGCAAGCGAGGTTGTTACCATTGGAGAGTCCTATTCCGCAATACCTTGGCCGGAAAAACGGTGGAGCACGATTGCGCCGACGAACTCGGCTCGTGTTCTTGAGGAATGTGTCGCTGCTGTGGGCGAGGAGCTTCCAGCGGAACGAGGACATAAAATCCGGAGTGCCTTCAAGCAACTCACCGCGAGGGAACTTCCTGACACCCCTGACATCGAGAATTGTTTGTACGGCGCGCTTCAGGAGGCGGAGGCAATATTCCGACTAGCAGAGCTTCTGAAACATCCGCTGTCCCTCGCGGATACTGCGCTTCAATTAGGGGTGAGCCTTGGGCGCACTTGCAGCGAGGAGGAGGTATTGGGCTGGTTGACCTTGGGTGCGGCCGCAGTGAAGGAGGGACGTCCCTTGGTGCGTCCCGTGGTGCACGCGTTCCTGCGCGGGATCGGAGGGGCGACGGTGGCGTTCCCCTCGGAGGATAATGCGCCTGTGCTTCATTTCTCCGCCGAAGCTGGAGAAGTGAAGGCGGATCCGTTTCGGATGCCGCTCGCGACCTGCACCACCTGCGGTCAGCATTATTTCAGCACGCATCTGCATGACTTTCAGCATATCGGCAGCGATGTCGGAGGCGGGCAGGCGTCGGGAGATCAACGCTACTGGCAGCCGTTGGAATTGGCCAAGGGAGGCAAGCGCTGCATTCTGGTGGACGCCTTGGTTTCTGGAGAGACGTTTCCCGCCGACAAAGTCGTCGAGGTCAAGCTGTGCAGGCACTGCGGCACCCTGCATGAACGAGGCGTCGGTATTTGTCTCCAGTGCGGAAGGCCGGATCCAAAGGTGACGCTCGTTTCAGTTCGGACCAACCCCGATCGCGAAGGGCACCTCAGCTCCTGTTTGGGTTGCGGCGCGACGGGACGTGCTATTGGGAATAGTTTCCGCGAGCCTGCTCGCCCAGTGCGGACGACCAACGTTGCGGACATCCACGTTCTCGCTCAGGACATGATTAACAACCTAGATCCACGCAGGTTGCTTGTGTTTTGCGACAACCGGCAGGATGCGGCTTTCCAAGCCGGTTGGATGAGGGACCACGCCCGAAGGTTCCGCCTGCGCTCGATTATTGCCGAGGCGCTGACACACAACCCGCAGGGAATCGGAATTGGCGACCTTACGCAGTCGCTTTCAGACCTTTTTAAGGATGATGAGGCGCTCTCCCATGCGCTGCTGCCGGAAGTGTGGCGCGTCGCCTCAAAGGGTGCAGAAAAAGCGCACGCGAAGGAGCGGGAAAAATTCCTTCGTATGGCCATTTTGAGGGAGGTCTCTCTTTCTCCCAGACAAGTGCTTGGTTTGGAGCCGTGGGGCAGGATGCGCGTAAAATACGACGGCCTCACCGAAAATCTGCCCTTCGTGGTGAGCCTTTCCAAAAGACTTGGACTTCCACCGGAGGCAGTGTGTGACGGAGTGACCACTTTGCTGGATCACTTTAGAAGGCATAGAATCCTTTTCGACGAGGTACACCAAACTTTCTCCAAATACTGGAACGATGGGGATGCCGAGGTTCAAAATGGGTATCTTCCCTCCATGGATCCGCCGACGGGCACAAAGCTAGAGCTGCTCTCCGGCGAGAATTCCGATTACGCCATGACTTGGATTCCCAAGTCGGGGGATACTTTCGTGAAACAGGCCGTCCGGAAATGGGGCGTAGTTGATGCGGATTTGTTGCCTTTGCTTGGGGAGGTGTTTGCCTTTTTCAAATCCGGTGGCTGGCTAGCTCCCGTGACCTTGTTGGGTGCGAAGGGAAATAGTCTGCCCGGTCAAAGCGGGCTGTTTCAGGTTGCCGTGGCGAAGCTGAGGTTGTTCCAGTCCCAAGGTGTATGGAGATGCAAGCGTTGCAGCCGGCGTTCAACCCGTCCCACGCCCCACAAAAATTGCCCCGCCTATCGATGCACCGGAACGCTAGAGCATTTCAGTGAAAATACAGACGACTACAACCTGAGTCTGCTCGACGGCCAGTACGACCTGATCCGCCCGGAAGAACACACGGCTATGGTCCCGCACGACAAACGGGAACGCATCGAAAACTGGTTCAAGGATCCAAAATCGCCGCGAGTGAATACTCTGGTGTGCACGCAAACTCTGGAGATGGGCGTGGACATCGGGGCGCTGGATGCCGTGCTCATGCGCAATGTCCCTCCCCTGCCCGCCAATTACTGGCAGCGGGTTGGGCGAGCGGGCCGACGGAACAGGATGGCCGTCGATGTGACCTATTGTCGAGATATCAGCCATGACCGTGCCTATTTCAAAGAGCCTGAAAAACTTCTAGGTGGCCGAGTGGACGCTCCCACTTTCAATCTTTCCAATGAGCTCATGGTGCGTCGGCACATTCACGCGACGGTCATCACTCACCTGCAGCGGGCGGCCTTGGTAGACCAAGGACTGAAGGCGACTTTGGACGAGGCGTTCCCGACTTTCGTACGAACCTGGCTGTTTGAAGCAGACGGCGGAGAGATCCGCAAACGACTGCCTGACTTACGCGTGTTGCAGGGCGTGGTTGTCTCAAAACTTGTCGATCTGCTCGACTACACGAAATCG
>Ga0114972_10003325_pt1 | contig 12052 bp, 7 predicted proteins | sample M_140807_EF_Meta_FD_87354 | JGI IMG/M metagenome (GOLD analysis project Ga0114972, IMG submission 87354) | Freshwater microbial communities from Lake Montjoie, Canada to study carbon cycling - M_140807_EF_MetaG | ecosystem: Environmental > Aquatic > Freshwater > Lake | place: Lake Montjoie... | reverse complement strand
GCAGGTGGTGGAGGAGGGAGGGAAACTTGTCTGTGGGGTGATGGGCATTGTGGTGAGGGCGGCGCCGATCGGGGCCTTTGGAGCCATGGGATACACCGTTGGCGGGTTCGGCTTGGGCTCCCTCAACAAGCTTCTCGCCCTGATGATGGGATTTTATCTGACCTCGGGCATCTTTGTGGTGGTGGTGCTGGGGTTGATTCTCAAAGCCTCGGGCCTCTCGATCTTCCGTTATCTGGCTTACATCAAGGATGAGTTGCTGTTGGTCTTGGGGACCAGCTCCTCGGAGACGGCCTTGCCCGGGATCATGAGGAAGATGGAAAAACTGGGTTGTGCCAAGTCCACGGTCGGCTTGGTCATTCCAACGGGATACAGCTTCAATCTTGACGGCACGAACATCTACATGGCCATGGCGGCGGTTTTTCTGGCGCAGGCCACCAACACCAAACTGGATCTTTCCCATCAGATCGCACTGTTGGTGGTGGCCATGATCACCTCCAAGGGGGCCAGCGGGGTGACCGGAGCCGGTTTTGTCACCTTGGCGGCCACCCTGGAGGCGGTTCCCGGCATTCCCTTGGAGTCGTTGGCCATCCTGGTGGGGATCGACCGATTCATGAGCGAGTGCCGGGCTTTGACGAACTTCATCGGCAACAGCGTAGCCACGGTGGCCATCAGTCGGTGGGAGGGTGAGGTGAGTGCCGAAACCCTGCAGAAAAACTTTCGGCAAGCCGCAGGAAAGGCATCCTGATCCCGTGAGACTTGGTCTGGCTTTGGTTTGGGGGTTTTTTCAATTCGTTCCGTGGTGTTCCGCTGGTGCAGGGGCGGCCCCAGAAGGGAAAGGTGAGGTCATCGTGGGAGAGGGAGATCGGGCCATCCAGGTGTTTACCTACAAACCGAAGGGTTTTTCCAGCGGGCCGATCTTTTTCGTGTTTCATGGAGCCAAAAGGAATGCGGAGGATTATCGGAACTGGAGCATCGCTTTGGCGGAAAAACACCATGCGATGGTGGCGGCGCCTTTTTTTGATCAGGAAAGGTTTCTGGCCCATCTGTACTCTTGGGGTGGAATTCTGACCAAAGATGGAAAATTGCGGGATCGGAAGGATTGGTCGTACCCCATGGCCACCGAGGTCATTCAGACCATTCTGAAGCGGGAGGGGAATCCCAAGCGCGAGCATTACCTCATCGGCCATTCCGGGGGTGGGCAATTTCTCAGCCGGTACGTGGCCATGGAACCGGTGACCGCCAAACGGGTGGTGTCCGCCAATGCCGGAACCTATGCCTTTCCCCGTTTGGATTGGGATTGGGGGTACGGTTTTGGAAAGTTACCCAACGAGCTGCAGAGTGAGGGGCGTTTCAAAAAAATGCTGGAGACCCCGATGACGATTTACCTCGGGATGGCTGATATCCTCCCCGAGGGGGAAAACTTTGACGCCTCTGCCGAGGCCAATCGCGAGGGGGAATTTCGGTTGGAAAGGGGTCGGAATTTTTTCGAGTACGGACAAAAATTGGCCAAGACCAAGGGCTGGAAATTCAATTGGACCAAAGTGGAGGTGCCCAATGTCGGTCACGACGCAAACCTCATGATCAATGACTTGCGCATGGAAAAGGCGTTGGGATTTTAATAGGCAAGCTGATCGCTGTTCCAAGCGTATCTGATACTTGCGTTGCACCGGTTGCCAATCGGGTGCATTTCCCGACACTCGATCCGATGACCAAAATTCATCCCACCGTGCCCACGGATCGCTTAGGACGATCGGTTCCAAAAAACGAATGGGTAAAGCAGTGGGTGCAGGAAACCGCCAAGCTGACCGAGGCAGATCATGTCTTCTGGTGTGATGGGTCTGAGGCAGAAAAGGAATATCTGACCCAACAGGCGGTGCAGCAGGGGGTCTTGATTCCCCTCGATCCCAAAAAATGGCCCCGCTGTTACTACCATCACTCCAACCCCAACGACGTGGCCCGGGTGGAGCAGTGTACCTACGTCTGCACCCGTCGGCAGAAGGAGGCCGGTCCCACCAACAACTGGATGGATCCGAAGCAGATGCGGCTGAAGTTGCGCGGTTTCCTCTCGGGGGCGATGAAGGGACGGACCCTTTTTGTCATCCCGTATCTGATGGGACCGCCCGGATCTCCGCTCTCCAAAGTCGGGGTCGAACTAACCGACTCGATCTACGTCGTATTGAGCATGCGGATCATGACCCGCATGGGGAGCGTGGCCTGGGATCATTTGGGGGATTTGGATGAGTTCAACCGCGGAACCCACAGTGTCCTGGATTGCAACCCGGAACGTCGTTTCATCTGCCATTTTCCCGAATCCAACGAAATCATTTCCGTCGGTTCGGGATACGGCGGTAACGCCCTATTGGGGAAGAAGTGCCTCGCCCTGCGGATTGCCTCCTTCCTGGGTCGCGACGAGGGATGGTTGGCGGAACACATGCTGATTCTTTGCGTGGAGGATCCGGAGGGACGCAAAACCTACGTCGCCGCCGCGTTTCCCTCGGCCTGCGGCAAGACCAATTTTGCCATGATGATTCCTCCTTCCCAGTACCGCGGTTGGAAAGTCACCACCATTGGCGACGATATTGCCTGGATGAAGCCGGGAGAGGATGGACGTCTGCGCGCGATCAATCCGGAGAACGGCTATTTCGGGGTGGTTCCGGGAACCAACGAGAAATCGAACCCCAATGCCATGAAAATCATGGCGCATGACACGATCTTTACCAACGTGGCCCGTACCCCGGACGGGGATGTCTGGTGGGAGGGGAAAGACAATCCGCCTCCCACCAACCTGATCGACTGGAAAGGAAATCCTTGGAATCCCAGCAGCGGGGAAAAAGCCGCCCATCCCAACAGCCGTTTTACCGCCCCGATGACCAACAACCCCGCCCTCGCTCCCGAGGCCAACGATCCGGGGGGCGTGCCGGTCAGTGCCCTGATTTTCGGGGGCCGCCGTGCCTCCACCATCCCGCTGGTTTTCCAGGCTTTCAGCTGGTTCCATGGGGTTTTTGTCGGGGCCTCGATGGGTTCGGAGATGACAGCCGCCGCGGTTGGCGGACATGGACAGGTCCGGGGCGACCCGATGGCGATGCTGCCGTTCTGCGGCTACAACATGGGTGATTACTTCGACCATTGGATGGACATGCGGAAGAGCATCAAGATCCTGCCCCGTATTTTCCACGTGAACTGGTTCCGCAAGGATGCCGAAGGGAAATTCTACTGGCCGGGCTTCGGCGATAACATGCGTGTGCTGGAGTGGATCATCGGCCGCTGTCACGGCCAACGGGACGCCCGCGAGGGTTCCATCGGTTGGGTGCCGCGCTACCAAGACCTCAACACCGAGGGGATTGAGGGAATGACAGCCGCAAGATTTGCTGAAATGATGAAGATTGATCCGGACGAATGGCGGCGCGAGCTGGTCTTCCAAAACGAGCTTTTCCTGAAGATTTACCACGAACTGCCGAAGGAGCTGATTTACCAGCGGGAGCTGTTGATCGCCCGGCTCTAAACTCAAAAAGGAAACACCCATGAAACACACCCTGCCCCTGCTCGCGATCGCCTTGCTGTCCCTGGTGGTGACGGCTCCAGCTCAGGAAGAGCCCGCCAAAAAGAAGAAAATGGCGCCTCTTAACGCCGCCGCCGGTCCCGTGGCCGGAAAGATCTACATTGTGACTCCGGCCAAAAACCGTTTCACCGTGCGCTTGGATCAGCCGATCGTAACGCCGGAGAAAACAAACAAAGTGGTGGCCTTTCTTTTGGCGGAGGGAGCCAAAATCACCATCGATGGGGGCGAGGGGAAGTTGGAAGGGCTGCAAAAGGGCATGAAGGTTACCGTCACGCCCCAGGCGACCGACCTGGGCAAGGCGGAGAAGGTTGAAGCGGCGAAAGCTGCGTCTGGGGAGGAAAAGAAATCGGTGGAGTCGGAAGAGTAAGGATTGCGTCTTTTGGTAGGGCAGGGTCGATGACCCTGCCGTGGATGAAACGCTGAATGTTTATGGATATGATACGGCAGCCTCATCGAGGCTGCCCTACCGGTGTAAAATTGAGAATTCAGAATTGACAACTGGTAGGGTCGGCTACCCCTAGCCGACCATGTGGGACGCGGGTCGTTGAATCGTGAGCATGGACGGTTAAGGGTAACCGTCCCTACTTACTCTTCCGTTTCGGTAGGTTCCGGTTTGCCCGGCTTGGGGCGTTTTTGCCACTCCGCCCCAGTGACCGCCATGGGTTCCTTGCCGGCTGCCCAGCGCACGCCGTTCTCGATGAGGTGATAGACCGGCTGGAAAGGTTTTTCCGGGTGGGGGCTGTAGCAGATGACACGCCCTTTTCCGTATTCGCTTCGGGCGATGGCTGTTTTGCCAGGCATCACCCCCATCGGCACGCCCGGGGGTACATTTTCCTTGGCCACCTCGGTCTGGTAGACGGCCAGTTCCTCATAAGGCGGGAGGGCGTCGTTGGTGCCTCGCCCGTAGAGTGGCCCTTGGCCGTAATAAACCTCCACTTCTTTTTCCGGGTGGCCGAGTGCTTGTTGGCCGGGGTCGGTCAGGGTCAGGATGATGTTTCCCTTGCCCCGGGCCCAGTGCTGGCGGTCGATGACCTGGGCGTTGATGAGGGAGAGTGACCAAGGGTAATAGGAGGAGGCGAGGTAGGCACCGGCACAGATGCCGACATATCCGCCCCCGTTCTTGACGAACTGCTGGATGGCCTCCCGACCGGATGTTTCCAGATTGGTGGCCTGTTTGCTGCCCGACCCTCCCGGCATGATCAGGACTTCGAGGTTGGTCAGCACGCCGCCACGGATGTCCTCGGGTTTCACCCGCTGAACCGCGAATCCCTTTTGGGGGGTGAGAATGGTCGAGAATACTCGAACGATTCCGGAGGCTTTGGCTTCGTTGGTGGAGTGGGAGTAAACACCCACCCGCATGGGTTCGGAAGACCAACCCAGGAAGGGGATCGCCAAAATTCCAAGCCAGAGGATCACGCGCATGGGGAATGGTAGGGACGGCTACCCTTAGCCGTCCATGTTGACTCTCGGTCGTTGGACGTTCCACATGGACGCGTAGTGGTACGCGTCCCTACCGGATAAAATAATTTATCCCCATCTACGGCCCCAGGCGTATCTGATAAAATCGTCTCGAAAATTGGTTGGCGTTGGTGTCGGTCCAAACAAACGGGAAAGTTCCGGGGGTGTTGGTGGAAATTGTCGACCAGTTTGTCAGGTTGGTGGAGGCCATCAGGATATAGTCTGGACCGGTTTGCCCTTGGATCGAGAGGTGAAGTTGAGGAGTGGCATTGGATCCGATGGCCACATTCGACCAGTTGAGGGAAACGATGGGCGTCTGTGCCGGCGCCACGTTGATGATGTTTGTATTGGTGGTGGTGAGGAAATTGGTGCCGTTGTCCGTGACCCGCATCACGATGGGGTAAGACTGGCCGGACTGGGCAATCGTGGGACGCCAGGTGATGGTTCCGTTGGCCGAGTTAAAATTGGCCCCGGCGGGGAGTCCGGAAAGGACGGAGTAGGTCAGGACATCGCTTTCCACATCCGTGGCAGGGTTGGCGAGGGTGAGGTTGAATCCGGGATTGATGTTGGTGTTGAGGACTGAACTGAAAACTGGGGCGTCGTTGACCGGTTTGACGGTGAGAAAATACCAGCCGGTGCCCACCCCGCCGTTGGCTCCTTGCTGATAAACCATGATGACCACATTGGATCCGTAGGCGTTCGGTCTGGGACTGACGACCAGTGTGCGGGCGGTGCCGGTTCCTCCCCAAAGGAAGCCGCTCGCGTCCACCACATTGGTGTCGGAGGATTCTCCCCAAATGGAATTGGTGGCGTTGGCCAAGGTGATGTTGGAAGTGGAGGTGAAGCCGTCCTCCGTGATCGTTTTGTCGCTGAAGCTGACGATGGAGGGAGGGGTGGCCGGGGTGTCCAAGGTCATCTCCAAATGGTATTTGACGTATTCATCAATTGACGCGATCAGGTTGGAGGCAAAGATGGCCCGCACAGCCAGGTCCTCGCTGTAGGTTGAGGTCGCGGACTTGGCCCGCACGTTGGTGTAGTTGCATTCGATCTGAATGGCATCGATGGTGCCGCCGTTGGCCGTGCCGTAGGTCTGCACGTTGTACCCGCCGTTGAAATAGACATTGGTCACCCCGTTTGAAACCCCTTGGTTCGGGTAAGTCGGGCTGGGCACGCAGGGGAAACCCCGACTCTCCAGAAGCCCCCCGAGGCTAAAAGATCCTCGCAACAGTTGCACAAAACTCTGGCGGGACCTGGAACTCAACGCCCGGATGGTTGAGCCCGTCTCATCGCTGGTGGAAAAGGATGATTGGAACATCTGGGAATCCGAAAGGTCGTAGCCAATCTCATTTCGCTGGATGGTGTGGCCGTGCCCATGGAGGTCGATATAGAGACCGCGACCGTAGTTGTTGCTCACCTGCCCCCGGGCCTTACCGATGTAAGCGTGGAACTCCCGCCAAACGGTTTGCGTGTTGGTATTGTCTTGGGCCCCCTCAATGATGTCCCGGTTGCAATCCACTTTCGATCGATCGACGTCGCAAATGATCACATGGGGGTAGCGCCCGTAGCGATTGTAGGTGGCGGTACGGATCGATCGAGCTAGGTTGGCGGTCCACAGGTCGGGATCCGTGGTCACGTTATAGCTTGAGGTGTTTGTCCGATTCGGCAGTTCGGAAGGTGTCAGATCTCCGCCGTGAGGGGCGGAGATGATTAGAGGAAGGTTGCCGGCGATGTACTCGGTGTAGTTGCTGCGACCCCAGTAAGTGGTGCCTGGGGTGTAGCTTGAAAGGTTGGTTTGTCCAAAGGAGAGGCTGGAAAACATAAGAATTGCTGGAACAAAAAACCGCTTGAGAGATTTCGCAAGCGTTTGCTTCCAAAATCCCCATGCTCCAGCACCTTGGGAGGTATGTAATATACGGATAGTATTGATTAGCACATATTTAAATATTTTCAATTAGGCCGGTTTAGGCCCTTTTCGTTCAACGAGATGCTGTGCTCTCCGGTAGGGTCGGTTATCCTTAACCGACCATGTAGATGGTCGAACGTTAGGTCATAGGCATGGACGCCTATGGGTAGGCGTCCCTTCCAGCGCGAGATTTCCGGAGATCGGTTTTAAGGTTTGCGATTCGGGTTGTTCCCATGGACGATGAGATTGCGCCCATGACCTTCTCCCTGATTGAAACTTTGGCCATTGCGGCCGGTGGCATCTTGTTGGGGAAGGGAATGGTGCGGATCTTTCCACTCCTTCGTGAGCTCTGCTTGCCCGAACCCGTCCTCGGGGGGCTTCTCCTCTGCGTTCTTTTTAGTTTCAGCGAAATGTTCGGAGCCCAACCGCTCCAGTTTGATCTCACCTTGCAAACCCCACTGATGATCGCCTTCTTCCTATCCATCGGTTGGATGGCTTCCTGGAAAAACCTGCGGGCCGGTGGAAAAGATGTGATTCGGTTTTTTATCCTCTGTGGTCTGATTCTGATTTCTCAAAATCTTATCGGCATGGGCATTGCCAAGGCATTGGGACAGAACCCACTTGTGGGTGCTTTGGCCGGATCGGTCTCTTTGGCGGGTGGGCCCGGCACCGCCTTGGCCTTTGCCCCCGCCTTTGAGAAAGCCGGAGTGGTTGGAGCAGGGCCGATCGGCACGGCGGCAGCCTTGGCGGGAATCATCATGGGAGGCGTGCTGGGTTCTCCCATGGCGGCCCGGCTCATTGCTCGATATCATCTGCATGCCGGCCCGACCGGCTCGGTTAAGAAGGTTGAGATGGAGGAGAGTCCAATCACAGCGGCAGGACATCCGGACATGAATGCGGGCAACCTGATGAATCATTTAAAGTTCTTCTTCCTGGTGATGGCGTTGGGAGCGGTGGTGGGGCAGTGGATCCAGGCGAGGGGCATCACCCTGCCGATCTATATCGGGGCGATGATCGTCGCGGCGCTGTTGAGAAACTGGCACGATCTCGGAAAGGGCGGTGCGCATAAAATCAAACTTTCCCATGATTGGATCGAGGAGTTGGGCTCGATTGCACTCTCCTACTTTTTGGTGACCGCCACCATGACCCTACAGCTCAAACAGTTGGCCGGTTTGGCTACGGTCCTGGTGGCCATCTTGGTGGTGCAGGCGGTTTGGATTTGGATTCTAGGTTCTTGGTTGGTCTTCCGTTTTTTTGGGAAAAACTACGATGCGGCGGTCATCGGAGCAGGTTTTACCGGGTTTATGCTGGGAACGACGGCCAATGCCATGGCGAATTTGAATGCCATCACCAAACGGTATGGGTCGGCTCCGCGGGCCTATCTGGTGGTGCCGTTGGTGGGTGCGTGTGGAACGGATTTTGTGAATGCCGCCGTCATCACGGGCCTGCTGGCGATGTTTAAATAGGGACGCCTAAAAATCCACGACTCACGATTCAAAACCGGTAGGGACGCCTACCCCTAGGCGTCCATGCGGGTAGCTCAACGGTCCAAGATCGATGACCAACACGGACGGGTAAGGGTACCCGTCCCTACCGGTGCACAATTTTCAGATTTAATTTGGTAGGGACGCCCACCCCTAGGCGTCCATGCGGGTAGCTCAACGGTCCAAGATCGATGACCAACATGGACGGGTAAGGATACCCGTCCCTACCGGTGCACAATTTTCAGATTAAATTTGGTAGGGACGCCTACCCCTAGGCGTCCATGCGGGTAGCTCAACAGTCCAAGATCGATGACCAACATGGACGGGTAAGGATACCCGTCCCTACCGGTGCTCGGGCGAGGGGTCGCAACACATATGGCCAAACCGATGCGTGGGAAACCAAACCCGCGCGGACCGGATTTTGCAGGATGTATTTCCATTTTTGCTGGGCGCTGGCTTCTGACCGTAGTCTGTGATCGAAGAATCCGCGTTGCCATCGAATCTTCAGGCGTTTGGCGGCAAGACGTTTCCATGACGAGATCACGGATTCCAAAGTTCGTTTCCCTTGGATCGAGAGAATCGCATGAAAATGATCTGGCATGAGAACCGCTAGCTCTACATGCCAAATTTTCCGATGGTGATAATCCTGAATTAAATCCAAAAGCCTAAATCCTGTTTCCGGGTGGCAGAGCTGGTTCGTTCCCGGAGGTCGTGTGCAGATCGTTATAAACCATTCTGGAAATTCGATACCCGCTGAAGGGCGATGATCTAGGACTTTTCGATGGGTGAAGAGAATGTCCACATAAGATTTAACCGAAAAAACCGTGAAAGGATGCGGTGAAATCGGTAGGGAAGAAATTTGGTAGGGATCGTTACCCTTAACGGTCCATGCCCATCATTCAACCATCGATTGCCAACATGGACGGCTAAGGGTAGCCGTCCCTACCGGTGCACGGGTGGTCGAATGATTGGTAATCATCATGGACGGCTAAGGGTAGCCGTCCCTACCGGTGCTCGGGTGGTCGAATGATTGGCAATCAACATGGACGGGTAAGGATACCCGTCCCTACCGGTGCACAGATGGTCGAACGATCGACAATCAAGATGGAGACCGGTAAGGGTACCGGAACCTACCGCGTCCCCGCCGCCAGACCCACGCACCGGGGATCGGATGCGCCATCGAAGGATCCGTCGGGATTCCGGATCAGAATTTGACTGAACCCAAAATTGTCCTCCTCGGCCAACTGATGGCCCAGCGCCTTTAATTTCTCCTTCACCTCCGCCGGCACAGCTTTCTCGATCCGGATCTGGTCCGGCGACCACTGGTGATGGAAGCGAGGCTGCGACACCACTTCCTTGGGATTCATCTTGGCATCCAGCGCGTAACTCAGTCCGAGAAGCACCTGGGAAATGATCGTCGGCCCGCCCGCTCCTCCGATGGCCATCAGCACCCGGTCGTCCTGCATCACCAGCGTGGGGCTCATGCTGGAGAGGGGGCGCTTTCCGGGCTCGATGGCATTAGCCTCGCCTCCCACCAGTTTGAAATGGTTGGGCACACCGGGGGCCACGGCAAAGTCGTCCATCTGGTTGTTCATCAGAATGCCGGTGCCGGGAATCACCACCTTCGAACCAAACGCCGTGTTGATCGTGGCCGTGCAGGAGACCCAGTTGCCCTCGGCGTCGGCCACGCAGAAATGGGTGGTGTGCTTTTCAAAACAGTTGTTCTGCCAGTCCGGCGGCGTCCCGTGCTCCACCGAAGTGGCTTTTTTGGGATCGATCTTCGCCGCCAGCTCCTTGGCATAGACCGCGTTGGTCAGCCCGCGCGGAACCTTCACGAAGTCGGGATCTCCCAGCCAATATGCCCGGTCGGCAAATGCGAGTTTCATCACCTCGGTCATCCGGTGCAGGAACTCCGCCGTTCCCGGTTTTGGCATCTCCGGTCCCAACGCTTCCAGGATATTCAGCATCTGGGCCACATGAACTCCGCCGGAGCTGGGCGGGGGAAATCCCAGGATTGTCCAACCCCGGTACGAGGAGGTGAGGGGAGTTCGTTCCTTGGTCTTAAAATCTTTAAAATCCTTGGCCGTCAGAATTCCGCCGTTCTCTTTCATGTAGTTCTCCACGGACTTGGGAAACGCGCCCCGATAAAACCAGTCCGATCCCTCCTTGGCGATCTGCCGGTAGCTTTCCGCCAGATCTTTCTGGATGATCTTTTCGCCCTCAAGATAGGGCGAGCCGTCTGCTTTCAAAAAGATGGCCTTGGAGGCGGGAAAGATGGCGAGGTTGGTGGCCTGACCCGCCAGTTTCTTTGCGTAGACGCGGTCGATGGGGAATCCTTCCGCAGCGTGGCGAATGCCCGGCTCCAGCGCTTTCCCAAACGGAAGTTTGCCGTGCTTCCGAACCGCCTTCTCGTACACCGCGAGAGCCCCGGGTGTGGCTGAGGCAAGGGGACCCGTCTTGCTCAGCTCTGAAACCGGCTTCCCATCCTTGAGATACATATCCCGTGAAGCCTTGGCTGGAGCGGTCTCCCGGCCATCGATCGCCACGCAAGTTCCGTCGGCCAGACGGGCCAGAAAGAAACATCCGCCGCCGATGCCCGAGTTGTGTCCGTCCACCACGCCGAGGGTGAGCGCCACGGCAGCGGCGGCATCGATGGCATTTCCGCCGGCTTTCAGCGCATCCAACCCGGCCTGAGTGGCGAGCGGTTGGACGGAGGCCACATATCCTTCCGTGGCTCGTGCGGTGGCGAGGGTGGCGGCCATCACGATGGGGATATAGAGACGCACGGCGGGGCGCTTACTCCCCGGCGGCCACGTTGGTCCGGCGTTCGTCGGCAAAAGCCTCGCGTTTTCCGTCCGGCATCATCCGCACCACATTCACGCTCCCAAAGTAGTATTGGTTTTTTTGTTTGAAGCTGATCTGCCAGTTCTTTTTCAGCTCTTCCGCCAGGGGGGCGTCGAATCCCTCCTCCAGATCCAGGGCGTTCTTCGGCTCGCTGGGACTCTTCGCCCGCTTGAGGTGGAAGCGGGGTTGGTCGATGGCCGCCGCCGGATCCATGGAAAAATCGATCATGTTGCTCAGGACCTGGTAAACCCCGGTGGGAATGCGGTCCGAGGCGGGGGAGCCGATGGCGATTACTGGTTTGCCTTTCTCCATGACGATGACTGGTGCCATCGTGCTGCGGGGACGTTTGCCAGGCTCGGCGGAATTCACATATTTTCTCGGCCCGAAGCCGAAGTTGGAGAGGCTGTCGTTGAGGAGAATTCCCGTGCCGGGGGCCACCACCGCCGCCCCCCAATGCAGGCTGAGGGATTGGGTGGCGCAGACGATGTTGCCGGCCTTGTCCATGACGATGAAGTGGGTGGTTTCAGCGCTTTCGGGCGACTCGTCCGTCTCCGTCGTGGCGGGGGGCATGGCTTCCAGGGACTTCTCGGCCAAATCGGCCAGGCTCTCCTTGGAAAAGACCTTGTTGATTCGTTCGGTCCGGTCTTCCGTGTCGGCGAGGTTGGACGCGACGACGGGGTAGATGTTTTGCCAAGCATGGGCGACCTGCTCAATCCTGCCCAGACTCATGGAGGCGAGGGTTCCCCAGACTTTGCTCTCGAGGGATTTCAGCGTCAGCAAGACGGTGGCTCCGCCGGTGATGGG
>Ga0114972_10003324_pt1 | contig 12055 bp, 11 predicted proteins | sample M_140807_EF_Meta_FD_87354 | JGI IMG/M metagenome (GOLD analysis project Ga0114972, IMG submission 87354) | Freshwater microbial communities from Lake Montjoie, Canada to study carbon cycling - M_140807_EF_MetaG | ecosystem: Environmental > Aquatic > Freshwater > Lake | place: Lake Montjoie... | reverse complement strand
GCGAGATGGGGTCTATGCGATCCCTTTTGAGAAGCAGTACAAGCAAGGGTTGGTCGAGCCAAGCTATTTGGAGATCGACTTTGGGAAGATTGATACCACCAAGCCTTCGCAGTTGATCCTCACGGGTTGGATCTATCCGACCGACACATCGATCAATATCCATATCGATCAGAACCGGGATTTGAAGCCTCCCGAGCCGTTGTCGCTTTGGACCGTGGACTCCAGTGGCGAGTTTCGTGAAACAGTGCCATTTACTGGATTTCCAGGGGGCAAGCCCAAGACGATCATCGTTCCCTTGGAAGGTGTTTTTGCGACGCAAGACCACCGGATCCGTTTGGCGCATTCGAGCCAGATCTACTGGGACCAAATTCGATTAGGTTACGGTCAATCGATTTCCATCAGCGCGCAGGACGATCCCCAGCGACCCTCGGTCCCTGCGGTCAGCGATCCTGGACTCTCGAAGGCGTTGTCGTTGCAGTGGTTGACTATGGCATCGTCTGAGTTGCATTATCGTGGCTTTAGTCGCGAGTTGCCTCGAACACGCCATGAGCCTCACTGGTACGACTACCAGGCAACAACGACCGCTCCGGCTTGGCCACCCCTTCGAGGCTATTTCACTCGATACGGCGAGGTCGATTCCCAGTTGGCCTTCAATGACGATCTGCTGGTGGTTATGGGCCCAGGGGATGAGGTGATTTTGAAGTTTGAGCTTCCGCGAAACGACTTACCCGAAGGCTGGGTCCGAGACGTTGTGTTGCATTCGGTCGGTTGGGACAAAGATGCTGCGATGAATACTCTCGAAGGCCAGAGCAGTCTGCCACTGCCGTTTTCAAAGATGAGCCAGTATCCACCCGGGAGCGATGATCGGCAGGAAGCCGGCAGAGTGGATCGGATGCATCAAAAAACACTCACTCGGCAGCAGAGTTCGGAGAACTTCTGGAGATTCTCTCCGGGGCAGGCTCTTGGTCAGTAAAAAAATCCCCTGTAAAAAATCAAATAGGCAAAGAATCAAAGTCATTGATTTGCCAACAAGCGGTACTGTGTGCTGGTCGGTCGTGGTGAGCTTTAGATCAAGCAAGTGATGGGTGTATCGCCGATGAGTTCAATGGTTTATTTGGTGGGTGCTGGGCCTGGGGCTCCAGAGCTCTTGACGCTTGCAGCCAAGCAGGCGATCGAGCAGGCCCAAGTTGTCCTTTATGACGGGCTGGTCAATGATCAGATCTTGGCGTTCGCACCTGCGGATTGCGAGCGGATTTGTGTTGGCAAGCGAGGCAACGGGGGGGCCTGGACTCAATCTCAAATCGATGATTTGATCGTCGAGTGTGCCAGGAAGTACCAACGTGTGGTTCGTCTCAAGGGTGGCGATACAGCAGTTTTTGCTAGGACAGCCGAAGAGGTTGATCGGCTTGAGGCCGAGGGGATTGCTTATCGGATTGTCCCTGGGCTGACCGCGGCGCTTGCCGTAAGTGCTTATGCGGGAATCCCTCTGACGCATCGCGATTGGAGTTCTGGGGTTGCGTTGGTGGCCGCCCAATTGCAAAACCAGGATGGCGAGTCGGAGGCAGAGGATCAACTCGATTGGGAGGCCTTGGCACGTTTTCCAGGAACCTTGGTCTTGTACATGTCGATCGCCTCGGCACCGGCCTGGAGCCAAAAGCTTGTTGCGGCGGGGAAACCTTCAAGTACCCCGGTGGCATTGGTACGAAAGTGCACTTGGCCTGACCAGGAGGTCCTGGAATGCGATTTGGGGAGTGTTGCACAGACCCTTGCCTTGAATCAGCATTTTGCTCCACCGGTCATCAGCATCATCGGTCCGTTGGTCCGATTTAAATCTCAACGCCCACCGAGTATCCCTTTGCATCAAACGACGGTCATTGTTACCAGCCCGGAGGCTCAAGCTCAGCGATTGGCCGAGTTGCTGCAAGGTCTGGGGGTATCGGTGATGATCAGGCCAGCTTTGAAGATCGAGCCTATAGAATCCGATCAGCTCGATGCTGCGATCGATCTTTTGGATCAAACTGACTGGATCGTTTTCTCGAGCCGCTACGGCGTAAAGTACTTCTTCGAGAGGCTGTTTGCTCGAGGAAAAGATTCGCGGAATCTCGGGCTGGTTCGAATCGCAACGGTGGGAAGGTCAACAGCTCGAGCGTTGCAAGCGTACGGATTGCGGGCCGATTGGATTGCCAGCGGGCAGCAAGGGGCGGAGGCGTTGCTTGATGAATGGCAATCGCAGGCTCGCGATAAGCGAATCACTTTGATTCGTACACCTGAGGGCAAAACGTTCCTAGGGGACCGGCTTTCACGGATCGCTCGGGAAGTTCATGCCGTGGATGCTTATGTGCAGGTTCCGGTATCCGAGTGGCAGGACCAGAGCCAGATCAGGGACATGATCGTTGGGAGACACGGCCAGGGGCAAAGGGTTTGCGTCACAGCGACCAGCAGCAACATCGCAAGGAATGCTTGGCGATTGCTCGGTGATGAGTCTCATTTGGTGCGATGGGTGGCGATCTCATCTACCGTTGCTAGGGTACTTCAAGAGTTGGGGGCTAGTGAGGTAGTCGAAGCTCAGGAGGCATCTTATGAGTCGGTGTGCCGGTCGATTGCGCTCTATGTGTTATAAAGGTTGGGTGTTACAGAGGTCGGATTGGTTGGCCGTGAAATGAAAAAACCCCTCACCGATGCATTGCACAAGTGAGGGGTTTTGTGTGTTACGAGGGACTGTTGGCTAGGGCCCAACAACTGACTGCAACATTATTTCTGCGGAGGTTGCTTGAGTTTTGGAGCGGTGGCCCCACTGCTTGCATCACCAGCACCGCCAAGTACTTCCAGCTGACCGGGTTCCGAGAACTTTTCTGGGGCTGTGACAGTGGTTTTTTCCTCACCGCAGCCAACGAGAAAGCCCAAGCAAACGAAGCTCAAAGTCAAAAGTCTAGCCATTACTGTTCTTCCGTTCTGGTGATAACACCTTCTGCCATCGAGGACATGTTTTGGAACGCTACATAGTCCATGCTACGCATAACAGGACGAACAGAACCATCGGCGAGGCAGAAGTGGATCATGCCGGTGTGGTTGCTGTCGAAGGTGTACCAATACTTACCGTTCTGAGTTCCGTAACCTGGATCATGGAATTCGGTAACTTGAGGACCGCTAACCCAAGCGTGGGATCGGTTACGACCGGTTCCCTTAATTGGATCTGCGAAACCACCGGTGACTTCACCGAACAGGAAGGTGTTCGAAGTACCGTCTGTGATGTTCCCGTGCTTGGTCTTCGAGTTGTTGAAGAACACGCCCTTGTACTGGTCGTAGAAAGCCATTCCCGAGAGACCGAATCGGCCCGAGCTACCGAGGTAGTTGGTACGACCGAGGTTGGTCGGGGTGGTTTCCGAGTATCCAACGCTCAAGAGGGTACCGTTGTTGAAGGTCCCGAGGATAACGCCGGTAGCATTGCCAGCAGCGGTGTTGGAATACGCATCGTCGCTTGGGCACAGGAAGGACGAAATTCGGTATTGAGCTTCGTTCCAAGCCGCAGGAGCATTACCCCAGAAAATGTACCGTTGCTTTTCAGCGGTATTCGTGATCAGGTTCGCATCGGTGTCTGGAGCGATTTGTCGCTTCACTTCCCATTGTCCGTAGACTTGGGTCACTTCCAGTTGCGGGAAGAGGAAGACCAAGTGACCGATGTAGGTACGGCGATCGAGTTGGATACCTGCAAGGCTACCGCCCCAAGCAATATTGTTTGCTCCGACGTATCCGGGAGGAAACCGCTTGACAGCCGACTCGAAGTTATGAGCCGCCAACCCCAATTGCTTGAGGTTGTTTTGGCATTGCATCCGGCGTGCTGCTTCCCGTGCAGCTTGTACTGCAGGCAAAAGCAACCCGACGAGAATGCCAATGATCGCGATGACGACCAAGAGTTCAACGAGTGTGAACCCCTTTTGGTGCTTAACCACACGCTTTGACATAATTAGACCCTCAAATAGAAAACAAAAAAACAAAACAAAAGTCGATCCTTACCCGGATAGGAGAGGATCGGGTATTCACGCGATTTTAACCCAGGGGGTATCGAAAGGAAAGTAAAAAGTTTCGGTAGAGCAGCAAATTAATGCAGGAAAATCGATAAATAACGAAATCGCAATTAGGTGGGCTAATTTGGGTTTGGCTGCGAATCGGCCCGGGGGCTATGTGAATTCTTTCAAATGTCGTCTTTATGTGTGGGGTTTCTTGGGGGTTTTAGTCCATCTGGCCATCGATTGGGCCATTGGCATTGCGATCCATGTCGCTGGTCGATTGCAGCAGATCCATTAGCCGAGCCCAGGTCCGATCGGTCGCACCGCGATGCTGCTGGGTGATTGACTCGGCCCGGCGAGCACAATGGGACCGCGACGGCTGATCCTCAATCATCCGCACGACCCATGGCTTGAGGGCTTCGGGAGTCGATAGCTGGGTTGCGGCGTTTGCTTCCTGTAGGATCTGTACGATGTCGGAGAAGTTGCGAGTGTTCGGGCCATAGCAGGTCGCGACTCCATAGGCGCAAGGTTCGATCATGTTTTGCCCACCTCGCGATCCGAAGCTTCCTCCGACAAAGCCCAGATCGGCCAAGCCCCACCACCAGCGCAACTCGCCTACGGAGTCGGCAAGAAAAATCCTCCATTGAGGATCCAACCCATCGATAGCCAGGCGACTGCGTCTGGACCAAGCCAGCTTGGTCGCTTGTACCACTTTGGCCACCTCCTCGAAGCGTTCGGCATGGCGTGGAACCAAAATCAACTTAAGGTTTGGGAATCGATCGGCCAGTTCGCAGAAGGTATCCAGGCAGATCTTTTCCTCGGGGGCTTGTGTGCTACCGCAGAGCCAAACGGTTGCCGAGGAGTTGGTTAGTTGTAGTTGCTCGGCCCGCGCGAGGACTTCGGGATGCTTTCGATCGTGATTAGCACCATCGAACTTGATGTTCCCAACCACTTCGATTTTCGCAGGATCGTATCCCATCTCGATGAATCGCTCGCGGATCGTCTGGCTCTGCGCTCCAATCCAAGCGATTTTGCGCACGATGCTTCGTGCAATCGGGGCCAACCGTCTATAGCCTTGCAGGGATTTTTGGCTCAGTCGTCCGTTGATCACCGCCATGGGGATCCCTCTGTTGGATGCGATTGAAATCCAATTCGGCCAGAGCTCCAATTCGGCTAGGACGATCAGTTCCGGACCGATGCGATCGAGCGCGCGGTGGATGGCCCAGGTAAAGTCCAAGGGTGCAAAGCAGACCGTATGCTCCGTGTACAGCTTTTGCGCCAGTTCATATCCAGAATCTGTCGATGTGGTGATGAGCAGTTGAGCTTCTGGTAGTTCTCTGGCGGCTCGTTCGACCAGTGGCCGGATGACTTGCAACTCCCCGACGCTTACGGCATGAAACCAGATCGACTTGGGGCCAGGATTGTCGGATCCTGCCCGGGGATTTTGTTTAGGCAAGAGTTCGGGGACGGCGCCGAATAGCTTTTGATTCCAGCCTTTTCGATAGCGTCCTTGCGTGAGGCTTCGCCATAGAATCCAGGGCGAGGCAAGCAGCAGGATCGCTGCATAGATCAGATTGAGCAACCAGTGCTTGGCCATCCGTGGTAAACGCCTTGGAGAACGATTCGAGTTCCTGGTTCAAGATAGCATGTTCCAGGGGCTTGGCGTAGGAGGCTTATCGGTCTTGGAGCATTCGGTCGGTCCCTAGAGCCATTCCATCGTTTCGGCTTTCGGTGGCACCTTCGAGGATCCCTCGTTGCCAATCGATGAGGATGCCTTGGTAGCCCCCCATCGAGGCTCTTGAGGGTTTGACGGCATGGCCGCGTCGAGCGAGTTCATCGACGGTTGGTTGAGGGAGGCCAGATTCATAGTGGACGGTGCCACCGTCGGGATCGGCCGGTAGTCCGGTCGGAGTGGCGCTACCTTCGTGGCGGATTCTAGCCGCATCGCCGGCCATTTGGATGTTCATCCCGAAATCGATCCAGTTGACGAGCACTTGGACTTGGCCTTGAGGCTGCATGTCCCCGCCCATGACACCAAAGACAAAAACAGGTTTGCCATCGCGGGTCACGATCGAGGGGATGATGGTATGAAAAGGGCGTTTCTTGGGCTCTAGGCGATTGGGGTGATCCTCTGAGAGAGCGAACAGGTTGCCGCGATTTTGGAGAGCAAAGCCGACGTTTCCCGGGACGACTTGGCTACCGAATCCATGAAAGTTACTCTGGATTAGAGAGCAGCAGTTGCGATCTTTGTCCACAACACACAGATAGACAGTATCGCCGTTGATGAGCTTTGGATCGCCGTGGGGGACATCGACCAGGGCCTGTTGGGGATTCAAGCGTTGATTTTGGACTTTACCATAAGCTTTGCTGGCGAGTCTCTCGATCGGAACGGATTCGAAGGCGGTATCGGCGTAGAACCTAGCGCGATCGGCATAGGCAAGTTTTTTGGCTTCGATTAGCAAGTGGGTATAGTCGGCAGAGCCCCAGCCCATGGCTTGCACATTGTGTTCTTCGAGGACATTGAGCATCTGCAGGACCGCGAGTCCTTGGCCGTTGGGTGGGATTTGCCAAACATCGTATCCGCGATAATTGGTCGAGATCGGTTGGACCCACTCATTGGCGTGAGTTTGAAAGTCATCGAGTTCGAAGTAACCGCCGTTGGAGTTGCTAAAGGCGACGATCTCTTGAGCGATCGGTCCGCGATAAAAGTAGTCGGGACCCAACAGAGCGATCTTTTTGTACGATTCTGCCAAGCGGGGGTTGCGAAACAGGTCGCCGACTTTGGGAGCTTTTTTGCCATCGAGCAAAAAGGTGCTTTGGGAGTCCTGCCATGGGAGGAACGATTGCTCGGTTTTGGCCCAGTATGCAGCGATCACCGGAGAGACAGGGAAACCGTTTTCTGCCAGTTCGATTGCAGGTTCGAGAACTTGTGCCATGCTCAGTTTGCCGAACTTGCCGTGCAGGTCGAACCAGCCGGCAACGCATCCCGGGACGCTCCAGGACAGAGGACCGTAGAGGGGGATTTCTTTGAGTTCTTTATCCGCGAAGACTTGGCGATTGAGTTTTGCGGGTGAGCGGCCACTGGCGTTCAGGCCTGAAAGTTCGCCAGATTGGCTGTCCCAGACGATCGAGTACAGATCGCCACCGATGCCGCAGCTCATGGGTTCGACCACACCTAGCACGGCGTTGGCAGCGATGGCCGCATCGACGGCCGAGCCGCCGAGTTCTAGGATCCGGATCGCCGCGGAGCTTGCTCGGGGGTCGGAGCTGCAAGCCATACCGTTTCGAGCCACGACCAGAGATCGGCTTTGGTGGATCGGGCCCGAGGGTCGATCGTAGCGGCCGATGGCGGTCGATTTATTTGAGTCGACTTGCTGAGCCATGAGAGTCGAGCTTATCGACAAAAAACTGAGGGCTGAGACTAAAAGCCAAGCTGCGTCGAGTTCGGTACGTCGAACCATGAATACACCTTTTGCAAACGCATCTCTGGAACGCAAAGAAGCCAGCGGGCTATTGTCGGCGTTTTTCGGCGTAGTGGAAATACCCGATCATCATTTCTTCGAAGGTTTGATCTCCCCAGGTGACCCACGCTTTGGGATCGGGGTTGTTTAGGTTGGCGTTTGAATTGTCGAAGGTTGCTTCGCAGTAGATGCGTGAGCCGGCGGCAAGCTGCATGGGTGTAGCGAGTCGGTACTCGGTTTGCCAGTTGAAATCGTATTGGGGGATATCCAAGACCACCTCCCGTTTGCGGTCTGGGTAGATCAAGCTGTAGCGGAAGGATTTACCGCGAACGTGCATGTGAGGGCTGAAGGAGAGCAATTCGCACTCGGGGAGTTTTTCCGGCAGCGAAGCTGTGACGCGATGGTCGGAGGCTCCTGGCGGGATGCGGAAGTTGAGGGACACGGCACTGGTGGTTTTGATTTCGTGAGTGACATCTTTGGCGTCTGCCAAGAGGAAGCCGACCTTGCTCAAGTCCTCCTGTGGGGTTCCGTTGGGTGTGTAGTGGACTTGGAAGATTAGTTCGCTATTTGCTGGAATTCGCTTTGCATAACCTTCGGGCATCAATTCCGCGCGGGTGCCGGGAACATAGCCGACCAGGAACGAGCGAGCTCCGCCTAGATCCCGTTTGCGGGATCCTTTTTCGCGGACGAAGACCAGCACGTGGTGGAGCACTTCGCGGGCCCCTGGGATGATTTCCATTCCCTTGACCCAGAGTTCTTTATCGTTGTTCATATCGGCGCGGAAGTACTGGTAGTTCACGACCCCCGATCGAGGAACCGAGTAAGGTTTGTCGCTCATGGGGATGACGATATCGGGAGTCTTGGGCAGGTGCCAATCAGAGTTGTAGGCGATGGGGTGTGCATCAAGGCTTGGATCGCCTCGGCGTTTGCCTTGTGCCACCCAGCGTTCGAGCAGATCGAGTTCTTTGTCGCTCAGGCGTCGGTCGTTGCTGAATTTGGCGTGCTCGTCAGTGGCATGCCAGGGGGGCATGATTCGGTTTTGAGTGACTTCGACGATCGTGTCGGCCCAAGCCGCCGCGTCGTCGTAGGTCGACAGGTCCATCGGACCGATGTCCCCTTGGTGATGGCAGGACACGCAGCGGGCTTGGAGCAGATGCGAGATGTGTTGCGAGTAGCTGATCGCATCGGCATCGCTTGTGGGTTCTTTCAACGAGCGGTTGCGGCCGATCAAACATCCGGGGGCTTGGGTGCTCGCAGCGGTTACATCGCTGTGGGCAATCACCGCATCGATCGCGTCGACAAGTTCATTTTGGGTGGCTTTTTCGCGGGCAAAGCCAATACCGTACTGATCATCGATACGGCCTCGGTAGCAGAGGGTGTTTTGGGAGTCGATCAAGCAGACCTCTGGGGTTCGCGTCGCGCCAAGCAAATCCGCTAGAGATTGATCGGGGTCTTTGAGGAAAGGGATCTCGAGTTGGAAGCGGCGAGCATGGGCGGCCATTTCTTGCAAGGAGTCTTGGACATTGGGATCGACGGCCACGAATCGGATCCCTTTGTCCCGGTATTTTTTGCTCAGTTCGACAATTCGAGGCGTGTACTGCTTGGCCAACGGACATTCCGTTCCTAGAAAAACGATTACGGTGGCTTGGGTTCCTGCGAGCTCATTCCATGTCCACTGTTTGCCCGAATAGTCGGTCTTGTCGAGCTTCGAGAGGGCTTGGACTTTCTGACCAAGCAGCTCGGCCGCATCGGAGGTCGGTAAAGGAGGTTCGGCCAGCAGGGGCTGGGTGTTGGCGACCAGAAGCAGGGAGCTTAGTAGTCCCAGAAGGCCTAGGCTCTGGGCCGAACAAGTTCGTGCTTGGAGGGTAGAGGCTGACAGGTACATGGGGATGTTTGAGGGGATATTTGGAAAAAAGTGGCGATTCAATGAGTCGGGGGTAAGATGCATTCGCTCACGGGAGGAGTTGCTTGGAAATCCTCGACTTAAAAATTAGTAGAGTGGATTGTATGGATTGATGCAATGTCGATCAGCGGAGGGAGAAAAGCCGAAGGCCTTTTTTGGCTTATGGTGGATATTCAGCCCGAATCGGCAGGCTCGGTAAGATTTTCTTCCCAGAAACGGCTCACGGTGCTAGCGAAGCCCCCCGGTGGGCGTGTATGCTTTGGCTTTGGGATTCGGCTCGTCAACTTTTCTCCAGGTTCTGGCAAGGATTCTCCATGATTCTTTCCGGTGAAGAGATACGCTCGCGATTGGGAACGGATATATGCATCACTCCTTTTTTGGATGAGCATTGCAATCCCAACAGCTACGATATGACTTTGCACAACGAGTTGTTGGTGTACGAGGAAGTCGTTCTGGACATCAAAGAGCCGAATCGCTTTCGCAGGCTCGTGATCCCCGAGGAAGGGTTGATCTTGAGCCCTGGGCAGTTGTATTTGGGCCGAACCAAGGAGTATACAGAGACCCATCGTCTGGTCCCGATGATATCGGGGCGATCCTCCCTATCGAGGCTCGGATTGTTTGTGCACGGATCGGCGGGGTTTGGAAGCATCGGATATCGCGGCCACTGGACCATCGAGCTCTACACCGTTCAGCCGATTCGGATTTACCCCGGGGTGAAGATCTGCCAGATCGCTTACCATGAAATCGTCGGCGACATTCGCGAATGCTGCAGCAGCAAGTATCAGAACAGTCGAGACATTCAACCGAGCTTGATGTTCCGGGAGTTTTCCGGTCGTAGGGAATACGAGCAGCTCCAACTCGATTTTGATGCCTTGGCCGCATCGTGCGTCGAGCAATGTGTTTCGCAAGCCAATCATGGGCTTTCCGGCGAAGATCCGGCTAATTTCGTCTAGGAATACGGCTCGCTGCGGCATCGAAAAGTTTCCATCGGGACTTTGCCGAATGTGGCCCTGCGCCTACCCTATGCCGAACCGTTTGCATCCAGGTAGCATGCATTCCCGACGACGAGGTACCAGAAACGACCATGCCAGTGATGTCCAGAGCCGAGATTGAAGCAGTCATTCCGCATCGCAAGCCGATGTTGCTTGTCGACGAAGTTTTGGAGCAGACCGATACAACGATTCACTGCGTCAAGACATTCGGTGCCGACGAGTTTTTCCTACAGGGCCATTTCCCGGACTTTCCGTTGGTACCCGGTGTGATTCTTTGCGAGTGCTGTTTGCAAAGTGGGGCGATATTGTTAGCCCATGTAACACCCAACCAAGGCGTTGTACCTGTGGCAACACGGATCGACGGGGCCAAGTTCAAGCGGATGGTCAGGCCTGGAGAAAAGATCGATATCCACGTGGTCCTCAAGGAAGTCGTATCAAGTGCGTATTTTATGACCGGCAAAGTAACCATCGAGGGCCAACTTGCCGCTCGATTGGACTTTGCTTGTAGCGTTGCAAAACCTGAGTAATCCGTTGGTGACTCGATGAGCAAATCCGTGAGAGTCGTCCCGTTGGATGGCCAGCCATCAGCGACGATCGAAATGCCTGAACGATTTCGACTTGAGGTGGTCTATTTCATGACCCCAGGCGATGCGACCGGGGCGCCGGAACTCGGTCCAGGCGAGTACTGGATTGAGCCACAGAATGTAGAGCGATGGTTGGATGATGGTTGTTTTTCGGTGGTTTCACCTTTGGATGCCGAGTCGGTCGCCGAGATCGAACTGAGCGAAGAGCATGAACGGTGGTTGGAGTGGCTCAAGAAGAATCAGATCACACGAGTCCGAATCGTCAGGGACTGACCAGACAAGTCCCGAGCATGAGCCTAGTGGTGGCTCGGGCTCGCAACGGCACGATCGGCATCGAAGACCGATTGCCCTGGAAATTGCGCAGCGATTTGATGCGTTTTAAACGCTTGACCATGGGCCATACACTCCTGATGGGTCGCAAAACCTATGAGTCGATTGGTCGGCTGCTGCCAGGTCGAACCACCATGATCCTCACCCGGCAAGATGACTATCGAGTCCAAGGTGCGACGATCGTCCATAGCGTCGAGCAAGCTTGCGCGCAACTCCCGATCGGCCAAACACTTTTTGTCGTCGGTGGGGCCGAGATTTATCGCTTATGCTTGCCCTATGTCGACCAAATCCACCTGACCAGAGTCCTTGCAGATATCGTTGGCGATACGGTGTTGGAGGAGTTCCCGCTGAGTGTTTTTTCACTGTTGGAAAGCGAGTTTGTTCCGAGCGATTTGCACAACGAATGGCCGTCGCGTTACGAGCATTACGAGCGTCGAGAAAGCCGGGCTTGAAACCTGACGGGTTTTCCACCGACTTCGGGAACATCGGTTGTTTATAATCGACTTTTCTTGGACCCCTTTTAGGCCGTTGTTTACGGCATCTTCACACGCTCATCGGGAAATCTTTACAGAACTTTATCGTTCCTGTTTGACTCGAATGCTAGCAATCCTAAAATCCGAACCCGCTCAGCAATCGAGCCCAGTGCCCTCCGAATTTTTTGGGGGGGCAATGGGTGCATGAGGAGCAACGATCGGGATGGTTCCCGATCGAGGAAGTTGTTGGACCAAAATCGCAGGGTTCGGAGATTGCGATGCTCGAAGCGCATGATGTTGCTGAG
>Ga0114972_10003323_pt1 | contig 12056 bp, 10 predicted proteins | sample M_140807_EF_Meta_FD_87354 | JGI IMG/M metagenome (GOLD analysis project Ga0114972, IMG submission 87354) | Freshwater microbial communities from Lake Montjoie, Canada to study carbon cycling - M_140807_EF_MetaG | ecosystem: Environmental > Aquatic > Freshwater > Lake | place: Lake Montjoie... | reverse complement strand
TTCGTAGTATTGATCGCTGCGTTTGCCTTCCTCGAGCATGGATTTATCCCAGCGGAAGGTGGGGGTGCTGACCATGTTGGTGACCTTCCACTCGCCGAATTGAATGAATTTCGGCCGCCCGGGCGTGATGGGGAAGCTGGCGATGGGGCGGTTCTGATCGTCGAAAAAGATGGCGACGCGGGCCGCGATGTCGACCACGACGGCATGGCTGGTGAAGGGCTGCTCGGTTTTGAAGGAGACGTTTTTTGCCCAATTCTCCAGCTCGAATGGCGTGACGTTGGGCACCTTGAGGGTGTTGCCGGGCTTCAGGTTGTAAAGGCTCTTTCCGTTGATCTTCTGGAGGAATTCATCGCTGGTGTGGAAGCGCTCGGCGGTGAATTCGAGGAGATTGCTGTAGCCCAGGTATTTGGTTTTCGCCTGCTCCGGCGGGCTGGAAGGGAGGTTGGGGGTGACGAATTTGAGGTCGCCTTCCTTGATGGTGTAGGTGGTGTAGAGTTCGGGAACGCGTTGCTTCGCGGCTTCGATGATGGCGTAATAATTCCCCACGGGGATGCCTTTGATCTGGTTGTAAACGGAGGCGGCTTTTTTTCCGTATTCGCCGATTTTGCCGTCCAGATAGCCCGGGCCGAAGTTGTTCTCGTCGAGGTAAATTTGAATGCGGAGATTGCCTTCGAGATCAGTTTTGGCGGGGAGAGCGGCGAAGTTGCCATCGCTGTCAGCCAGATCCACCGGCACGGCGCGGGGAGCTGCGGGCTGGGCCAGGAGGGGGAAAGCGGTGCAGGCCAAAGTAGCGGATGCAAGCAGGGCAGGGAGGCGGCGGAACATATCAGCAGGGGGAGGGGAGGCGGCTCATCCGCCTTCCGTCCAGACAGAGCGCCTCCATATCACAGGTTTCCGTAATTTAAAGGAAGATCCTGAAAACGATGCTGAATTCCAATGGGAGGCCGTCACCGCGGGGCGGATCCGCTGGATTGGATTTGCGCAAGTTATCCGTGGACAGGGCACCGGTTTTGCTACTAAAACGGGGGCGGAACTTCCCCAGCGGGGGATTTCCAGAGCCTTTCTTCAAACCACTCCCATCCTATCCATGAAAGAAAACATTCTGTTGTTTTCCCTCGCCCTCAGTCTCGCCGGCGGTCTTGCAGTGAAGTCCTTTGCAGAAGGGGAAAAGAAAGAGGACTCCGCCATCGGCAAAGTGATGAAAGACCACTTCAAAGGCGATACCTCCGACATTAAAAAAGCGGTCAAAGGCGAGCTGGACAAGGAAAAAACCGCCGCCCTGCTGGCCGCCGTGAAGACCCTGGGCCCGGCCAAACCCCAGAAAGGGGATGCCGCTTCCTGGAAAGAAAAAACCGACGCCCTGACCGCCGCGCTCGAAAAACTGGAAAAGGGCGACGCCAAGGCTGGCGAAGCGGTGAAGGCCGCCGCCAACTGCAAAGCCTGCCACGACGTGCATAAAGGCAAATAAGCCGGCTCCGCCTTCAGGCGAAGCCCTCTGCTTTCCGCCCCGCCCGCTTTTTTTGAAGCAGGCGGGGCTTTTTTATGCTTTCGTGCGCAACCACTCCATATTTTGCTATAAAACTCACCGCTTCCGCTCCCCGCGGCGGTCTTTTTCCTTGTCCTTTTCCTTGGCTTTTATAGCGGCGGCCAGGCCGGCGGCTTCCACTTTCCGGAATCGTCCTTTGGTTTTGCGGGCGATGTCCTTGAGCATGTCCTCCTCTTCCTTTTTGTCGGCTCCGGTCAAATAATAAATAGTATGGATGCGGGGGAGGGTTTCGTGTTCATCGGCCGCGTTGTCCAGGATACCGGTGAGTTCCTTGGCTGGAATGGGGGTCATGCCGCCGCCGGGTTTGGTGGCGGTGGCGTTGCCATCCGTGAGCATGAAGGCGGATTCCGGATTGAGGCGCAGGAGTTCCTCCAGGGCGTAATCGTGGCGGGTGCCACCGGGACGGCCGCCGGTAGGGGGGGCCGTGTTGGCGTCGATTTCCGTTTCGATGTGCACTTTGGCGGCGGCTTTGTTTTCATCGGTCGCGCGCACCAGCTCCGGCTTCCAACTCCGGGCGCTGCCACTCCAGCGGATGATGCCAAAGCGGGTGTCAGGGCCGAGTCCGTTGATGAGCTTGATGGCCTCGACCCGGATCACGTTGAAGGCCTGGTCCTTCCCTTCCTTGAGGAGCTTCCGGCTGCTGCTGTCGTAGTCGCCGGTGCGGGTGAACATGGATTGGCTGACATCGATCATGATCACGAGGCTTTTGGCCGTGTCCTTGATATCAAAAAACGCGATGCCGCTGCCCTTGCCGGTCCCGCCACCGCCGCCCAGGCCGCGTCCGGTGCCCCGGCCATAACCGCTGGCGCCGATCATGCCGGAGATTTGGTCGGAAACCAGCTCACTGGGATCCAGGGGCAGCATCTGTTTGAGATCGACGTCCGGCATGGCCGGCACCGCTACCGGACCGGGGGCCTTGGAGGCCATGCGCTGGGAATAACTGGGACGCGGGGCGGCGGCATCATGTTTGGCATTGCTCAGGGCCTGCTCCCGCAATTGGGCAGGAAGTTGCACGCGCTTTTCCGGAGCCGTGAATTCCGGCTCCGGTGCCTTGATGAGGATCTCGCTGACAACAAAAACAACCGCACCCGCAATGATGAGGGCATGGAAGATGATGCTGATCCCGAGGGTCCCGAGGGAGCCTTTTTCGGGTGGGGGATCCAGCGGGGCTTCCACGGCCCGGGCAGCGGCCTGGGGGGCAACGCGTGGGGTTATTTTCCCCACCGGCTTGGGGGCGGGCTTACTCATCGGCGTCTTCCTCCTTCGTTTTGGCAGCCGGTTTTTTGCTGGTTTTGGACTTGGGCTTGGGCTTGGGCTTGGCCGTGGATTTTGATTTTGCCTTTGGCTCGTCAGGCTGCGCTTCCGGTTCTGCTGATTCCTCTGTTTCCGCTTCGGATTCACCCCCGGTGTCATCAGACACGTTGGTGGCCTGGGGTTTCCGGGAAGTGTTGAGGGCCGGCGCGGGCTGTTTGGCCAGCCAGGTTTTTGCCGCCGCCGCTTCCGGGGTGCCAGCGTAGAGATTGGTCAGGTCCGTGCTCCAGTCCGAGGCTTGCGGGAGATCTTTCTGGGCAGCGGAAAGCTGGGCCGCCGCCCAAAGTCCGCGGGCGGCAAGGTCTTCCTCGGCTCCATGGAAGAGGTGGGGGAAAAGATAGCTGTCCATGGCGTCGTTGAGCAGTTGGGTGTGGCGGGGCATCAGTTCATCTTCCTCCTGCCAGCGGGGGTGGTCCTTTTCCAATTGAGTCAGGGACGCGGCGGCGGCTTCGCCCATAACATGGCGCAGCTCGATCAGCACCCGGGGATCGCCGCTTTTTTCCAGCAGACCTTCCGCCAGAGGCCGCACCTCCTCCACCCGGCCCTGACGCAGCATGACCCGGAGGCGGCCCGCCTGCGCCCGTCCGCGCCGGCCGGGATCCCAGTCCGCGGCTTCGATCTGGCTGTAGATTTTCAGGGCGCGCTCCATGCGGTCCGCAGTAGAGACGCGGCTGAGGAGTTCTGCGTAGACGAGGCCGATTTCGCCCGCATTGGTCCGGGGGCGGTTCAGCCAGGGCAGACGCTTGATCCAGAAGCTGACCAAGGGCTCGGAGCGGCCCTCACGGACCGCCTGGGCGAGCGCTTCCGTCTCCCCTGGCAGCGGGGCGAGTTCCACGTAGTCCACGTCCGCCAGCGGCACGAGGCGTTCCGCCGCTGCGGCCCCCGGAGTGGGTTGATAGGAAATTTTCAGCGCTTCCGCCGTAAAGTCGAGCACCCGGCACTCCGCTTTGCGGCCATTTTTCAGGACCACGCTGTCCTGGGCATTCAATGCGGTCAGGCTGGAACAGCACAGCAAGCCCAGGACCGCCAGGAACCGGGCACAAGTGGACCCGGACTGGCGGAAATTTGGCAGGGCATCCGGAAGGAGCCGGAACAGGGAGCAGGGGCGTCTCATGGCTGGATGGCGGTTAGGATCCGCAACCGTTCGCGGGCGGTGGCGGCGGAAGGCAGGGCGGCGTAGTCCGGCTTTTTCAGAAAGGCCTGGTAGGCGGCGATGGCTTCCGGGATTTTCTTCTGGCTTTCCAGGACTTGGGCGTGCTGGCACCACGCGGGGGCGGCGTAGTTCCTGAATTTTCCCCCGGAAAGATAACACCGTTCAAAATGGCGGGCGGCTCCCGGAAGATCATGGCGGGCGAGGGCGGTGTTGCCCAGTTCAAACAGGGCGCGGGCCTTTTGGCTATGCAGGGAGAGCCGGTTGGTGGTGACTTTTTCCAGGAGGTCGGCAGCGTCCTCCATCTTGCCGGAGGCGCGCAGCAGCACCGCGCGCTCGATGGCGGCATCCCCGCCGGAGGGCCCGGACACGGCTTCCTGGGCGCAGCGTTCAAACCACAGCAGGGCTTCGTCTTTTTTTCCTTCGGTCAGGGACAGCATGCCCAGCCCGTAGGAGGAGCGCTCCTTTTCGATCGCGCGGGGATGCCACTTGCGCAGCGCCAGGTAAAGATCCCGCGCGGTGCGGGGGGCCCCGGCTTCGCGGCGGGCGTCCGCACAATCTGCCAGGATGCGGGGGTGATGCAGCGCTGGATCGAGGAGGTCCCCGAGCTGCAAAAAGACAGTGCGGGCCTGATCCGGCGAGGATTCGCGGAGCAGGTGGCCCCGGGCCCAGAGCGCCCGCACGGCCATGGTTTTCCGGTTGGCCTCTCGGGCCTGGCGGTGCAGGGCGTCCAGCTTCTCCAGCAGCCTGACAATTCCATCCCCGCTTGGATAGAGCCGCCGGGTGGCGAGCAGCAGATCCTCAATGCCTTCATTGGCAGGGTCATCCCCCAGCTTTTCCAGGGTCTCCCAGTAAAGCTTCCGCGCGGCGTCAGGGTCGCCGGCTTTGGCAGCGGCGCGGCCCTGCTGGAGCACGGCTTCCGCGAGGCGCAGGCTGCGGGGCCGGGCAGCCGTAAAGGCGGCGAAGTGATCGCGCGCTTCAGCATAGCGCTCCAGCCTGGTCAGTCCCTCACCGATTTTAAATTGCGCTTCCTCGTAAAGGCGGTCTTCTGCGCTGGGGACCTGCTGCAGGGTTTTCAGGCCCTGGTCCATTTCGCCAAAGGCCATGAGCGATTCCCCCAGGATGAGGGTGGCTTCCGCCGCGCGCGGGTGGTCCGGGTGGCTTTCCAGAAAATCGGCCAGTTCCTTTGAGGCTGCCTGGTGCTGGAAGAGGTTATGCAGGCAGCGGGCGCGCTCGAAGGTGGCATCGGAGGCGTTGGCCCCTTCAGGATATTTTTTGAGATAAGCCGCGAGGATTTCCCGGGCGGCGGCATATTGCTTTTGAAAGGTCAGGGCCATGCCTTCCCAGTAGAGGGAGTCCGCACGCAGGGGGCTTTTGGGGAATTTTTCCCGAAGCTTCTGGAAGGTGATCACCGCAGCCTCCGGGCGCTCCAGTTCCATCTGGCAAATGCCTCCCATGAAAAAAGCCCGGGCAGCCAGTTTGTGGGCAGGAAAATCCCTGGCGAGGTCGCCATACTGCCGCTCGGCTTCGGCAGTGCGGTTCAGCCCGTGCAGGGCCTCCGCCCGGGCGAGGCGGAGCTGGGGGATTTCCGGCGCGTCAGGCGCGGTTTTAAATCGTTCCGGAAAACGGACCGTGGCCTCCAGGACTTTGTCCCAACGTGGGATTTGCTGCCAGGAGGCGAGTTCCGTCTGGGCGGCATCCTGGAGCAGCTTGTCCGGCGGGAGCTGGATCACCGCGCTTTCCAGGAGCGCCCCCGCCTCGCGCCAGCGCTGGAGTCCCATGAAGGCCTGGGCGAGGCGCAATTGCCGCGCGGCATCATAACTTTCGATTTTTTCAAACTGCTCCAGCTCCCGGGTGATGCGGGTCAGGATGCCGTCGATCTGAAAAACGAGAGCCTCGCGCTTCGCTCCTTCCTTTTTAAGAAGATCGCGTTTCGCCTGCCACTCGGCCTGCCGCGCGTGCTGATGTTCCAGGAGCCGCGCCCGGGGCCACAGGCGGTTCAGACAGGCGATGGCTTCATACCATTTTTCATCCTGCAGGAAATGGGCTCCCAACTGCAAGGTGAGAAGCTGGAAGGACACCACCTGGGTCATGCCAGTGAGTTCCCGGAAGGAATCCCGCACCAGAGTCAGGGCATCGGCTTCCCGCCCGGCTTCGATCAGGCTATGCAGCAGCAGCACACGGGCCCGGCCGGCGACTTCCTTTTGGTCAGGCGGGAGCTTGGGGATTTGATCCGCGAAGAAGTCGGCCGCTGCCGCGTAGTCCTCCAATTGGATATACCCGGTGCCAAAGAGCAGGAAGGCTTCGTAGCGGCGGGTGCGTTCATGGGCGGGGTTGGCATAGTAAGCCCCGAATTGCTCCTGCGCCTGGGCCGTTTCATTGGTGCGCAGCAGACAGATCCCGCGCCAGAACGCCAGCTCCTCGCGGGCCGGCGCGGGCAGCTTGGGGTTTTTCAGGGACTGATCGATCAGGGTGATGGCTTCATCAAAGACCCCACGCTTTACCTTGCACATGGCCAGCAGAGGCCGGATTTCATCTACAACAGGAGCCACTTCGGCGTTTTCCCCATAGTCCTTCACCAGCTGGTCGAAGAGCTTTTCCGCTTTGGCAAAATCCTGGGCATCAAAGGCGGCGCGGCCCTGATTGATCAGGCCGGAAGCGGTGAGGTCATCCGTGGCCGCAGCCTCTCCCGGAGCGGGAGCCGCCGGGGCGGCAGGAGCGGCCACCACGTTAGGGGAAAGCAGGGGCAGACAGGCCGTCAGGTATAATCCCAATACAGAAAAGACCCGTCCGGAAGCGGGGGGGATTTTCTCAGATGGCGCAGGCATGCTGGGGCGGAATAAGCAGCAAGCGGCCCAATCTGCCAACAGATTTCCTCCGGCAAATCACAGAAACCAGACCGTGGCATTTTTGCTCCCACTCCCATCCAGGAACACTCAATTTCCTTTCAGTCGTAAAGTGGTGAGGGTCAATTCGATCCGTGTTTTCCGCCACCCGCCCTTGCCAGGGTCTCCCCGGCTATCCTTTCAACCGGGCCACGCAAAACAGGCTCTGGGTCGTGAGGTCGGCTTCCGTCAGCTCAGGATGGCGGGCGCGGATGGCATCCGTCAGCCGGCCCGCTCCTTGGTTGACCGTGGAAGGAAAGGTGCGGGCGGTTTCGATCTCGAAGTGCTGTTCCGTGATCGCCTTGACCTCATCGAGGCGCAGGCGGTTCAGTTTGGTCATCACGTAATGGTCCGGCGCATGATCGCCGGTCAAATGCGCCCAGTCCGCGAAGCGCTGGTGCGCCGGCAGGCTTGGATCCAGGCGGCCAATGGTCTTGGGCTCCTGATGGTGGCCGTTCCAGGAAAACCAATTGTGGTGACTGAAAATAATCCGCCCTCCCGGACGCAGCAGCCGCGCCACGGAATCGAACACCCCGGGCAAATCCGTCAGGTGCTCCGTCGCATTGTGCAGGGTGGCCACATCAAAGAGCATTCTGCCCTCCAGCTCATTCGAAATGCCACGGATCATGCGGAAGTGCTCCATGTGTTCCATCAGCATTTCCGGCGTCCAGCCACAGTCCAGCCGCTTGCCGGAGTGCAGGCTCTTCAGCACGCCGGACTTTGGTTTGATGAGCGGATCCACCCCAGTGTAACTCTTCGCTCCCTCCAGGAGGAAACCCACCCCGTGCAAGCCCATGCCACAGCCAACATCCACCACGTCTTTCCCCCGGCACCAGGTGGCCAGGGCCTTGGGCCAGCGCAAATAGCCCAGCTCCAGCGCCTGCCGCACAGCTCCCCTCGGGATCGTCTGCACCCGGGAAAAACTCCACCCATTGGCTTTCAGGAATAGCGGATAACGCCGCCAGTAATAAATGGGCCAGCGGTCCATCAGGCGGACCTTGAAGTCAGGGGAACGGGATTCAATGCGGGCCATGTCCCCGGCTCATCACCCCACCCCCGCCGCAAGTCAAACGGGTCACCGGCCACGCCGCCCTCGGTCTGAAGGTGGAAAGCGCGAGTTCCACAGTGCTGGCAGCAGTGCAGAGGGGCGGTCATTGACGTTCCGGAACAATGATGATATGAAATTATAATATGGCTGGAAGCCGTGGCGGACCGCTGATCTTTCAACTTAAACGAAGTCACGCATGGAACTGCATTACAACCCCCGTGTAGAAAACCTTTGCGGACTCATCGACGCGGCATTCGATGGCGTGGTCCTTGGTGATGGGATCGGGCTTTGGGAGGCGCAAGCCTTGGACGATTACGACGATGAGGCGATTCGCGCCCATTACCGGGAAAAAGATGAGAAAGAGGACTGGCGGGAAATTTCTTATGAGAATCTCAATCGATGCAACAGCAGTCCCAGTTTTTTTGACGCCGCCGGATTCCGGTTTCATCTTCCCGCATTCATGCAAGCCGAGTTGCGGGAGGAACTTTACATTAATTTCTACTTTTCGCTCATCTCCTTCAAATGCCTGAAATATGAGAGGTATTTGCTCCTCAACCCCAACCAGCGAATGGCTGTCCGGGCATTTCTTTTGTTCCTGATTGAGGATGATAGAGACAGCATTGATCGGGCAGATGCCGAGTCGGCGCTTGCGGAATATTGGACCGAAGAATCATGCAGGAGCGCAATTTAAAGCTTCACCCCTTCCGCCCCAGATACCACTCCACAAACTTCGGAATGCCTTCCTGAAATGTGGGGCATTGGCTTGTCCTGGGTGCCGGCGCGGGACAGGGCTATTTATTGCAGGAACTTGATTACTCATCTGCTGGCGGTAGGTGATGGTGATGGGCTCCGCTCCGGCGTGGTCCATCCGGGTGTTCAAATCCTTCCAAAAAGCCGCGACTCCTGTGTCCCTGGCGTGCCGCCAGTTGATCCATCCCCATTGATTGGAATACTCCAGGTCGCCCGCCATGACGTTCTCGAGTGGGTCCCTCGCTGAGCGCAGGACGAGCAGGCCGGTTCCCAGCAAGCCAGTCAAAACCATCCAGCGGCGCTTGCCCCGTTTCATCCCGGTTGGATCTCCAGAAGAATGATTTCGCGGGGCGTTCTCCAGCGCAGGGGAATGGTATCGGAGAGTCCCCGCGATACCAGCAGCGAGCCTTTCTGCTGCGTAAACGCCAAGCCATTGTATTTGTAAAACCAAGCCCCCGGGAAAGAGCGGCCCTCGCGCGTCCACAAGGTCACCTGACTGCCATGCAGGTGGCCGGCCAGCGTGAGCGGAGCGTTGAGCGATGCGGCGTCCCAATCGGCGGGATCGTGAAGCAAATTGAGAAATGGCAAGGCGTGGTCCGGCTTCGGTGAGCTGGTGAAGGAGCCAAGCGGCAGCACTCCTCCACCGACGGGCAGCAAATGAATCCCGCCATCCAGCCAAAGGCCGCCTCCAGCCGTGCAGGCCCCGCGGAGGAGATCGTATCCCAGCCACCGGTCGTGATTTCCCGGAATGACGACCACGGGAATCCTGCCGCTGAAATGCCGGACGAATTCCCCGAAAAGGGCTACGCCAGCCTTGGTATCGGCATAGTCACCGCCACACAAAATGGCATCCGGGTGCAGGTTTTCGAGGATGTCCACGAGGGCTTGTTTCCGTGAGGTCGAGCCGCCATGCCAATGGAAATCGCTCAACCAAACCAGCCGCGCCGCCGGCCAATTCTGGCAGGTCAGGGAAAACGGGCGCAGGTAGACTGGCCCGGCATTTCCGAGATCAAGCAGGGCGGCGGCCCCTTCTTCGGTGGTCATGGAAACGCGCTGCCACTGCCGCGCTTTTTCATACCAGAACAGGACGGCCAAACACCCCAGGCACCAGGAACGGACGAAGCCTTGGCCACAAAGGCCTCCGAAGAGCATGACCAAAGCAATCCCCACGACACAAAGGAAACCTTCGGGATAACCGCCGGAGGCTTTGACCAAAGCCCTGGAGGCCTGCCACGGGGAATCCGATCCATCCATGGCGGCGGGAAACAGAAAGACATGGGGGGATTCGAGGCCGTAAAATCCCATCCCAAAGAGCGCCAGCGCCACCAGCGGACCGTGATCACCGGACAGCCCGGCCAACATTCCCCCGCCGGTCAGGGAGACAGCATATTTGCTGAGACCCAGCCGTTGGAAAGGAACCGCCGGGGAGGGCCCGCCAGCGCCTTCAGCTCCCCCCCGGATTTGGGTCAAAGCTGTTCTCATCCATGCCCCTCCGGAAGTAAACCCCCTCTTGCAGCCTGTTTTGGCCAGCTCCCGGAGCGGTGCCTGGTCCGGCGCATCGTAAAAAGCAGCCGCCTGCCGGATCAGAAAAACCGGGCTAGGCATGATAGGCTGGTCCTTTCACAAAGATCCAGTGGACCCAGCTCAACCAGGCCAGGGCGTTCCCGAACACCAGCGTCCGGTGCAGGAGCGTCTCCAGCTTCCGGCACCGCTTCCGGTGGAAGACAAATTCATCGTAGCAAATCAACACGGTAATGGCGGTGCCGGCCACCAGGATAGGAACCACAAACGGAAGGGGGGAATCCACCAGACTGGCCCACGCCATCAGAAAAAACAGGGGCACCCCGCCACCCGCCAGGGCCAGAAACTCAATCCGGCGTTCTCCCTGGCTGATGCGGCAACCCATGCGGCGGTGCCCCACCCAATCACCCACTCCGGCCAGGGTGGCCAGGGTGCCGGAAACCGCCACGATCCAAAGCTCCCCGGGGTATCGGCCCACCTCTCCCAGCCACGCGAAGCGGACATCGGTTTTCCACAGTCCTGTCAATCCCAGGGCAAACAGGAAGCCCGGCAGAAAAAGCGCCACCAACGAGCGCCATCCCCCTTTGACCGGCATTTGTTTCGCGGCGGTCAGACTCTCCCGCCCGGATAACCGGAAGGAAGGGCAACTGCGGCATCCAGCGGGAGACAGGGAGCGCGGGTTCATCATGGAGAACCGGTTACTTTGTGGCGCAAAGTAATCAAGGAGAAATTTCGTCCAGCCACCGGTAATGTCGTGATCAGGCGAACTCCGATCCAAGGACTATCTATTTATTGCAGGAACCTGGACTGGAAACCAATCCGGATAGCTGCTCGTTTTCCAATTTCAGTGATTGAGCGTAAAAACCTCCCTGGCCTGGCCGTTCCCCGGCAAACCCTGATCAGGATTCCAAAGATCCAGCCCTCTCCAAATTCCGTTGCCCCGATGCATCCATGAAATTTTTGCTGCTTTTCCTGACTTTGATCTTCGCCGGTTGGTTTCCGGTTGCCGCTGAAGAAGCAAAACCACCTCCCTCGTTTTTCATCCGGCTGGATGATGTTCAAGGTCTTTTCGGAGGGCAATCTCTTGTTGTGGCCACGGACGGTCACCACTACGCCCGGCAAGTCAAACCTGGAAAAACTAGTGGCATGACCGACTTCCGGTATCACCTCAAGCTGACAGACGAGCAGGTAAAGGAACTCCAAGCCCTGATCCGGACGGGTGGAATTGAAAGCTATCAGGAAAATAAGCGGGCCGGCGTTCCAGATGAAGCCCGTCCCCGGATCACGATTACTCAATCAGGGATGAAACGGATCGACGTGGAAAAGTGGGTGAACACGAAGGATCCGCAGTTTGATGCCCTGTATCTGCGATTGCTGGAATGGGTGGATGCTGCAGCCAGGACAACTCCTTACCGGAAAAAGGAATACAATGCCCGTGCTTCATTTCCGTGACGAACCTGCCGCTCCACTCGAAGAAAACGAGCCGGCCCCAGAGCGGGGGTTGACGATCAAAGTTGCTTATGGCTATGTCCAAGGGTGGTTGATTTGGATCTCATCGAACTACGACGCCTGTGAAAACCAACGCTGGAGGCAATCCATGTCATAACAGAAGGCCTTGGTTTTTGGCAGTTATCCTCTTGCTGGCTTGGCTTCCAGCGCAGGCAGGAGCCTCAAAAGCAAAGCCTCCGGAAAAAATCAAAAGCATTGTCCTGGGCATGGTAGTTCTACTTTGGGGAATTAATTTGACATTTTAGCTTTCATTTTTCCCGATGGGGTGGATGGTGTTTTCGGGATGGTCCTGTCAAGCCGGTGCGGTGGTCGCAACGCAAAGACAGACCAGCCTTC
>Ga0114972_10003322_pt1 | contig 12060 bp, 8 predicted proteins | sample M_140807_EF_Meta_FD_87354 | JGI IMG/M metagenome (GOLD analysis project Ga0114972, IMG submission 87354) | Freshwater microbial communities from Lake Montjoie, Canada to study carbon cycling - M_140807_EF_MetaG | ecosystem: Environmental > Aquatic > Freshwater > Lake | place: Lake Montjoie... | reverse complement strand
GGGGGATCGGCCTCCGCGTGCGCTCGATTGGGATACAACGTCACCGCGGTGGAAATCTCACCGAAACGGGCCGCTTTTGCCCGTGACCTCGCAAACGCCGAAGGCCAAGGGCTAGTAGTGATTCATGAGGGAGACTTCTACACCGAATTATTGAAGGGTCCGTATGATGTCGTGACTTACTGGAATGGATTTGGGGTGGGTACGGATTCGGACCAAAGAAAGCTTCTTCAACGAGTCGTGAAAGAATGGCTCTCGCCAGGAGGACTGATGCTGGTTGATGTGTTTAATCCGGGATGGTGGGCCCGGCTATCAGCCGAGACGGCCCGGATCGAAGAGTATGAAGCGTACCAGCGGACTGTCTATGTTGGAATAGGGGGGAGAATTGTAGACCGCTGGTGGTCAATGCCCGACGAATCCGACGCGATCGAGCAATCGGTCCGCTGTTACTCTCCGCCGGATCTCTCGCTTCTGCTGGCGGGCACTGGGTTAATGCTGGAGCGAATCGAGGTCGGAGGCAACCCCTCTGCCCAAGATTTCGACTCTGCCTACAGTTACCTAGCAATTCTCCGGAGTGTCTCCTGTTAGCCTCGAGAAGCAAAGCAGAAATGGGGAATGGAAGAAACTTATCATCCGGTAACTGAATCACCGGACGATACTGCGGTCTATTCCAGGTTTGCTACCGGCGAATTTTTCGCTTTCCAGCCACGACCACCGGAGGACGAAGCCAAGTATGAGGAAAATTGCCGCCATGATTCCCACTCGAAGAAAGCATTCTTCCAGGGTCATCGCCGATCGTGAAACCATAAGGAATCCGTAGGTGAGGTAGACAAGCGAAGCTCCCAACGACACCTTCATCGCAAATGTTTTTGCTTTGCTCATACTTCGAATCGCGCGTCCGCTGATCAGACAGCCTGCGAGCCCGCCGTAAATCATGGGGGCAAACCCGAAGTCACCTAAGGCGGTCTCCAGCGTCATCGGGGCCACCGAAAAGGCAACGATCCCGACCAATCCGTGAATCAAGGCGGCGGCCGCCCTTCGTGATTCGGTACTTGGTCCCCGACGCCCGACGGCCCGATCGGCACTGCCAAACTTGGCGAGAGTCAGGGTCACGGCCTCTTCGGGCGTGAAATCGAGTTCTAAGTAGGCGTCGTATATCGCAAGGATATGGGCTCGCATTTCGGATACCATTTCCTCGGTGACATCGGGAGTGAGGGTTCGCTCCTTCGCCAGGGCCCCGCGGACGGTTTCCATGAATTGGGCAATTCGATCGTCCTCGGAATGTAAGTTGACCATCATTGACTCATAGGGCGGGGTGAATCACCAGGTTAACGATTCGCACGTATTCGATCCACTCGGTGCGGCTCTGAGCAAGGGCCTCGCGCCCCGCTTGGGTAAGTTCGTACACCTTTTTTGCTGGCCCCACGCCGGTGGTGTCCCAGGTGAACGCCGTGAGTTGATCTTCTTCCAGTTTTCGCAGGCAGGGATAGATGGCCCCTTCGCCAAACTTGAGTGCGTCGGCGCTTCTGGCCTCGATGGCTCGAGCTATCCCGTAGCCGTGCATCGGGGCCTCTTCCAGCACAGACAGAATCAGCAACGGTAGATTACCGGTCCGTTGATCCTTCTTCCTACTCACAGTAGAAATATACATCATTTATCGATGTATATGGATTCAAGGAGGGCTATTCGTTTCGCCGAATGCGGATTTAGAACTGGTCTGTCATAAACATCTGCGGGATTCCGGGGACGTTTTTGCCCATTAAATACAGCTCAATCACGGCGCGTTCGAACACCAAACCAAGCTGATCGGCCATGAAGGTGGTTCCGAGCCATTCGCTGGAGGCTGGCAACGGCAGGGAAGAATTCGACCGATGGTATAGACCCTCTCGCAATAGATTGGGCTCAATCACCGCGTAGCCCTCGCCCACTGCCTCAGCAATTCGGTAATTCCAGTTCCAGTATTTCCACCGGAGTTCATCGCGCCGCAATCGATCTGGATGCCCGTGAGACCACTGGTCGTAGATGCCGCGAACCGTCTCAGCCTCCAATATTTCAAATTCTCCCGCGCTGCTGCCGCCCAGTAGGGATTCAGGTAACGGCGCACGCACGACGCGGTCTATCGTTTCGAACCCCAGCGACGCGTACAGGTCTGTCCGTTGGGCGAACAACAGGGCAGATCTAACCCCAGACCTTTCTGAATTCCGAAGCACAGTTTCCAAGAGCCGGGCGGCATATCCCTCGCGGCGATACTTTTCTCGAGTGGCGACGCCCGCAATTCCGACCGCCTCACCCCAGCCGAATGCCAGCGGGGTCGTTGTGACAACACTAATAATCTCGGTGCCCTGAAAAACGGCCCACTTCCGCTGGAGATCAAAGTACGGCTCCTGAAAGAAGACCGTATACGCCCGGTTGAAATCCAACGCAAACACGTCGCACAGTAACTGAAGAAACGCCTCCGCCTCGCTCATCCGAATCGGACGAATCTCGGTCACGGTGCCGAGGGTCCCTGGGTTTTTGGCGGGGGGGACTTTACCGTGGGGACCACCACACTTCCCGGCAAACTCTTCGGTTCAATTCGAACGGTTACTTTCACCGTACGCCGACGCAAACGAACCCCCACCGGTGCCGTCACGGCCACCTCCACGGTGGTCGTACCACTCAGCCCGGAAATATCCACGGGTTCTGTTTCCAGGCTCGTCAGCTTGGCCAAAAGAGTCGCGCTCCCCGAAACGGCAACGCGGGCCGGATCCATCTCATAGTCGAGCACCTGAAAACCGGTAGCGGGAGCCCCGATCAACTTGGCGTTAACGAACGCCTCCTTTTCCACCGAGGCCACGACGAGTGACGCGTTCACGTTGATCTGCAGCGGGATGCACCGAACATACTGCATCGGTCGGTTGTCTCGGGTGAGGGCCACTACATCCACAGGGTATGGAGCCAGCCGATCCATTTCCACCTGTCCCAGCGGCAATACGGCGCGGACCTTCTCAATTTGATCCACCTCCGATTTCGGTCCTTTCACCAGAACTCGACCTGGTTTGGGAGAAATGGTATCGAGAACGAAATTAGTGTCCATCAGTTCACCCGAAGATTCCACCGTGACGGGTAAATCACGCTGAATTATCGGCTCAATATCCACCATCACGGTGCGCGGAAACTCGCTTAACAACTGCTGCACTTGCTCGGGAAAGATGCGGATTGGATACTCGTTGCGCCCAGATTTCGCCGAGGATAAATCCACATAGGCCTGCACGGATTGTGGGGATACGGCTGAAAGTTGGCTTTGCGTTCCTCTCAAGGTGGCGCTTACGGATTCGGGGATTTTTCTTACGAAGTATCGGTCGGAATCTGCGCCTTGTGAGCGCACATCCACAGAAATCGTACGAAACTGACTGGTTTGGGCACCAACAAACATCCAGAGCAAGACGGAGATAACGAAACTTGCCACCAACAGAGTCCAGTTGATGGGCCGGCGCGTACGGGGCATCATCGTTTCCGGCTCCTCCGACGGGGTTTGCGCGGCTCGCGGGGAGTGGAAGGCGTGGTCGGCATCCGGCGCAAATCCCGGTTCAGCATTTCACGCAGCTCGTGCACGGTGGAGTACCGCATGATTTCACCATCCGTTGAAACGCTAATCGTGCCGCGCTCTTCACTGACTACGATGGTGAGCGCATCGGTCTGCTCGCTAATGCCGACCGCCGCCCGGTGCCGCATATGCAAGTGACTGTCCAGACGCGTATTCTCCGAAAGCGGCAACCGGCATGCCGCCGCCAAAATGGTGTCACCACGAATGATCACCGCGCCATCGTGCAAAGGATTCTCGCCGTAGAAGATGCTGCCCAAAAGCGAGGCTGAAATTCGTGCCCCCAGAGTCACACCATTGCTGGCGATTTCGTCCAGCTTGGCGGTTCTTTCGATAACAATCAGCGCCCCGATGCTTTCTTGCTGAAGCTCGGCGACGGCGGAACAGATCTCTTCCACGGTACGGGCCTCGGCCCTCTCTTCGCCCGAACCAGGAACGTGAATCATCTGCAGAGGCGTAATTTTTCCGAAACCTTCAATGGCTTGTCGCACCTCCGGGAGGAAGAGAATCACCAGTGCCACTGGGCCTAGAATGGTGGCTTTCTCAAAAATCCAGTGCAGGGTGTTCAAACCGAATCGTTCGCTGAGCACCAGCACAATTAGGAAGGCGATGACCCCGATCAGAATTCGCCAGGCGCGGGTTCCTCGCACAAGGAGAAGGAGACGATAGATGAGGAACGCCACCAACGCAACATCCAGCAGATTTATCAGAACCTCGGACGCGGATTGATGTCGGAGGGCGGTAAATGGGCGTAAAACCTCTTCCACGGGTGAATCTCGGACGGTAACTCTAGTTTAGCCTTATGTACACTTCTCCGGTATGTCCTCCCTGCCCAGTATTGAAGAACAGTTGGCAATTCTGCGCCGTGGCACCACCGAAATTATCAGTGAAGCCGATCTCCGCAAGAAACTAGAGCTGGGTCGGCCATTGCGGGTGAAGCTTGGCGTAGACCCGACCGCCAAAGACGTGACTCTGGGGTGGGCGGTGGTTCTGCGAAAGCTGCGAGATTTTCAGCGGTTGGGTCACCAAGCGGTGCTTATCATTGGTGACTTTACGGCCCAGATCGGCGATCCCAGCGGCAAAAGCAAAACCCGCCGGTCGTTGACTCGCGACGAAGTGATGGCAAATGTCGATTCGGTGAAAGCCCAGTTCGGAAAAATCCTGGACATGGAAAAGACGGAGATTCGTTACAATTCAGAATGGCTGGGGCCAATGGATTTCGCCGATGTTTTGCGGCTTTGCGGCAAGATCACGGTCGCCCGCATCATGGAGCGTGATGATTTCACGAAGCGCTGGGAATCGCACCAGCCGATCGCGATGCACGAGCTGATGTACCCGCTGCTGCAGGGGACCGATTCGGTGGCAATCCGCGCCGATATTGAACTTGGCGGTAACGACCAGAAGTTCAACAACCTCATGGGCCGTCAGCTTCAAGAAGCCGATGGCCAGGCTCCGCAAGTGGTCGTGCTTTCTCACCTGCTCTTAGGAACAGACGGCAAAGAAAAGATGAGCCAATCGCTGGGAAACTATATCTCGGTGATCGATGTGCCTAACGACATGTTTGGCAAAACTATGTCTATTCCGGACGACCTCATTCTGAACTGGTTCGAGCGGGCGACTGATTTTCCCATGGAAGAGGCCCACTCGCTCTTAGCACCGGGGCAAAACCCGCGCAACGCCAAAGTCCGGCTGGCCAAAGAAATCGTGAAGCTATACCACTCGGCCGAAGCGGCCGAAGCGGCCGAAGCGTATTTCGTAGACACCTTCAGTAAAGGTAAAGAACCGGTTGAAGCCGAGTCGGTTCCTCTGCCCGAGGGGTTGCTGGAGGCCGGTTTCGTGTCGGTCCCCGCTTTAGTCGTCGCGCTAGGATTGGCCAAGTCGAACGGTGCGGTGAAGGACTTAGTAAAGGCGGGCGGGATTGGGCTCGACGGAGAGAAAGTGACCGAACTCCGAATTCCCGATCCGCGAGGGAAGACCCTTCGCGTGGGCAAAATCAACTTTCGACGTTTGGTGTAAACGAGAATCGTCCTCCCAATTTTTTTGGGAGGACGATTCTATCTCCGTGACCGGGACGCGTTTAGTTCGTTACAGTCAGTGACGTGGTCTTGGAGTTATCACCGATGATGTTTCCGGCGAGCGTAACCACCTTCGGCGTGGGTTTTGTCCATCGGTAAGTGGTGACTGTCACGGTGACAGACGTGGAGCCAGCGGGCACCATCACCGATGCCGGAACCGTTACCTGATTCACCTGGAAGCTCTTCAGATTAACGGATACACCACCGACCGGTGCCGGAGCCTGCAACGTTACGGTCAACATCGAGTCGGTGCCGCCCTGGACGGTGCTGGGGCTAACGGAAACCGATGCCAGCTTCGGCCGAACAATCTTCAGCGAGGCGGTCTTGACCGAGTCGTTCACCGTCGCCGAGATGACGGTGGAGGTTGCGACCATTCCCGTTGAAGTGGCCGTGAACGGAGCCGAGGTACTACCTTGCGGCACAGTGACCGAAGCCGGAACCGAGACACTCGGATTTGTGGAAGCGAGTGTAACGACTACGCCGCCCGGTCCAGCTGGGAATGCCAGCGCGACCGTTCCGGTGGTAGAGGTTCCGAACTTAATGACTGAATCTTGCAGACTCAGTGACGTGATGGCTGGTTCCGGTTGGACCGAAACCGTCGTATTTCTGGTCAAGCCAGCCGTGGTACCGCTAACGACGACGTTAGTCACCGATCCGACCGTTCCGGCCGTCGCCGTAAATGTCCCTCGTCGCTGACCGGCAAGAATAGTAATCGTTGCCGGCACGGATAGTGCGCTACTATTGCTCGAGTTGAGCGTGACCAACGTGTCCACCGGTTGCGGAGCCGTGAGGATGGCCGTGCCGGTCACGGTTCCTTGGCTGTTAACGGTAGGCGTCGAGATCTGCACCGCCCACAAGCGAGGAGGGCGAACCAAGATGGTGAACGAGTTCTGCACGTCCGCGTAGGGTCCCGAAGCCGTGATCGTGACCGAGTGATCAATGCTCACGTATTGGGTGGCAACTGGGAAGATTGCCGAGGTGGCACCCTCCGGCACCGTGACCGAGGCCGGAACCGGGAAAACCGCATCGCTACTGACGAAGTTAACGACGAATCCGCCGGCCGGTGCGGGATCCGCCAAGGTGACCGTGCCATTCAGAACTCGACCGCCCGCCACGCCCGGTCCGGGGAACGAGAACGACGTCGGGTTAAACCGCTTGACCGTGAAACTGGTGGACACGGTAGCGCCGAGAGTAGCCGAGACACTGGTCGTCAGGTCGCTGGACGTAGCCGGACCGCTCAGGTTGAAGGTCGCCGAGGTGGAGCCTGCCGTGGCACTCACGCCAGATTGGACAGGGATGGCCGGATTTGTGGAGCCAAGCGAGACGTTCATTCCGCCGGTCGGAATTGGACCGGAGAACGTAATCGTTCCCGTAGAAGAATCCCCGGTGTACACCCACGTTGGCGAGAAGGAAATGCCGGTCGCGACCGGTGCTTTCACTGCAAGGTTAGCGGAGCCGCCCGTGCTGTCAAAGGCCGTAGCCGTTACTTGGGCCGTGCCGTCGACGGCCACCGGAGTTGTTGGAATGGTGACGGAAGTGGATGTTTGTCCAGCAGGAACCGTCACGGTGCTGGGAACGGTAACCGCGCCGAGGTTACTGGTCAAAGACACAACCAATCCGCCGGTTGGCGCCGGTTGCGTGAGGTTAATCGTGAGGCTCGACGAGGTGCCGCCGATCACTGAAGCGGGAGAAAACGCGAGCGAAACCACGATGGGGTCAGCCAGGAATACGTAGGATGCGCCCTTTAAGCTATTTGCATTCTTTGCGCCGCTAACGAACGTGTTGTCACTGGCCGCGACGGAAAATCCAAGTTGGTCTCCGGCAGCACCATCACTGGCGGTGAGCTTTTGACTCTGGTACCAAACGCCGGACTGTCGGCGGAAAGCATAAACCGCTCCCATCGACGAGGCCTTTGCATATGCGCCTACGGCAAGCGTATCGTTAGAAAGCCCAACAGAGGTTCCGAATTTGTCGCCGGCTACCGTATCGCTACCGGTTACCGAAGTGAGTTGAGACCAAACTGAGCCCGAGCGAGTGAAGATGTAAGCCTTTTCCGCGCCGCCCGTTCCAATCGCCACCTGATCCCCGTCCAGCGAAACCGAAAAACCGAATTGGTCAGTCGAAGCTCCACCTGATGCCGTGATCTTCTGTTGCTGCGACCAAGCGCCCGCAGTTCGTGTGAACACATAGGTCGCGCCGAAGCCGCCGCCAGCCGTGGGTGATCCGGATGCAAGCGTGTCGCCGCTGACAGAGACCGAATCGCCAAACTTGCTGTTGTTGGCCGCGTCGCTGGCGGTCAAGATTTGCTGCTCGGTCCAAGTGGCGCCAGAGCCGGTGTAGACGTATACAGAGCCTTTGGAAGTGCTCTTTGAACTTGCACCGACCACAACCGTATTTCCGCTAATGGAAACGCTGGTGCCGTACTTGTCGCCCGTTGCTCCATTACTTGCGGTGAGCTTCTTGCGCTGAGTCCATGTCGCGCCAGACCGGGTGTAGATGTACGCCGCTCCGGTGCTGGTTGCCTTCAGCGGAGCACCCACGACAACCGTGTTGCCGCTGATTCCCACCGAGTAACCAAACTGATCAGGGTTCGCCAAGTCCGAAGCTTGAATCTTCTGTTGAAGGCTCCAGACGCCAGCCGTGCGGGTGAAAACATACGCCCTTGCGTACGGAGTGAAGCTCGATTCGCCGTCGCTGATACCGGCGCGGACGTTCGGGGGGCCGCTGGCGCCGACTACAGCGGTGTCGCCGTCGATCGCTACTGCCGATCCGAAAATATCGGAGGAGATTCCGTCTGCTGCCGTCAGCTTCTGTTGCTGAGTCCAAGTTGGGTCGATCGTGATTGGGTACTTCGCGCCCGTATCATCAATGTTGATGGCAATCGCTTGCCCCGAAACTGAGAGGCGACCATTGAGCTCTACTCCGCGAGCATCCCACACCTTCAAGCCGCTGTAGGCAAATACGGATGAGCCGGCCTGCACCTGAATGGCATCATTAGAGAGTTGCTTGAGGGAAGTGCTGCCGGTAACTGCCAGCTTAACCCATAGGTTTGTTCCCGCTGATCCGGGCCGCTGAGAAACCTGAAGCCAGTGGTGAAGTCCGTTTTCTCCGTTCACATACCATTCGCTGAGATTCTGCCGGGCAAAGCTGAGTTGCGGCCATCCCCCTGCATCCTTCGTGATGAAAGGAGTGGTATTGCCAATTGACCCTCGGTCGACACCACGTCCAAATGCCACCGCCTGCACGGAAAAAGTGCTCTTGGAAGAATTTAAGGTGAGGGCACCCGAATTTGTAAACGTCGAGAAGTAACCCTGACCGGGTGATTTGGCAACAAATCCTCCGCTGGTCCTGTCATACGATCTCACGGCGCGGTTGACCGCCGCGTCGAGTCCGGCATCCAGTTTCTGTCCCGATCCGCCGTTGGAAAGGGACTGGGCGAAAGTAGCGGAAGTCGCTGCTAACAAACACAACGACGAGACCGCGCGTCCAAATGAATAGTGAGGTGGAAACTTGCGTCTAGTCACAACACTGCATCATACGATTTTGAGCGGATAAGGTTCAGGAACTGGTAGCCAAATCCTTAAATTTGGCTAAATTGGCCCCACTTATCGATGTAACACAGATTTGCCAGCAGGGCAAAGGGCCCAAATCTAATCGTCAATGCCATGATTCCTCTATTGAGAAATATGCCAAAGTCGCTTCTCCTTATCCGGAAGTAGCTGGTCCGCGCTGGTTGCATGCCAGCAACATTTTGCACACTTTGTGGATGATCTTTAAGCGGTGGAGTTAGTTCCGAATGACCTTGATCAGGCCCACATTCTCGTAAGTTCCGGGCCCCACTTCGGGCCTGATCGAAATCTTTCGGCCGAAGTCCAGGCGAAGCAGACCGCCGGTGTAACCGACTTCGAAGTTTGGGCCGCTCGGGTTGAAAATATCGTTCAATCTGGCGATTTCTACCATGCCGCTGTCGTACAGATCCGTACCGTTTTGGTCGTTAATGAAGCGAAGCTGACCTTCCAGGTCCATGGCCTGAGCGCCCGTCTTGGTTCCGGAAGTTTTGGTTAGTGTAGCGAACTGCTCCAGGTCCAGCGTCAGGGTTTCGTTGTGGAAGAACCGAATAGACTCAACTTTGGTGTCAACGCCAATGCCCCAACCTTCTACCGTCCACACGGCGCCCAAGTTGCCGTGGATGTAGAGATAGGGGTTCACCTTGATGACCGTGCGGGTCTTGTGGTTCAGGTCGCCTGATCCTGAGAAGTCGCCGCTGACGGTGTCAGCACTAGCGTAGCGAAACGTTCGGTTTTCGCCGTACCCTTTGGAAGCAGTTGCATATATGGCGAGAGCAGCGAGCCCGGCGACGGCGAGAAACCGTGAGATCACCTTCATCACAACTTTCCCTTTAGCATCTAATTTTCTTGCTCCTTTTCGAAGACACGAAGAGTGGGCGGCGAGATGAAATCGGTCGTCAAATCGGCACCTACGCGGCCTTATGCCGAGCAGTCTTCGTCAAGCACCGCAGATACGCAACGCAACATTACCTGTTGCCCCTGAAGACCAGACTCGAAGGACATGATGCCGATAAAATCAGAATAAATTAGATTGCCCCATCGACCGCAAACATACCGTCCACGTAAATTACTCAAGTCTTGGCTGATTTCTGCAGCTATGGGAGGAACATTCGCCTAATGTAAAGTCCACCCGGCATCGGCCGGGCCGACCTATTTGGGTTCGATTATTACCGCGTCAAGAACACTAATCATCCGCCACAAAACTCGCGTTCAGAGCCGCCAAGGGTGCGCTACTCCAAGTGAATCTCGTTGCGTATGGTACCGGCGCGCTCGTGAGTCGCCTCCACTTGGTAATAGCCGCGCTTCACGATCCATTCGAACACGGCGACATCGTCGGTAGCATCAACCGACCAGCCAAAACCTCCCGCCGGAATATGTGAATATCCCTTCAATTGTCCGGCCGTCGGGTTTAGCTTTCCGCTGAGTAGCCATGTCGAGGAATCGTCGGAGGCCTCGTCGAGCCTCGAAATAGAACCTCGGACGCCCCGGCACAACTTTCGTGATTCCCCATGACGCGTTACGTTTGTTGGCAGCCAACCTTCGTTTTGAACCACCAGCCGTACCCGCCAAGCGTCGCCAATTGGCTCTGTAAGCAAGGCCCGCAGCCCCAATTTGGGTCCGGTAGAAGCATGCCAAATCGCCCACTCGGCCAAGGGCGAAATCTCGGCCTCCAAAAACATTGGAGGCGGGTTGCGAAACGCGTAGAAGGCATCCCAACCTCCCAGTTCGACCGGTCCAAGTTGCGGATGCTCGAAGGCGTACCAATCGATGTAGCCTTTGCCCTCCAGTTTGGTATCAGACCAGTCCAGCATTTTGAGATCATCGGCGTGGGGATGATCTCGGAACCAATCGATGTACTTGTAGTCAGTAATTCCCGCTTGGCGGACTGGCGCCCAAATTTCCACCGTCCACGCGTGAATGCCGCGATGTTCATATGCCCAGTCATCGAATACCCCGGTGATAGTCTCCTTCGGGTGATACCGAAACTCGTGGTAATTGCTCACCGATGGATACCCGGTCATCTCTTCGCCGATTTTCCCGAGGGCCTGATAGGTCCATAGATCCTCGGCCGGGATGTCGGTATCGGCCATGCGACTCGGTGGCCGCAACAGGACGCCGGCGTACGTGTGGAATGTAATAGCGCCGCAAATATTCGGTCGATCCACAATTGCCTGCACCACCGCACGAACCTCGGGTTCGGACGTTGGAAAGTCTCCCGCGCCAAACTGCTCGAATTCCTGCCGCCAAGCACTCGGAAAGTTTCGATTGAGATCTAACCCCTGTTGTGGTCGAGTCGCCCGCATTGTGATACCGTCAAAGTTCTTGAACCTACCCTCCGGCAGTACTCGGAAATACGAACCGCCACTCTCGCCCGGCTTCCGCCGCCGCAGCAGCCGTGGCTCTTCCTCACTTATTGTCCAAGCTCCGTTCGGATCAGGAACGCGCATGTTCAGGATGCGGCCGTCACCGTCTAAATCTTCGCGCTCCAAACCATAGGGATCCTCTGCCTCGTCCGGGTACGGCCGCGTGCTGCTTCGGATGAGCTTTGGAACTTCAGCCAGCGCCCATTCCGCTCCATCAGGATTCAGCCGCGGTACTAAGTAGTAGGTTCTATCCACCAGGGCTTCCGGGCGAGCCACCAGCAGATCCAGAATCTTCAGCACGGTGGTGCTGGCGCTCACCTCACTGGCGTGAATATTCCCGTCACACCAGAAGGCTGGCTTATCTTCAGCCGCACCTACCGAGGTGTCGGTGACCGTTACTAGCCAAATATCGCGACCCTCGTAGGACTTTCCGATTGAAGACACGGCTACGAAATTCGGGAATTCACTGGCGT
>Ga0114972_10003321_pt1 | contig 12061 bp, 8 predicted proteins | sample M_140807_EF_Meta_FD_87354 | JGI IMG/M metagenome (GOLD analysis project Ga0114972, IMG submission 87354) | Freshwater microbial communities from Lake Montjoie, Canada to study carbon cycling - M_140807_EF_MetaG | ecosystem: Environmental > Aquatic > Freshwater > Lake | place: Lake Montjoie... | reverse complement strand
CGTCGCTGCGGCAAGCGCCGCCACCGTCGCCTCGTGGTAGGCGTCTGATTCGTAAGGTGGCCAGCAGTCGAGCGTGCCCCAGGTGCCGGAGTCGGCCTGGATCGCGAACATGAGGCGCAGCGCCTTGTCGGTGTCGGCTGAGAGCGTGCCGGTGACATGCCGATCCCACTCGGCCAGCCCCGCGGCGAGGTAGATCACCTGCGCCGGCTTTGTCGACTTGCGGAGATTTTCATGAGGCTCGGAAGCAAGGCTCGCGAGCTGCTCCTTGAAGAAGCGGAGCGTCGACTCAGGGGGAGTTCCCAGCACGGCCGAGAGGGCAGGGCGGGCGAGCATGTAGGTGCCATTGGTGTGGCAGCTGATGCAGCGGCGCTGCCCGCTCCAGGCGACGGAGCCCTGTTCGAGATGATCGATCGCCAAGCTCGTCGAGACGCTGGCGCGGCGCGGCTCGTCGGCCGTCGCCGCCGGCACGGCGATCGACTCGAAGGCGTATTGATGCGGCTCGGCAGCGGGAAGGGGCGTCGGCACCGCTGCGCACGCGAAGAGAAGCAGCAGCCGGGCGATGGGGCCGAGCATGGCGGCTCGATGAGACAGGGCGAAGGCGATCATCGGCGGAATCCTCCCGGGGCATTGGTTTGTGGGCAAGGGAGACGTTGCGGAGGCGGGCACTCGGAGGGGTGGAAGGACGTGGAAGGGATGGCTCGCTCGGGGTCATCCCCCGTTCCGCAGGAGCGCGACGAGATCGAGGATCTCCTCGAGCGAGAGCGTGTCGAGGAGCCCCTGGGGCATCGGTGACACGGTCGCCGGATGCGCGCTTTCGATCTCACTGCGAAGGAGCTTGAGCGACTCCCCCGTCAGCGCATCGACCTCGACGCCGATTTCCCGGTCGTTGACCATGTTGGCTCTCCCGGTCACGACTCGGCCGTCGGCAAGGACCCAGGTCGTGGCGTGATACTTCGGATCGACCACCTTCGAAGGCTCGAGGATCGACTCCAAAATCGCCCTGGCATCATACCGCTTCCCGATCGCGGAGAGATCGGGGCCGACGGCCGATCCCGACGACCCGAGCCGATGGCATTTCAGGCACTGCGCCGCGGCCAGCGCCCGCCGCCCCGCGTCGGCATCGCGCGGGGCGAGGGCCTTGTCGAGCTGCGGCTCGAGATCGGCCTGGGTCCACAGCCTCACGACAGGGCGCTGGGGCTGTGGTGGAAGCGGCTCTCCCTCGACCACTGGCTTGTCGAGGATCGCCAGGGCTGCCGCCAAGGCCGGCCGCTGGTCGTCGCGGATCGTCGCCAGGAGATCCTTCTCCATCCGGCTGATGATCTGGCCCAGCAGATGCCCGCCGCGAAACTGCCGCGCCCCGGCAAACCAGTCGAGGAGCCGGCGGTGCTCCTCGACAGTCCAGGGGCCTTGGGAACGGACGAGAGCGTGAACGGCGTGGATTTGATCCTCTTGGCTCGCTGCCCTGTCGAGACGGCCGATCACGCTATCGATCGCGCCAGGGGCGCCCGAGGCAACGAGCAATTCAACAAGCTCGCGCTGCACCAGGGGCGATGGGTACCCGTCGAGCGCAGCCAGCAGCGCATGGAGCTTCTGGCTGTCATCCGGCGGGAGATCAACGCCCCGCGCCAGGGCGATCGAGAGGACGCGAAGCGAGAGGAGCACCGCTGACTCATCGGCGTCGATCCTTCCGGCGAGCGTCGCCCGGACGACCTCCAGTCGCTCTTCCGCCGCCGCCATCCGTACCCACGCAAGCAATCCTTCGCCGCGGGCGAGCGGCTGCTCTTCCGCTTTGACCTTCTCCCGCCACGCTGCCACCGGCTGCCGCTCCAGCGCGATCCGCGCTGCCGTCCGTAGCCAGCGATCCTCCGACCCGAGCTCCGGCCAGAGGTTTTTGATCGCGGTCTGATTCGCTGTCGAGAGTGGCCCCCCATGAAAGGCTTCGAGCTCGCGGCGGCGGGCCCGGGCCTGCTTCGCGGCGGCGGCGACGGCCGGTTCGACCGCCGGGCCGGGGGGTACGGTCGCCGCATCGCCCGTGAACGACACTTTGTAAAGCCCCGACTGCGAGCCGCGGCCACCGGTGATGAACCACAGATTGCCGTCGGGGCCGAATGCCATGTCGCAGACATTCATCGGGCTCCCCTCGGCGAACAGCTCGTCGGTGGCCGTGTACGTCGCCCCGGCGGGAGTGAACCAGGCGGCGAGGATCCGGCCATGCTGCCAGTCGGCCATGTAGAGGGCGTCGCGCCACTTACCGGGGAAAGAGCCGCGGCGGCCGAAGACGACGCCGGTCGGCGAGCCGAGGCCGGTCTCGAGCGTGGCCGGGAGGCTGTCGGGGTAGGAGGGGGGCCAGTTGAGCGTGCTCCACCGCCAGCCATATTCGGCCCCCGAGACGACATGGCTGACGCGCGTCGGCCGATACCACGGCTGGCCGACATCCCACTCCATGTCGGAATCCCAGGTGAACCATTCGCCGTCGTCATTGAAATCAGCGTCGACTTGATTGCGGAAGCCACCGGCGAACACCGTCCAATCCTCTCCCTCCGGGTCGAAGCGGAGGAGGTAGCCGACCCGGTCGTCCTGGCCGCCGTCGGCCGGATCAGGGAGGAGCCGATCGGTGTGCGGATCGCGGTAGGGCGATTCTGGCGAGGCGCCTTCCGGGAAGGTGACGTCGTTGCCAACGATCGACCACAGGGCGCCGTCTGGGCCGACGGTGAGCTGATTCTGACCATGCCCGTAACGGCTGCGGTAATCGAACGATTTGAGTTTCGTCCGGTCGGAATACGTGCCGTCGCCGGCGGCGTCGCGAAACCGCCACAGTTCCTTCGTGTCGCAGGCGTTGACGTAGAGCGAGCCGTCATGGACGAGGACACCGCGGCAATGGCGGAGCGTGTCGTCAAGGCGCGTAAACGACCACTCCCCTCCGGGGCTTGTCGGCGGGGCGAGCCGGGCGACGCCGACGTCGTCGAGGCCGACGATGATCCGCCCCGCTTCATCAAAGGCCATCGAGATCCAGGAGCTTTCCGACTCCTGCGCCGAGCGGACGAGCTCGACGGTGAAACCGGCCGGGGCGGTGATCGACGTCGGCGGCGTGGCGGACCGCGGCGCGGCGAGAGCCGGCGAAGCGAGGAGCGCGAGGCACGCGACGAGGAGGAACCGGCTGGTCATGGTCGTGGTCCTCTGGAAGAGCGAAAAAAAGAGGCGGCGGGTCGTGGGCCGACCCGCCGCCTCCCCTGGTGAAGGCGTCGCGGGGGGCGATCAGGCCTTGAGGGTGTCGTCGTGGCGGCCGGTGGCCGGAGGGAGATCGCAGGCGTGGACGGCGTGCAGCGCCGCGATGGCGCCGGCCTTCTTCTCAGCGTCGTTGTCCTCCCACTCGATGTTGATCGCCCCGGAGTAGCCGGCCCGGTTGAGCTCGACGATCATCTCCTCGACGTTGACGCTGTCGCGCCGGCTGCCGGCGGTGACGAAGTTCCAGCCGTTGAGCTTGTGGCCCATCGGGCGGTGGCCCCCCAGGCGCCCGGCCCGGGTCGGGCCGTCGATCACCTGCACCCCCTTGATGTGCGCCGTGTGGATCGCGTCGCCGTACTCGCGGATGAAGGCGATCGGGCAGACCCCCTGCCACACCATGTGGCTGGGGTCGATGTTGAAGCCGACGACGTCGGTGCCGTAGCCCGCCTTGGCCAGCGCCCGCAGATAGTCACCGGCCGACTCGATATCCCCCATCGCTCGCTCGCCCGGATGGCACTCGAGATCGAACGTCACGCCATACTTCCGGCAGGCGTCGAACACCGGAGCGAACCGTTCAACAAGGAGCTCCAAGCTGACCTCGAGGACATCCGGGATCGGGCAGCCGCCGATCGACTTCGGCCGCGGCGGAAACTCGAAGAAGTGGCTCCAGCAATGGGCCGGCGAGCCGACGAAGCCGGGGACGGCAACCGTCCGGTCCTGGAGCTTGCCGAGATAGTGGGCGAGGCGCACCGAACGGATCAGATCCTTGCAGGCCTTCTCCTGCATCAGCTTCCCCACCTCGTCGGGAACGAAGTAGGGATTGGTGCGCGGCGGCTCATTGCCCGCCTTGCGCCACTTCACGTAGGCCTCGACGGGCTCTCCGCCGATGAACTGGAGCGTCTTGGCGGAGGGCTCGTCACCGAGAACCTGCCCCTGGAGATGGGTGGCGATCGAGAAGATTTCCAAGCCCCGCTTCTTCGCCTTCTCCACCCGGCTCTTGGCATAGGCCTCGGCGCCGCTCTCGGTGTCGCACTGGGGGAGATCGAGCTCCCACGAGGCCTCCTCCCAGCCGTCGAAGCCGTTCTTGGCGAGGAAGTCGAGCCAAGTGTCCTCGGGGATGTCGCCGAACTGGCCGCGGACGAGTCCGATCTGGTGGTAGGAGTGCTTGCCGGAGCGGTGTGTCTTGGTCTGGTGAAAGCCCATGTCGTCTCCCATGCTGACGCCGACTTCCCCGAAGCGGGGGCGGCGGTGAATTGTTCCCCTGGTCTGCCGGCCCACTTCCAACCGCGGGGCGGTGGTGGCCAGCCAGACGCCCCAATCGTCGGTGGTGGCCCCGTTCCTGTAAATCCCCGCCCCTTTCCCACGGCGGTCGGCCGGGGATACAACCACAGGGGGTGGCGGTCCGGCGAGTGCGAACGGCCCCCCGGGGGGACCAGCAGGAAGAGCTGGACCAGCAGGAGTAGGCAGGCATACAAAATCTCGGGCCTCATGGCTCCTTGGGAATAACGCTTTTTGGAGCGTCCTCGGAGCGGAGCGTCCGATCGACCCATGGCGCGGGGAGTCGATGCGATGACGAGCGACGACACAGCCCCTGCTGGCGACGGGGCGGCGGCTTCGGCCGGCTTCGCGGCCCTCTACGACAGCCTCGCCGGCCGGTTGCTCGGCGCCGCGCGGACGCTCGGCTGCGCCGGCACCGAGGCGGAAGACATCGTTCACGACCTGTTCGTGCGGCTGGTGCGTTCGGGGGCCTGTCTCGGCGACGTTGACGATCCCGAGGCCTATGCCTTCACGTCGCTGCGGCATGCGGTCGCCCGGAGCCGGCAGCGGAAAGCCCTCGAACGGACGGCGATCGAGCGGATCGGACGGGAGCGCGAGGCCGATGGCCGGATGGTCTCGGAAGCCGTGGCCGGCGTCGCTGACGAACCTGACGCCAGGCTGGCCTGGGCGCTGGCCGGCCTCCCGGAGGCCCAGCGGGAGGTGGTGGCCCTGAAGATCGATGGCGGCTTGACCTTCGCGCAGATCGCGAAGGTGACCAACGTGAGTCTGAATACGGCCGCCGGACGCTATCGCTACGCCCTCGACAAGCTCCGCGCGGCCCTCGCGGTGGAGGTGATCCGATGAACCTTTTCGATCCTCACGACGCAGACGATTGTCTCGGCCCCGAATCGCAGCCGAGCGGCCACGCGATCGAAGCGCTCCTCCGCGGTCGCGGTCTTCCCGCGCCGGATGCCGGCTTCCGGGACACCGTCGTCGTGGCGATGGAGGAGGCGGCCCTAGAACGCCGCCTCATGCTTGCCGGGGCCCGGTTCGCACCCGCATCGAATCCGCGGCAGCGGCTCCTCCCCGAAATGCTGGCCGGGATCGCTGCGGCGCTCGTCGTCAGCGTCGTGCCGTGGGGAAGCGGAAGCCGAGCCGTTATCACGCCCGAGGCGACGGCCGCAGCTCCGATCGTGATCGCCCCAGTCGTTGCAGACGAGCCTCCCGACGTCCACCAGGCGCTGGCGATGCTCGAGGCCCGCCGCGATCTGTTTGCGGCGGTGTCGGGCACCGGCCGGCAGCATGCCGAGTTTTAGGTTTCCGGCCGCGGGCTGCCGCACTCTTGCGGTGTGATGAGCCGCACTCGTGCGGTGTGCTTCGCTGCATTCGTGCGCTGGATCAGATCGCGTCGAGCGCGGAGCCGAGCGCTTGGAGAAACGTGGCGACGTCGGCCTCGGTGTTGTAGCCGTGAAGCGCGACGCGGAGCCGGCCGGCGTGGTGCATGACGTGGATCTGGCGATCGTGGAGAAAGCGATGGACAAGCTCGGCCCGGGGGTGGCGGAAGGCGAGGATCCCCGCCAGCCGCGCCGGCTCGGTCGGGGAGAGGAGATCGACGCCGAGGGCCCCCAGGCCGGAGAGGCACTCGGCGACCAGCGGCGCCGCCCGTCGATCGATCGCGGCGACGCCGATGCCGGAGAGATACTCAAGCGCCCCTTTGATCGCGTAGAGGGCGGGGTAGTTCGGCATCCCGACGGCGAAGCTCGCGGCGCCGGGGAGGCTCTCGGCCCGCTCGAAGCGGTCGGCCCCGAAGGCGTCGTGGAGGTTGAACCAGCCACCGGCCGGCACGGTCCAGGCGTCGCGGCGGTGTGGAGGCACGCCGACGATCCCGCCGCCATGGGGCCCGAGGAGCCACTTGTGCGTGCTCGAGACGATGAGATCAGCGCCGGCCAGGGCCCCCGAATCGCGATCGAGGGGGATCCGCCCCAGGCCTTGTGTGACATCGACGACAAGCAGCGCCGGGGAATGGCGGTGGACGACCTCGGCAACCGCCGGCACGGCGGCGCGGAAGCCGTTGTAGAAGCTCACCAGTGGCAGGGAAACAAGCCTCGTCCGGGGCGAGAGGAGCGCGACGAGGTCTTCGTTCACGAGGCTTCCCCCGCGCGAGCGCCACACCTTCACGGTGGCCGGGCAGCGATCTTGCAGAAACGGCGTGACGCTTGCGGGGAAATCGAGATCGGTGACGACGACCTCATCCCCGTCGCGGAGCCCGAGAGCGAGGCTGGCGAGATTGAACGCCTCGGAAGAGCAGGAGCAGATGGCGACATCGTCGGTGTCGAGGCCGATCAGCTCGGCGGCGAGCCGGCGGGCTTCCGTATGGACCGCGGCGTGCCGCAGCCGGCCATCCATCCCGAGCTGCTTGTCGCGGAAATACTGGCTGAGCCCCTCACCGACCGCCGGCGGCGGGATCCCTTCGGCGGCGGTGTTGAGATACACATTTCCCGCGAGAGCGGGAAAGTCGCGGGCCCGCGTGGCGGCATCGAGCATGGGATCCCTGTGGAGCGCGGCATCGCCGCGGGGCAGTGGGTAGGATCGGGGGATTGAAAGAGAATACCGTGGAGGCCTCCTACCATGCGTGTCCGACTGATTCTCAATGGCAAGAAGGCGGGGCTCCAGCCGGTCCGCGACGCGGTCCACACGCTCCGCCGCGCGGGGCACCCGATCGAAGTGCGCGTCACCTGGGAGAAGGGGGATGTCGAGCGGCTCGTCGCCGAGGCGGCTGCCGAGGGCGTGGAACGGATCATCGCCGGTGGCGGTGACGGGAGCGTCAACGAGATGGCCAATGGCCTGATGCAGCTTGCGGCGCTCGAACCGGCGCGGCAGCCGGCGATGGCGATCCTCCCCCTTGGCACCGCCAACGACTTTGCCACCGCCTGCCGCGTCCCGATCGATCCTGTCGCGAGCTTGACGCTGGCCTGCGAGGGAGCGCCGCGGCCAGTCGATGTGGCCCGGGCCAACGATCGCTACTTCGTGAATGTCGCCTCCGGAGGCTTCGGGGCCGCGGTCACCGCCGACACGCCGGTGGAGCTGAAAGACTTCCTCGGCGGCGGGGCGTACACGCTGATGGGGATTCTCAAGGCGGTCAACTTCCGCCCCTACGCCTGCACGCTGCGAACGCCCGATGGCGAGAGCAGCGCCGGGATGATCGTCGGCGCCGTCTGCAATGGCCGCCTCGCCGGCGGTGGCCATCCACTCGCCCCCGAGGCCCGGATCAACGACGGCCTCCTCGATGTCGTTTCGATCAAGCCGTTCGCGCTCACCGATATCCCCGAGGTGGCAGCCGAGCTGGCCGCCGCGGTCTCCGCCAACGCCCCCTTCCGCGGGGGGCGATGGATTGTCCGTCAGCGGGTGCCGTGGGTTGAGACGCAGAGCCCCGGCGAGCTTCCGGTGAACCTCGACGGCGAGCCGATGAAGGCCCACCGCTTCCGCTTCGAGGTGGTGCCGGGGGCGGTGAGGATGGTGCTGCCGCCAGACTGTCCGTGCCTGTGATTCTCGCGTCTGCGGCGATCGTCGAAGACACGAGGGATTTTTCTGCCCTCCCGTGACGGACCAGCGTGTCGATGTCCTCGGGAGTCGGTTAGGATGACTGGTGTTGGAGACGGGGGATGGGGACTGTCGCACGCGGAAAGCGGGTGGTGCGTGGAGTCGACTTTCGCAGCCGGAAGCCAGGGAGATGAGGGATTGAGGACTGCCCGTGTCCGCGACGGGCAGGCTGGTGGCAACCGCACCGATTTGAGCACCCTCGGCGAGACCGGGTCGCAGTCGCCGCTTTCCCTCGAGGTGGCCGAGGGCCTGTGGCACAAGACCCACACGACCGGCGACCCGGCCGGACCTCCCGCCGATGCACTCACCCCGGGGGCGATGCTGCAAGTGGGCGCGGTGGGACGCTACCGCATCGTCCGGGAGATCGGTCGGGGTGGAATGGGGGTTGTCTACGAGGCGGTCGACATCCAGTTGCAGCGCTCGGTCGCGATCAAGACGATGCGGCTGGAGGACGAAAGCAGTGCGGCGGTGCGGCGTTTTCTCCGCGAAGCGAGGATTGCCAGCCGCCTCCACCATCCTGGCATCATGGCCGTGCACGAGTTCGGCATGACCGACGATGGTCATGCCTACATGGTGATGGGGTTGCTCCACGGTGAGACGCTCGGCGAGTTGCTCGCGACACGCGATCGGGGTGGCGAAGATCTGCCGCGTCTGCTCGCGGTGTTCCTCCAGGCATGCCAGGCCGTTGCGGCGGCGCATGCTGCGGGGATCGTCCACCGAGACCTCAAGCCGGCCAACGTGATGGTCGGCGAGTACGGAATGGTCACCGTGATGGACTGGGGATTGGCGAAAGACATCGGCGCCCCTGCGCAGTTCCCGGACGCCACGGTCGCCGCCGCCGACTCTCCGCTGCAACAGACCGATCATCAGGCATCCCTCCGCGAGCCCCGATCACCGGGTGGTTTGTCGATCGACGACATGCACACGCTGTCTGGCAGCGTGTTCGGCACGCCGGGATACCTGTCTCCTGAACAGGCGCGCGGTGATGTCGCTGCCGTGGACCGTCGCGCCGACGTCTTCGGACTCGGTGGAATCCTCTGCGAGATCCTCACCGGTGGGCGGCCCTACACCGCCGACGGCTTGGCGGAGAGGTGGCGACAGGCTCGGGAAGGGGACCTATCCGGGGCGATCGCGAGGCTGGACGCCAGCGTGGGACCGATGCCGATGATCGCGCTGTGCCGTCGCTGTTTGGCGGCCGCGCCCGAGAATCGCCCAGGCCACGCCGGGGAACTCGTCGCCGCCTGTGTCGAATATCTCGAATCCGGTCAACGGCGAGCCGAGCAGGAACTGGTGCGTTTTTTCGACCTTTCGGCCGACCTTTTCTGCATCGCCAGCCTTTCCGGGTACTTCCGGAGGGTCAACGACAACTTTCCCCGGATGCTCGGGTATTCCTTGGTCGACCTCCTGTCGCGTCAGTTCCTCGAGTTTATCCATCCCGATGACCGCGAAACGACGGTGGCTGAATTACAACAGCTTTCCAGCGGCGCTGACACCAAGCAGTTCGTCAACCGCTACCGCCATGCCGACGGCCATTATCTCTGGCTCGAATGGAATGCCCGGCCAGTCCCCGAGGAGGGGGTGGTTTATGCCGATGCCCGTGACGTCACCGATCGCGTCCAGCGGGACCTTCATCGTCAGCGCCTCGAGCAGGACCGCCAACGACTCGCGGAGATCGTCGAATCCGCCGAGGATGCGATCATCGGCAAGGACATCGAAGGGACGATCAAGAGCTGGAATCGTGCGGCAGAGCGGATGTTCGGATATGCAGCCGGGGAGATGGTGGGGAACTCGATCACGGCGCTGCTTCCTCCCGATCGGCTCCACGAGGAACGAGCGATCCGGGCCCTGCTCCGGGAGGGGCGCCGGGTCGAGGCTTTCGACACCGTTCGGGTGCGCCGCGATGGCCGGCGGCTGGATGTGTCCGTGGCGATCTCGCCGATCCACGACGCTGCCGGGACGGTCGTGGGCGCGTCGCTGATCGCCCGCGACATCGGCGACCGCAAGGTGCTCGAGGAGGCGCTCGAAGTCAGCCGGAGGGATCTGGCCGACTTCACCGAGAATGCGAATGTGCCGTTGCATTGGGTGAACGGGCAAGGCGTCATCATTTGGGCGAACAAGGCCGAGCTCGACTTCCTCGGCTACACCCGGCCCGAGTATGTCGGCCAGCCGATCACCCGGTTCCACGCCGACGAGACGGTGATCGAGGACATCCTGACGCGGCTCTCCGCGGGCCAGTGCCTCTCCGGCTATGAGGCGAAGCTTCGAGCCAAGGATGGATCGATCAAGAACGTCTCCATCCACTCGAGCGTCTATCGGGAGAAAGGCGAGTTCCGCCACACCCGGTGCTTCACGGTCGACATCTCGGCCCAGCGGCAGGGGGAACGGGTGGCGCGCGAGCAGGCCCGGTTGGCGGTGTTCGTGGCGGAGGTCTGCCGGATGATGCTTCGTGGCGGCGGCATCGAGACGTTGACCTCGACGTTCGCCGACATGGTTGCAGCCGCACTCCCGGCGTCAGGGGTGCGTGTCTGGTTGGCCGGCAACCCATGGCTCGAGATCGCCCGCGGAGGAGATCTGGCCCGCGCATCTTCTGGCTGCCAGCCGCCTTCCGAGGGCTCGCTTCAGGCGCGCTGGACAAACCGCCCACTCTCCCCTGATGACGTCGTCGCGACCCGATGGCAGGGGGAGCATAAGCTCCTCGGCTCGGTCGAGTATCCGCTGCGCGTGGATGGGCGGACGATCGGGTTCGTCGAAGCGGTTTCGAGCAGACCCATCGGCATCGCGGCTTACACATCCTTCGGAACGGTGTGTGATGCCCTGTCACTGGCGGTGGCGCGCCGAGAAGACGCCTTGGGCAGGCATCGTGGGGATGGCTGATGAAGGATCGGACGCCGTCCCATCCCGCACGACTTGTTGCCGTGGGGGGGATCTGCACGACGACGCTCTACCGTGTGCCCGAGGTGCCGGCCGTGCCGGGGAAGGTGCTTGCCACCGACGCCGCCGAGGTGGTCGATGGTATGGCCGTGTCGGCGGCCTGTGCGTTTGTCCGCCTCGGGGGGCAGGGAGCGGTGTGGGGGCGTGTCGGCGACGATCCGCGCGGCGTTGGGATGCGCCGCGAACTGGCCGCGGCAGGCCTCGATGTCTCGGCCGTGCGGAGCGTGCCGGGGGGAACATCGTCGATCGCCGTCAGCATCATCGATGCCCGGGGGGACCGGCTCGTCGTCCCCTACCACGACGCGAGCCTCGATGCCGCGGCCGACTGGCTCCCGCTCGAGCGGATCGCGAGCGCTGATTTCGTCCATGTCGACACGCGCTGGCCCGAGGGCGCTGCGGCGGCGCTCGTGGCGGCCCGGGCGGCCGGCGTGCCGGGAATGCTCGATGCCGACATCGCCCCCCCGGACATCCTCGCCCGGCTCGTGCCGCTCTCGTCGCATGCGGTCTTCTCCGACGCCGGGCTGTTCCTCCACACCGGTATGAGCGATCTCGAAGCGGCGCTGCGGCTCGTCGCCGCCGGCCATCCCGGGCATGTCGGCGCCAGTTGCGGGCTCGACGGCTATGCGTGGATCGAAGCCGGGGAGCTGTGGCGCGTGCCGGCGCCGCGCGTCGAGGTCGTTGACACGCTCGCCGCCGGGGATGTCTTTCATGGGGCGCTGGCGTTGCGGCTGGCCGAGGGGGCGACGATCGAGGCCGCCGCCCGGTTTGCCGTCGTCGCCGCGTCGCTCAAGTGCACGCGCTTCGGCGGCCGGCTCGGCTGCCCATCGCGCGACGAGGTCGAGGCAGCCGGGGGCTGACGGCTGGCCACGTTTCCGGCCCTCGTTGACAGTCCGTCAATATGAGCGCTACACTCCCCCACACGCGCCCCGTCGACTGTCGACAGGGGGGCTTTTGGGGGTGGCAGGGCAAGACGGGGGCTTTCATGAAGGTCGTGATCACCGACCGGTCGTTTGACGACATCGATCTCGAACGGGCGATTCTCGAGCGG
>Ga0114972_10003320_pt1 | contig 12061 bp, 4 predicted proteins | sample M_140807_EF_Meta_FD_87354 | JGI IMG/M metagenome (GOLD analysis project Ga0114972, IMG submission 87354) | Freshwater microbial communities from Lake Montjoie, Canada to study carbon cycling - M_140807_EF_MetaG | ecosystem: Environmental > Aquatic > Freshwater > Lake | place: Lake Montjoie... | reverse complement strand
TTGGCCCTCTTCGGGGCCGCTCAGTGGTGGAACACTGCCCTACCAATTGTCAAGGGTCAGGGTTTGGACACCTCTTACTTGAAATCTTCACTTGGATTCCTCCTGAGCTCTCTAAAGGCCCTTACGGAAGATGATGGTCCCGGCGCCCTGGAAGCAGCTACTAGCGCCACTCCTGGCAGCTCACCCTCTCTCCTTCCCAGCACACGAGCTCATTACCTTGCAACAAATACGGCAGGCTGTCAGTTGAGAACAGAACTGTACCGTACCTACCTCAAGATTTGTGGTGAGGAGGGTCTGTGGGAAGAGGGGAAAGTCCTCTCTGCAGAGGCCCTCAAGCTTCTCCCGGGCCCCTATCATCCCAGGCTTTGGACAATGAGGCTCATGTTTCTCGTTCGTGCCCCAGGGGGTGGGGGTGGCACTGCAGGCTCACAGTTCATTGACTCAATACCCCCTACTCGTCTGGACGATGTAGGGAGAGCGCGACTTTGGGTGACTTCAGCAAGGTTGACGGCTGCTGCGGGGGAATCCGGTGAAAACGAACGCGAGGATGAAACACACTCCTCCTACCTCTCCGCCCTCAGACTCTTAAAGGGCACCTTTTCCCGCGCTCTCGTGTTAGAAGAGTATGCTGTGTGGGCCATGGGAAGTGTCACCTTTTCCAGCCGAGGCGAGGTTATCAGGGACTCCCTGTTTGCAGCCGCTGACGTTCTACTGGAAGTGTTAGACGGTCCGCCAGGAGAAGAAAAATTCGATTTCGGGCGTGCGGGGGAGGCTGATAGGAGGGGTGAGAGCAAGTATGATTTTGGCTCCCAGGAGGAAAAGGGAGGGGAGGAAGAGGAAGAGGGAGTGGAGGAGAGGAGGAAGGGTTTCCCAAGGGCTGGCATGTCTAGAGCTGATATCCTCCAGCGGCAGTTCTCAGGGGGTGATATCGTCGCCCCAGTGTCCCAGCGCCCTCCCCTCCGTAGAATGCCCCCCATTTGGGCTGCCCCTGCCCCATCTTCCGCGGCAGGCGGCCCACGTAGCGGCAGTGGCCGCACCGCTGGCCGTCCCAGTCGAGTTCCTTCCCGCAGTGCTGTAGTGATGGAGGGCCAGGTGAGGCCCTGGCAGGATTGGCCCAGCCTTCCCTCTGCCTCCCATGCAGACCATTTGATCCGCATTTTTGCTGCTCTGGCCAGCACATCCAGCAGCAGTGGCGAGGTCTCTAAGTATCTGCACTTGGCTAGTCACTACACGGTTCGGGCCTGGGACATCAGCATTCATGCAGTTCACCTTTGGAAGGCAGAGAAGGAATGGGCCTCTATGGATGAGGGTACGCGAATCTCCATCGAGGACCCTAAGGCTTGGCTGAATGACACGGTGGTTCGTTTTCAGGCGCTCAGTGGCATGCCACCCCCATCCTCGAGCGCCTCCGTGTGGTTTGATTGGTGGAGTGAAGTAGCTAAGGGGGGTGGGTTTGCTTTTACAACAAAGGAAGATGCAGTGAGGGAGAATGCGCAAGCTGACACCACTGTCACCTCTCATACTCAGAGTAGCAGCAGTGTCGCGTCAGTGACTCCCATTGAAGACTATTGGGGAATTTTTTCACGCCAGCAGCAGCAAAACAATAATACTCCCGCCCGGGTACAAACACCTTCCCAAGCTCCAGCACGAGCGGCAGTGTCTCAAGTACCCGCCACTCCCATTGCACCCATGGCACCCCCCCACCCCTCTGCAGCATACCTTGCTTTTCGCACCGCATTGGCGAGTATGCCAGCCACCTCCGTCCATTCCCAAACTTCCCTCACCCCGCACTCTCTCCCTACGCCCGGACAATCGCTGGAAACGGCTCTGCACTGCGCCAGGGCCTTGGAAGATTGCGGCGCCTCTCTTTCCGCAGCTCCCCTTTATGCCTATGCGCACCTTCTTTCCTTCACGATTTTTGCAAAACCCCGTGATGCAGTTGCCATGATTTCCTTGGGGACTACGTCAGGGGAGGCCTCTAGCGATGCCTCTGCTCTCCACGTCCCGCCCGCAGCACTGGTTCCCTGGTGGAAATCGCTTTGCCTCGCTCGAATCAGCGAATGGTTTGACTCCTTGGGTGCTTCCAGCGCTGCCTCCCAAGCCCAGTATGGTCTCTTACCAGCCCTTGAGGCTGCCAAGGATTGGGGGGTCATTCGCTCTCACGATGGGGAATTGGAACTCTTACAAGAGACGCCCTTTTCCCAGGAGAAAGGCTTTGGAGACGTCCGGGCTTCCGCCCCCCCCCCCACCCCCCCCAGCAAGCTCAAATCATCCCTCCGAGATACCACCGCAGCTCGACTGGGAAGGCAGCTACAGGGGCAGCCGCAAACTCACTTTTCCGTCGCAGCTGCTCCAGTAGCAGCGGCAACCGTCCGAGCGAGATTGAAGCAAAGCACAGGGAGGGGACCCCCGCCTGTTCGATACGCCTGGCTTGCCCTAGCAAGGTGCGCCCTGAAACGAAAAGACTTTCAGTCAGCACGAGCCCTGGCACGGGCTGCTGAGAAGCACTTTGAAGTGTACTGTGAGCCCGTGGGACTGTGTGGGGTTGGAGGTGTGCTAGCTGCTTGTGCTGCGGAAGGCGACGGGGAGTATAAAGTATCAGTGGCATTGGCAGTGAAAACCCTGACATCCTCAGGCCCCCCTGCCATGAACTACCACCTTTGTTCCTCCCTCGGAGCCCTCCTCCCTGATTACCGGTTTACCTCGGAGGTACTTTTGCGCGCGCTCCTTGCAGCGGGACAAATTGCAGACGCTCAGAGCGTATCACAAGCTCTCCTACACTCCTTTGTGGGTGGGGGTGGGGGTGGGCAGGGAGGACTTCAAGAGTCATGGTGGGCGGCTGGTCCTCCCACCCCTCCCACGCTTCCGCCCCCGCGTGGATTCGTTCAGAGCGCCCTAGCCGCCCTGCTGAGCGTTGCGGGGGTTGAGGCTGAGGCAGCAGTGTGCATGAGGAGGGTGGGTGGCAGTTGGCGAGGTCTCTGGGGGAAGGCTTGGGAGAGTTACTCCAATGCTATCACCGGTGTTTCGCGTTGGGGTTTCAATGCAGGCTCCCTCCTGGGTGTCCGCGCGCTCATGGAGGCGGGGCGGGCAGTACTGGCTTGCGCGGCTGCCCCACCCGAACACTTCCCCCCTCCTCTATCCCACAACGATGGGGCCTTATTTGACTCGGACGGTCTTGATGTCCGTGGGTCACTGGTAGCCAGTGCCACTGGGACCGCTGAGCACGGACCCGGAGACGGTACCTCCTTTGCTGCCGCTAATGAGGCTGCCAACGCCATTCCCTCCAGTGTGTTTTCACGGATTCACTGGCTTCGCCAGGCGGCCACAGTCCTCCATGAGGCCTATGCCACGCTCTTGAGTGTCGCCGGAGAGAATGAGGGGTTTGCTTCATCACATGTTTTTGTCGACAACAACAACTACAACACCGTTGGGGGTGTGGACTCCCCTGTATCCCCGGGGGCTCGCCTGGCGGTCCTCCTTCGCGGCTACCTCGTGGACACCCAGTGCACCCTGGGTGAGGAGGAGATGGCATTGACGTGCACCTACCAGCGAACACTTGCTCGTCTGGCGGCTGCAAACCCTGTGTCCCTCTACCTACACCTCTCCGCTACAGCTGCCCGGGAAATGGAATCTGGGGGGGCACAGCTTCTTGGGGCACCTGGCCTTGCTGCTGTGGCTGCTGCTGTTTCTGGGATGGGTCAGGGTGGGGGTGCCGCTTCCCCCCCGGCGACAGTACTCAGTCTCTATATTCCCGCTGCCGTCACACAGGCAATCGCAAGCCTTTACCTTTTGTGGGAGACCGCTCAGACAGACAGGCAATGGTTGAGTGCAATGACGGGTGGCAGGAGGGGTAATGGCAGGGGTTCGCTTGAAGAGGTCCTCTCGGCTCGTGCGCCCGTGGCTGTTTTTTCCCAGGGTGGAGAGGGAGAGGAGGCTGCTCTGGCTGCTCGTGGGCTAAGGGGCTATTTGTGGCACATCTGGGGGACTGCCGTATCTGGAAGGATTGCACCCCCAGCACCCGGTGATTTTTTCCCACTTGCTGCTGCACCACATCTCGTAGGCGCACCACTCATGCCTCCCTCTAACACCCGTCAAAATACACCTTCTGGTGGCACTCCCCCATCAGCCAAAGGAAAAGCTCCTGTTCCTGCTGCTCCCGCCCCTGCCACTGCCACCGCTGCCTCTAAACTCAATAAACCGCCCAATACAGTTGCAGGTGGTGTCGCTTCTGCCACTGAGAGCGATTTCTCCCCAGCTTTACAATCCCAACTACCTTTTCCACCCCCCACTCTTTCCCCTATGAGCCCCCAAGACACTCCTCTTTTCAGACTCTTTGCCCCCATTCTCCACTCCCCAGACCTTTTGCTTCCTAGCCTCATTCCTCCCTCACTTGCCACCTTACATCGCACGGCTCTGGATCATGTCAAACTAGCGTTGGCCTCTGCTGCCGCCAGCGGAGGTGGTGCCGGGCGATCATCATCCGTTGAATACTCCGCCACGTCTCCGTCTCACCACCACACTGTCACCCTGCCCTCCATCACCCCCTTCATTTCCTCCGCCCCTGCTCTTTCTGCAGCCGTGGAACTTTTTGCAGGGGTCTCTCCCACTCGTGCTTCCATTGCCCTGGCTCTTTATGTCAGCTCACGTGCATGCAAGGATTTGTTGGAACTTTGGGAGAGACAGAGTGAGGAGAGGTCAGCGGGGATTCGACACTGGTCCTCTTTAAAGTCTCTTGAACACGAGTGGCTTCTCCCTGAGCTTTCCCTTATGAACCCACCACATGCAATTCCTGAAAACACCACAAACACGGCTGTTGTGCCTCCCTCCCAAGCTATACCACCCACGGGCCATGCTACCACTCAGGTAGGCGAAGGGCAGCAGCAGCAGCAGCAGCGGGAGGAAGAACACAAGCGAGAAGAACCACACGACAGCTTCAATTTTCACAAGTCGCACCTTCACTCAACACACCTTCCCTATCGATTTGCGAGCACCCTTCGACCCGTGGAGGATATTCTGGGCGATCTTCCCTACGGCACTCGAATCGTCACCATTTCCCGCTCCCCGTCCGGGCGCGCTCTGTACGCTGGAGTTTTGACTCGTCTTCCCAGCGGGGCCTCTGGTCCCACCCGAGAGCCTCTCTCTCAAGGTCTGCACCCCCAGAGCTCAGGCTGTCTACCCTACCCTTTAGACTTAGCCAGTCTGGGGGCAGCTGCAGCTTCCACGGGTGTCCCTGGATTGGCAGGGTTTGTTCACAGGGTTGAACTCCCGCATGCGGAGGCCTCTGAACTCTCCTCCATGGCCTGGGCTGCCCGAGATTGGGATGATCTCCTTGGCAGCACAGTGAGAAACGCGGTTAACATAGCTCTTCCCACTGACACACCTGGGGGGGTCATAGAGGAGAAGGAAGCCGCCGCTACTGCTGCTGCTGCTGCCACGTCGTCACTCCCTGCGGCCATGCTTGATTTAGCGCCCGCAGATCCCTCCCAACCAGTCCACAGTGACCCAGCAGATGTTGCTCTGTCTTCCTTCATGACCTCCTTTTCGCGTGTCACTGCGGGGCTGCTGGGGCTTGGGAGCAGCCCCCTGGAGCCCTGGTTAGTGGGAGCCGGTGAGAGTGGTTGGGGGGGTACCCCCCTCATTCTTTGCGTTGAAAAGGACCTGGCCTCCCTACCTTGGGAAGCCCTCCCAATGTTTTGCGGGAGGAGGGGTGTGTTCAGTCGGGACATTTCCCTGGCAGTGCTGGGGGCTCGTCTATCTATTTCCGCGCACTTACGGGGGCTGCTACAGAGAGGTGGGGGTGGGGGTGGGGCTGGCCATGGTAGTTCTCCAGATACAAACTCAAACCACCACCAACCTTCCTATGCCCGAGCTCCCCTAGAACTCTGTCATGCCCTCGCCTCCAACACGGCATTCATAGCAGATGCGAGAGGTGATGATGGGACCTGTCTACCCCCATCCGTATACAACCAATACCAACACCAATCAGCATCATCAAAGCCGGGAGGGGAGGAGGCCTCAATCACCGAATTCGATGGGGTTGACGTAAACCCTGCCCCACGAGGTCGCCGGGGAATTCTCGACTCACTTTCCCTCCTCATTGGCCCCGTTCGACCTGGGACAATACCGCAGTCGTCTAAACCCTCCCCTTCTCGGCCCTCCTCCGCAGCTAGTACAAAGTCCTCCAGTACAACGAAAACCCAGCCGGCAGCCGGCGGCAGTGGAAAAACGGCGAGTGCTGCTCAAGTAACCCACCCCACATCCTTCCCAATTCATTTACCACCCACACCACCTGGAATTCTTGAGCTTATTGGTAACAGCGACAGTGGGTTAGGGTTAGAGGGGGGGGGGGCTCTACCCTCACCTGCCCCTTGGGCAACTCAATGGGTGGGATATTCGGGCGGGGGAAGTAGTGGTACCCCTTCAGGGGATGATTTAGCTTCTCTTCTCTCCAGCCTTCCTCTCCTCCCGTCATCATCTACGAATCTAGGGGGTGGAGTACCCTCACGCCCGGTCAGTGCGGCAGCCGGGGGGGGGTCCTCCACCACCAAGGGCTCACAACTTGTTGTTTCTTCCCCTCCTCCTACGACACCCCCGTCCGGCGGTGGCGGCGTCGGTCGCGGCGGGGGAGGGACACTAGTGTACTTTTCCCCCGGGAGAATTCTCGCTGGTCCCTCCCCCGAATCTGGTGCCTTTGGTATTATTTCACCGGCACTGCTTTCTTCCCTTACCCTCCCCAATGTCCGGATCGCCCTACTCTCTGATGCCTTCTCGTCCCACACGCAGGCAAAGTTAGCTGCCATTCGTGCCACTTCACCCACCGCTGCGTCTCTCCCGAAATCCAGTAATTGGGATGCTGCCGCCTTGTTGGCGCTCTCGGGTGTGGGAACGTCTGTATCCCACGTATGGCCAGTGTCCTTCTCCACGGCGGAGGCTCTTCTCCATGGAGTTTTCACGCGAGGCTTGGGCTCCCCCATTGCGGCTGCGGTTCGAGGCCTCTGGGCGCCCCCAGTTACACCCGCTGCGCCGACTCCCCTTGAGCCCAGTGATGGGGGAGGGGCTGTTGTAAGCGCCGGCGGCGGGAATTCCCTGGTAGATGCCCCGGTGGCTCCTGTTTTCACCGTGAAACCCAGAGTTGCCCATGCCGCCATTGTTTATGGCATCCCTCACACGCAGATCACGTGAGTGATTTTTGCGACTGGGCCAGGGCGGCGTGGGCAGGCTTTGCAAAGCGGCCGTCTTGGTCCTCTCTCAATTTCGATTATAATAGATAATTAAGTTTTTAGCCTCTAGTTCCCCGGGCTCCTAACTAAGAGTCACACGGGGGCTAACCATCCAGGGACCTTTCTACACAGCCTCTTACTTTTCTTTTGAAGGCCTTCACGTCATCCCGGAACATTTTAGCCGCGTCTATGTTTGCAGGGGAGGAGATGTTGGGCTCGGCAAGCATTGCGATTACGGACACAAGCACAGCCTCCACTCCTAGGATGGGGCGCCAGCGCTCATCTGCACTTTCCTGTGCATTCGTAGCATCTACCCCCGCAGGGTGAAGGATGGAAATGCACACCTTTCCGTCTGGGTAGACTGTTACGGTGGCAGGAGCATGGTAACGGAGCAGGAGAAGCAGTAGAAGGGTAGGTTGGGTGAAATTTAGACACGAGAGCGAAAAGTAAAAAAAAATCAATAAAAGATCTCGTACTCACTGTTTGGGTGCCACATATCGCTAGTAAAAAACATTTCCGGAGGGCTGTTAGGAAAGCTTTCAGGAAATTTGAGCTCAGCCTTAAAAAACCCTCCCTCTATCATCGTCCCTGAGGGTCCCACCAACAGCACCGTCCAGTGAAATAAGTTATCGTCTTTTAACCCAACAGAGATGCCAGAAGGGGGGTTTCTCGTGAGTTCTGCAAATAAAGGGGGGAAATTTCAAAAGTCTCTCGTCAGTTAAAGAGTTCCTAGCGAGTCGTAGAATGAAATGGTGACACACCTTGAAATTGACGCTTTAGAAGCTGCGTCGTAAAGGCACTCCCTCCGCTCCCACCAGCTGCCATTTTATATTTTAGTAAAGTTCGTACTCCCCTTTGGATATCCTAGTTTACCTTGGTAAACTTTGCGTTCGTTTTAGCCGTTTCTAAGTGCCTGAAAAAAAAGTTAAAAAAAAGTCACGTCGTGTTGCAAACAAAAACCCGAGAATGCCGTGCTATCAAATGTATTGTTTTGCCAGACCTGACATGTCTGCTGAAAAGCTCTCTGATTTTTTCCGTGGCTTAGCTAGATTAGTTTATAGAGAGGGGGGTGGCTTCCGACGCTTAGAGAACTTGGGAGTGCGCCCTGTTGCATTTCCAGTGCGCAAGAGCGGCATCAGGTACGACGAAGTCAGATGGGTTATTGCTACTTTCGATGTAACCCCATCTGTTTTAGAAACTATAGGTGCATTTGTGTTGGCTGAAAAGGACGTGTTGCAATTCAAGTACATGGCATCGAAGGACCGCCTAGCTGAATTTAATGCGAAGCCGCCTGGGGAGAGGCGGAAAAAGCTATCCGCTGCTATGCGCTGGGGTGGGGTTCAGTTTGATCCCGACACGCTGAGTATGAAGGAGAACACTGGGGAATTGAGATGACTGATAGTTCGAGGCTGTGATGAAATTGATATATTTTTCGCCATTCCTTAAAAAGCATGTTTTATTGTTTGTGATTACCTACGCCATTTAAAATCCTCCTCTGCGATGTCAACAACATTCTCAGCAATGGCCATTGAGGCGGTGCAGGCAGGAGACGGAGCATTTCTAACGTTGAGCACCCGGCCATTCAAGCAATTGCGCTCGTAAATGTAGTCCTTTGCTGCGCTCCCATCAGGTAAGAATACCTGGGACATGACACCTGATTGGAAGCGGTTATGGTGTGATTGGGAAATTACGGGTTAAGGGGGGAATTCATATTTGCTACCTCGGGTACCTAGCCAGTAGAAAAAACAAGGCACAAAGGCGTAGAACGCACCAGCAAAACTTCGGTCCACCATATCTTCTGTGCAGCTGGGGACAAGTTTTTGAATGTCCCTCATGAATGCAGCCTTGGATATATCCTTCCACAGAGTGCCTATGGAAAGAGATGGGTTTTTCAGAGCAAAGAGCAGAAACCCAGGATTGGTCAAGAAGTGCCAAATATCGCAGAGGCTCACATTGTCCATGCGGTAACCCTCCCTACTGAAAGTAACGCAGGCCCCAGGCCCCACAATCATTTCGTGGCCCCGACGTTCATTCACTGTGGGGGTGAAGTGAACACCCACTGGGATACCCCCCCCGGAGGGTACCGGGTAAATGTTGGTCCTCACAATGTCCTTGAACTCGGGTTTCATTTGATAGTAGGTGCCCCGGAAACACACTACCTTAGGATCAGGTTTCCCCCCTGCCATCACCGACACGGCATCGGCATAAAAGCCGGCACAAGTGATGACGTGGCTGGCTGTCACTGCAAGCGCTGGACCCTGCTGCCCGGGCTCCACACCCCCAATCATAACACGGCCGTCCTCTGTGGGGGCGACGCTGGTGACTTGGAAACGCGTCTTAACATCACCCCGACCGCTGGCGTAAAGGTCGCACGCAAGGCTCCGGGCTACAAGGGCGTAGTCTGTAACACCTGTGTTTGGGGACCACAGCGCGGAATAAGCACTGGAAACAGCGGGCTCCATGGCTTTCACCTGTTCGCCTGTTAATACCTTGAGGCCTTGCACACCATTCGCTGTCCCTCTTGAGTACAAGAGCTCCACCGCCTTGTGCTCATCCTTATCCACCGCCACAATGAGCTTTCCCACTCTGTCGTGGGGAAGCTTGTTCGCTGCACAGTACTTGTACATTAAATCTGCTCCCCTCACACAAGTCTTCGCCATAGTGGTCCCAGGCTCGTAGTACATGCCTGCGTGGATCACACCAGAGTTGTGGCCAGTCTGATGCCCCGCGACCTCTCCTTCCTTTTCTATCACCACTACCTTGAGCTTGGGGTAGCGCTTCAATATCTCGTTAGCCGTGGCCAGGCCTATGATTCCCCCACCAATGATTGCGACATCGAAATCTTTTTCCAGGGCGAGCGGGGTGAGAACTTTACGGTTCAAGCCGGAGGGCTTGTAGTAACCCTTGTTGGCGTTTCCAACAATAGAGGTGTCCGCTTTCATGGGTTTCACCTCAGCGTGCAGACTTCGAACGCCAAGTAAGGGAATAGAGGCACAACCTATTACACATAAGGGGCGCAAACGATACATCGCAACTTTTCAATCTGGGGGCAACAAATACTCCGTAGTGTGAAAAAAAAACCGTTGCTAAACCTGTGCTAAACCGTTGATCCACGTCGTAAGGTTGAGCTTTTTCTCCCGCTAAAATGTCCTCATACTTCCCTTCATCAACTTATCAGACATTTTCAGCTTCAACACTTCTTCGATTCCCTACATCTCGTGTGACTCTGTGGCCGCGTGCCGATCCAGCGCAGCTCTACTCGCAGTTCTCCTGGAAGTCAACCTACGTTCCCGCTATTTGTTTTTCAAAGGAGGCAATTGACAAATTGTGTGACTCGGGACTTTCTTATGAGGAGGGACGTATTAAACGTGAGGATGCAGCACTTGATTTGAATGGTGTGTTTATTTGTGGGGGTGAACTGGATCCCTGGACATTAGAGCTTTCTCCCTGCTACCCTTCACAGAAGTCCACCCTCACTGTGAGGGTGTCGCCCCTAGACAGCTGGTATAGCCCCAGCGCACAAAACAAGGATGATTCAAATCGATATCATGCTCACCGTTCTGCCACCCCAGTGCCGCTACCCGCAGCCGCAGCTGCAGCCTTGAAGGGTGTTTCTCTGACTTCCCCCATTCACTTGGAGCTAGCATACTCCCTCACCCGCAGTGCCTCCGACATGCGCGTGGGAACAGGTCTCCTCACCCTTTCCCTCTTTGCCCATATTTCAGTCCCCACCGTCTCTGTCCGCGTTAAAGCTTGTGGCCCCTCCCCTCTTTCGAGCCCCTCCCTCTCTTCCTCACCACTTTCCACCGCCCTTCTCACCTCGGGGCTCTCCACTGCACCCTCACCAATCCCGGGGCTTTCCATGGGAGTTCTCACCCTTGACTCGCTCCGATCACCCTCTCCCATGCTGGCTGCTGATCCATTGGCTCGCACCCAACCCCTGGTTGGTGTGTGGGTGCGTGCCCCGCCTGGAAGCGAGGGAAGGGAGGCGGGACCCAGCGGTGGCGTCCCCCCCCACACACCCTCCTGGGCCAGCAATGCCCTGCGCCACCCCGCCATCAGGTCAGCTTTAGTTTGGTATGCTACTGCCCCTTCCCTGGGTGAGAGGGTGCACCCTGAGGATGCCCCATCCACCCTCCTTCTGGCTCTCTTCCCACCCCTCCCCGTTCCTCACGCAGCCCCTGGCCCTGTGTTTTTTGAAGTGGACCTTTCCTGGGCGGGTTTTTCCGGCGGAGACTGGTCCCAGGTTTCACTGAAACAGGATCTTACCCTGCCATCTTCAATTGGTTGGTCACTGCTCTCGCCGCACCTTTCCGTGAGTGTCCGACAGGCATCGCCATCATCTATCTGGAAACCCCAGAGCGGCGCCACCACTTGGGAAATAAGCTGTGTTTCCTCCCATGCCACAGGCAGTGTTGAGATGGTTACTGGGAGCAAAAGACCTGTGGGTGTACTTTGGAGCGTTCATCCTTTCTTAACACGCCCCCTCCCAGCTCCCAAAGACTTTTCATACCTACCTTCCTTTCAACACTCACATTCCAACCCTGCTGTTTTTACCGCCACCACCGCTGCCACCACCACCATGGGTAGTGGTGAATCCCACCACAAGCCTTTGCACGCAATGCACGCAGCCCAGTTGCAGCATGGGTTTCTAGACACAGCCTCTGAACCACGCCCAACGCCCGCTTCCCCTTCTCGTCTCTCCTCTGCCCTGGACATTGACCCAGAGGTGCGCTCAATCGCTGTCGCTGCCTTACAACGCTCTGCGAGGTTGTCAGCGGAGGCGGAGGAGGCCAGAAGAAAACTTAAGGATGTTATGGAGGGAGGCATGTCCTCTAGCC
>Ga0114972_10003316_pt1 | contig 12069 bp, 10 predicted proteins | sample M_140807_EF_Meta_FD_87354 | JGI IMG/M metagenome (GOLD analysis project Ga0114972, IMG submission 87354) | Freshwater microbial communities from Lake Montjoie, Canada to study carbon cycling - M_140807_EF_MetaG | ecosystem: Environmental > Aquatic > Freshwater > Lake | place: Lake Montjoie... | reverse complement strand
GAGGAGCTGAGCGCGCGCGACGACAAGCGGCTGGTGTTCCGGCTGAAGCAGCCCTTCCCGCGGCTGATCGCGTCGCTGGCCAGCCCCTGCAATCCCGCCGCCTTCATCATGCCCGCGCGGATCGCCGCGACCGATCCCTTCCAGCAGATCAAGGAAGTGGTGGGCAGCGGTCCCTGGCGCTTCCTGCCCGGCGAGTATAACTCCGGCAGCTTCATGGCCTATGCCCGCAACGCCGCCTATCAGCCGGTGGCGAGCGGCGTGACCAGCCTGACGGCCGGCCCCAAGATCGCGCATTTCGACCGGATCGAGTGGCACATCATCGTCGATGCCGCGACCGCGTCTGCCGCGCTGCAGAATGGCGAGATCGACTGGTACGAACAGCCGCCGCCCGAGATCCAGCAGATGTTCCGGCGGAACCGGCAGATCGCGCTCTCACCGATCGACCGGCTGAAGAACCCGGCGATCCTGCGTTTCAACCACCTGCAGCCACCCTTCAACGACAAGCGCATGCGCCAGGCGCTGCTGCCGGCGATCGTGCAGGAAGACTACATGACCGCGATCGTCGGCCCGGACCCAGCGCTGTGGTCGGCCATGGGCACCTTCACCCCCGATACGCCGCTGGCCAATGATGTCGGCATGGCCGCGCTGACCGGGCCGCGCAGCATCCCCCGCGCCAAGGCCCTGCTGAAGGAGGCCGGCTACACCAACCAAACCATCCGCCTGATCGGCCCGACCGATATCCTGGCGCCGGCGGCGATGACCCAGGTGGCCGCCGACATGTTCCGCAAGCTGGACGTGAACCTCGACTTCCTGCTGACCGATTGGGGCAGCGTGATCCAGCGCCGCACCAGCAAGGAGCCGGTGGAGAAGGGCGGCTGGAGCGCGCTGCTGACCGCCTTCTTCTCCCTGGAGTTCGCCGATCCCGCGAATAATTTCCCGCTGCGCGGCAATGGCGCCAACGGCTGGTTCGGCTGGCCGGACAGCCCGCGCCTGGAAGCGCTGCGGGCGGATTGGTATGCCGCGCCGGATCTGGCCGCGCAGCAGGTGATCGCGCGGGAGATCCAGCGCACCGCGCTCGACGAACTGCCCTATATTCCCGTCGGCGCCTATACCTCCATCACCTCCCTCCGCAGCAACCTGACCGGGCGGGTGCCGGGCTTTGCCCTGTTCTGGAATCTGCGGCGGACATGATCGGTCGCCGCCCGCTTCTGGCCGCCGGGGCGGCGCTGGCCAGCCCCGCCTTGGCGCAGCCCCCCCGCGTGCTGCGCTTCGTGCCGCAGGCCGATCTCGGCGGGCTCGACCCGATCGCCATTTCCTCCAACGTCATCCGCAACCATGCCTTCATGGTCTGGGACACGCTGTATGGGCTGGACGCGAGCTTTGCGCCCAAGCCGCAGATGGCGGCCGGCCATGTGGTGGAACAGGATGGGCGGAGCGTGACCATCACGCTGCGCCCCGGGCTGCGCTTCCATGACGGGGAGCGGGTGACGGCGGAGGATTGCGTCGTCTCCCTGCAACGCTGGATGAAGCGGGCGGCGATGGGCCAGGCGCTGGCGGCGCGGCTGGAGGAACTGGTCGCGCTGGATGATCTGCGCTTCCGCTTCCGGCTCAGCCGGCCGTTTCCGCTGCTGATCGACGCGTTGGCGCTGACCGCCAATCCGCAGCCCTTCATCATGCCGGCGCGGCTGGCCAAGACCGATGCCTTCACCCAGATACGCGAAGCCACCGGCAGCGGCCCCTTCCGCTTCGTCGTCGATGAATTCCGCCAGGGCAGCCGGGCGGTCTGGGCGCGCAACCCGGATTATTCGCCGACGCCGGATGCCAGCCGCGGCCTGACGGCGGGGCCGAAGATCGCGCAGTTCGACCGGATCGAATGGTCGATCATCCCCGACCCCGGCACCGCCGCCGCGGCGCTGCTGGCCGGGGAGATCGATTGGTTCGAACAGATGGGGCCGGAAATCCAGACGCTGCTCGGCCGCAATCGCGGCGTGCTGCTGGAGCCGATCGATACCCTGCCGCTGCCGGGGCAGTTCCGCTTCAACCACCGCCAACCGCCCTTCGACAATCCGGCCATCCGCCGCGCCTTCCTGCATGCGATCAGCCAGGAAGACTTCATGACCGCGATCGTCGGGCCCGATCCGCGGCGCTTCGATGCGCGCTGCGGCTTCTTCACCCCCGGCAGCCCCATGGCCAATGACGAGGGGCTCGCGCCGCTGCTGGGCGAACGCAGCATCGCCCGCGCCAAGCAGGCGTTGAAGGAGGCCGGCTACAAGGGTGAGCTCGTGCGCCTGTTGGGCACCACGGATATCAACAGCACCACGGCGCAGGCGCAGGTCGCGGCTGATATGCTGCGCCGGCTCGACCTCAACCTCGATGTCGTGCTGACGGATTGGGGCACCGTCGCGCAGCGGCGGATGAACAAGGGGCCGCTCGATCAGGGGGGCTGGTCGATCGCCTGCTTCGCCTCCTCCGGCGCGGATTTCTTCAACCCGACCGTGCATTCCCAGCTGCGCTCGGATGGCGACAAGGCTGCTGCCGGCTGGCCCGATCTGCCGGAGGTGGAGCGCCTGCGCGCGGCCTGGCTGGATGCGCCGGATCTGGCCGCACAGCAGGGCCTGGCGCGGCAGATCCAGGCGGCGGCGATGCAGGGCCTGCCCTATATCCCCACCGGCGCCTACCACTCCATCACTGCGCATAAGCGCGATTTGGTGGACCGCGTGAAGGGTTTTGCCATCTTCTGGGGCATCCGCAGGAGCTGAACCATGCAACGTCGCGATCTGCTTGCCGCCGCCGGCGCCGCGCTCGCCGCCCCGGCCCAGGCCCAGCCGGCCGGGGCGCGCAGCCTGCGGGTGATCCCGCAGGCCAATCTCACCAGCCTCGATCCCGTCTGGACCACGGCGGTGGTCACCCGCAACCACGCCTTCCTGGTCTACGACCAGCTCTGCGCCCAGGACGCCAAGGGCGCGATCCGGCCGCAAATGGCGGAAGGCTGGGTGGAGGAGGCGGATGGGCTGACGCTGACCTTCACCTTGCGGGAGGGGCTGTCCTTCCACGATGGCGAGCCGGTGCGCGCCGCCGATTGCGTCGCCTCTATCGATCGCTGGCGGCGGCGCGATCCCTTCGCCCAGGTGCTGTGGTCGCAGGTCGCGGCGGTGGAGGCGCTGGATGACCGGCGCTTCCGCTTCCGGCTGAACGCGCGGAGTCCGCTGCTGCTGCTGGCGCTGGGCCAGACGCAGTTCCCGCTGTTCATCATGCCCGAACGGATCGCCCGCACGGACGCCTTCCAGCAGATCCGCGACCCCATCGGCAGCGGCCCCTTCCGCTTCCTGGCCGATGAGTGGAACCCCGGCCAGCGCGCCGTCTGGGCGAAGTTCGACCGCTATCGCCCGCGGCCCGAGCCGGTGGATGGGCTGGCTGGTGGCCGCGTGCCGCGGCTTGACCGCATCGAATGGACGGTGATCTCAGACCCCGCCACGGCCGCCAGCGCCATGACGACGGGTGAGCAGGATTACTGGGAATACCCGCTGCATGACCTGCTTGGCCTGCTGCGGCGGTCCCGCGATCTGGTGGTGCAGCAGCGGCTGCTGGACGGCACCTACGGCATCCTGCGCTTCAACCAGTTGCAGCCGCCCTTCAACAACCCGGCCATCCGCCGCGCCGTTGCCATGGCGGTGGATCAGCGGGACTACCTGCGCGCCGTGGCCGGCGAGGACACCGCGGGCTGGGGCGTCTGCGAGGGCGTCTTCACCTGCGACACGCCGATGGCGAATGAGAACGGCAGCGAGATCCTGAAGACCCACAGCATCGACCGCGCCCGCGCCGCGCTGCGCGAAGCCGGCTATGCCGGGGAGAAGGTGGTGCTGCTGGCGCCTGGCGATTACCCGCAGATCAACGCGCTGTCGCTGATGACGGCGGATATCCTCCGCCGTCTCGGCATGAACCTGGAGCTCATCAGCACCGATTGGGGCTCGCTCGTGCAGCGGCGGGTCAGCAAGGAGCCGGTGGAGAAGGGCGGCTGGAGCGTGATCCACACTACCTCCTCCGGCCAGTCCCTGGCGCTGCCGGTCTTCCATCTGTTCCTGCGCGCCAACGGCCCGAATGCCTGGTTCGGCTGGCCCGATGATGCCGAGATCGAGCGCTTGCGCGCCGCCTGGGTGGCGGCGCCGGATGAGGCGGTCCAGAAGCGGATCGCCGCCGAGCTCAACGCGCGGGCGATGCAGGTGCTGCCCTATGTGCCGCTGGGCTATTACTGGCAGCCATCCGCTTGGCGCCGCAACCTGAGCGGGGTCTTCGCCGCCCCGGCCACGGTCTTTTGGAACATCGCCAAGGGCTGAGGTCGCTGGCACGGCCCGTGCCAGCCTCCCGCCGAGGACCGGCGCCAGCCGGGTTCCGGGGTAGGGTGCCGCGTCGTGCCGCTGGCGCTTTGCTCAGGTCTGAGGCAATTTGACGGGTTCGCAGGCGGCGCTACAGGCCGTTGCAGCAACGCTGGGAGACAGAACATGCTCAATCGCAGGTCCTTGCTGGCTGCTGGCGCTGCCCTCGGGGTGGGACCAGGCCTGGCGCTGCCGGCCTATAGCCAGGGGGCGGCCGCGCGCACCCTGCGCTTCGTGCCGCAGGCCAACCTGGCGAATTTCGACCCCATCTGGGGCACCCAATACGTCGTCCGCAACGCCGCGATCATGGTCTGGGACACGCTCTATGGCTTCGATGAGACGCTGACCCCGCAGCGCCAGATGGTGGAGAGCGAGGAGGTTTCGGCCGATGGCCTGACCTGGACCTTCAAGCTGCGCCCGGGGCTGAAATTCCATGATGGCAGCCCGGTGCTGGCCAAGGATTGCGTTGCCAGCCTGACCCGCTGGTCGGCCCGCGATTCCATGGGGCTGATGCTGAAGGCGACCCAGAAGGAACTCGTCGCGGTCGATGACCGCACCTTCCGCTGGGTGCTGGCCAAGCCCTATCCGAAGATGCTGATGGCGCTCGGCAAGAACTCCACGCCGATGTGCTTCATGATGCCCGAGCGCCTGGCGGTGACCGATCCCTTCAAGCAGATCGACGAGTATATCGGCTCCGGCCCGATGAAATTCGCCAAGGGCGAATGGGTGCCCGGCGCCAAGGCGGTGTTTGAGCGCTTCGCCGACTACCAGCCGCGGCAGGAGCCGGGCAGTTGGCTGGCCGGCGGCAAGAAGATGCTGATCGACCGGGTGGAATGGATCGTTATGCCCGACCCCGCGACGGCGGCGAATGCGCTGCAAGCCGGGGAGGTGGATTGGTGGGAGAACCCGATCACCGACCTGATCCCGCAGCTGAAGCGCAACCGCAATATCCGCGTCGATATCGCCGACCCCCTCGGCAATATCGGCACCTTCCGGATGAACCACCTGACCACGCCTTTCAACAACCTGAAGGCGCGTCAGGCGGTGCTGGCCGCGCTGAGCCAGGAAGACTACATGCGCGCGCTGGTCGGCGACGATAACGCGCTGTGGAAGAAGCTGGGCGGCTACTTCACGCCGGGCACGCCGCTCTATACCGAACAGGGCGGCGATGTGCTGGCCAAGGGGCCGCAGATGGACCTCGCCAAGCGGCTGCTGGCGGAAAGCGGCTATAACGGCTCCCCCGTCACCTGCGTCGTCGCGCAGGATCAGCCCATCACCAAGGCGCAGGGCGATGTCACGGCGGACCTGCTGAAGCGGATCGGCTTCAACGTCGATTACGTGGCCACCGATTGGGGCACCACCGGCCAGCGCCGCGCCATGAAGAACCCGGTCGGCCAGGGCGGCTGGTCGATGTTCCACAGCTGGCATGCCGGCGCGGATTGCATCAACCCCGCCGTCTACATCGCCATTCGCGCCAATGGCGACAAGGCCTGGTTCGGCTGGCCCGATATCCCGGCGGTGGAAGGCGCGGTCGGCGAGTGGTTCGATGCGCCGAACCAGGCGGCGGAGAAGGCCGCGCTCGGCAAGCTGAATGCCGCGGCGGTCGAGAACGTTCTCTATGTCCCGACCGGCTTCTTCCTGGGCTACCAGGCCTGGCGCAGCAATGTCTCGGGCATCGTCAAGGGCCCGTTCCCCGTGCCGTGGGGCGTCGCCAAGGCATGACCGCCTATATCATCAGGCGGGTTCTGGCGACGATTCCGGTCATGGCGATCGTCGCCCTTTTCGTCTTCTCGCTGCTGTATATCGCGCCGGGCGACCCGGCCGCCGTCATCGCCGGGGATCAGGCAACGCCGCAGGATGTCGAGCGCATCCGCGCCTCGCTGGGTCTCGACCGGTCCTTCCTGGTCCGCTTCGGGGCCTGGCTGTGGGATATCGTCCACGGCAATCTCGGCACCTCGATCTTCACCAACCTGCCGGTCACCACCATGATCGCCCAGCGGATCGAGCCGACGCTGTCGCTGATGATCCTCACGCTGATCCTGGCGATCAGCATCGCCGTGCCGATGGGCGTCCTCGCGGCCTGGAAGCAGGGCACCTGGATCGACCGCGCGGTGATGGGCTTCGCCGTGCTCGGCTTTTCCATCCCGGTTTTCGTGGTCGGCTATCTGCTGGCCTATATCTTCGCGTTGGAACTCGATTGGTTGCCGGTGCAGGGCTATACCGCGCTGAAGAACGGGATCGGTCCCTGGCTGCAAAACCTGATCCTGCCGGCGGTGGCGCTCGGCGGCGTGTACATCGCGCTGATCGCCCGCATCACCCGCGCCACCATGCTCGAGGTCTTGAGCCAGGACTATATCCGCACGGCGCGGGCCAAGGGCGCGGGGCAGCGCAGCATCCTGTTCCTGCACGCGCTGAAGAACGCCGCCGTGCCGATCGTCACCGTCATCGGCATCGGTATCGCCCTGCTGATCGGCGGCGCGGTGGTGACGGAGAGCGTCTTCGCCATCCCCGGCCTCGGTCGGTTGACGGTCGATGCCATCCTGCGGCGCGACTATCCGGTGATCCAGGGCGTCGTGCTGCTGTTCAGCTTCGTCTACGTCCTGGTCAATCTGGCGATTGACCTGCTCTACACACTGTTCGACCCGAGGATCCGCTACTGATGGCCTCCGCCAGCACCCTCGCGCCCGGCGGCATCGACGTGGGCGCCTATGCCGCCGCCCCGGTCATGCCGGATGTGTTGCCGCCCGTGAAGCCGAGGAAGGGGTTCCTTGGCTTCCTGCGGCGCAACCCGACCATTGCGGTGGGCGGCTTCCTGCTGTTGCTGATGCTGTTCGTGGCGATCTTCGCGCCCGTGCTCGGCACCGTCGATCCCACCGCCCTGGCCCCGGCCAAGCGGACGCGGGAGCCATCCTCGATGTACTGGTTCGGCAGCGACATGCTGGGCCGGGATGTCTATTCGCGCGTGCTCTACGGCGCCCGCGTCTCGCTCCTCGTCGGCTTCTCGGTGGCGTTCCTCGCCTCCATCGTCGGGCTGACCATCGGCATGATCGCCGGCTATATCCGGCTGGCGGATTCGATCATCATGCGGATCATGGACGGGCTGATGTCGATCCCGCCCATCCTGCTGGCAATTGCGCTGATGGCACTGACGCGGGGCTCCGTGCAGAACGTCATCATCGCATCACCATCGCCGAAATCCCCCGGGTATCGCGCCTGGTGCGCGGCGTGGTGCTGTCCTTGCGCGAACAGCCCTATGTGGAAGCCGCCGTCGCCGCCGGCACCCGCACGCCGATGATCATCCTGCGCCATATCCTGCCCAATACCCTGGCGCCGATTACCGTGCAGGCGACCTATATCTGCGCCGCGGCGATGATCACCGAAGCGATCCTGTCCTTCATCGGCGCCGGCACGCCGCCGATCATCCCCTCCTGGGGGAACATCATGGCGGAGGGGCGCGCGCTGTGGCAGGTGAAGCCCTATATCGTCTTCTTCCCCGCGGTCTTCCTCTCGATCACCGTGCTGGCGGTCAACCTGCTCGGTGACGGGCTGCGCGACGCGCTCGACCCCCGCATGGCGAAAAGGCTCTAGCCCATGCCCCCGCTCCTCGAAGTCGAGAATCTGCAGACCCATTTCCGCACGGCGGACGGGATCAACCGCGCGGTGGACGGCGTCTCCTTCTCGGTCAATGCCGGGGAGACGGTGGCGATCGTGGGGGAGAGCGGCTGCGGCAAGTCGGTCACTTCCATGTCCATCCTGCGGCTGATCCCGGAGCCGCCGGGCAAGATCGCCGGCGCCATCCGCTTCCAGGGCCGCGACCTGCTGCAGCTGTCGGAGCGCGAGATGCGCGCCATCCGCGGCAATGAGATCAGCATGATCTTCCAGGAGCCGATGACCTCGCTGAACCCGGTGCTGACGGTGGGTCGCCAGATCGGCGAGACGCTGCGCCTGCACCAGGGCCTCTCGGCCGCCGAGGCCGAGGCCAAGGCGGTGGAGATGCTGATCCTGGTCGGCATCCCGGAGCCCCAGCGCCGGGTGCGGGAATACCCCCACCAGCTCTCAGGCGGTATGCGCCAGCGGGTGATGATCGCCATCGCGCTGGCCTGCAATCCGAAGCTGCTGATCGCCGATGAGCCGACCACCGCGCTCGACGTCACCATCCAGGCGCAGATCCTGGAGTTGATGCGCGACCTCAAGCGCCGGGTGGGCGCGGCCATCGTGCTGATCACCCATGATCTCGGCGTGGTGGCCGAGGTGGCCGAGCGGGTGATCGTCATGTATGCCGGCAAGAAGGTGGAGGAGGCCTCGGCGGTCGATCTTTTCCGCAACCCGCGCCATCCCTACACGCAGGGGCTGCTGGGCTCGATGCCCAAGCTCGGCTCCTCGCTCTCGGGCGATGAGGGGAAGCTGGCGGAAATCCCCGGCCTGGTGCCCAGCCTGAAGCAGAAGATCCCCGGCTGCGTCTTCGCCAGCCGTTGCCCCAAGGCGGTCGATATCTGCCTCCAGGTGGCGCCGGCGCTGGAGGCCAAGGCACCGGCCCATGTTGTCGCCTGTCATTTTGCGCCGAAGGAAGGGGCCCTCGCGGCATGAGCCAGCGTCTGCTCGAGGTCAGCGACCTGAAGAAGCATTTCCCGCTGAAGGGCGGCTTCATGGGCGGCACCACCGGCTTCGTCTATGCGGTGGATGGCATCTCCTTCCATATCGAGCGCGGCGAGACCCTGTCGCTGGTCGGCGAGAGCGGCTGCGGCAAATCGACCGTCGGCAAGGCGGTGCTGCGGCTGTTCGACATCACCGCCGGGCAGGTGGTGCTGGATGGGCAGCGGATCGACGATCTTTCGCCCAGCGCTCTGCGCCCGCTCCGCCGGCGCATCCAGGTGGTCTTCCAGGACCCCTTCTCCTCGCTCAACCCGCGCATGCGGGTGAAGGACATCCTGGCGGAGCCGATCCGCAATTTCGGCCTGGCCAAGAACGCCGCGGATCTGGATGCGCGGATTGCCGCACTGATGGACAAGGTGCGGCTGCCGCGCGATGCGGTCGGCCGCTGGCCGCATGAATTCTCGGGCGGGCAGCGCCAGCGCATCGGCATCGCCCGGGCCCTGGCGGCGGAGCCGGACCTGATCATCTGCGACGAGGCGGTCTCGGCGCTCGATGTCTCGGTCAAGGCGCAGATCGTCAATCTGTTGCAGGATCTGCAGCAGGAACTCGGCCTTGCCATGCTGTTCATCAGCCACGATCTCGCGATCGTCGAACACATGACGCATCGGGTGGCGGTGATGTATCTCGGCAAGATCGTCGAGGTGGCGCCCAAGCGCAGCCTGTTCGGTGCGCCGAAGCACCCCTACACCGAAGCCCTGCTATCCGCCGTGCCGATCCCCGAGCCCGGGGCGGCGCGCGAGCGCGTCATCCTGAAGGGCGATGTGCCGAGCCCGATCAACCCGCCCAAGGGCTGCCGCTTCCACACCCGCTGCCCCTACGCCTTCGACCGCTGCCGGACGGAGGAGCCGAAGCTGGTGCCGGTGGCGGATGCGCTGGCGCCCGGGCACCTGTCCGCCTGCCACCTGCACGACATGCCGGCGGCAGAAAATCCCTTGGCCGGCACCAAGGGCCATGCGGTGCTGGCGGCCTGAGGGGGTACCATGACCGAACCGTTGTTGCTGGAGGCGCGGGAGCCGCGCGGTCGCTTCGGCAGGGCGGTGAAATGGGCCTTTTTCGCCTTCCAGATCGTCACCCTGGGGGCGGGCCTGACGACCTGCACGGTGATCCCGCGCTTCCTGGGCAATGCCGATCCGGAGGTCGCCATGGGGGCCGGCCTGTTCGGCGTCCAGACCCTTGGCACGCTGATGGCCATCTGGCCGCTCGGCACGATCCTGTTGGGGGGCCTCGCTTTGGCGACCCGCGGACGCAAGCGGGTGATCGCCGCGCCGGCGGATTGGCAACGCGACGCTTGACGCGGGGCCGAGGCGGGGCGAGTTTCCCTCCATCGCAAGGTCGCCCCGCCCGGGGCCCGCGCAACAGGGGGAGAGGCAGATGCCGCAGGTGACGCTGACCGTGAACGGGAAGACCAGCACGGTCGAGGTCGAGGGCCGGACTCTGCTGGTCGAGGTGCTGCGCGAAAAGCTCCGGCTGACCGGCACCCATGTCGGCTGCGATACCAGCCAGTGCGGCGCCTGCGTCGTGCACATGGACGGCGAGAGCGTGAAGGCCTGCACCACCCTCGCGCTGCAGGCCGATGGCGCCGCGATCACCACCATCGAAGGGCTGGCCAAGGCCGATGGCACGCTGCACCCGATGCAGGAAGCCTTCCGCGAATACCACGCCCTGCAATGCGGCTTCTGCACGCCGGGGATGGTGATGTCGGCGATCGACCTGGTGCAGAAGCACCCCGAAGGCCTGTCGGAGAAGGAAATCCGTGAGGGGCTGGAAGGCAATCTCTGCCGCTGCACGGGCTATCACAATATCGTCAAGGCGATCGACGCCGCGCAGGCCGTCATGCATGGCAAGGCCGCCAGCATCGCCCCGGCGACGGTCTAGAGCAGGCTGCGTTGAGATGGATCACAAAGTGATCCATCTCAACGAAGGTAACCTGCTCTAGCTATTATGTTTTCTAGAGCAAGACATCCGTTCAGATGTTTCCATCTGAACGGAACTTTCTCTAGGCGGGCCCGGGGCGGCGATGCCCGCCCGCAGCTGCCCGACTTACCAGAAGGCGCGCTCCGCCTCGACGTCGCGGGGGGCGCGCCTGGCTAAACGCATCGGGAGGCGTTCTCCCGCAAGACGAAGCCTTGGGAGGTCAGTCGAATGAACGTCGTTCCGTTCGAGGGCATCGGTGCCAGCGTGAAGCGCAAGGAGGATCTGCGGTTCCTCTCCGGTCGCGGCCATTACACCGACGATATCAACCGCCCCAACCAGACCTACGCCATGATCCTCCGCAGCCCGCACGCCCATGCGGCGATCGCCGGGATCGACACCGCCGCTGCTGCCGCCATGCCGGGCGTTGTCGCGGTCTTCACCGGTGCGGATATGCCCAGTATCGGCGGCCTGCCCTGCGGCTGGCAGATCCATTCCAAGGACGGCTCCCCGATGCAGGAGCCGCCGCACCCCGTCCTCGCCCAGGGCAAGGTCCGCTTCGTCGGCGATGCGGTCGCCGTGGTGATCGCCGAGAGCAAGTCCCAGGCGCGCGACGCGGCTGAGGCGATCGACGTGGACTACACCGTGCTGCCCGCCGTCGCCTCGACCGAGGCGGCGATCGCCAAGGGCGCGCCCGAGGTGCATGACGGCGTCGCCGGCAATATCTGCTACGATTGGCATATCGGCGACCCGGCGGTGAACGCCGCGGCCTTCGTCGGCGCGCACAAGGTGGTGGAGTTCGAGCTGGTGAACAACCGGCTGATCCCGAACGCCATGGAGCCGCGCTCCGCGATCGGCGATTTTGACCCGACGACGGACGAACACACGCGCGTGTGCTTCACCGACATCGACATCTGCTCGGTGACTGTGAACAACCAGCCCGTGTCGTTGGTGCACGACAGCGCGATTTCGTTCGAAATTGCGCACACGATGATCTCCACGCTGGCGATCGTGCGCGTCAAGGACCTGAGCATCAACGTTGGTCTGTCGGAGATGTACGAGCGGATGCGGATGCTGAAGATGACCAAGAAAGCGCTGCAACCGTACCGCGGACCGCTCGGAGATATGTTTC
>Ga0114972_10003313_pt1 | contig 12083 bp, 10 predicted proteins | sample M_140807_EF_Meta_FD_87354 | JGI IMG/M metagenome (GOLD analysis project Ga0114972, IMG submission 87354) | Freshwater microbial communities from Lake Montjoie, Canada to study carbon cycling - M_140807_EF_MetaG | ecosystem: Environmental > Aquatic > Freshwater > Lake | place: Lake Montjoie... | reverse complement strand
GGCCACCGCCAGCACGTTGTCCAGGCTCATCGACACATCAGCGACCAGGATTTGCATGATCGCCTGGCGGAGCGTCTTGCCCTTCCCCGACCCGTCCGCCGCACTTTCCGCCTGCCCGACCGCGGCTTCGGCCAGATCGTGCCCGCCCGCCCGCAACTCGCGGAACATCTTCCAGCAAACCCACAGCAGCAACACGCCGCCCGCCAGGGTGATGCCGACGATGGAGAGCAGTTGCGCGGTGATGGCAGCGAAACCTATTCGCATCACGGTCGCCGCGACGATGCCCCAGAAAATCGCCTGCCGGCGCTGAGCGGGCGGCAAACCGGCGGCTGCCATGCCGACGACGATCGCGTTGTCCCCAGCAAGCACCAAATCAATCAACAAGACCTGGGCAAGCGGGACGAGCCAATCCGGCATGAGCAATTCCTTCCAAGGCCGGGGGTGGACATAAATATTCCGCAATCTTTCTGCAACCCTGCGGTACGAAAAAACCGCCCGGCCCGCGCGGGACTGCTTGCCCCCTGGCGGGCGACGGGCCAAAGCGAGGCCCGACGCATCGCCTGAGGCACCGCATGGTCCCCCGCTACTCCCGCCCGCAAATGGCCGCGATCTTCTCTCCGGAGGAGCGCTTCCGTATCTGGTTCGAGATCGAGGCCCTGGCCGCCGAGGCGATGGGCGCGCTCGGCACCATCCCGGCCGAGGCGGCGCGGGTCATCCGCGAGAAGGGCGCGCCGCGGGCGGCTGCGATCGATGCCGCGGCGGTGGAGGCGATCGATGCCATTGAGCGGGTCACCCGCCACGATGTCATCGCCTTCCTCACCTGGATGCAGGAGGGAATCGGGCCGGAAGCGCGCTTCATGCACCAGGGCATGACCAGCTCCGACGTGCTGGACACCGCGCTGGCGGTGCAGCTCACCCGGGCGACGGACCTGCTGATCGCCGATGTCGATGCCGTGCTGGCCGCCCTCAAGGCCCGGGCGGCGGAGCATAAATACACGCCGACCATCGGCCGCAGCCATGGCATCCATGCCGAACCGACCACCTTCGGCCTGAAGCTCGCAGGGCATTACGCCGAATTCGCCCGTGGCCGCGCCCGGCTGGTGGCGGCGCGGGCGGAGGTGGCGACCTGCGCCATCTCCGGCCCGGTCGGCACCTTCGCGAGTGTCGATCCGCGCATCGAAGCCTTCGTCGCCGGCAAGCTCGGCCTGGCGGTCGAGCCGATCAGCACGCAGGTGATCCCGCGCGACCGCCACGCCGCCTGGTTCGCCGCGCTGGCCATCGTCGCCGCGGCGATCGAGCGGCTGGCCACCGAGGTCCGGCACCTGCAGCGTTCGGAAGTGCGCGAGGCAGAGGAGTTCTTCCATGCCGGGCAGAAGGGCAGCTCGGCCATGCCGCACAAGCGCAACCCCGTGCTGTCGGAAAACCTGACCGGGCTGGCCCGGCTGGTCCGCAGCCATGTCGTCCCGGCGCTGGAGAATGTCGCGCTGTGGCACGAGCGCGACATCAGCCATTCAAGCGTCGAGCGCGTCATTGCCCCCGATGCCGCCATCGGCCTGGACTTTGCCCTCGCGCGCCTCGCCGGGATGATGGAGAAGCTGACGGTTTATCCCCAGCAGATGCAGCGCAACATCGACAGCCTCGGCGGCGTCGTGCATTCACAAAAAGTGCTGCTGGCGCTGACCCAGGCCGGCATCAGCCGCGAAGCCGCCTATGCCGCGGTGCAGGGGGCGGCGATGCAGACCTGGCAGGCGCTGGGTACGCCAGAGGTCCGCCCCTTCGCCGCGAACCTGCTGACGGTGCCCGAGGTGGCGGCGCGCTTCGATGCCGCAAAACTCGCGGCGGTGATGGACCCGGCGCAGGATTTCCGCGCGGTGGATACGATCTTCGCCCGCGTCTTCGGCGCGGGCTGACCGCCTTCATCACACCTTCGCCGTGCCGTGATTTCGCCGCCATGCCCGCGCAGTCTTAGGCGCCTGGAGGAGGAGGGTCGCATGACACGCCGCTTTCGCTTTTTCCTCATCGCCGCGCTGGCCGGAGCCGCCGCGCTGCTGCCGGGCACCGGGCAGGCGCATCGCCCCTGGGGACCCACCTATGGCTATGGCTCCGCGTATGGCGCGCCGCGCTATTGGCGGCCGCCGCCGGCCTACTACCGGCCCTATGGGCCCGCGCCCTATTGGCGCGCGCCGGTCGTCGTCGCCCCGCCGCCGGTCTATTATCCGCCGCGCCCCTATGCGGCGCCGGGGGTCTCTGTCTGGATCCGCTGACCCCGGCGGCATCGGGCCGCGAGGTCGCCTGAGATGTGCACCGTCATCGTCCTGCATCGCCCCGGCCATGGCTGGCCCCTGCTGGTCGCCGCCAATCGCGATGAGAAGCTGGACCGCCGCGCCGACCCGCCCGGTCCCTGGTGGCCGGAATATCCCGGCCTGATCGGCGGGCGGGATCGCACCGCGGGCGGCACCTGGCTGGCGATGAACCCGGCGGGTGTGATCGCCTGCATTCTCAACCGCCCGGGCAGCCTGGGTCCGGTGCCCGACAAGCGCTCCCGCGGCGTGCTGCCGCTCCTGGCGATCGCGCGCGCGGCGTCCGCCGCCGCCGCCGCCGAGCTGATCGCCGGCCTCGATGCCCAGGACTGGCGGCCCTTCAACCTGGTGCTGGCCGACCGCGACGGCGCCTGGTTCGGCAAGGGGCTCGGCGCCGGGCGGCCACAGCTTTCGCCGCTGGCGCCGGGCTTATCGATGGTGACGGCGCATGACCCGAACGATCTTTCCAGCCCGCGCATCGCCCGCCACCTGCCCCGCTTCCAGGCCGCGCCGGCGCCCGACCCGGCCGAGCAGGATTGGCTGTCCTGGGAGAATCTGCTCTCTGATGGCGGCTATGAGCACGGCTTGAACGAGACGCTCTGCGTGCCACCCTTGGGCGGCTTCGGCACCGTCTCGGCCAGCCTGATCGGGCTGCCGCGGCGCGGCGCGCCGGTCTGGCGCTTCGCCCCCGGGCCGCCGGGGCGGACCGCCTTCGCGCCGGTGCCGCTGCACCAGACTGAACCGAAGGCATAACGGTTTGCCGGATTTGAGGAATTGAGCGGATTGAGGCGAGGCGCCGGATTCCTGGTGGCTATATTTTACCGCCATTTCTCAGACATTTGCAGATTTTGAATTGTTCAAACCCTCTCAATTCGCCTGATTTTCCCTCAATCGATACTGTGCCGGGTCACGGAAGTTCCGAAACCGGATTAAAATTCTAGCGGGACACGGGTGGCTGCGAGGGCCGCGATTTAATTGTCAAAGAGCAGGCAAAAAATCCTACCTCACGCGCCGCCAAAAAGCCAGCAGAACCCAGCCCCCCTCACCCGCCCGGCGCCGCCACCGGCACGCCCAGCGCCTCCGCCATCCAGGCCAGGCGGTGCTTCTGCGCCGCCCGCGCATGTCCGCGCGCCGCCGCCTCCGCCGCCGCGCCATCCCGCCGCAGCAGGGCATCGCGCAACGCCGTGTGTTCGGCATGCGCCTGTTCCGCCCGCCCGGCCCGGGTCAGCAGCGAGGGCAGCAGCGCCATGGTCGCGCCCAGCTGTTCCAGGCTGCGCAGCAGGTAACGGTTATGCGCGGCCAGATAGAGCAGCCCGTGCAGCCGCTGGTTGATGCCCGCCAGCCGCAGCGCGTCGGTGAAGGCGGCCGGCTCCGCGGCGATCAGCTCGGCCATTGCCGCCAGCTCGGTCTCGGTCGCGTGCTGTGCCGCCAGCCGCGCCGCCGCCCCTTCCAGAATCTCCCGCATCACATAAAGCTCGACCACCTGGGCGTGGTCGGGGCGGGTCACCGTCAGGCCGCGGCGCGGCGCATGCGTCAGCAGCCCCTCCGCCTCCAGCCGGGCGATCGCCTGGCGGACCGGGGTGCGAGAGACGCCGAAGCGGGCGGCCAGGTCGGTCTCGGTCAGCCGCAGGCCGGGCGCCAGCGTGCCGGCGCGGATCGCCGCGCGGATCCGCCCATAGGCGTCCTGCCCAAGGTCGCGCGGGATCGGCGGGGCACTGTCCATGGCGGGGGTTTATCGCGACCCGGCCCCTGGACGCCACTGTATCCAGCGGGATACAGAGCTGAGCAGGAGAAAACCCGTCCATGCCGCAGCGAGGCGCCTTGCCATGATGCCCGATATTTCCCGTCTCTGGGACGTGCTGGTGGTGGGTGGCGGCAATGCCGCGCTTTGCGCCGCCATCACCGCCCGCAAGCTCGGCGCCTCGGTCCTGTTGCTGGAACACGCGCCAAAAAGCCTGCGCGGCGGCAATAGCCGGCACACCCGCAACCTCCGCGCCCTGCATCAGCAGCCGACTGGCGTGCTGACCGCCACGTATCTGGAGGAGGAGTACTGGGACGACCTGCTGCGCGTCACCGGCGGCAAGACAGATGAGGGCCTGGCCCGCATGTGCATCCGCGCCAGCGAACACGCGCCGGGCTTCCTCAGCGAATGCGGCGTCACCTTCCAGCCTTCGCTATCGGGCACGCTCTCGCTCTCCCGCACCAATGCCTTCTTCCTCGGCGGCGGCAAGGCGCTGCTGAACGCCATGTACCGCACGGCCGAAAAGCTCGGCGTGCAGGTCATCTATGACACCGAGGTGCAGCATATCGACGTGCAGGAAGGCCATGCGACCGAAGCGCTGGTCACCTATCGCGGCTTCCCGGAACGGGTCCGCTTCAAGACCGTGATCGCCTCCGCCGGCGGCTTCCAGGCGAACCGCAACTGGCTGCGCGAATACTGGGGCGATGCGGCAGACCGCTTCCAGATCCGTGGCACCCCCTATGCCCAGGGCACGATCCTGAAGGATCTGCTGGGCCAGGGCGTGCAGCAGGTGGGTGATCCGACGCAGTTCCACGCGGTGGCCAATGATGCCCGCGCACCGCTGGAAGATGGCGGCCTCGCGATGCGGCTCGACTGCGTGCCCTATGCCATCGTCGTCAACCGCAACGTCGATCGCTTCTATGATGAAGGCGAGGATGTCTGGCCGAAGCGCTACGCCATCTGGGGCCGGCTGATCGCGCAGCAGCCGCTGCAGGAAGCCTTCGCCGTCACCGATAGCCAGGCGGTGATGGATTATCTGCCGAGCGTCTTCCCGCCCTATCGCGCCGATACCATCGCGGAGTTGGCCGGCCTGGCCGGGCTGGATGCCGGCAAGCTGGAGACGGTCGTGGCGGACTACAACGCCGCCGTCCGCCCCGGCACCTTCAAGGGCGGTGAGCTGGATGATTGCCGCACCGAAGGGCTGACGCCGCCGAAATCCCACTGGGCCCGGCGGATCGAGAAACCGCCCTTCATCCTGCACCCGCTGCGCCCGGGCATCACCTTCACCTTCCTCTCCGTGAAGGTGAATGAACGCGCGCGGGTGATGATGCAGGACGGCAAGCCCTCGGCGAATCTCTTTGCCTCGGGCGAAATCATGTCCGGCAATATCCTGGGCCAGGGGTATCTGGCCGGCTTCGGCATGACACTCGGCACCGTCTTCGGGCGGTTGGCCGGCGAGGAGGCGGCACGCTATGTCCGCAACTGATCAGCATCCCCTGGCGGCCTCGCCGCACATCGCCGAAGCCCGGCGCTCCATGGAGGTCTGCAACGCCTGCCGCTATTGCGAAGGCTATTGCGCGGTCTTCCCGGCCATGGCGATGCGGCGGGATTTCTCGGCCGGCGACCTGACCCACCTCGCCAATCTCTGCCATGGCTGCAAGGGCTGCTACCACGCCTGCCAATACGCCCCGCCGCATGCCTTCGGCATCAACCTCCCCGCGACCTTCGCGGAAATCCGCCAGGAGAGCTACGCCGCCTATGCCTGGCCGGCGGCCGCCGGGCGGCTGTTCGAACGCAATGGCACGGTCGTCGCGCTGGCCACCGCGCTGTTCGTCACGCTGCTGCTGGTGGCGGTGGCGGCGATCAAGGACCCGGCCGTGCTCTATGCGCCGCAAACGGGCCCGGGCGCCTTCTACCGTATCATCCCGCTCTGGCTGATGAACCTGCTGGCCGGCGGCAGTTTTCTGTATGCGCTGTTCGCCCTGGTGATGGGCGGCATCGCCTATTGGCGTGCCACCGGCGCGGGCGGGGTGCCGATCGCCGCGCCGCCGGTGCTGGAAGCGGCGCACGACATCTTCACGCTGAAGAACCTGGGCGGCGGCGGGCATGGCTGCAACGACCTGGATGACAGCTTCGCCATGCTGCGCCGGCGGCTGCACCATGCGGTGTTCTACGGCTTCCTGCTGTGCTTCGCTTCCACCACCTCGGGCTTCCTCGCGCATACCTTCCTCGGCTGGCATGCGCCCTATGACTTCTTCAGCGTGACCGTGCTGCTCGGTACGCTGGGCGGCGCGCTGCTGATGATCGGCACGGTGGGGCTGGCCTGGGTGAAAACGGTGACCGACCCGGTGCCAGTGGCCCGCCGCCTGATGGGCGGCGAATACGCGCTGCTGGCGCTGCTGTTCCTGATTGCGGCGAGCGGCCTGCTGCTGCTGGCGGTGCGCCATACCGGCGCGATGGGGCTGCTGCTGGCCTTTCATCTGGGGCTCGTGCTCGCCTTCTTCGTCACCCTGCCCTACTCGAAGATGGTGCATGGGCTGTATCGCGGGCTCGCGCTGCTGCGGAACGCCATCGAAAAGCGGCGGGGCGCCCCGGTTTAGGCCTGGCCCCGGGGGTTCCCCGCCCCCGGCGCCCACCCCATATATGCGGCACGCCAGCACCGCAGAGGAGACCCACGTCATGGCCAAGCCGACGGGCAAGGGCGGCAGCGTCCATGCCACCCGCAACGACCTCCCCAGCAATGCGAAGACCGTCTCGATCGGCGTGCTGCAGGCCTGCCTGCTGGATGCCATCGACCTCGGCAATGCCACGCGCCAGGCGCATTGGACGGTGCGCGGGCCGAATTTCATCGCCGTGCATGAAATGCTGGGCGGCTTCTACGGCGATCTGGTGACCGGCGCCGACGACATTGCCGAGCGCATCGTGCAACTGGGCGGGCAGCCGGACGGCACCTCGCAGGCGGTGACCGGCGGCAGCCGCCTGTCCGCCTACCCGGCCGAGATCGCCGCCGAACAGGCCCATTTCACCGCCCTGGCCGAACGTTACGCGGCGGTCGGCAAGGCGCTGCGGGCGGGGATCGACACCACCAATGCGGCGGGCGACGCCGATACCGCGGACCTGCTGACCGGGCAGAGCCGGGACCTCGACAAGAAGCTCTGGTTCCTGGAAGCGCATCTGGCGCCGGGCAAATAGCTGCACCACGGAACCAGACCCGACTCGCCCCGCTGTTGTAGAGACGCGGTGGGGTGACTAACTTGCCCGGCGTTAGGGGAACAAGACATGAACGACCTCTTCGGCGGCCGCCGCTCCGGGGCCGCTCAGCCCAGCTACTCGGCCAAGGATATCGAGGTTCTGGAGGGGCTGGAGCCGGTGCGCCGGCGGCCGGGGATGTATATCGGCGGTACCGATGAGGGGGCCTTGCACCACCTCGCCGCCGAGATGATCGACAACGCCATGGACGAGGCGGTGGCCGGGCACGCCGACCGCATCGAGGTGACGCTGGAGGCCGGGAATTTCCTGGTCGTGCGGGATAATGGCCGGGGCATCCCGACCGATCCGCATCCGAAATTCCCCAAGCTCTCGGCGCTGGAGGTGATTCTCACCACGCTGCATTCGGGCGGCAAATTCTCCGGCAAAGCCTATGACACGTCGGGCGGCCTGCACGGCGTCGGCTCCTCGGTGGTCAATGCGCTGTCCGAGGTGCTGGAGGTTGAGGTCGCCCGCGACCGCACCCTGTTCACGCAAAGCTATGCGCGCGGCAAGCCGACCAGCAAGCTGAAGAACGCCGGTGCGGTGCAGAACCGCCGGGGGACCAGCATCCGCTTCAAGCCGGACCCGGAGATTTTCGGCAAGCTCACCTTCAGCCCGGCGCGGCTGTACCGGTTCTGTCGGTCCAAGGCCTATCTGTACAAGGGCGTGGAGATCCGCTGGGCCTGCGAGGCCGGGCTGATCAAGGACGAGACCCCCACCCAGGCGGTGCTGCATTTCCCCGGCGGGCTGGCCGATTTCCTCGGCGGCGCCATCGAAGGCCGCGCCCAGGTGGTGCCCACCCCCTATCTGGGCGAGGGAAGCTTCCCCGACGGCGCCGGCCGGGCGGAATGGGCGATCACCTGGCTGGACCAGGGCGAGGGCTTCCTCTCGACCTACGCCAACACCATCCCGACCCCGCAGGGCGGCACCCATGAAGCCGGGCTACGCGGCGCGCTGGTGAAGGGCCTGCGCGGCTATGGCGAGTTGAAAAAGGACAAGCGCGCCGCCGCCGTCACCGCCGAGGATCTGTTCGGCGGCATGGCCGGGATGCTCTCGGTCTTCATCCGAGAGCCGCAATTCCAGGGCCAGACCAAGGAAAAGCTGACCAGCCCGGAAGCCGCCAAGCTGGTCGAGTCCGCGCTGCGCGACCATTTCGACCATTGGTTGGCCGGCGATCCGCAGACCGCCGACAACCTGCTGGCCTGGGCGATCGAACGCGCCGAGGAGCGGGCCCGGCGCAAGGCGGAGAAGGACACGCCGCGCAAGACCGCGACGCGCAAGCTGCGCCTGCCCGGCAAGCTGACCGATTGCGCCCGAGAAAGCGCCGAGGGCACGGAGCTGTTCCTGGTGGAGGGCGACAGCGCCGGCGGGTCCGCCAAGCAGGCGCGGGATCGGGAGACGCAGGCCGTGCTGCCGCTGCGCGGCAAGATCCTGAACGTTGCCTCCGCCTCGGCCGACAAGCTGCGGCAGAACCAGGAACTGCGCGACCTGATCGAGGCGCTGGGCTGCGGCGCGGGGGAGCGCTTCGACCTCGCCCGCCTGCGCTATGGCCGCGTTGTCATCATGACCGATGCGGATGTGGACGGCGCGCATATCGCCGCCCTGCTGATGACCTTTTTCTATAAGGAAATGCCGGAGCTGGTCCGCCAGGGCCGGCTGCATCTGGCGCAGCCGCCGCTGTTCCGGCTGCAAGCCGGCGGCCGTTCGGTCTATGCCAAGGATGATGCCGACCGCGAACGCCTGCTGAAGAAGGAGTTCAAGGCGAACCAGAAGGTCGAGGTCAGCCGCTTCAAGGGGCTTGGCGAAATGCCGCCGGCAGTGCTGAAAGACACCACCATGGACCCGAAGAAGCGGACCTTGCTGAAAGTCTTGCTGCCGCCCGAGGACCGCGCCAAGACCGCGGAGCTGATGGAGGCGCTGATGGGCCGACGGCCCGAGCTGCGCTTCAAATTCATCCAAGAAAACGCCGCGACGCTGGATGCCGAGGAGGTCGATGCCTGAACCGGCGCCGCCCGCCCTGCCTGGCCCGGCGCTGATCGCGCCACCCGCTTCCCCGCCTGCCGCACCGCTCGCCGGCCGCGCCGATCCGCTTGGCCGCGATTCCGGGCGGCGGGCGGAGCTGCGCCGCCTGCGCCGCGAATGGCTGGCCGAACGCGGCACCGCCCGGCTGCGGGCCCGGGCCAAGCGGCCCTGGCAGACCCTGGTGCTGCTGGCGCTTGGGCTCAGCATGGCGCCGGCGACCGTGGCGGTGTCCTCTCGCACCCGGCTCGACCCTGCGGCGGTGGCGGTGGCGACGCGCTTCCTGTGTCCGCATGGTGGCACCCTGGTGCCGGGGCTGCGCGGCCGCTGCCGCCCCCCCGGCGCGGCGATGACGGCGCGGGCCGGCGGCGGGATCGGCCGCTGGGATGTGGGGCTATCGGCGCCCCGCCATCGCCAGCTGGAATGCCCGGACGGGACCTACGCCGTGCCGGTACCGCGCGGCGCCGCCGCTAGCATCCGCTGCGTCCCGCGTTAGAGCGGGATGCGTTGCGGCGCCATCGCCGAAGGCGCTGAATCGCGGGATCCAACACATGCTAGAGCGGGCTGCGTGAACGCCTGTGAAGGCCGCATGCTCTAAGCCGCCAGCCAGCCCGCCAGCAGCGCGGTCACCGCCGCGGGCGCCTCCAGCGGCGGCAGGTGCCCGCAGCCGGGGAGTTCGGCATAGCGCGCGCCGGGGATGGCGGCGGCGATTTCCTGCGCCAGCTCGGGCGGGGTCAGCGTATCCGCCGCCCCCACCGCGACCAGGGTCGGCACCGCGATCGCTGGCAGGCCGGGGCAGGAATCCGGCCGCCCGAGGATCGCCGCCTGCTGGCGCAGGAAGGCCTCCCGCCCCACCCGCTCGGCCATCGCCAGCACCTCCGCGCCGACCGGACCGGCCAGATGATCAGGGTGCAGCAGCTGCGGCAGCAGCCGCGGCGTCACGCCCTTGAAGGCGCCGGTGCGGGTCAGCACCATCAGCCCGCGTCGCCGGCGTGACTGCTCCGGCGTATCCGGCCGGGCGGAGGTATCGAACAGCGCCAGGCGGGTCACCCGCGCCGGCGCCTGGCGCAGGATCTCGAAGGCCAGGTAGCCGCCCATGGAAAGGCCGGCGAGGGCGAAACGCGGCGGCGCCGCGGCCAGGGCCCGGGCCGCCATGGCGCCGAGGCTATCATCCTGCGTGACATCGGCCAGGGCGATGCGCGCCTGGGCAGCCAGCGCCGCCGTCTGTTGCCGCCAGAGCGCGGCATCGCACAGCAAGCCCGGCAGCAGCAGCAAATCCGTCATGGCTGGCATCAAGCATACCGGCGGTCCCGGCAAAACCCCGCGCCAAGCTTGATTTTACCGCGCGCCACAGGCATATGGCCCGGGTACCTGGAACAAGTTCCGGCGGTTTGCGCCGGAGCCCCGCGTCGGTCCGCTCGCCGTGCTTCCTGCCCGGCCGCCACGCCGCCGCTTCCCGGCGAAGGAATCGATCGCACTTGACCGAAACACCCGAAGACCGGCCCGCCGAAGCGGCGGCCGAGCCCGAGACCCACATCACCCCGGCCGAGGCCGAGGCTGTCACCGCGCCCGAAGACGTCACCGTTTGGGCGGATGACGAGGAAGAATCCGCGGAAGAAGACGCCGAGACGGAAGACGCCGAGGCTGAAACCGACGCCCCGCCGCGCGTCACCTTCGCCGATCTTGGCCTGTCCGACCCGATCCTGCGCGCTGTCGCAGAAGCCGGCTACGTGACGCCGACGCCGATCCAGGAACAGGCCATCCCGGTCGTGCTGATGGGCCGCGACGTGCTGGGCTGCGCCCAGACCGGCACCGGCAAGACCGCCGGCTTCACCCTGCCGATGATGGATATCCTGGCCAATGGCCGGGCCAAGGCGCGCATGCCGCGCAGCCTGATCCTGGAGCCGACGCGCGAGCTGGCCTTGCAGGTCGCCGAGCAGTTCGTGAAATACGGCAAGCACCTCAACCTGGTGCATGCGCTGCTGATCGGCGGCGAGAGCATGAACGACCAGCGCGCGGTGCTGGAGAAGGGCTGCGATGTGCTGGTCGCGACGCCGGGCCGGCTGCTCGATCTGTTCGATCGCGGCCGCATCCTGCTGGCCGATTGCAAGTTGCTTGTCATCGACGAGGCCGACCGCATGCTGGACATGGGCTTCATCCCCGATGTCGAGCGCATCGTCTCCATGCTGCCACCGCTACGCCAGACGCTGTTCTTCTCGGCCACCATGGCCCCCGAAATCCGCAAGCTGGCGGATGCCTTCCTGTCGAACCCGAAGGAGATCAGCGTCTCCGCCCCGGCTTCGGTCGCCACGACCATCGTGGCCGGCCTGCTGTGGTGCCGGGAGCTGGATAAGCGCGAGGCGCTGCGCCGGCTGATCCGCCAGGAGCAGGTGCAGAACGCGCTGATCTTCTGCAACCGCAAGATCGAGGTCGATATCCTCTATAAATCGCTCAAGCGGCACGGCTTTTCGGTCGGCGCGCTGCATGGCGACATGGACCAGCCCAGCCGCTTCGCGACGCTGAACAAGTTCAAGGCGAACGAGCTGCAACTGCTGGTGTGTTCGGATGTCGCCGCACGCGGCATCGATATCGGCGGGCTCAGCCACGTCTTCAACTTCGACGTGCCCTTCCGTGATGAGGACTACGTCCACCGCATCGGCCGCACCGGCCGGGCGGGGCGCGAAGGCCACGCTTTCACCATCGCCACCGCCGATGATGCGCGCAATGTCGCGGCGATCGAGAAGCTGACCGGCAAGCCGATCCCGCGCATGGCG
>Ga0114972_10003312_pt1 | contig 12084 bp, 19 predicted proteins | sample M_140807_EF_Meta_FD_87354 | JGI IMG/M metagenome (GOLD analysis project Ga0114972, IMG submission 87354) | Freshwater microbial communities from Lake Montjoie, Canada to study carbon cycling - M_140807_EF_MetaG | ecosystem: Environmental > Aquatic > Freshwater > Lake | place: Lake Montjoie... | reverse complement strand
TAATCATTCACAAATTCGATAGATTTTTCTAAACTGTCGGTCAATAAAATACCACCGTAGGCCGCTAAACCCTGTTCACAAAAATTCTTGCGCCATTGGGGTAATTGTTGGAGATAGTGGTCGATCCATTGCTGGGTTTGCTTAGCAACTTTTTCGCTGTGGGTGACGAGTAGGGCCGCAGAGTCGGAACCGTGTTCGGCTTCGATGAGTAAATCTAGGGCGGCCAGACGGGGATCGGTGGATTCATCGGCTAGAACAATAGATTCACTTGGGCCTGCGGGTAATCCCACATCCACAATGCCCGACAAAATCCGTTTTGCCGCCGCACCGTAAATACTACAGGGGCCGATTAATTTATCGACTTTCGGAATGGTTTCTGTCCCCAAGGCGATCGCGGCCAATGCCTGCACTCCCCCCAATTTGTAAACCTCGGTGACTCCTGCCATCTGAGCGGCCACGAGGGAAACGGGTTCAACCTTGCCGTTTTTATCAGGCGGCGTACACACAATTACTTTTTCGACTCCCGCCACTCCCGCAGGAACCGCTAACATCAGCATCATGGAAGGAAACGCACCTTTGCCCCTCGGTACATATAAACCGACCTTGGAAATGGGTGTAATTTTTTCCCCCGCAAAGACCCCTGGTTCAATCTCTGCTAAATACATTTCGGGGGGCATTTGTTTTTGATGGACGGACTGAATATTTTTAAAAGCGTGTTCTACGGCTTGTTTAATCTCTGGATCAATCATTTCCCATGCTTCAGCAAATTCTGCTTCCGTTACCTTAATATTTTCAACCGTTGCCCCTGCATAATCAAATTTACGGGCATATTCAATCACTCCCCCGTCCCCATTTTCTTTAATTTTATTAATCACTTCCTGGGCGATCACCAGAGCTTGATCAATATCTAACTCAGAGCGTCGTTTGAGCTTTTCCAGTTCGGCGGGCGTTAATTGCGATAATTTTAAAATACGGGTCAAAGTACGGCTCACGTTCAAATTCCTAAAATTCTTAGACTAAAAAAATAGGGGAACATTTTTGCCTAAAAGCCCAGTTCCCCGTTGATCAATATAAATCGACTTTCCCTTACAAACCAGGCAAATTTAAACCACTAGTCAATTCTTCCATCTTAGAGCGCATGGTTTCGGTGGATTGAGCATAGGCAGCTTTCATGGCTTCCGTGACTAATTCCGCAAGTGCATCAGCACCTTTACTAACAGCTTCAGCAGAGATCACAATACCTAGAGGTTCCTGATTGCCACTCATCGTAACGATAACCAAGCCATCGGAACTACGGCCTTCGATTTCCATTTTTTCCAAGTCTTCTTGGAGTTGTTTGGCTCCTTCTTGGACTTGCTGCGCTTTTTGGAACGCTTCTTGCAATTCTTTAATTTTGCCTAGACCAAATCCGAATCCTTTACCCTGTGTCATAATTAGTTTTACTGAAACCGTGATTAATAATATCAATACAGGATAATACCCTGTTTTTCGAGAAAAATATCTGCACAAACTGAGACAGATTTTTTAGTAATAGGGTTTCCTAACCCATAACATTAAATTATTATAACCTATGGGGATATTTCTCGTTTAACTTGCAGAGGCGATCGCGTTCATACCGATCATTGAGCAAAAAATAGGAACAAATTTATCCCAGAGTTAGAGGTATCGATGCTGTAAATGCCCCTATTCTTGAGACAATTAGAAATCAACTTTAGTCAAATTCACTTATTCCCTGATTCACCTATGCCACGTTTTCGCTCTTTCATTTCCCTAATTTTGGTACTGGTAACGACTTTTCTTGTGAGTTGCAGTAGCCCCGAAGTTGCTGTACCAACCACCTATAGCCCTGAAAAAATTGCTGAACTTCAAGTTTACGTTAAACCTGTTGAAGAAGCCCGTGAAAAGCTGGACGTTTTAAGAGGACTCATTTCCGAGCAAAACTGGGTGGATACCCGTACCTGGATTCATGGCCCCCTGGGAAAATTACGTCAAGATATGTTGGGACTGTCCCGTTCTCTTTTACCCAAAGACCAAGATGAAGCCACCAGACTTTCCCGTGAAGTATTTGGCCATCTTGAGCGTTTAGACGCATCTGCTAAAGAGCGCAGTTTATCGGCGGCAGGTGTCCAATATGCCGAAGCATTGAAAGATTATGATGCTTTTTTAAATTTAATTCCTAAAGCGAGTTAAATTTTCAATGAATTGATTGTCTGAAAACTTAAGAGTCGGGAGAGATTGGGTTTACTTAAACGGGTCTTTTCCGACTTTTTTGCTGATTACCCCTTCAGAAATCTATTTTATTTAAAAACTGAGTGAGTGTTTGATATTTTTTCGGAAGTGATGAAATCATACTACGTTAAACTTTAGCGGGGCGATCGCCGCTTTTGTAATTTGTGCTTGAATATAAAAGGACTCCCAGAAAGGTTTGCTAGTTCATAAACCATTTTTTGTCCTGAAAAAAGACAGTAAATAGTCATTACACCTGATTTTTTTGTATTTTTTCCCATGAATCATTTCTCCTCTGTTTCAGGCCGTACCCAACGTCAATGGCGAAAAGAAGAGCGTTGGCTGGAATGGCTATGCGTCGGCGGACTGGGGATATCAGCCTTGTTTTTATTTTGTAGTGGTTTGGATCAAGGGCCGCTTTTAGATGGACAGGAAGCCACCCTCGCCCAGGTTGCCAAGGAAATTATTCAAGCTTCTCCCTCTCAACCTAATATATTGCAAGATTTTTCGGACACCTTGAGTGGAAACAACGCTATCCCAGAGGCCATGAAAAACGCTGCAATCAACGATCCTTGGCTCTTTCCGACACTTTGGGGTCAGCCCTATTTTGACCATTCCTTTTTAGTCCCTGGTCTGATTGCGATCGCCTACCAATGGGGCGGAATCCATGAATGGACAACCCGTTTACCGATCGCTTTATTGACAGCTTTGAGCGTTCCTTTGTTTTATAAAGCCAGTCAGGAACTTTTTGTCAATCGTTTAACCGCATTCTTTGCAGGATTTGTTTATCTAACGCTTCTTTTTGTTGTTCAATGGGGACGTTTAGGCACAGTTAATGGAGTCGCTTTATTCTGCACAATTCTCTTAATGGATCGTGTTCTGCGATCGCGTCGGAACCTGCGAGCATCATTAGAGGTGGGCTTGGCCCTCACAGGATTATTGTTAACCCAACCCTTGCTGGCCATACTCCTGGGAGCAACAGTAATCGGTTTTTGGGCTTGGGATACGCCTCGACTGTTGCAATCTCCAACCATTGGTTTTGGTGTTGTATTGGGACTCGTTCCCGCGATCGCCTGGTATGGCTATCAATGGCAAAACTACGGCTCTGTTTTCTGGCAAGAAATTTTATCACCTCAAGAATTTACCTACCAGGGACAATGGTTCAAATTAGTCTTGTTCTATGGACTCAAACTGGGTTTATATTCTTTACCCTGGCTGATTTTTTCGATTTATGGCTGGCAAATTACCTGGAAGTCTCAGTACTGGAGTTGGGCGAGATTTATTCTTAGTTGGGCTGGTGGTTATACCCTACTCCTCCTGATGATGCCAGGTTATTGGGAAGCGGCTTTAATTCCTCTCTTTCCTCTCTTCGCTTTAACTGCGGCGATCGCCCTCATCCAACTCCGCAATTTTCCCCTAATAGTTCCCTACCCTAAACCCTTGCGACTTGCTTTACTAGGATTTACTTTAATTAGTGTCTTAGTTACTGCGGCGATCGCCTTCAACTGGCCTATTAATTGGCTCTCGAACCAGGAACGCCCCTTCGCCCTATTAATCTTATTTTTTCTCTCTTTTACTCTGGTTATGTCCGCCGATCTGATGGATCGTCATCGCACCGAATTTATCTCGATTTTAATGTGGGGAATCTATGTTTCCCTCGTGTTATTCGTCAATACTCCCTTTGGGCTGGGCGAATTTTCAGAAGATTATCCCGTTAAACCCGTCGCGAGTTTGATTCAAAGAACAGTTCCTCCGAATCAGTTAGTTTATACGTCTTTTCCAAGGGAAAGATCGAGTTTAAATTTTTATAGTAATCATCCAGTCATTCCTACGGAGAAAAAAGAGTTATTAAAATATTGGCAAAAAAATAAATCTCCCTATCTTTTAGTTGATGGAGAATTTCTAAGTAAGCTAAAAAAATCCTCCGTTAAATTATTAGGAAAATCGGTTGCAGATTTATATTTAATCACCAAAAAATAGCCCTAGTCATGTAGAGCTAAACATTAAACCCAGGCATTGTTTATTCTTCTTCCTGACCCTCTTCAGGAATTTCTAAACGATTAATCAAATTGAGAATGCGATCGCCGCGTTCAATGGAAGAATCTTCTAAAAAAGCAATTTCAGGAGTCCGCCGTAAACGTACCCGTTGCCCCAATTCCCGACGAACAAAACCTGCTGAAGACTGTAATCCCTCCATTGTTTCGATTTTTGCCGCCTCCGTTCCATAAATACTGACAAAAATTTTAGCGTGTTGCAAATCCCCAGAGACTTGAACATCGGTAACGCTCACCATCCCCGCCCCAACACGGTCATCCTTAATGTCGTACAGTAACATTTGGCTAACTTCACGTTTAATCAGTGAAGAAATGCGAGAAACTCGCCGACTAGTCGCCATTTTATTTTGTCCCCTTCTGAGATTCCACTACTGGGCTAGGGACGTAAACAAAGCCCCTATACTGTCGTTAATCCTAGCATGGCTCGCAGGGTAAAAAAGAGGAAAATAAATCCTCCCGATAAAATGCCGACGAGGGCGATCGCGGTGAGAGGATTTTGGAAAAAGGGTTTTAGCCAAGCAAAAAAGGCAAAAAAGATCCCCAAAATTAAGCTAATCATGTAACGGGGATAGCGACCCACGTTCTCTAAAAAATCTCCCATCGTTTTTTAACCCATCATTATTTAAATTTAACAATATTATTAGTGTTAACATTAATTGAGTCATTCGACAAGGGTTTATTTTTTGAAGATTTAATCGCGACTCTTTTTTTCAGCTTTAAATCAACTGGTTAAATGGAAAATCAATTCGTTTTTTTGATTCTCGGTGGCTTAATTTCGGGGCTACTTGCAGGATTATTAGGCATTGGTGGAGGAACAATTTTAGTCCCTATTTTAGTGACTTTAAACTATACCCCAGTGCAAGCGGTCGCCACTAGCAGTTTAGCGATCGTTCTCACTTCAATTTCAGGCAGTATCCAAAATTGGCGTATGGGTTATCTAGACTTTCAGCGCGTTCTACCCATAGGGATTCCCGCCGTCCTTACTGCTCAATTTGGTGTTTTTTTAGCTAGTCAATTCCAACCTGATTTATTGCTAATGGCCTTTGGATTATTATTAATTGTTAATATTTTTCTGGTCAGGTTACGCAAAAATTTAGAACAAAAGGAATCTACTCAAAATACCGTTAGGATTAATCCCGTTTTGTCCCGATTCGGAACAGGAGCATCAGCAGGTTTATTAGCAGGTTTATTTGGAGTTGGGGGCGGGGTGATTATGGTTCCCTTGCAAATGCTATTACTCGGTGAAAAAATCAAAGTAGCTATCCAAACCAGTTTAGGAGTCATTGTCATCACCGCGATCGCGGCCACACTGGGTCATGCCCTCAAGGGAAATGTTCTTTTTGGGGTGGGTTTGATATTGGGAATGGGGGGATTGATCGGGGCGCAAATCAGTACTCGGTATTTACCCAAATTATCAGAACAAATAGTGAGTTTATCTTTTAATTTATTACTCGCTGTTTTATCGGTTTATAGTTTCTGGCAAGCTTGGCAAAAATACGGGTAATAGTTGATTTTCTGAAGACGCGATCGCCCTTTAAACTCATTTCTAAAAAAGTGATCGCACGAGTGAATTGAATCTGTCTTATTCCTTAATAAAATCTCAAAATACGTCAACAGGTAGTGAATATAAAATTTTGTTACGATTTTAGGCTTAGTTGAAGAAATGGAGGTATACATGGAGGTATTATGGTTAATTCTTGCGTCTAGCATTCTTTTTGAGGTGTTATGCAGACATTTTCTCTCTATCGCTCTATTTGGTATATTATACAGAAAGTTTCGATATAATGTTCCTCTCACGGGTAATATATGGAAAGTTTGCGTACAATTAATAGTTAGGCTCCACAAATTTAGATTAAGAGTAGTGATCGTGAATGAATGCGTAAAGACGAGTTAAGCATGACAAATCAAGCCAAGGATGAAAATCATGTCCATTTTTCGCTTGACCTAGCACAAGAGATTGAATTCTATGCGGATAGAGCTTTTGCAATGTCTAGTTGCCATAGAAAGACTGCTGAAGCATATGGCAACTGTCATATGTTATTAGGTTTGCCAGCAGCTATTTTAGCTAGTGTCGCTGGTGTATCAGCTTTTGCTAATTTCTCTAAACTTGCTGGAATAACAGCATTTATTGTGTCTGGATTAACAGGTGCCATGTCATTCCTAAATCCAGCCGAGAAACAGAAATTACATTTTGAGACTGCAAATGCCTTAGAAACATGATCAACTAAAACATATTTAACGGTTAAGAGAAGTCGGGCCAACATTATTGAAGTTACTGAACTTATTAATACTTGGGGTGAACTTATGAAGGAAAGAGATCAGATAAATAAGCAGAGTCCCTTAATTCCCTCGTGGGCGAAGTCAAAACTTATGAAAAAGCTCATGAACCCCTTCTATCTACAGCAGTAAAACTAGTGTGATCGCGGTCTTGTTTTTTGTGGTGAGAAAGTGCGATCGCAGTTTTGTTATTTGTGAAGGGCAATCGCTGGTAGGATAAACAAATCGAACGAGACCGACTATTTAGTGTTTTGTTCACCCTACCAATTTTTCATTACAATTGATTTAGAGTTTACTCATGCCCACTCACGCCCAGCTAGAAGGTCTTTATCGAATTTGTTATTATTTAACCTATCGAGCCTTACAACCAATTCATCTTATCTGTACTGATGAAAGAAGCACAAATCTTTTTATTCTGGCAGGAGATGAGGAAAATATAGAAGTAGAAATTACACCCATTGGGGAGGTAGTCTAATGTCTGAAATTAATTATGCCACGATGTCCAATCAAGCACTACGAGAATACTTTTTAGAACATCGCAATGAACAGTTAGCATTGCAAGCATATTTAGAAAGACGAAATGAGGAACCCAGAAAAGTTATTACAAAAGTGGGTGATCCTGATTTTGATCTCAAAATAGCAAAGGCAATCGAAGAAAAACTAAAACAACATTAAACCTGTTGAGTTGTGTTCCTTAAACCAACCTATCAAATTGTTGAAGACGATCGCTGTTTTGTTATTTGTGATGGGGCATGGCGATCGCGGTCTTGTTGTTTTTGGAAATGCGATCGCGGCCTTGTTTTTTGTGGTGAGAAAGGGCGATCGCACTTTTATTTTAAGGTGGAGTAACAACATCTGGGCAAAGAAATTGAATTTTAATCAAATAATGAAAAATACTAAAACTTGTCATCATTGTGAAGGAAAAGGCTTTATCGAACTTCGGGATTGTTCGGGAGAAATTCAACGGGAGGAAATCTGCTCATTTTGTGAAGGGATGGGAACAGTTACTCAATCTGTTACGGTTAAAGAAAGACGATACAGCATTTTGCCTGATCACACCGTACAGACAAAAATCGAAAAAGCTTACTCAGCAAGGCTTGTAGAAAAAAAACTGTTCGTGAAGATCTCGATAAGTGCTGTAATAATATCAGACTTATCGAAAATTTTTTAATCCCGATCGCCCATGATTTTGACTCTAATCAATTCACCGTTGAAAATCAGATATTTCTTATCTTTTCTGCTGAGTATCGGCATCGGATTAGGAGGTAATCTTTCTGGTGCGGTAGTAAACGCGGCTGAACTGCCAGAAATTATCCAACGGGGAAAATTAATTGTCGGAGTGAAAACAGATGTTCGTCCCCTCGGTTTTGTGGATGCCCAGGGCAAACTTCAGGGATTAGAAATTGATATTGCTAAACGGTTAGCCGAATTAATTTTGGGTAATCCTGATGCGATCGCCTTCGAGTCCCTTAAAAATCAAGACCGATTGCAGGTAATTCTAGATAATAAGGTGGATCTCGTCATTGCAAAAGTAACCGTCAATCCTTCCCGTAGTCGTCTAGTGGAATTTAGCCCCCATTATTATCTCGATAGCACGGGCATTATTACCAAACAATCTGACCTAAAAAGTTTATCTGATTTTAAAACTCGTCGGATTGGCGTTCTCAATGGTTCAAGCGCGATCGCCCTCCTTCGTTCTGAGTTACCGACAGCCAAATTAGTGGGAGTCAATTCCTATCAAGAAGGACTGAAACTATTAGAATCGCAAGAAATTGATGGATTTGCGGCAGATAATAGCCTATTAACGGGATGGGTGCAGGAAAATCCCGATTATCACACTCTACCTGTCCAATTATCCCAGTACGCGATCGCGGTGGTCATGCCCAAAGGACAACAATATTGGGGACTCAGAGAAACCGTCAATGGAGCGATCAATGAATGGCAAAAATCAGGCTGGTTAAAAGAAAGAGCCAAATATTGGGGTTTATCTAATTAATTAAAAATTGTAAAAACTAAGGACAGGGGGTAAAACGATGACGAATCAGGACGATCAAAGCCTTTCACCCCCAGTAATGAAGATTCTCAACTTCTTTAAAACTTATTCAAATTGATACCAGCTTCATTGGCCATTGCCTGTAAACCCTTACTTGATAAGGTTTTAATCGCTTTAGTTGATAAACGTAATTTCACCCAACGATTACCTTCCGCCCACCAAATACGCTTCCATTGCAAATTAACTTGTTGTAATTTCTTGGTACGACGGTGAGAATGGGAAACCGCACAGCCATTATTCGCTTTTTTTCCTGTCAGTTGACATCTACGGGACATGAAACCCCTCCTTTTAGCAGTGTAAGTCCAGTCTACCATTCTATCAGGAATCAAATCCTAGAAGCAAGCGTTGATCGTTTTTCAGTTGAAAAAGAATTATTGGACATCCCACCAACCGAACAGTGGCCCGATAAACCGAACCGTTATCCAAATGGCCGCCATCGCCCCAATCCCAATCCAGGCTCCTTTGGTTGTCCAGCTATAAAAATCCTCTGCCTGGGTTTTGGTGATGGGTAGCCAGGAGACAATGCGTTGTTCTTGACCGTATTGATCTCCCAAGGTTGCCTTGCGTCGTTTTGCTTCACCCATGATTTTTTTAACCTAGATTAAACTTCATTCATTCATCCTATCGGACAAGTTCCCCAATTATGGCAAAATTTAGAAAAGAAAAATTACAAAATTAGCAGGGCAAGCAATGTTTAGCAAAATCATCATCGCAATGGATATGTCCGAAATGGCTAAGGAAGTTTTTGCAAAAGCCCTATCCCTCGCCCAAAAATATGATGCTCATTTAACTTTACTGCACGTTCTATCAACGGAAGAAGAAAATAGTCCCTTGCCCGTCCCTGTGAATTTGGATGAAATTTATCCTGCGACGGGCAATGAATTAACCTTAGAGTTGTGGCGCGAACAATGGGACGTTTTTGAACAAAAAGGACTAGATACCCTCCAATCCCGTGTGCAAGAAGCGATCGCCTTGGGGATTAATGCCGACTCTCAACAAATTTTAGGCAGTCCAGGAAAAACGATTTGTAAGATTGCGAAAGAATCAGAAACCGATCTCATCATCGTTGGTCATCGCGGACGCTGGGGATTGAGTGAAATGCTTTTGGGAAGTGTGAGTAATTATGTGTTTCACCATGCCCATTGTTGTGTTTTAGTGGTTCCGACCCATGAATAAAAAGACTCGTTTATTTTGGTTAATTTCTTTTGTTGGATTAGCCAATTTTTTTTCAATCTTTTGTTTAGTCTTTTCTGCCAAAGCGGGCCAATATCAACACTGTTATCCCGTCCAAAAAACTCGAATCGTTGAAGATGCGGGCTATCATCCCAACGCCTATGATAATGGCTATCGTGAAGGAGCAGAGAGTTCTAGAAAACAAGAATCCTACCAACCCAGAACGGCGGCGGGTGAGTTTTCTAGGGGATTTGATGACGGCTATTATGGTCGTCCCTATACGGGGCAAAAAAATACGGTTCCCAATCGAACAGAAAGCTATGAAACGTCCCAGTGTCGAACCTATTATTACAATGAAAAAGACTCTATTAATAAAATCCTTGATGATGTTTTAGATGATTTTCAACGAGATTTGCGACGGGATTGGAATCAATAAAAATCAATTCTAGTCTTGGGTTTTACCATGAAAAATTACTGGGATTTAATCTGTTTTATATTTAGTAAAATTATAATCTGTCTATTTCTAAGCATTATTATTAATTTCTTCGGTCAAGTCGCGATCGCCGAAGCCGTCACAATCAAATGTCACTGGGTAGGAGAAAAAGGGTATTCAGCCGAAGTTATTTTTAGTTATGACAAATCATTGATGCCTAATCAAATGATCGAAGAAGGTAGGGGAAAAACAAAAATCATCCATAATTTAACCGTTTCTTTTTATAATCCTACGGGTCAATTATTAGGAACCTACGATAATATCAAACAAAGTGTGTCTCAATCTCCCTATTTCCAGTTTAATTTCGATCCCCAACACCAAAAAATTATGGGTTTAATTGATCTAGGGGGAGATTCATCGGGAGAAATTTATTTAAAGGGAATTGTCCAGGAGAATTTAAAACTATTCAAAATTGATCAAGCAGGGGAAGAAACAATTTATGATCAAAAAGCAGATTTTAGGAAACAAGAAGCATCATAAAATTATGTAAAATCTGTTTATGAAAAAATAATTAATTACGGTAGGGGTTTGGTTTCCAAATCCATAGTCTATAAGGATTAAACTTTACTAACACAAATAAATATGATAAATTGGGTTATGATTCAATCACTAAAAGTATCAAAAATATTTTAGGATTCAGATTTTATTCGCAAAATTTGATTAAGAAATTTTTCGAGAAATATTCACGACTCACACGCTATTAAGGATGAATGACCATGAAAATTTGGGTAAATGAACAAATTGATCCAGGCGGAATTGTTTATTCCTGTATCGCCTGTCTCGATGAAAAATCAGCCCAGGATTGCCACGAAACCTGGCTTAAAAATTTGACAGAAGAACAAAAAATAGAGGGATGGTCAGCCCAACTGAGAACGGTTGAATCCTGGGATCAAGTTCCTGTGAATGCCCTTAAATTGAGCTTTTAATTGGGTTGATAGAGAATTAAACGATTATGGGCGGGATCATAGACATAAATTTCTCGACCATGAGAAGCGGTCTGGATTTCTGCCGTTGGAGAGTACCCTAAATTCTCTAAATGCGCGATCGCGGAATCGAGATCTTTGACCGCGAGACAGAGACTAAACGCACTCCCTCCCACTTGGGAAAATTCTGCTTTGTGGTCAGATTTCGGGTAAAAAATCGCTAGACGCAAACCCTGAATCCGAAATTCCGCATATTTCGTCGGATTATAGGGATTGGGGTCTTGCGCTAAAAATTGTCGATAAAAATCCACCACTTCGGCAAATTTTTTAGTCCCGATCGCGAGAAAAGCTTCTTGAATATTGTCCAGTGATTCCATCCCGTTCTAGCTCAACGTTAGAATTTCAACACCATCTTCTGTGATGGCGATCGTATGTTCAAACTGGGCGGAGAGTTTGCGGTCTTTGGTGATAGCTGTCCAACCGTCTTTTAATAGAATGTGTTCGTAGGTTCCCTCGTTAATCATCGGTTCGATGGTGAAAACCATTCCAGGACGGATTTTTTTTCCCTTTCCGCGTACCCCAAAATGGGGAACCTGGGGGGGAGTATGGAAAATATTACTAATACCATGACCGACAAAATCCCTAACCACAGAAAACCCGTGAGATTCGGCATATTCCTGAATAGCCGCCCCAATATCCCCAATTTTTCCGTTAACTGTGACGGCGGCAATGCCCCTACGCAAACATTCTTCAGTAACTTCGACTAATTTTTGAGCGACGGGAGAAGGCGTTCCCACAAAAAACGTCCTGGAAGTATCGCCGTGATAACCATCGACAATGGGGGTCACATCAATATTAATAATGTCGCCATCTTTGAGAATTTGT